>Ga0209376_1002906_pt1 | contig 15960 bp, 17 predicted proteins | sample GraSoiAngelo_134_FD_185891 | JGI IMG/M metagenome (GOLD analysis project Ga0209376, IMG submission 185891) | Grasslands soil microbial communities from the Angelo Coastal Reserve, California, USA - 14_0929_05_30cm (SPAdes) (version 2) | ecosystem: Environmental > Terrestrial > Soil > Grasslands ... | reverse complement strand
CGATTCGGAATCCGCAGCGACCGGGTCATCGAGTCCTGGACGATCTCGGCCAGCCGCGACGACTCGGCCTGGAATTCGGACTGGGCGAGGTCCCACAGGATCGCCTTGACGATGTCGGCGCGCCCTCGGCCTCCCGCCGGATTCTCGAGCTGAACGACGCTGTTCTCGACGGCGGCGGCCTGACGGGCACCCGAGTCGGTCGCTTCCGACGAGAGGAAGTAGGTCTCCACACCTGCCGAATCGATCTGCCGGTGGGCGTTGCCGTGGATGGAGACGAACAGGTCGGCCCGCTCGCGATTGGCGATGCTGGTCCGGTCGCGAAGCGTGACGAACGTATCATCGGATCTCGTCAGCAAGATCCGGACGCCAAGCTCCGCCTCCACGAGCTTTGCCACCCGGCGTGTCACGTCGAGAACCAGATCTTTCTCGGCGAGCCCGGTGGGGCCGGTCGCTCCCGGGTCGTGGCCGCCGTGGCCGGCGTCGAGCACGATCATGCGGAGCGGAGCCGCCCGCTCGGAACGTTCGCCGATCGCTTCGGTCACCGGCCGGTGGAAATCGAGCACGAGTCGCGGCGGGTCCGTCAGCGCGCTCGTCCGCATCTCGCCAGGCGTGCCGTCGAAGGTCACACGAATAATGGCATCGGCCCCGGCCCGCTCGAGACGGACCTGGTCGATCAGGCCATCGCCGAGCGCCTCGGCTCGGGCGTCCCCGACGAGCCCGACGAGACGAATCCGCGCCTCCTTTGGGCCGGTCAGCTCGACTCGATATGTGACGGGCCCCGATGTCTCCAGCACGACGCGCGTGAACGAAGGATAGGAGCGCAAGCGGAGCTCATCGAGCGTCACTGACGTCGCCGCACGTGGAAGTGCAGAGGGTGACGGTGTGAGCCGGGGGAGTATCGCGGTGACGAAACTCTCCGGCACGAGCCACACGCCCGTCTTGATCCGCACCGGGCCGTCCAGCAGCACCGGGCGACCATCGACGAGGATCTGGGCCCAATTTCGTGTGAACGTCACGACGTTGCGCGGCGTGCGGATGCTCGTGCGCGTCGCGTCGGTTCCGACGTCGAGCCGGGCACCCAGGATCTGAGCGATTCGCTCGAGCTCGACGTAGGCATGGCCTTCGTACTGCACCGTCGGCAGCCCAGCCAGCACGGGTGTCGTCGCGAGCACGATGAGGACGAGGCTGAGACGAGCCAGGCGCATCGGTGGCGCCCATTCTAGCAATCGACCGCGGTGGGCAAAACGTTTAGCGGAACACGCGAACCGCGTCAGCGGGGCGGGATCGTCGACCGAGCTCTACGTGACTCCGGAGCACGCCGTGAGGTGTGCGGTGAGTTCACCGGATCTCTGAACAAGAGCGCATCGGGGGCAGATTTCGAGATCCGCGACGTGCTCACCGAACGAGTCGTCCATAGCCGGGAGACGCTCAGCCTGTACTTCCGCAATCAACGCTGCCATCAGAGCGAACAATACTATTGTCGATCGGGAAAGTCAATATGCGTCTTGATAACGATCCTGATAAACAAATTCACGCATTTACAGTAAATGGTGGAGGCGGTGGGAATTGAACCCACGTCCGGAAACCCTCAGCCGCAGGCGTCTACGTCGATAGCCGGTTTATCTTCCTGCTCTCTCGTCCCCTGAGTCTCCAGCCGGCAGGAGGTCCACGGGACCAGCCTCATTTATCTCGCCCCTCCCCTGAGGCCAGGTTCGGAGCCAGCCTTCAGAATATGACGCCGGTTCCCACGCCCTGAAGGCGCGACGTGGCCGACGCTGGCGGATGTTAGGCCGCCAGAGCTAGCTGTGTGTTGGCAGCTATACCGTTCTCTCTTTTTAACGAGGGGAGAGAAACCTCGAGACGCAGCCTGGACCTCACTGATCCCCGTCGAAACCTGTCGCCCCCTTCACTGTGATGTACTGAGCCAGTTTACCATCGCCGTCACCACTGGCCGCGCCGGGCGCCTCGGGCCGCACGGTCCATCTCCCGTCGGACCTCACGCTCGCGCAACGTCGAACGCTTGTCGTGGAGCTTCTTACCGCGGGCCAGCCCGATCTCGAGCTTGGCTCGACCTTGCTTGAAGTAGATCCGCAGCGGAATCAGGGTCAGGCCGCGCTCGGCAACCTTGCCGGTGAGCCGGCTGATCTCGCGCCGGTGGAGCAACAGTTTGCGATCACGCTCGGGATCGTGGTTGGCATCGGTGCCATGGCTATAGGGGCTGATGTGGCAGCCGAGCAGCCAGACCTCGTCGTTGCGCACCGTCGCATACGCGTCCTTGAAATTGACCAGCCCGGTGCGAAGCGCCTTGACCTCGGTCCCCCGCAACACGAGTCCCGCCTCGACCGTCTCGAGGATCTCGTACTCGTGCCGTGCACGCCGGTTGCTCGCGACGGTGCGATCGCCGTCCTCTTGACTGCTCATCGGTGGTCGGTATTATGAACGCGCCGCTCGGGCCGAAGTGGCGGAATTGGCAGACGGCCCTCAGATTCAGGGTCATGTGCCCGCAAGGGTGTGGGGGTTCGAGTCCCCCCTTCGGCACCAGTGATCACCTAGCGGATCTCGTCGATCGTGACGGCGCGGCCGAGCCGCGCCGCGCGCTCCGCTGCCTCGACAACCTCCACCGCTCGGACGCCGTCGGCCACGGTCACGGGCACCGGCGCCTTCCCAGCGCAGGCATCGATGAATGCCGACAGCTCCAGCCGCAACGGCTCGTCAGTGGTCGTGGTCAGGGTCTCTTTGCCGAGATCGACGGCTTCCCAGGCGCCGGCTCGCTGGCGGAACTCGCCCTCGTAAAGCGTCACGGCGCCGCTGCCGAAATCGGCCACCAGGCTGCCCCGCTCGCCCACGATCACGCATTCACGCCAGGTGCCAGGCACGAAGTAGTTCGCCTCGATGAGCGCCGGGACGTCGCCGTACTCCACCATTGTCACCGACATGTCGTCGAGGCCACGGCCGAGGTAATCGCGCTGTACGGCGCTCACGCGGGTCGCCGGGTGATCGAACAGGTACGCGAACAGATCGAAGTAATGGATGGCGTCAGTATGCGTCACACCAACGTCGGTGCGTGGGCGCTTGAATCCGGCGAACCGGCCGGTGGCGAACCGTCGACGACCCAGGCGGCCAGCCATGAGCGCAGTCCGGATGGCCGCCGTGACCGGATGGAAACGAAAGATGTGTCCGACCTGGAGCACGCGCCCAGTTGCCTGCGCGGCCGTGGCCAGTCGGCGACCGTCGGCGGCTGACACGGTGAGAGGCTTCTCGACGAAGCAGGGGCGCCCTGCACGCAAGCACGTCTCGGCGATCACGAGATGGCTGTCGGCCGGCGTGACGATGTCCACCGCGTCGACGCGATCGAGAACGGAGTGGTAATCATCGACGGCCCGTGCGGCTGCGACTCCGTGCTGTACGGCCCACGCCCGTCGACTGGCCGAAACGTCGGCCACCCACACGGTGGCGCCAAGCTCGCGGAGCACGCGAAGGTGCTTTTCGCCCCAACGGCCCAGCCCGACGAGGAGAACGTTCGGCGACTCAGTCACAGACGAGGGCGGACCGGGATGACCCCGGATCAACCACCGAGCGGGCCGGTGGGAACCCTGGGATGTGTCCCCTTCCACTCGGCGACGAGCGTCTGGGGGAGATTCAGGCGATCCAGAACCCGTGCCACCGTGTGATTGACGATGTCGTCGAGTTCCTTGGGACGGTTGTAGAAGGCCGGCATGGGCGGCAACACGACGGCTCCCATTTCCGCGAGTGCCAGCATCATCTTGAGGTGGCCGACGTGCAGCGGGGTCTCGCGCACGAGCATGATCAGCGAGCGACCTTCCTTCAGGGTCACGTCGGCCGCTCGCGCGATGAGGTTTTCCGAGTGGCAGGCCGCGACCGCCGCGGCCGTCTTCACGGAGCACGGCGCGATGATCATGCCCGCGGTGCGGAACGACCCCGACGCGATGGCCGCGCCGATGTCGGTGATGTCGTACCGGTGGTCGGCCAGCGCCTCGACGTCGGCGACCGCCCAATCCGTCTCTTCGACGATCGTGCGCTTTCCGGGGCGTGAGATGACCACATGCGTCTCGACTTCTCGATAGCCGCGGAGGACTTCGAGGAGACGGATACCGAAGACGGAGCCGGTGGCGCCCGTGATGGCGACGACGAGACGTGTCACAGCCGAAACCGGCGTCGCCGGACTTCTTCCCGCGTCTTCTGGTAGAGAACGTCCCACTGCGGGCTGCCCTCGGGCGCCGGGCGCGCGTACGAGGACAAGATCTTTCGCACCTCACCGTCGATCGACTCCTCCAGCTTCGTCTCGTCGCTGAGGACACGAACGATCTCGACGCGAAGATCGTCGGGAGCCTTGATCGTCACACCCGGCGTGGTCCCCAACCCTTTCATGATGAGATCGGCGAGGTAGAAGACACGGTCGCGACTCATGCGCATCAGAGGATGAATCCCCGGTCGCGGGCCAGCTTCTCCTTCACCTTCGGGAAGAGCTGACGGTAGTCGGCTGCCGAGTCTTTGATGGCCTTGGCGTGCTCGAGCAGGATCTGCCGGGCGTCGGCTTCCAGGCGCTCCTCGGCCTGGAGATTGTCGAGGAGGACGTGGCGGATCGCCGCCCGTGCAGTCGGCTCGTCCTTGACGTCGACGACCTTCCGAGTGATGAGCCGCTTCAGCACCGCGTCTGCCATCCGCTCGGCGACCTCGTCGCGTCTGAACATGCTCGATAAGACTACACGCCGCCGAGGAAAAGTGTCAAGGAACCGCGGGTAATTGCAGCGTTACGCGCGTTCCGATCCCCACGGTGCTTTCGATCGAAACGCCCCCATGGTGGGCCTCGACGAGCGCCTTCACCATGGCGAGCCCGAGCCCGCTGCCTGGCGCACGGCCCACGGCTTCCGGTGCGCGGAAATACGGCTCGAACACTCGTGGCAACGCGTCCGACGCGATGCCGCGTCCGGCGTCTTCCACGGAGATCACGACCTTGCCGGACGCCGCATGGGCCCGCATCGTCACCGCGCTGTGAGCGGGAGAATATTTCAGCGCGTTCGACAGCAGGTTCATGAGGATGCGCTCGAGCGCGTGAGGATCGGCCCGCACGCCCGTCACTTCGGGCCCGCAGTCGATGATCACTCGGGTCGCCCGCTGAGGCCCTCCGAGCAGCTCGACCGCTGCGGTGAGCGCGGGGCCGACGGCAACGTCGGCCAACCGCAGTGGCGGCGCTTCGCCGCGCTCGAGACGGGAAAGGTCGAGAAAGTCGTCGATGATTGCCGCCAGGCGGCGAGTCTGGCGGCGCATGATCTCTGCCTGTCGTCGCACCTCTTCGGAGCTGAACGTCCGGGTGGCCAGCAACTCGCTGTAGCCCACCAGCGCGGTGAGCGGCGTACGGAGCTCGTGAGAGGCCATAGCGACGAACGCCGACTTGGCTCGGTCCAAGGTCGCGAGGCGATCGGTCGCCGCGCGCACCTTTTCGGCCAGCTCGTCGGCGAAACGCCGCTGCCGCGCCGCGAGGCGGGCATTCTCGAGCGCGGCGCCGATGTGTAACGCGAGTCCGACCAGGGCGCGACGCTCGGCGGCGGTCAACTCACCCGAGCGCTCGACGGTTAGAACTCCGACCGTTTCCCCGCGAACAGACAGCGGCGTGGAGAGCCGGCGACGCGGCCGAGCCTCATGACCGGTGTCCGGGACGAAGACCGCGCCGGCCGTGACGATGGCGCACCCGGCTGCGCTGTCTCCCGCCGGCGCGTCAGCACCTGCCACGATCCACCGGTCGCCGTCGCGAACCGCCAGCGTCACAGTGGCTGCAAGACGGTCGCCGAGCAAGCGACACAGCGCCTCGAGGAGCTCCGGAAGCGGCCGTTCATCGCCGAGCGCTTCTTGAATGGCGAGTATCGTCGCGTACCGCTCGCTCTGACGACGCGCCTCCGTCACGCGCGACCCGAGCAGCGGTCCCAGGATCAACAGCACGGCCGTGCTCACGAGCTCGTCCACGGCTCCCGCGCCGAGCCCGACCGCCTCGACTCGGATGAAGAGCGTTGGCGCCTGGGCCATGAGCGAAGCGAGCGCGGTGACAGTCCCACCGATCAGGCCGAGCGTGAGGGCACCGACCACGACGGGTAAGGCATACGCATGGCGCCAAGGCGAGGCGGCCTGTGCGGTGGCGTCCGCTGCGAGCCCGGCGATCGCGATGACGCACGCCCCGAGCACGAGCAGCCCGGTCGTTTGTCGGCGCCCGATCACACCGCCGTGACCATCCGGTAGGCAGCAAAGAACACGAGGGAGGCGACGAGCCCCGGCAGCAGGCTGCCTGACCACCACAAGAGCCATGCGTTGATCACCCCGAGCAGCGTCACGTAGACGAGCATGCCGACGATGACCTCTGGCGCCCTCGGCAACAGCGGATCGAGGAGATAGCGCAGGAGTCCCATGGCCGTCGCGATGGTGGCGGCGGCCGCGAACGACCAGCGCCGTTGAAGCCGGTTGAACAGGGCACCTCGGAAGAACAGCTCACTGGACGGAACGTTGGCTCCTGCATCATAGGCGATGGCTGTGAGCACGAGGCTGTCGGTCGTCACGCGATGGCCGAACGTGACGGCCGCGGCCAGGAGCATGTGTCCTCCGAGCGTCAGCCCCGCCGCGAGACCGAGCAAACTGCCGCCGACCGGTATCGGCCAACGCAACCCGAGCGCGTCCAGTCGTCCGTTGATCGTCATGAACGTCAGCCAGAGCGGCGAGGCCAGATAGAAGATCGCGGCGCGGGGATCCCAACGAGCGCCGGCAGCGGCCCCCGCGAGGACCAGAATGATGATGACCGAGGGACCGAGCGGCCTCCACTGCGGCGGCGACGTGGCCGCCCATCCAAACGCGATGGTGAGAAGGCCGCCGTGGACCACCGCGACCGTGACGACGCGAAGGCTCGATGGCGGAAGCCAGTGACTGTGAACGAGCGCTGCGCACACGGCGAGTGCCGCGACGAGTGTGGCCACGACGCCGGCCGGAGTCCCGTCGAAAAGCCCGGGAGGCGCGGCCCAGCGTGCCGTGTCAGGCGTCGATCGGCTCGTTATCACGCGTGACGCGGAGCAGAGCGGCCACGATGTCGTCGTCCAGGGTCCGTCCCGCCTCGCCCACGATGTGCTCGATCGCTACGTGATGCGGCAACGCCTCACGATAGGGGCGTGTCGACGTCAACGCATCGTAGACGTCGGCCACCGCCACGATGCGCGCGCCCAGCGGGATCGCCGCTCCCCTGAGTCCGTCGGGATAGCCGCTGCCATCCCAGCGCTCGTGATGATGACGGACGATGATCGAACCCGCGGCAAAAAACTCGAACGGCGCCACGATCTGGGCCCCGAGCACGGGATGCCGCCGCATCAACTCCCACTCGTCGGGATCGAGGCGGCCGGGCTTGCCGAGCACGCTTTCCGGAACCCCGATCTTGCCGATGTCGTGAAGAAGCCCGGCCTGCGCGATGACGTCCGCCTCGCGTGCCGACAGCCCCACCGCCTCGGCGAGTTGCCGCCCGAGAGCACTCACACGCTGGGAGTGGCCTCGCGTGTACGGATCCTTCGCTTCGAGGGCATTGGCGAGGCCGAGCAGCGACTGGCTGATCGCCCGCTGTGTGCGCTGATAGAGGTGCCGCACGTCCTCGGCGTAGCGCAGGCTCTGCTCGTAGGCGGCATTCAAGCGGCGATAGGCAGCGGGCAGATCACCCGCGGCGCCGGCGGCTACCTGCGCGCCCACAGGACTGAATGCGGGAGTAACTCCTCCACCAACGACAACAACCGTACCGGAGAGAACGGCTTGGTGAGGTAGTGGTCCGCGCCGGCGGCGTGGCCCCGTGCGACGTCTTCTTTCTGAGCGGCGGCCGTGAGCATGACGACCTTCGTCCGCGCCAGGACGGCGTCGTGACGAATCCAGCGGCAGATGTCGAAGCCACTCAGGCCAGGCAAGTTGACGTCGAGCAGGACCAGGTCAGGCTGAAGGGCTGACAGGGCCTCGAACGCGTGGGCCGCGTCGGGGGCGTCGAGGACGCGGACCCGCTCGTCTTCGAGCGTCACCCGAACGAGGTCGACCACGTTCGGCTCATCGTCGACGATCAACACCGTAAGCACAGGCTGGAGCAATCGCAAGGACTGTGCCGCGATGAGCGACGCGCGGACGCGGAGTTAGAACGAGCGAGACGAGCGACCTGCACGGAATCCCGGGCAGGTGCTGCGCGGACTGGGCAGCGGGCCTACTGCGAGCGGCCGGCGACGTGCAGCCGGGTCAGCGCCCGGGCGAGGGCTCCGGTGCACCGTGCGTAGTCGATGTCCTCCTGGCCCCGGCCCCCGAGGCGCTGTTCGGCTCGCTGGCGGGCCCGCTCGGCACGCTCACGGTCGATCTCCTCTGGCTTCTCGGCGCTGTCCGCCAGGATGATCACCTTGTCGTTCCGGACTTCGGCAAAGCCGCCCGCCAGGGCAAGATGGTACTCGTCGCGACCTTTACGGTAGGTCAGCTCTCCGACCCCCAGCGTCGTCAGGAACGGCGCGTGACCACGCAGAACACCGAAGTAACCCTCGCTCCCGGGTGCAATGACCTCGTCGACCATGTCCGCCACGACGAGGCGCATCGGTGTGGCGATCTCGAGGGACAGCGTGTCGGCCACTCAGCCCTCGCCGCGGAGCTTCTTGGCCTTGTCGATGGCCTCGCCGACGTCGCCCACCATGTAGAAGGCCTGCTCGGGCAGTTCGTCGTGCTTGCCGTCCACGATCTCGCGGAAGCTCTTCACGGTATCGGCGATCTTCACGTAACGACCCGGTGAGCCGGTGAACTGCTCGGCCACGAAGAACGGCTGGGACAAGAAGCGCTGGATCTTCCGGGCACGGCCCACAACCTGCTTGTCCTCGTCCGAGAGCTCTTCCATGCCGAGGATCGCGATGATGTCCTGGAGATCCTTGTAGCGCTGGAGGATCGACTGCACGGCTCGCGCGGTCTGGTAGTGCTCCTGGCCGAGGATGTTCGGATCGAGAATGCGTGACGTGGAAGAGAGCGGATCGACGGCCGGGTAGATGCCGAGCTCGGCGATCTGGCGCGAGAGCACGGTCGTTGCGTCGAGGTGGGCAAACGCCGTCGCCGGCGCCGGATCCGTGATGTCGTCGGCCGGAACGTAGATCGCCTGCACCGAGGTGATCGATCCCTTCTTCGTCGAGGTGATGCGCTCCTGGAGCGCGCCCATCTCGGTGGCCAGCGTGGGCTGGTAGCCGACCGCCGACGGCATCCGGCCGAGGAGCGCCGAGACTTCGGAGCCGGCCTGCGTGAACCGGAAGATGTTGTCGATGAAGAGGAGCACGTCCTGTCCCTCTTCGTCCCGGAAATACTCGGCGGCCGTGAGCGCAGTGAGCGCGACCCGCAGCCGCGATCCCGGCGGCTCAGTCATCTGGCCGAAGATCAGCGCCGTCTTCTCGATGACGCCCGACTCCTTCATCTCGTGATACAGGTCGTTGCCCTCGCGAGTACGCTCGCCGACGCCGGCGAACACCGAAATCCCACCGTGCTGCTTGGCGATGTTGTTGATCAACTCCTGGATGAGCACCGTCTTCCCGACGCCGGCGCCGCCGAACAATCCCGTCTTGCCGCCCTTCGTGTAGGGCTCGAGCAGATCGACGACCTTGATGCCGGTTTCGAACATCTCGACCTTGGTGGACTGAGCCTCGAAGTCCGGCGCCGGGCGATGAATCGGATACGTCTTCTTGGCGTGGATCGGCGCACCCTTGTCCACCGGCTCGCCGATGATGTTGAGGATGCGGCCGAGCGTCTCCTTGCCGACGGGCACCGAAATGGGGCCGCCGGTGTCGGTCACTCTCGTGCCCCGGGCGAGGCCGTCGGTGGCGGCCATGGCGACCGCGCGCACGTGGCTCTCGCCGAGGTGCTGGGCAACCTCGAGCACGAGCTTCTGCGAATAGGAGAAGATGTCCTTGTTCTCGACGCCCGCCACTTCGAGCGCGTTGTAGATCGCGGGCAATTTACCCGGTTCGAACTCGACGTCGACCACCGGGCCGATGACCTGGATGATCTTCCCCTGAATCATGCGTCCGCTCCTTGCTTGAGCGCTTCCGCGCCTCCGACGATATCGAGCAACTCCTTGGTGATCTTCTCCTGGCGGGCCTTGTTGTACTGGATCGTGAGGACGTCGATCATTTCCTTGGCGTTCTTGGTGGCCGCTTCCATGGCGGTCATGCGGGCGCCGTACTCCCCGGCGAGGGATTCCATCAGCGCCCGATACACCTGCATGCGGACGTGACGCGGCAGCAGATCGCCGAGGATCGTCTCCGGATTCGGCTCATAGATGTAATCGACGTCGGCACCCGTCCCTGCCCCGTCCTCGGCGCGCGGGATCGGAAGGAGCTGCTCGCGCACGGGCCGCTGGACGGCGACCGAGCGAAACTCGTTGTAGATGAGGTGAACCTCGTCCACTTCCCCGGCCAGGTACTGCTGCATGAAGTAGTCGGCCAGCTCCTGGGCGTGGCCGTAGGCGAGGCGATCCCAGAAGCCGAGCATGTCGCGCTTGATGGACCACTGCCGGCGCCGGTAGAAATCACGGGCCTTCCGGCCCACCACCACGAGCGTGACTTCCTGGGTATTGGAGGATCGGATGAATTCGAGCGATCGCCGGAGGACGTTCGAGTTGAACGCGCCGGCAAGCCCCTTGTCGGCGGTGACGATCACGACCTGCCGGCGGGGGCCCTCACGCTGCTCGAGCAACGGATGGATCGCCCCGTCGGCGCCGGCGACCAGGTTGCCGAGCAGCTCTTTCATCTTGCCGGCATAGGGCCGGGCGGCCAGGATCCGGTCCTGGGCGCGACGCAGCTTGGCCGCCGCCACCAATTTCATGGCGCGCGTGATCTTCTGCGTCGACTGGACGGATCGAATCCGTCGCTGGATGTCACGGAGCGTCGGCATCGCGTGCTACGCGACCTTGTTGCCCTTGGCCGCCATGAATTCGGCCTTGGCCTCGTTGACGGCCTTGGCCAGCGTCTCGCGGAGCGAGTCGCTCAGCTCCTTCTTGTCACGGATCTCGGTCACGATCTGCGGCATCTTGCGTTCGAGCCAGCCGTAGAAGAAGGTCTCGAAGTCCCGGACCGCGTCGACGGGAAGATTGTCGAGCAGCCCCTGAGTGCCCGCGAAGATGATCACAACCTGCTTCTCGACGGGGAGCGGTTGATACTGGCCCTGCTTGAGGATCTCCACCATGCGCTGCCCGCGCGCGAGCTGGCTCTGAGTCGCTTTGTCCAGATCTGAGCCGAACTGGGCGAAGGCCGCCAGCTCCCGATACTGGGCGAGATCGAGGCGCAGTTTTCCCGCCACCTGACGCATCGCCTTCACCTGGGCAGAGCCACCGACGCGCGAGACCGAGAGCCCGACGTTCACCGCCGGTCGGATACCGCCATAGAAAAGGTCCGACTCGAGGTAGATCTGGCCATCCGTGATCGAGATGACGTTGGTCGGGATGTACGCCGAGACGTCGCCGAGCTGCGTCTCGATGATCGGCAGCGCGGTCAGTGAGCCCCCTCCGAGTTGATCGTTGAGCTTGGCCGCCCGCTCGAGAAGCCGCGAGTGCAAATAGAACACGTCTCCCGGATACGCCTCCCGACCGGGCGGGCGGCGGAGCAGCAGCGAAAGCTGACGGTACGCGGTGGCGTGCTTGGACAGGTCGTCGTAGATACACAGCGCGTGGCGCCGGCTGTCCCGGAAGTACTCGCCCATGGTCACGCCCGCGTACGGCGCGATGTATTGAAGGGGTGCCGGCTCGGACGCCGATGCGACGACGATGGTGGTGTAGGCCATCGCTCCCGCGTCCTCGAGGACTTTCACGACCTGGGCGACCGTCGACCGCTTCTGGCCGATGGCGACGTAGAAGCAAAACACGTCCTCGCCTTTTTGATTGATGATCGTGTCGACGCCGATTGCCGTCTTGCCGGTTCCGCGGTCGCCGATGATCAGTTCGCGCTGGCCGCGTCCGATCGGGATCATCGCGTCGATGGCCTTCAGTCCGGTCTGGAGTGGTTCCTTCACGGACCGGCGGTCCACCACGCCGGGCGCGTAGCGCTCGATGGGCCGGAACTCCTTGGCGGTGATCGGGCCTTTGCCGTCCACCGGCTGTCCGAGCGCGTTCACGACTCGCCCGACGAGCGATTCGCCGACCGGCACCTGGGCGATGCGCCCGGTGCGTCGGACGACGTCACCTTCCTTGATCTCGGTGAACTCCCCGAGGAGCACGCAGCCCACTTGATCCTGCTCGAGGTTGAGCACCATCCCGACGACTTCGTGCGGGAACTGTAAGAGCTCGCCGGCCATGGCATTGTCGAGGCCGTAGACGCGCGCGATTCCATCGCCGACCTCGATCACGCGGCCAACTTCCTGGAGGTCGACCTCCGCTTCGAAGCCCGCGAGCTGCCGCTTGATGATCTCGCTGATCTCCCCGGCCTTGATCATTCGCGCCCTCTCTCTGGGATAGCCACCGGACCTCGGGCCTCGACCCGCTGTTCGCTCATTTCATCCGCCCGCCAGCCGGGCCCCGAGGCGGGCGAGCTGGCCGTCGAGGCTGCCATCGACGATATACGTTCCCACCTCGACGACGAAACCACCCAACAGCCCATTGTCCACGGTCTCTTCGAGCTCGACCTGCTTGCCGTGAAGAGCCCGGCCCAATCGTTGCCGGAGCGCCTCACGATCGGCTTCGGTGAGCGCCACCGCCGTGCGTACCTTGGCGCGCACGCGCCCGACGTCGGCATCGACGAGATCCTGGAAGATCTCGGCCATCTTCTGCAAATAGTTGGCGCGGCCTCGTCGGGCCACGAGCCCGAGGAAGTCGCGCGTCAGAGCTGACACGTCGAGGCGCGACGCGAGCTCCAGGGCGACGGCGCGCTTCGCGGGCGCCGGGACCCAGGGCTGCGCGAAGAAGGTGTTCACCTCGGGGGCCTGTTCCAGAAGCTCGGCGAGGGAGGCGAGCTCACGGCCGACGACGTCGACCTGATTCCGTTCCCGAGCGAGCGCGTGCAATGCGCGCGCGTAGGGCATCGCCGCCGCCGAGCTTTCCTTCACGTCTAGTTCCCGAGTCGGCTGATCGTGTCGGCGACGATGCGGCGGTGGTCCTCGTCCCGCAGGCTCCGCCGTACGAGCTTTTCGGCCACGGCCGTGGCCAGATCAGCCACCTCGCGCCGGAGCTCCTCTCGGGCACGGCGGATATCGGCGTCCATCTGAGCCTTCGCGGATTCGACGAGGCGCTGCGCTTCGGCGCGGGCGGATTCGACGAGGCGCCGTTGCTCCTCCCCGGCGTCCTTGAGCGCCTGCTCGCGAATGGCGGCCGCCTCGGCGTGGGCTTGACGCAGCCGCGTCGCGTTCTCTTCGGCCTGATGCGCCGCCTCGGCACGCGCGGCCTGGGCCTCCTCCAGCGATCGCTTGATCGCGCCGGTGCGCTCCTCCATCTTCGCGAGGAACGGCTTGTAGAGCAAACGCTGGAGAATCAGAAGGAGGATGACGAAGTTCACGACCTGGACGATGAGCGACTTGTCGAGGCTGATCAGGCCGCCGCCGCCGTGCTCACTCGCCGCCGCGTGTGTGCTCTCAGGGCCGGCGGCGTCAGCCGCGCTCACCACGAGGGCCGCGAGGGCGAGAACACACAGGAGGCCGCCAAGCCGAACGCGTCCGCGAAGGTGCATGAGGAGGTCTCCCCGCTGCGATGAAAGGATCGCCCCAGGACCAGCGGTTGTGAAAACTATCACCCGACGAGAATACCGTCAACAAAAACCGGCGTCATCGTGCGATCACGCCTCCGCCGACGACGAGATCGCCCTGGTACCACACGACGGATTGCCCGGGAGTGATCGCCCGTTGCGGGGTGTCGAAGACCACCTCGGCGCTGTCGGCATCAACGGCGCGCACGGTCGCCGGCGCCGGCACGTGATTGTGACGGATCCGCGCCTCGACGCGCAACGGATGCGTCGGGGGCTCGCACGCGATGAAGTTCACGCTTCGCGCCGTCAGTCGCCGCCCATCGAGCGCGTGGGCTTCCCCCACGGTCACCGTGTCTCGGTCGGGATCGAGATCCAGGACGTAGAGTCGCCGCCCCTCCTGGAGCCCCAATCCCTTCTTCTGCCCGATGGTGAAGTTGGCAACGCCAGTGTGACGCCCAAGCGTACGCCCTTCGCGGTCGACGATGGCGCCCGGCCGAAACATCCCGGGATCGCGGTCGCGTAAGAACTCACGGTAGTCTCCGTCGGGCACGAAACAGATCTCCTGGCTCTCAGGCTTCTCGGCGGTCGACAATCCCAAGCGCCGGGCCTGCTCGCGCACGGCGTCTTTGCTCATACCACCTATAGGGAAGATTGCTCCTGCGAGCTGCCCCTGCGTCAGCGGCCAGAGGAAGTCGGTCTGATCCTTTCGCGGGTCCACGGCCCGCCACAGCTGAAAGCGGCCGGTCGCCTCGTCACGAGTCACCCGCGCGTAGTGGCCCGTCGCGACGGCGCGGGCGTCCCAGGCCTGGGCCCGCTGCAGCAACGAACCGAACTTTAGGTCTGAGTTACAGGCCACGCACGGCACGGGCGTCCGTCCTCGTCGGTACTCGTCCACGAAGCGTTCGATGACCGCGCCCGCGCGACGTCGTAGCCCGTCTCGACCAGCAGCGCGGCCGCGACGGACGAATCGACGCCACCGCTCATCGCGACGACGATGCGATCACGCATCGATCAGCTCTGAGCTCCGAGCGCAGCGGCCAGCCGGTTCAGCTCGTCGGTCGTCGCGTACGCGATTTCGACTCGGCCCCGGCGCTCGTTCCCCACGATTCGCACGCGGGTCAGGAGCGCTCGCTGGAGGGATTCTTCGAGAGCCGACAGTTCTGCCGACCGGCGGGCCAACGGCGTGGCTCGCTGCTTCTGCACACCTTCCTCGGTGGCTCTCACCGACCACGACTGAGACAGGATATCGTCTCTCAGCTTCATTTGATCAGCGAGACTCGTCAACGCCAGCAGCGCCCGCGCGTGTCCCATCGTGAGCCGATTCGCGCGCAGATCGTCCTGGATCGATAGCGGAAGCTTCAGCAGGCGCAGGCTGTTCGCGATCGTGCTGCGGTCGCGGCCGACCCGTTGGGCGAGTTGTTCCTGTGTCCAGCCGAACTCACCGAGGATCTGCTGGTAGGCCTCCGCCTCCTCCATCGGGTTGAGGTCCTCGCGAAGCAGGTTCTCGACCAGCGCGAGCTCGAGGCTCTCGGAATCGGTCGCCTCGCGCACCACCGCGGGAATTCGGTCCAACCCTGCCTGGCGCGCCGCGCGCCACCGCCGCTCGCCCGCGATCAGTTGCCAACGGCCAGCGAGGCCACGTCGCACGACGACAGGTTGAATGACGCCGGACGCTTTGATCGAGAGGGCGAGCTCGTCGAGCGCGCCGACGTCAAACATCTTTCGCGGCTGCCTCGGATTGGGCTCGATCTGGTCGATCGGGATCTCGGTCTGCGTCTCGCTCGCCGTCGGTGCGTCGCCGAGAAGCGCGTCGAGGCCACGCCCCAGCCCCCGCCTATTCATGTCGCAGAACCTCCTTTGTCAGCTCCAGATGCGCGATGGCCCCACTCGATCGCACATCGTGGAGCATGACTGGACGCCCGTGACTGGGCGCCTCACTCAGGCGAATGTTCCGTGGGACGACGGTCTCGAAGATATCGCCAGGGAAATACCGGTGGACTTCATCGCGGATCTGCAGCGCGAGACTCGTGCGCCCATCGAACATTGTCAGGACAATTCCTAATATCCCCAGGCTGGAGTTGAGCCGCTCTCGAATGAGCTTGATGGTCTTGACTAGATGAGCCAGTCCCTCGAGGGCGTAGAACTCGCATTGGAGCGGAACGAGCACCCGATCGGCTGCTACCAGGGCATTGATGGTCAAGAGTCCCAAAGAAGGCGGGCAATCGATGATGACGTAGTCTGCCGCACCACCTTCAGA
>Ga0209376_1002897_pt1 | contig 15990 bp, 12 predicted proteins | sample GraSoiAngelo_134_FD_185891 | JGI IMG/M metagenome (GOLD analysis project Ga0209376, IMG submission 185891) | Grasslands soil microbial communities from the Angelo Coastal Reserve, California, USA - 14_0929_05_30cm (SPAdes) (version 2) | ecosystem: Environmental > Terrestrial > Soil > Grasslands ... | reverse complement strand
CTTCGTCAGTTCGTCGACGGCGATTTCTTGATTGCGAAACTTGAGTTTCCTGCCCACGGAACGGGCCGACGCCAGCAACGCGAGTTTGCTCACGGGAAAATTTCTTTTCCCAAGCGTTTTGATCAACTCGATGCCGACGGCGCCCGTCGCGCCGACCACGGCAACACGTGGATTCCTGTTCATTAAGGGGGAGGGAATATAGCGATTGCAAGGTGCGTGTCAACGCAAGGAAAACGACAGCGGTGTCCGTCTCCTGCATTCAGCCGTAGCATCGGCTGGATTAATCGACGAATGCGATGAGCTTACGGGCCAATGACCACGCGGTAGAAACGATACGGGAAAGCGGCGGCGTTGGTGTCCACCAACTCGAAATCAGCGTCGGCAGCGTTGACGGTGGTGAGCGAGATCCAGGATTCGAGATTGGTTGAAGCTTGAAGGGAGTAACTGATGCCGGAATCTGCGCTTACGCCCAGACGGAACTGTTGGTTGGTAAGGCTGAGCGAGGCCAGCGTGATCGGGGAGAGCCCGGTCACAATTACACGAAATGTCGTGCTGTTACTCAGAGGGGGAGAACCGTCGTCGGTTACCCACACCGTCACCGTGTTCGTGCTGTCGGCCTGCGCGGCTGTTGGTTGCCAGGTGAAGAGACCGTTAGACGCATCAATGGCAGCGCCAACCGGCGCACCTGTCCCAAGGCTGATGGTCAGAATGTTCGGTGGAATGTCCGGGTCGTACGTCATGTTTGTCACGATCAAGCGCGAACCCGGCCGGATGGTCAGGTCCGGGACTGGCATGAGTTCTGGCGGACTGTTCACTTCATTGACGACGACGGTAAAACTCCTGGTGTCACTCAAAGGCGTTGAGCCGTCATCTGTCACCCGAACCGTGATGAGGTTGGTGCTGGGGCCTTGGGCTTCGGTGGGCGTCCAGGTCAACACCCCGGTGTTGGGATGGAGGTTCACGCCGGTCGGCGCCGCAACCAAACTGAAGCTCAGGGCGTTGGCCAGAATGTTCGTGTCGGTTGCCGTGTTTGTCACGACCAGCGTAGTCAGTTCATTGATGGACTGATCCGGGGGCACGGTGAGGACCGGCCGAATGCGAACGGAGTTCCGGTCATTTGTAATGAGGATTTCATCGAGGCCGATGTCGGGCTCCAGCCCCCAGAACGTTATGCGGTGTTGGCCCACCGTGAACGGAAATACCGTCTGCGTGTCGGTCGAGTCATTTGAGTCGGAAACCTTGAATCCTCCAGGCCAGTTAACGACTGTCCATCGCCAGCCGTATGTCCAGGCGCCTTGAGACGCGTCCAAAATGTCCAGCGCTACATCATCTGCTGAAACTACGAAGGAGGCATGTGATGGATCGAGCGAACGCACCCTGCACAAGATCAGGTAAACGCCGGCGACAGGGATGTTCACAGCAAAAGTTGCGGTTCCTGAGCCGGCATCGGTGGTGGCAATAAATTGTCCTCCCGAGGCACTGGTATCGGGCAAGGCTGCCATCGGAGGGACAAGAGTCGCCAACTCGGCTTCGACCGGCAAATAGACAAACCTGATCGGTGGGTTTGTGACGGAATAGAGACGACCCGGAACGAAGTCGGGGTCGTTCGTGACGAGCATTTGATCGAACCCGGTGCGAGCCTCGCGCCCTCGGAAGGTAATGTTGTGCGGTCCCGCGCTTAATAGAAATGTCCGAGGGTTGATCGCTAACAGGTCGGCCGAATTAGTTCCTCCGCGCCCGTTGAGGACCGTCCACTGCCAGGCATTTGTCCACGTGCCTTGAGCGGTATCGTAGATGTCTTCGGCTCCGCCGTCCACCGAGACGTAAAATGAATCTTGGCTGTCATTAGCTGAAAGTACCTGGCACCAGATGGAATAAACACCGAAGACCGGAATGTCCACGGTAAATGTAGCTGTGCCTAGCTCATCGGCGGACGACTCGATGAATTGGGCTTGGCTTGCGTTCGGGTCTGAGGCAACGGCCATGGGAGAAACCAGTGCGGCTGACTCGGCTTCGATCGTCCGATAGACAAACCTGGACGGGACGGTAGGAGTCACTGTCAACCGGAAGCTTGTCCTCGCGTTTGAAATGCCATCAGAGGCGGCGTAGGTAATTATCGCGCTGCCAACTTTGTCGATGGCAGGTACCACGGTCATGGTTCTGTTGGAGCCCGAACCGCCCAACAAAATATTCCCGTCGGGAACCAGCGTCGGGTTTGAAGAGGTCACCAGGATATTCAGGTCGTCCAGGCTGGCCGGGATGAACGAGGCGTCGCCATTGGTCAAAAAAATTGGACCCACGGATGAATTCTCGTCAATGTGATAATCAGGAATGGCGGAAATCGTCGGAAATGGATAGGTCCCCGGAAAATTAGTGCCAATCAAGTTCGAGGGAACGCTTTCGACTCCGTTAGAATCATACGCAGTGACGAAAAAAAAGTTCACCACCCCTTCAAGCACATTTGTAAGTGTGACGCTGGTTTGATTGCCGACGTCCGTGTTATTAATGTAGCTCTTGTCAGTCACGCCGTTATAGAGGACGTAACCGAGGACATTTGTGTCCGAGCTCGAGTCCCACGCCAACGTGACACTCACAGCCGCGCGAACAACGGAGCCTGAACTCAACATCGCCAGGATTATCGCGAGAAATTTGACCTCCCGTCTCTGCAAGAGTTTTCCAATTAGCATCATGAACCTCATCCGGCTCGGCGTCAACGACACAGGTTGCCAACCATGCGACAAGCTGGAGAATTGCTCATTTATAAGCCGTCTTTTCTTTGTTTGAAAGAGATTTTTGCGGCAGGCCGGTCTTTGGCGCGCCGGGCGACGCCCCGAACCCTTTGAAAGCGGCGCCAGCGGGCGCTCCGGCCCGCTCAAGTTTTGACCCGCTGCCGACTGGCTTCGTAAAGAAACACCGCCGCAGCGCCGCCAACGTTCAGAGAATCCACGCCCGACACCATCGGAATGGCGACCGCTTCATCACAGGCGGCAAGCACGTCGTCGGAAATGCCGCAACCTTCGCTGCCAAACACGACGCAACAGTCCGTGCAAAACCTGGCCTCCGACAAGGTGCGGTTGTTCGTGCGCGGATGCGCCGCGAGGCAGCGGACGTTTCGCCAGCGCAGTGCGTACAGCGTTTGCGCGAGGTCAACACCCTCCACCACCGGCAATCGAAAAATCGCGCCCATCGAACTCCGCACCGCGCGCCGGAGAAATGGACTGCTCGACGTTCTGTCGACGAATAGCGCCTGCACGCCGAACGCCGCGCAGTTGCGCACTATCGCGCCGACGTTTTCCGCGTTGCTCAGTCCCTCTACCGCCGCAAAAAGATAAGGTCGCACGCTCCGCTGCAATACGGCTTCCATAGTATGCGCCCTGGGGATTTTGCCGACGGCCAGCACCCCTTGAAACATCGAAAACCCGGTGAGCTGCTCCAAGATGCTCTTTTCGGCGAGGTAAACCGGCACCTTTTCCGGCCGCGAGCGAATCAGAGGCTCATATTTCCGCAACCATGTTCCCGGCAGCAGCAGCGAGAGCACGGTGAAGTCGCTTTCCAATAGTCGCCGAACAACCTTTTCGCCCTCGGCGACAAAGATCCCCCGCTGGCGATGCTCCAACTGCCGGCGCATTGTCCGGTACGGCGCCAGTTCGGGCAGTTCCAGCGCATCAATCTCCTGAACCTGCATCATCGCATTCTCGGTTCGGAGTGCGCTACTTCGATAGCTTCCGGGACATGTTAATAACTTTTAAACAACGCCGTTGACTGCCGTCGCTGTTGTATAATTATTGGATTCCAGGTCGCCCAAATCCATTTTTGGTGCGCACCTGGACGAGCAAGCGCCCACCGCTCGAGTTTTTTTGAGAGATATCGAGTGGGGGGGTGAAACCCAGACATCGATTGGAATCTTTGAAGCGCAAGTATTCATTGGTTGTTAAAGAGAACCGATTTTGCACGCCGGATTAGCATGAGCCAACAAGCTTGCGTTCAACAGGTTAACGGAAATGGTTCTCTTAAAGAACTCATGGACACAAGAGCAAATCCCTTCATAGCGCACCGCCTTTTCCTTCTCTCAGTATCGACCTCGCGAACCCGTTCCTGCCGCCCTACTGAGTCTCCAGGGCGGGAAGCTGGCAGTCCGGCTGCTTAGCCCAAACCGTGATGAAAATCCTGAAGTGTATGAAGTGTATTGACGGGCCCTCGATGATTAGGCGGCTGGGAACTCTCTGCGCCATTCTGATGTTGGCAGCTTCGAGTTCGCCAGCTCAAGCTGGTGAGAGTGTCACCCTGGCTTGGGATCCAAGCCCTGATAGCAGTGTAGGCGGCTATTTTGTTTATTACGGCGTCGTTGGGGGAAACCTGACCAATTTGCTTGACGCGGGGTATCAGACGGCAGGAACCGTTTCAAACCTGGTTGCGGGCTCGACCGAATTTTTCTTCGTTACAGCGTACAACAGACAACGAGTGGAAAGTCTGCCTTCCAATCTGATCACTTACACGGTTCCGGGGGTGAATAATAATAAACCGCCGACGATTTCGAGCATACCGGGCCGGACAATTAATGAGGACACGCAAACCGGAGCTATCAGCTTCACGGTGGCCGATACGGAGCTGACGGCGGGGAGCTTGTCCGTGAGCGGGAGTTCCTCGAATCCGACGCTGGTGCCCAATGGAAACATCGTCTTTGCGGGCTCGGGAGGCAATCGAACCATTGCCGTGACCCCCGCCGCCAATCAATCCGGCACCGCGACGATCACCGTCACGGTGAGCGACGGACAGTCGAGCGCGAGCACGAGTTTTGTGCTGACGGTCAACCCGGTGAATGACCCGCCGACGATTTCGAGCATAGCGAATCAGACGATCATTCTGGGCGCGCCGATCGGGGCCATCGCGTTCACAGTGGGAGATGCGGACACGGCGCTGACCATCCTGACGCTGAGCGGGAATTCGTCCAATCCTACCTTGGTGCCGAATGCCAACATTGTCTTCGGGGGCAGCGGGGCCAACCGGACGGTGACCGTGACGCCTGTGGCGGCACAGGTGGGCACAGCGACCATCACCGTGACGGTCAGCGACGGGAGCGCCAGCACGAATAAGAGTTTTGCCGTTACCGTCGTCCCCAATACGCCACCCACTATCTCCAGCCTTCCCAATCAGGTCATAGCCGAGTACAGCGCAACTCCACCGGTCCCCTTCGTGATCGGTGATGCGGAAACGCCAGCGACGAGTCTGGTTCTGTCCAAGTCATCCTCCAACCCTACCTTGGTTCCGATCAATAATATTGTCTTCGGAGGTTCGGGGGCCAATCGAACCGTTACGGCCACACCCGCAAACAATCAGTTCGGCACGGCGACTATCACCGTCACGGTCAGCGACGGTATTGTCAGCACGAGCAAAAGCTTTTTATTGACGGTTAACTCTGCCCCGGCGCCGACCTTCTACTATCTGTCATTTGAGGCGGAGTCAGGCACCATTGTTTCTCCAATGGCCGTTGCCTCAGACCCGAACGCACGCCAGGGACAATTCATCGAGTCGTCCGCCGAAGATACGGGTACCGCTACATTTACCGTGAACATTCCGCTCTCCGGTGTTTATTCCATCTGGTGCCGGGTACTTGCACCTAACGACAGCCAGAAATCATTTTACGTCTCCGTGGACGGCGGAGCCGAAGACATCTACGATGCTGCAAGTCCAGTTACCTTCACAAATGCCTGGCAGTGGACGGTCCTCAACGGGCGAGGAGGAACTAATTCGGCCAACCCATTAGCGATCAACCCTCGGACATTACTGTTAAGCGCCGGACCGCACAACATTACCTTCCGAGGGCGCGAGGCTGGCACCGGGTTCGATCAAATGCTCGTCACGAACGACCGCAATTTCGTGCCGGACGCCATTTCAAATACCGCACCCGCCATCTCCGGCATTCCCAATCAGGTCATAACCGCGAACACAGCAACCCCGCCAATCCCTTTCGTGATCGGTGATGCGGAAACGCCAGCGACGAGTCTGGTCCTGTCCAAGTCGTCCTCCAACCCTACCTTGGTACCAAGCAATAATATTGTCTTCGGAGGCTCAGGAACCAATCGAACGGTTCGCGTGACACCCGCCGCCAACCAATCCGGCACCGCAACTATCACCATCACGGTTAGCGACGGTATTACCAGCGCGAGCAAAAGCTTTTTATTGACGATTGTTAGCGCTCTCGGAGTACCGGCGTTCGTTTATCTGCCAATTGAAGCCGAGTCAGCCACCATTGCTTCCCCAATGGCGGTTGCCTCAGACCCGAACGCAGGTCAAGGCCAATTCATCCAGTCGTCCACCGACGAACTAGGTGCCGCCACATTTACCGTGAACGTTCCGCTCTCCGGCGTTTATTCCATCTGGTGCCGGGTACTCTCGGCCGACAGCGGTCACGATTCATTTTACGTCTCCGTGGACGGCGGAGCCGAAGACGTCTTCGATACTGCTGAAGGTACTTGGACGAATGCCTGGCAGTGGACGATCCTCAACGGGCGAGGAGGAACTAATTCGGCCAACCTGTTAGCAATCAACCCTCGGACATTTCTGTTAAGCGCGGGACCTCACAACATTACCTTCCGAGGGCGCGAGGCTGGCACCGGGTTCGATCAAATGCTCCTCACGAACGATCGCAATTTCGTTCCGAACGCCATTTATTCGAGCGCCGCACCGCCCTTCAGGATCTCCTCAATCGCATTTGATCCGGCCGGCTTTGTCACCCTCACCTGGCCAACCCAGCCGGGCAAAACGTATCGAGTCGTCTATAAGACCAATCTCGCGAATTCAGCATGGATATCGCTAGGCAAGGACGTCACGGCCACCGGTACAATCACATCGCAGTCCGACTACCTTGTTGGGAACCGATTTTATGGCATCCTGCAAGTGCCTTGAATTAAGGGCTTCCTTGCGTGCTGCTCAGATTTGCGGCCGTCAGAATCCTACGCCTTCCAAACCCTGCCCGGTGCGGTCTTGACCCGTGCCATCGCGTTGCGAGTGTCAACGATGCAATGCGCCCACTCCGCTAATTCCTCGTAGTTCACAGTCGCGTGATTCGTCGCAACCAGCACGAGGTCAAATCCCTCGATGGTCGCACGGTTCCACGCCACTGACCGGGTTCCCGCCCAGTGAGGATGCTCACGGGTCAGCTTGATGACCGGCACGTAAGGATCGTAGTATGCTACCTGGGCGCCTTGCTGCTTCAGCATGTCCATCAAGACGTAACTGGGTGACTCGCGGTCATCATCCACATTCGGCTTATACGCCAGCCCGATCACCAGGATCCGACTGCCGTTCACTGCCTTGCTACCTGCATTCAACGCCTCGGCCACGCGATGCGCGGCGTATTGGGGCATGGCTGTGTTGACCTCACCGGCCAGTTCGATGAACCGCGTGTGCTGTCCGTACTCCCGCGCCTTCCACGTGAGATAAAACGGATCGATCGGGATGCAATGCCCTCCAAGACCCGGACCGGGATAGAACGCCATGAAACCAAAGGGTTTGGTTCTGGCAGCCTCGATCACCTCCCAAACATCGATCCCCATCGCGGTATAGACCATTTTGAGTTCGTTGACCAGGGCTATGTTGACGCTGCGAAACGTATTTTCAAGCAACTTGGTCGCCTCCGCCACGCGACAGGAAGAGACAGGAACTACAGTTTTGATCGCCATCGAGTAGAGCGCCTTGGCTCGTTCCAAACACGCCGGAGTATAACCTCCCACCACTTTCGGTATCGCCGCCACCTTGCTGTCCGGATTGCCTGGATCCTCCCGCTCCGGCGAGAACGCCAGATGAAAATCCACACCGGCCTTGAGACCGGACCCAGCCTCCAGTACTCCACACAGGTCTTCGTCGGTCGTCCCCGGATAGGTAGTGGACTCCAATACCACCAAGATGCCCCTTATGAGATGCGGCGCGATCGCTTTGCCCGTCTCGATGATAAACGTAATGTCTGGTTCCCGGTTCTTATTCAGCGGCGTGGGCACACAAATGATCACAGCTTCGACCTCTTTGATCCGGCTGAAGTCGTTCGAAGCGGAAAATCTCTTTGCCTCGACCGCCGCCATGACCGCTTCCGACGAGATATGTTTGATGTAACTTCGTCCTTGGTTCAACGATTCCACCTTGGTGCGATCAATGTCCAATCCCAGCACCCTTACTCCTGAACGAGCAAATTGAAGTGACAAAGGCAGACCCACATAGCCCAACCCGACAACCGCTGCACTAATTGGTTTTTTATCCATAATTAAAACAACTGCAAATTCACCGTTTAACCTCTAACTCTCCGAGGTTTCTTCGCTTTAGACGCCTCCCTCGAGGATCGAAGAAACCTTCCTTCAGGCCATCGCTTCTTCAATGATTTCGTGGCCGCCGGGCCGGCCGGCTCATAGAGCCGCTCGAACGCCCACTCCGACTGGTGGCGCAAAGGCTTTTCGGCTCCTGGAAAGATTTCTTTCTGAACAAACCAGTGGCGAATGCTCGGCTGTCAGGTAATCAAGGAAGGGGGGCGAGCCTCAGGACGGCGCGGGTGTGGTCCTGGTCATGCGCACATCGAAACCCCAACCCCCGGACATGCCGCGCGCCCGGTTCGCGGCCAACAAATCTTTGGCTGTTTCCTTAATGATTGCTTCGCAGTGGACGACCTCCCGTTGGCGTTGTTTCAGGCACTCATCAGCGATGGCCTTCAGGTCATCGATATCGTAGAGGTAGATGTTCTTCAGACGAGCGACTGCCGGCTCGATGTCCCGCGGCACGGCAATATCAACCAGCAACAACGGACGATTCCTGCGGAGTTTTATGATCGGCGCCAGTCTGGTGCGGTCCAGAATGTAGTGAGGCGCGGCAGTGCTGCTAATGACGATATCGATACTCTCAAATTCCTTCGCCCATTCGTCAAAATGGATGGCACGTCCATCGAGCTCTCGAGCCAGCGCTTCGGCCCGCTCGTAAGACCGGTTGGAAACGATGATGCTGTGTGCGCCACGGCTGAGCAACGCTCGAGCGGTCTTTTCGCTCGTATCTCCTGCGCCGATGACCATGATGTGCCGGCCTTTGAGTGTGCCGAAAATCCTCTCTGCGAGTTCCACGGCCACCGAACCGACCGACACGCTGCCGCGCTGGATTTTGGTTTCAGTGCGAATCTTCTTGGCGACGTTGAACGCCTTTTGAAACGCCCTGTTCAACTCGTTGCCGGTGTGTTTGTGCTGCAGCGCGAGGTCGTAGGCTTTCTTGAGTTGCCCGAGAATTTCTGTTTCCCCAAGCACCATCGAGTCCAGACCACAGGCGACCCTGAACAAATGCTCGATGCTATCCGGTTCACCCAGGGTGTAAATCTTCCCATTGAGCGGCTCCCGATAAGCGCAGGATTCCGTTAAAAAATGACGCAAGACCGCGAATGCAGCATGGTCCGCCTCGTCCGTGGCAACATAGAGCTCAACCCGGTTGCAGGTCGAGAGAATGACCGCTTCGCTAATCGCCTTGTTCGATCTCAGTTGCTGCAAGACATCCGGAATTTTCGCTTCGGCGAAAGCGAACCGTTCCCGCACCTCGACGGGCGACGTGTGGTGACTAAGTCCAATGACGACGGTGGGCATTGTTATGAGCCGCGGAGCGTCGAACGCGGCAGGAGGTTCGCAGCAGGATTGAGATTGGCCAGCAGGATTTCCGCGAGATCAACGCAGGTCCCTGAGGCGCCTTGGCTTTGCCTCTTTTGAAGAACAGAACTTCCTTGTAGGGACGCACCTCGCCAAAGAACGTTACTCGACATACTTAATTAAACAGTTTAGCAGTCCGCGTTCCGCCTGCTTGACCGTCGCTTATGCTTTGTCATCTTATTGCAACACAACAAGCTCCGCACCAATCATCTCCCGGCGACGGTAGCTTAATCGTATAACCGCATTGGAACTGCAATGCCTTTGCAGAAGCTAAAGATGCTTTCGAGAACGGGAAAATGAATCCTGAAACGGACTGGATCCAGCAATGAGTAAACATGAATATCCCTTAACGAAATGACCAGCGTTGGAAAATGCTATCGCCCGCTCGCCCGAAGCCATCTGGGCTTCAGAAATCCGAGTCGCCCGGTCCATTGAAAGAGCCGGTACAACCGCCATCGGAGCAAGGCCGTCTGCATTGTCTGGCGAACGCGCGACCCGTGGAAATCCACTAACCCGAGGTCGGCCAGCAGGGCATAAACCTGATGGTCTTCCGCGCCGGGCCGTCCGACTGCCGCTCCGCGAAAGATCGGTTTATCCCGTTGCGTGATGGCGCTGACCTCAAAAAGGTATGCCTTTGGATTTACGCTGGGAATGCCGGCGTAGTCGACGTAAGGGCCATCCCGCACCCGTACCCCGGGGCGAATCACGCCCTCAAGCACGATCTCGGAATTCGCGGGCACGTCCAAAGCGATGGTCCGGCAATTCACCATCTCGACCGCTTGTCCCATCAATCCGCCGGCCACGGCCAACTCGTCGATCCCGTATGGAAACGCGGCCCCTGCAGCCATGACGATCGGCTCCGCAACGCCAATGGCGACCGCCATTTCCAACGGCCGCTGCGCCTGCTCAGCTTTCTGCATTTGGAGGGCAAGGTGGCTTCTGGGTGAAACACTGACCGTTGTCTGGTTGGCTCCGATGACCTGCATCCGGTAAACGCCGGCATTGCGCTCTCCGGTCTCGGGGTCCTTTGTGAGATTCGCGTGCCACGTACCGATATATCGCCCGCCATCGGTTTCGTTCCACCAGGGAGCCGGAAGACTGTGGAGATCGACTTCACGGCCGACCGTGATCCTCTCCGCAGCGGGCCCGGACGCCACCATGACTGGAGTCCGAGGCTGCTGCATCCGCTCGCGCAAGGTGCGGATGACGACGGCGCGGGGCGTGTCCTGGGCCATTCCCAACGCCAGCGCGACGAAAGGGATACGCAGCAGGCCGCCGGTGAAAACCTGGTGGTTCGGGTACCCCTTGATGTTCTGGAAAAGCAACGGCCTATTTGTACCACTTGAAATCCGGCCGATTTCATACCGCCAATCCACCGAATCGTTGACACGGACGAGGAATCCGGCCTGGTCGAGAGAGCGGATGAAGTCGCGAAGGTCCACTGTGATTCTGTGCTTGAGTTGGCAGCCGATCCCATGACACCCCGCTAATCCCACTGGCGGCTACGAAGCTCGACCGTCGTCATCGCCATCATAAACCACAGTTCGACGCAGCTAATACTCGAATTCAATCCTCAGTTTTCTCTTGTATCCATCGATACACGCGATCCATTGCTGCTCCTGAAGTTCGTAGGGGTCGATGTGGTGCATTCCGTGCATGTTCCACCCGCTCTTCCCTGGCGAAAGCACAGGTTTTTGTGAAAAAGAATGCTCCTGATAATCCATTTTCGAAAGAGTAACGATTTCGAACGCGTTCAGCGCACGTCCGTACGTAGGAAAGCAGTCTTGCGCGTAACGTATCACCGTTTCACCCAAAACGAGCATTCTCCCACCGGGCCGCGCTATGCGTGGGTCCCCCCTGACAATCGGACTTTTCGGATGTTCGGTCCATGGCCCTGTCAATTCATCCGCAAAAAACAGTCGTAAGCCGTCGTGTAATTTTGGTTGTGCTCCAGCAAAAAGCCACCATGTGTCACGGCGTCGGAACAATGCGTGATCAGCGAGCGGTTCCTCGACAAGTGGTTTAATGTATTCCCACGAATGAGGAAAATCTCGCGCGCGATAGAGTGCGATGCGATTTGCCGCAGCGCTCTCGGGGACAAGAAAAAACTCTTCGCCGCATTTGAATACAAAGGGATAGGAGAGATGGAACGGCTCGCGGAGAACAATCCGATCGTATTTCCAATTGCAACAATCACGGCTCGTTGCGAGACCAATCTCGCCACGACCCACGGCGGAGTTCATTACCTCAAAGAACATGTACCATGTTGGACCGTCTTTGATCCAAAATGGGTCCGCGACGAACTCCGCCCTTACATCCGTTACGTGACCGGCGGTCAGGACGGGATTGAGAATGTCTGGAGACTGAAAAAAATTCCAAGCCGAGGTTCCCTTATAGATACCGATAGACCAATCATTCGTTGCCGAAACCGACATAAAACGACGCCCTGTAAGGCAATTCGTTGCAACAGACGCCGCTACGGATACTGCTCGCAATGCGGCACCGATAAGCCGTCCTTTTGCCGTCACAACTTATTTCTGCTCCGAAACCTCTCCACGAGTTACTTATACTCGCGCTCGATTTGCCCGATGCCTTTACCTTCGTATTTTTTACATCAACAAAAGGAGGCAGCGGCGGGACGATAATCCGGGCCTTCTTGCCTCCCATCGGCTCAAGCAATCTTGAGGCGTTCAGCGCGAAAACGACACTCAAGAATGAGTAGACACCTCCAAATCAGTCCTTACCTCATTCTCCACCTTCGCCTTTAGAACCGCCTCTGCACACGACCTCTGCAGGCGCTCTGCTAAGGGAACGTACAAATCCGAGTTAGGTTCTGGCCTTTCCCAGTTAATCAAGGCGCGAGCATTGGTATCAGAACAATGGCGGACCAGCTGATATAACCCATCGAATCGTCTGTCACGGTCCACTCCTTCTTTCAGTAATACGACTGGCGTCCCAAGTGCCAAACATGGCATCGCACAGTGCAACTTACCTGTTACAACCAGCTTGGCTCTGGAATAGAGAGCCAGAAGGTCCCTCGCTCTCCGCAATTTGGCCTTATGCCATGCCTCGAAATAGTGCTCTCTCAATTTCGACAGAACTCTCCTTTTGGGATCTTTGCCTTCGACTTCTTTCATCAGTCTGAATAGCATCCGCGCCACTCGAAACCCAATTAGTCCTTGATAAGGACGCTCTAATTGGTGAGTTACATAGATCGCCTTATGCCTCACAGACGAAGGCACCAGACGGGAAAGCATATTCTCGTCAACATCGACGATATAAACGTCATCGCTTCTTTCAGAGAACCTGTTTTTCAGAGTCAACGTTAAACATCCGGAGAAGTACGCACTCACACCGGCCCTTTCAAACTCCCGCAGAGTGTCCATGCTTCGGCATCCGATTGGACGAATGCTCTGATAAAACTCAACCAGATCTTCTCGAATCAAGTGCCCGGATTGGTAGGCATAGAATGAAATGAGCAATGGCTTCAGATTTTCGGGCGGCGGCCATCCCTCACGCGGGCGGAATTTGAACCATCCATTACAGATGAGAAATACCTTTCCGAGTTCGCGGTATCGTTCAAGGAGATCCCGATCCAGCCAATGGTCAACTTGAGGGAGATACTGCAAAGCGGCCAGGGTCTGGACTTCGTCACCAACGTTGCGAGATAATCCGTAGGAAAGTGCTCCAAACTTCACGATTCGTTCCTTCCTTCCATGCTAAAAGCCTCGGTCCCGAAGCACGCCCTGTACGTCTTCGTGGACCGGCCCACTATTTCCTTGTGTTTGTTGTCCACGCTCAGGATGCGCAACCAACGGCCCCCGTCTGCAAAAACCGCAATTACCGCTATCTTTGAGGGAAAGATGGGAAATCTCACGCTGAATCTCAGTTCTTCTGACTTAGCATTCGATACAACTGTTCGTGTTTTCGCGTGAACTGTTCCGGGTGAAATTCATTCAACGCCCGTTCTCTCCCGGCTTTTCCCATCGCATTTCTTTTCGCTGGATCCGTGAGTAAATCAATGATCGCATCAGCCAGTTGAGCAGGTTGTCGGGGAGTCACCAGGATTCCAGTTGTGCCTTCAATCACTGCCTCAGGGATTCCTCCCACCCGGGTGGCCACGACCGGCAGTCCCATAACCATCGCTTCAATGATCGAGATCGGTACGCCTTCGCTACGTGAAGGCAGAACAAACAGGTCCATTCTCTGGAGTTCTTCAAAAACCTTCTCACTGTGGCCCGCAAACTTGACCGCGCGGGTGATATTCAATCGAGAAGTGAGATCCTGGAGAGCTGCTTCGAGCGGCCCGCTACCTACAATCCGTAGCTGAAGTCTTGGGAATTGTTCCAGTATTGATGGCATGGCAAAGAGTAAGTCCTCATGCCGCTTCTCCTCGCTCAGGCGGGCAACAATTCCGATCACGAATCTGCCATCAGACGGAGGGCGCAAGTTCTGCCTTGTCTCCAACTTGGCGTATTTTGCGTAATTGAATGGGGGATAGATGACCGTTGTCTTCGGTGAAGGTCCCTTGCCCACCCAGCCCTCGCGCACGTTATTGGACACATATACCGCGGCATCGGCCAAATGACCGAGTAGGGCGTCGAGTGGATACAATAAATGGTCCCGGAAGCGCCTCAATCTCGTGGGAGCCTGATCTCGTTGGGTGAGTTCGGTTTTAATCAGCACCGGAACGCCGGAGAAGCGCGCGGCGATCGTTCCAATTGTGTTGGCATAAAGGCAGTAGGTCTGAAACACACGCGGTCGTTCGCGTCGAAGCAGTTTCACCAAACGAATCACATTCAAAGGACTTTTTTGTGAAGGGGCTTTGAGGTTGTGAATCGTTACGCCAAGTTTGTCGAATTCGTTCTTTAGCTTGAGTCTAGTGTAACCCAGCACACAGACTGAAAGGTCGAACTCCTTCCGATCAATGTATCGCACCAAAGTCAATAGCTGGTCATGAACCCCGTAATAGGTATCCAAATCCTTCCAGAAATGAATGACCTTTATCCTTTCCATGTATAGGAGTCACAAGATGCGAAGGTTTACGGCGTCTTACCCCGACGACACTCTCGACCATTCGCGTAAGAATACGACCAATTGGCACAAATGCGTCGCCAAAGGTTCCAATTCAATGAAAGCACTCAACAGATTGCGAGCCTGCAAGATCCACATTTGAGCGCCGTCCGGTTTGTTCAGGAGTCATTTCAACGCCGATGCGACCTCTTTGGCGAGGTATGTGATAATCAGATCCGCCCCGGCACGCTTGAAGGCGGTCAGCATTTCCATCCGCACACTGGCCTCGTCCAGGCGGCCTGCTTCAGCAGCAGCCTTAAGCATAACATATTCGCCACTCACGTTGTACACGGCCAGCGGCATTTTGAACTCCGCCTTGGCGCGGGCCACGATGTCCAGGTAGAACAGCGCCGGCTTCACCATAATGATATCCGCCCCTTCTTCGATATCCAGGGCAATCTCCCGCATGGCCTCGTCCGAATTGCCGAAATCCATCTGGTGGGTCCGCTTGTCACCAAAGGCGACCGCCGAGTGCGTGCACTGTTTGAAAAACGGATCGTACAGTTTCGAGGCGAATTTTGCTGAATACCCCATGATGGCGGTGTCGATGAGCCGTTCCTTGTCGAGGGCCGATCTCATCGTTCGAATCTGTCCGTCCAACATCGCTGCGGGAGCAACGATATCGGCGCCGGCCGTTGCGTGGGACACGGTGACTTTGGCCAGAAGCTCGAGCGAACGGTCGTTGATCAGATAGCCGTTTTCAATGATCCCACAGTGGCCGTGTTCGGTGTACTCGCACAAACAGACGTCGGTAATTACCGTCAGACCCTCCACCTCCCGCTTCAATGCGCGCACGGCCTGTTGGACGATGCCATTTTCCGCATAGGCCTCGGAAGCGTCGGCATCCTTCTTTTCAGGGATGCCGAAGATCAGCACCGCGAGAATGCCGAGGTCCCTGATCTGTTTGGCTTCCTCGACGAGCAGGTCCACCGAGTGGTGGTAGTTTCCCGCCAGCCCCTTGATTTCCTGCTTGATGCCTCGGCCATGAACGACAAAAAGAGGATAAATCAGATCGTCGCGACGCACATCGCATTCTCGGACCATGCTGCGCAGCGTTTGATTTCGTCGGAGCCGCCGCAATCGTTGTGTGGGAAATCCCATGTGATACTCTCCGTGGCTGTCTAGCGTTTAACCAGGTGAAACGGCAGAATCTTGCCGCTACGCGTGGGCATCGGATACTCCCGACTCACCCGCACCGTGCCCGCCTGCTTCCACATGACTGAGCCGGATTGCGCCCAGGACTCCGGACTCT
>Ga0209376_1002895_pt1 | contig 15992 bp, 26 predicted proteins | sample GraSoiAngelo_134_FD_185891 | JGI IMG/M metagenome (GOLD analysis project Ga0209376, IMG submission 185891) | Grasslands soil microbial communities from the Angelo Coastal Reserve, California, USA - 14_0929_05_30cm (SPAdes) (version 2) | ecosystem: Environmental > Terrestrial > Soil > Grasslands ... | reverse complement strand
AGCTTAAGCGCGATCCGTTAGGCATCAGCGCGTCGTGGGTTGCGTCCTTCCCCTGAAAATTAGAGATTGTCCCTATGGCTCCGTTTGACATTTCTCGCCTCAGTCCTCGGGAGCGAATTGAACTCGCCGAGGAACTGTGGGACAGCCTCGCCGAGGAAGAGATCGAGCTGACCTTAGAGCAGGCGGCTGAACTCGAACGCCGGCGTGATGTCTTGGCCCGCGAGGGTCCTAAGGGGCGCCCCTGGCGTGATGTTCTGGGCGACGTTGATAAGCGCGGCGGATGACGCCGCGCTTGTTGCTTGAGCCGGCAGCTGAAAGTGAGTTTCTCGAGGCCGCTGGCTGGTATGCCGAGCGCAGCCCGAGCCTCGGCGCGGCGTTTCGAACTTCTGTGGCTACCACGTTGACCACTATCGAGGAAGCGCCACACCGCTTTCCAATCGCCCTACGTGACATTCGGAAGGCGCGGGTGCCGCGGTTCCCGTACGTTGTTTACTACGTCCCTCTAACAGAGGTCATCGTCGTCATTGCCATTATTCACGGCCGGCGAGATCCTCGACGTTGGCACACCCGGCGCTGATGCCTAACAAGGGCTTGAAGCTGGCGGGCGCTCGGGTGGGAAGAATTGCGTTCCCTCGCCTCCAGGCGCCACTGGCAGCTCAACTCCCTTGCGCCTGCGGGCACAGCGCCCGCAGCTTAAGCGCGATCCGTTAGGCAGGCACAGAAACATGGTCGGGACTTGCCACTACACCCGTAAGGCTGACACCAGCGTCCGCCAGACGCTAGGCTTCGTCGTCGCGATTAGCCTGGCTGAGCTTGGGACACTCTGCGCACAAAGCGTGGCGTGTAGCCCAGCTGCCGTGACTACCGACCCCAATCCCATCGACACCGCCTACCCGCCGAAGATGCGTGCAGTATTGATCCCAAGCGCTGGCGTCCGTCTAAACGGGGTGCTCTATGTGGCGCAGGGACGGGGAGTTCACCCGACCGCGGTGTTCCTTCACGGGTTCCCTGGTGACGAAAAGAACGCGGATTTGGCCCAAGCAGTGCGACGAGCAGGCTTCAATGCGCTGGTGTTCTACTACCGTGGCGCTTGGGGGAGTCCAGGCACCTATTCCTACTCGAATGTGCTCGAGGATGTCGCCGCTACCCTAACCTGGCTCCGGCAGCCCGCGATAGCCGACTCGATGAGCGTGGATCCCGAACGCCTGATCCTGGTGGGACACAGCCTCGGCGGGTTCGCCGCGCTCTACACGGCGGCGACCACTCGGAATGTTCTGGCCGTCGCCGCTCTCGCCCCGGTAGATCTTGGGAGTCGTGGGGCGGCGATGAGGGACCCTGGGGCTTTTGCGAAGGGGGTCCAGCGGCGAGGGGCACAACTGGGCGCCTTGCGGGGCACGTCTGGCGAGGAACTGAGCCGCGAGGCCGTGACCCACGCGGGCCAATGGAGCCTCCAGCGCTACGCGGGTGTGCTGGCTACGAAAAGGTTACTGCTCCTGGCCGCCACGCACGATGAGGCCGTCCCGTTGTCTGAGGTTTACGAGCCGTTGGGGGCGAAGCTCCGCGCGGCTGGCGCCAAGGAGTTGACGACTGTGACTCTACCGTCCGACCACGCGTTCTCGGATGTGCGGATTGGTTTGGCTCAAGCACTTACACGATGGTTGTGCGAGGGCAGGTAACAGCGGCGCGTACCTACGCCGGACCCCCATTTCCGCGGTGCCGTGAACAGTTCAGATGATAGGTAACAGTTTGTTATCAGCTGATAGGTAACACTTTCCCTTTGTGATTCCCGCCTGGCGCCTAACACGCGGTTGAAGCTGGCGGGCGCTCACAATTAGAGAGGAGTTGCGTTGCCTCGCTGGCCAGCCTCTTTGTCTGCCGCTCCGGCTCCTTGCACCCGCGGGCGTTGCGCCCGCAGCTGAAGCGCGATCCGTTAGGCCGCCCACCCCCATGGACCACAGAGCTGGAACCTTGCGCCGCTCCCCACTTGCGCCCTCGGCGCCGGTGGTCACAGCTCTCGTCGTCGCGTGTACCGCCACTCCTCACACTCAAGCGGCTCCACAACCTATCATCGACACGACACTTGTGTTCGTGGCGGATTCCGGAAGTTCCGCCACGTTCCCGTTGCTCCCAGCGCGAGTTCGAGTGGAAGGGTTGCTTGCAGACCCTGACGCGCCATCCTGCGGTGTGTCGCCGCCTCCAGACACTAGCGCGTGGCGCGTCGACACCACCTTCGGTCACTCGCGCTACATCCACCGCATCTCGTTTCTCCTGCCCACAACGTACGAGCCATTTGCCCGCGGGCACGTCCCCGAGCCACCCGACACGTTTCAGGAGACCGGCGCTCATTGGGAACGCAGCCTCGGGTCTTGGTGGTGGCTCAGCAGGCCGGATATCACAACCTCCGATCATGCAGTTGCTTCCTTTGGCGTGTGGATTGGACCAGATGGTCGGTACCCTACAGTTGGCGTATCCCCACCGCCCAAGCAGGTCGACTTGCACGAGTGCCGCTTGGACGTCTCAGGCATGTTGGCTCATGTGGTTCTCTTTACGCTCCAGGATTCGACGGGAGCCCGCACTCGTTACGTGGGTGCCTACTGGTCCCTAGACGATGGGGTGTGGTTGTCCGCTCTTGGAGACAGCCCCGAGAGTCTCGGCCTAACGGATTTTCTTTTCACGCTCCGCTCGATGAAAGTGGTGCGCCCGTAAGGGCTGTCACATCGTGGGCGGCCTAACAAGCGCTTGAAGCTGGCGGGCGCTCACAAGTGGGGAAGAGTTGCGTTGCCTCGCGGCTCAACCTCCCCATCCGCTCCGGCGCCTTGCGCTAGCCGGCATTTCGCCCACAGCTTAAGCGCGAGCCGTTAGGCGGCGTCGTCCCCCAGGCATCCCTCTTGATACTCACTTGAAACGTCCGGGCTCCGTTACAGCAGCAGCTCACGACCTCAACGGAAGGAGCCCGGCATGTTCCATCCCATCCAACGCCCCGCACCGGCGACCGCCAACCTTTGTCCACTGAGACTGTGCCTTCGGGCCATACTCCTGCTCACCCTGTTCGTCGCGCGCCTTCAAGCGCAGGGGTCTTCTTCCGGCGCCAACCTCGGGGTCGCCTTCCCCAAGGATACTATTGCCCTTGAGACCACTTTTCGCCTAGCGTGCAGTATCGGTCACACCGGAGTGTGCCTCGACGGTGCGCTCGGCTTCGACTGGGGACGTCCCTTCACAGCCGTATACGACTTGGCGGACCTCGACATCGGGTTGGCGGTCGCACGCGGCGCAGAGCGCCCGACCGCGCTGCTGCTCCGTGGCGGGGTAAGCTCCTGGACGAGGAACGACCACACTTCCGAGGGGGGCGTCAATGCTGGGATCGCGGTGCGTCACCTTATGCGGTCGGGTGTCGGTTGGCGGGTGGACTACAATTGGCGGCGCTTCCCCCAGTTCATGTGGCCGAGTCTGACCTTCGGCTTGGAATCTGGCGCATGGCTAGACTGATGCCGCCGCCTAACATGCGCTTGCAGCTGACGGCGCCGACTGTTAAGCAATAGTTATGTTCGTGAACAACAACCCTGCGCGCCGCAGCTGAAGCACGATCCGTTAGGCCGCTCCGGCGCCACCGCTCGCCTTGCGGAGACCGCTCAAACACGATCAGCGCCCGGGCCGAGCGGGCGCAGCCGCGTGACCAGCGCGGTGATCCCCGCCTCATCGTTCGCCTCGCTCCAGACCTCGCCGCTCGGCCGCACCGCCACGTCCAACCGGTCCTTCGCGACATCCACACCCACGACCACCGAGTTCGTCGTCATTGCGCCTCCTCGGCACCAGCTCGTCGGCATCCGACCTTGCACGATGGGGGCTTGCGACCCCACGGGAACGGGCGACGCCCCGGCTAACGGACGGTCTCAAGGACCCGAGGCGGCTCGGACTATTGCCCGTCCCAACTTGCTCACACGTTAGAGAAGAACCGAGATACAAGGCGGCGACACCTTTCCGATGATACCGACATGACGTGCGGTCTGAGGCGTATGCCCAAACCGCATGTGCGACTACTCGGACGTGGAATCCCGCGCCTTCTGCGCGCGTTGCAGCGTCACGAACTCATTCATCAACAGGAAAGCCTCCCGGCCGCTCAGGTCCTGATACAGCGTGTCGGGAGCCACGCCCTTCCGTTTCACGATTAGGAGTCCGCCGGCGGAACCACCCCGTTTGATGGGTTGGAGGTTGATGTCGCTCTCCTGGAGCGAGCGCCGGATGGTGCCATGGAGTGTGCGGCGAATGATCGCCGAGTCGGTAACCAGCAACGCATCCGCGAAGGTGTGATGGGCCTGGATGAAGACGAATGCGACGCGTTCGTTCGCATGCACGCTCCTCGTCTCTCGTGCGAGACGCACGATCGAATCCGGCACTGCACCACCCGACGCGAGCAACGCGGGATCGGCACCCTCGCCGCCGCTCACCCAGAATGCCATCACCCGCAATAAGATGCGCGCGCCGATCACGATCACGGGCACCGCGCTCACCGCGGCGATCGCGAGATAGATGCCGCGGCGTTTCCAGTGTCGCCGTCGCACCTGCGAGGGGGTCAGCAGCCCATCCGGCGTGCTCGCCGCGGTCAGTTCTTTCACCAGCTCGGCAGCCGTTGGTCGCCCCGCTGGCTCCTTGGACAACATGCGGTACACGAGTCGAACGAGCGCCACCGGCATCTGGGGCTCACGCTCTGATACCTTGGGGATGGGCGCCGAAATGTGCTTCGCGATCACTTCCGTCGCGTTGCGCCCCGAGAAGGGACATGTGCCCGTGAGCATTTCGTAGAGCACGACACCCAACGCGTAGACATCCGAGCGACCATCGACTTGCTCGCCAAGCGACTGCTCGGGGCTCATGTACAGTGGCGTGCCGGTGGTGGATCCGAGGAGCTCACCCGCCGGGCGCGACGTCACGAGCGCGATCCCGAAGTCGGTGACGGTCGCATTGCCGTTCGCGTCGAGCAGGATGTTCCCGGGCTTGATGTCACGATGCACGACGCCAACGGCATGCGCCGCCGCCAGCGCGCGCGCGCACTCCAGCCCGATCCGCGCCGCTTCCGCCGCCGGGACCTTTCCCTCGGCGATCCGATCCTTGAGCGACTGGCCGGGGAGGAGCCGCATGACGAGATACAGCAGTCCTCCGGTCGACTCTGCGGAGTACAGGGGCACGATATGGGGGTGCTCGGCCGCAGCGATCGTCCGCGCTTCGTGCAGGAATTGCTCCTCGCGGGCGGCGTCGACGGCGAGTGACGGATCCAACACTTTGATCGCCACGTCGCGCTCCAGAAACGGATCGTGGGCACGGAAGACGGCGGCGAACCCTCCCTGTCCTAGGAGGGAGCCGAGTTGGAGCTGCGCGCCGAGCGCCGCCTCAAGCTTGGGCCGCAACGTTGCGATGTCGATGCTCATGGATGGTCGAGTGCCCAGGCACGCACAGGAGTGTAGGTTAGCGCTGAACGGCTACGACGCCAGATGCGGGAGCTTGATAGCGCGCAGAGCGCGCGCTGTACAGTGACCGCTGTCGAACGTCGCCCATCCCATTCGAAACGGTGCGTCGTCGTGCCGCCGCCTAACACGCGCTTGAAGCTGGCGGCGCGCGTAGATTAGGGAATGATTCTTTCTTCAGCGCGCCGCAGCTTAAGCGCGATCCGTTAGGCGGCGCTTCGCTACCGACAAACATCCGGGGACAGCGGACAACTCCATGAACAAGCAGTCCATCTGGGCGGTAGTCGCTGGAGCGGTCGTCGCCATCGTCGCGACGACACTGGTCGACGTGGTGCTGCATATAGCTCACGTTTTCCCGCCGATCAATGATCCGATCAATGACGCACTCGCTCTGCTCGCAACCTCGTACCGCATCGTGATCGGCGTCGCAGGCGCTTGGCTCACGGCGCGGCTCGCACCGGACAAGCCTTTGAAACACGCCTTGATTCTCGGGTATCTTGGCGTGGCCTTAGGGCTTGTGGGTGTCGTGGCCACCTGGAGCAAGGGACTCGGGCCTCACTGGTACCCCATTGCCCTCGTCGTCTTGGCGGTGCCGCAGAGCTGGGTGGGTGGGAGGCTCTACGAAGCGCGGGCGCATCGCCGCCTAACAGGCGCTTGAAGCTGACGGGCGCTTAGCGCCTTAAAGGAAACGGCGTGTTGTGCCCTGAGGCGCACGGATTGTCGTCCAACACCCTTGCGCCGGTGAGCGAGTCGCCCGCAGCTTAGCGCGGTCCGTTAGGCCGCGGCCAGATCGACTTTCTCTCCATGCCTTCATCCATTGGTCACGCGCTGGTAGCCACCGCGATCGGTTCGCCGCTCGCCCCCGTGGCTCCAACACGTCGATACTGGATCGCTGGCGTTCTCTGCGCCGTGCTTCCCGATCTTGACGCGGTTGGACGACCCTTCGGTTGGGGCGACCTTGCGTTCGTGGGCGGGCACCGAGCCCTCACGCACTCGATCTTCTTCGCGCTGGTTCTCGGACTTGTCGTTGCGGAACTCGCATTTCGAGACGTTCGATGGCAGGGCTACCGCGGGCGGATCATAGCCTACCTCGTCCTCGCCACCGCATCGCATGGTGCGTTAGACGTATTCGCGCCGTATGGAGACGGGGTGGAGTTCTTCTCCCCGTTTTCGGCGGTGCGCTACGCTGCTGCTTGGCGGCCCCTCGACCTCGTCAACGAGATCCTCTGGATTTGGTTTCCTGCAGTTCTCACGATCGTTATTGTGAGGCGCCTCCGCACATCGCGCCACAGTGCGGAGCCCAATGCTGCGGCCTAACGCCCCGCGCGATATGGCTTGGAACCCTTGCTCTCCTCTCCTCCCTGTCTGGCTTCTCAGCGGATGTATCGTCCCCGCGCTGCGCCTTCAGACTTCGCAGCAACGCGATACCGTACACTTGGACTTCGTGTGTGAGTGGCAACCGCGGCCGCCCATCACTAAGCGCGTGATCGTGGACCTCTCGCTGCACGCTGGCCAATTCAACCGCACGCCGAATGCGGACGACATTCGCGCGGTCGAAGCAGCGGGTGGACGGGTCCTGTACCAATTCCGGGTCGCCCTCCTGCGCGCAGAGCTCGACACTGCAGCGGTGCGCGCGCTTGTCGCTGACTCTCCAGGAATTGCAGACGCGGCCTTTACCGTACCCGATTCGTCCAAGTTCGACGCTAGTGTGCAAATCTTCTACAAACGCCCCGTTACCGATCACGACGAGGAGGCGCTGCGGCACCTCGGGGCCTACGACGTGGCGCGAATGCCGATCCCGGTGCTTCAGACAGCCGTTCCGGACTCGCTGATTCCCCGTATCGCGGCATTGCCCGGGGTCGATTTCATTCGCGCCACCGCCTGGGGCTGTGCACAACCCACGAACGAGACTCGTGACCGAAGGACTCCGCCGTAGACGGCTGCGGCCGAACAAGCGCTTGAAGCTGGCGGGCCGTGATCGCTTTAAGGAAAGAATTGTGTTGTCTCGCGCCCTGACTTCCCTAGCCGGTCAGCGCCCTTGCGCCTCTGGGCATTGCGCCCGCAGCTTAAGCGCGATCCGTTAGGCGCCCACGAGCCATCCATGACAGGAAGGATCGCGGCAGGGACGTCGGCCATTGCCCTCGTGCTCGCGTTCGCTGCGTGCGGCCGCCGGGAGGACTCTGCCGGGCGCCAGGCCGACACTGCATTGGCGACGCGGCGGACCCAGATCATCTATGAGGCTAGCGATCGCCCGCGGGGAGCCGAGGTCCGGATGCGGACTACCGACGCAGCGGCCGTGGCAGCGATTCACGCCTTCCTGGCGTTCCAGCGTACCGCCCATCACGCTGCTGGTCACGAGGCCATGCCCCGTGGAGTCCACTGAGCGGGCGCCTAACAAGCGCTTGAAGCTGGCAGGCGGTGATCGCTTTAAAGGAAGCGGAGTGTTGTGCCCTGGCGCGCACGCACCATCGTTCAACGACACGGCGCACGGCGGGCGAGTCGCCCGCAGCTTACGCGCGATCGGTAGGCGGCCGGCCTCCACCTGTTTTCAAGCTCCACGCCTGAGGAAATGAGCGTATGCCGACGCTCGTGTGCCGCGAAGCCAATCTCGCCGATGTCGGCGACCTTGCGCGGATGCGCGTCGCAGAGTGGGGCACGGAGCTCTACTGGCAAGAGCGTATCAGCCGATACATGCGAGGCGAGCTACACCCGCAACAGGCCCTGGTCCCCCGCGTGGTGTTGCTCGCGTCAGAAGACGGGGTTCTGGTAGGCTTCATCGCTGGGCATCTCACGCGTCGCTTCGGGTGCGACGGGGAGCTTGAGTGGCTTAATGTCGTTCCCCAACGACGGCGAGCGGGCGTGGCAAGTGAACTCTTGCGTGCCTTGGCGCGATGGTTCGAGGGACGTCAGGCGCAACGCATTTGCGTCGACGTAGATCCACAAAACGTGGCGGCGAGGGCCTTCTATCGTCAACACGGAGCCGAGGAGCTGAATCCACATTGGTTCGTGTGGCGTGACATCACGACGCTGGCTCAGCCGGCCGCCTAACATGCGCTTGAAGCTGCCGGGCGCTCACAAGTAAGGGAGGAATTGCGTTCCCTCGCCGGCAAGCCTTAGCCAGCGTGCTCAGCTAGCCGAGACCGTGAGGTGTGACTTATGCAATACTGGCTTTTTCACCACCGGCATTCCCAACTCGCCGTACTGATTACGGGCGCATCTGTAGCCGTCAGCGCGAGCGTCCCTCTGCAGCGCCAAGACCTGCCACCTCTCCAGGCCTCGTCGGGATTGCAGCTCCTGATTGATCAAGAGAATGCAGCGCCCACATTGCGCGTCATCCTGCCTGGCCGCTCAGCGTCTGATCGCACCATCGAAATCCTCTTTCCTGAGCACATCACGGTCGTTCAGCATGGGAGCACAACGCCCCAACGATTGTACCGTTGGCGGCCGGGCCTCGGGGCCAGTCCGCCGGAGTGGCGCCGCGCCGAGACATCGTTCGAATATGAGCAAGATCTCGCCGGGTCCATACATCTACTCGCGCGCAGCACGCTAGACTCCGATGGCGTGCGCTTCCGCTACGAGTTTCGCAATGGTTCGCCGGTAGGGTACGACATGATCTACGCGGTTACTGACCCCCGCCTGACATCAATCTTCCACGACATGCGCCTGGAGCGAACGTACGTACATTACGCCACTGGCCCTCAGCTGCTCGCTGCGGAGACGCCGGCCCGCCTGACCATGCCCCTTCGACAGTGGCTTCCGCTCAGGTACCTGGCCGCATTCACATGGCCTGTGCCGCCCAACCGGATCGAAGATCGCGGTGATGGCATCACCTACTACAACACCTCGCGCGCCGTGGACCAGCCGTTTATCGCGACTGTGTCGTCGGACCGTGCCTGGGTGGTCGCCAGTGTCGCGCGAACCACCGGCAACGTCTGGAGCAACCCCGAGCTAACCTGCCAGCATGTGGACCCACAAATCACACTCGCGCCCGGGGAAACTGCGGTTGCCGAGGTCAAGATCCTAATTCTGCGCGGCTCACTGAACGACGTCTTTCGGCGGGCCGTACAGGAGCGTGCGTCATTGCAATGACGAGCGGCACGTCAGTCAATTTCAATCTTCAACTCGGAGCGCTGCCATGCGAAACCTTCTGCCAATGGACACGCATTATCTCTACGCTTTTCCGTCGCAAACGGCATGTAAAGCCTGAGCAACTGACCCTCGCGATGCAACTATGGTCATTCAGTGGAAGAAAGGCCGGGACGGCCCGCCGAATCTGACCTGTGTCCGGGCTGATGGCACGCGTACCTGGCGCAGGGTGCATCCTTTCTTTCCGACGCACGATCTCGTTCATTGTGCCGTCGAGAGCGTCTTCGGCCTCACCCAGGCCTTCTTTGGCCTTGTCGCGTCCGGCTGGTCCCTTGACGACTTCGACCAACGAGGGCCCCCCGCGCGCTTGCCGAATGAAGCCCTGTGGGCCGAGAATATGGTGGGCCTCTTTGATCTTGAGCGTGCCACCGGGCATGTTATGGCTGCAGCGGAGTTCAACGCTGCGCTCGCCGCAAGCCTCAGCGCGCAAGGACGGCCGCCGTTTCGCTCCGTTACCGACGCCGATCTGGCTCGAGTGCGAGCGTTGGTGGCGGACCTGCGCGGGCGATGGCAGGTGATGGCCGTGGGAGACACACTGGCGATTCCGTTCCCGATGGCTGCTGCCTAACGAGCGCTTGAACCTGGCGGGCGGTGGTCGCTCTACAGGACGGCGCGGCTCACCTCAGCTCAACACTTGAATGGCCTTCGACGAACGGTTGGCAGAACGAATTCGGGGCTCGCTTGGTCGGCGCAAGGGCTTCGCCGAGAAGAAGATGTTCGGCGGAGTCGGCTTTCTCCTCCATGGCAATATGTGCGTCGGCGTGCACGGTTCCGAGTTGATCGTTCGGCTGGCACCCGAAGAGACCGACGCGGTCCTCAAGCAAGCGAATACGCGGCGCTTTGATCTCACGGGGCGGCCGATGAAGGGTTGGATTCTGGTGGAGCCGGCCGGCCTCAGGACCGACGCCCAGTTGGGCAAGTGGATTGCGGTGGCGGCCAAGTTCGCTGGTGCATTACCGGCCAAGTGAGCGTGGGCGGCTGGTATGACCCCTCGTCAACCTCAGGCACCGAAGGCCCGGACACGGGGCGTGCGCGTCGCTGAAGCGCGCCGCCTGTTGCTTAAGCTCCCCCAAGTTACGGAGGGCCGGTCGTACGGCATGCCGTCCTTCCTCCTGAATGGTCGGTTTCTCGCCCGCTTCCGCGACGATGCAACGGTTCTGGTGCTTCAATTGCCAACGATCAGCGAGCGTGATGTCCTGATGGAGCTGGATCCACGCGCCTTCTATTTCACCGAGCACTACCGCAACTATCCCGCCGTCCTCGTTCGATTGGCGGAAGTCGCGCGCCCACTGCTGATCGATGTCATGACGGAGGCGTGGCGCCATGTAGCCTCTCTGCCGCCGCCCCGGCCACGTAAGAAGCCGGCGCGGGGCATGAAGCGCGGTGAGCGCTCGCGCGGCCCGGCAACGCCGGCACCCCCTCTGGAATGAAAAAGCGCCGCCATCTTAGCGAATTGCGGTTCGAAACACCTGTGACGTTCTTCGTGGGAGAGAAGGGCTCTGGGAAATCCACGCTTCTCGAGGAAATCGCCGTCGCGTTCGGGTTTTTCCGCGTTGCTGCGGACCTTTGTCGCATAGCATGCTACCGACTTCAGTGATGTTGCCTTCCCACGCCCTTGCGCCAGCGAGCGGGTCGCCCGCAGCTTGAGCGTTAATGCGAGCTCTCGTGCCCCTCGAAGTCATTACCGCCCTCGTCTATGGGTATCTCGGCCTGTCCCTCTCGTGGACCAATAGCTTCTCAATCGTTCGCGGCCTACACTTTATCATCGTCGTCGCCGGAGCTCTCGGGATCGCATGGGGCGCTTGGCGAAGCACTCGGTGGACTCCGAAGCTGGCGATTGTCTTGGCGGCGTTGGTGGGCATTCCGAATTTCACCACGGTGGCTGCCGTCCTGCGTCTAATCGATCGGGCCGCCGGGCCCGCGGTCACGGCGTCTTTCGGTCTGGTTGTTCTCGCAGCCCTGTCCCAGCTTGTCGCACTGGTCATCGCGCTGCGGCGACTGCGCTTCGATGTAGGCCGGCTCGTTCAGGACGGTCGCAACTCGGAGGGTTGAGGTCCAATGACTGCGCCAACCACCCAGGCACAACTCGGCTACATCGCACCGTTCTTCATTGTCCGCGATGTCATGCCAGCCATCGCGTTCTACAAAGATCGTCTAGGCTTCGACGTAACGTTTCTCGGCCCCCAGGATGACCCGTACTTCGCCATGCTGAAGCGCGACGGCGTTCGGCTCATGCTCAAGGCCATCACGCCTGAGGTGCAGCCGACGCCGAATCCCAGCCGGCATCACTGGGCCAGGTGGGACGCGTACGTTTATACTCCTGATCCGGACGCGCTGGCCGAGGAGTTCACATCCCGTGGCGTTTCGCTCCGGGAGCCTGTTGGCAACAACTCGGACCAACTGCGGGGGTTCGAAGTCATGGATGCGGACGGGTACGTTTTGTACTTCGGGCGACCACTCTAGCTCCGACAGGGTCGTGGCCTCGTCAGGGTTCATTGATGAGGGGCGTGGGCGTGCTGCCTAATCAGTGCGCATGGGTGAGCGCCACCGCTGGGTAGACCTCCTCATGTACGGGCCGGATGGCGATCGGCTCTTCGCCGGCATCGAAGCGGCCCTTCGGGCGTACCGTTTGCGTAGAAATGCGCGCGTGCTGATCCGCCCAGGCACACCCGCCAGAGAGCTTCGGCTGTGATGCCGCCTAACAAGCGCTTGACGCTTGGCGGGCGGTGATCGTCTTAAAGGAATCGGAGTGTTGCGCCCCTGGCGGGGCACGGAGTTCGTCCACTTCACTTGCGCCAGTGGGCGAGTCGCCCACAGCTTAAAGCGCGATCCGTTAGGGGCGTGCCTCTCATGACCCCGGACCAGGTCGACAGAACAAATAATGGCCGAGACACTTGCAACGCGTCCTCGCTGGACGATCGCCCCGTATCTGATCGTGGACGACGTGGTCACCACGGCAAACTACTATCGGGATAAGCTCGGCTTCCATTACGAGCGGTTTTGGAACGACCCGCCTTCCTTCTGCATGGTCAAGCGAAATGGCATTGTTATCATGTTGGCCCAGCTGGAACAGTCCGGGATCATGCGCCCTAACCGCCGTGTGGACCCGGAGGGCGGAGCTTGGGATGCATACGTTTGGATCGACAACGCAGATGCCCTTCACGCTGAGTTCAGCTCGAAGGGTGTGACAATCGCTCGAGGTCTCTGCGACCAGCCGTATGGGTGCCGTGACTTCGAAGTCGACGATTGCAACGGGTATCGCTTGTGTTTTGGCCAGGATCTGGAGAAGTGAGCTGGTGCCTGAGCGCACCCAGCGGACGCCCTCGTCCCTGGGCAGATTTCGGCGGTCATCGTCCACCTCTAGCCGCGGTCGTACCTGGTTAGTGCTGTGGGGGTTCACCCATGCAAAGACTCGCTACTGCGGTCGCTCTTGGGTTCATTCTCGGATGGGCAGCGGCCCATGCCCTGTTCCTCCACTGGTGGACCCTTGTGCCGTGGGGAGTCGCGGCGCTGGCTCTGGGCTACCGGGCAAACAGGGCAGGGGCCGTCACTGCCGGCGCCGTCTACGGCTTCGTCCTGTGCTTCGTATTCACGCTCGCGACCTACGGCGGTGCAGCTCCGGCGATCACTCGGGTACCGTTTTTCACCGTCCTAGGTCTCGTCGGCGCCTTGTGCGGCCTGCTCCTTGCTCTACTCGGGGCGGCGCTCGTGCCACGGACGGTACCAGTGGGGCCACCGTCCGGGGATGATGCCGCCTAACAAGCGTTGCAGCTGGCGGGCGGTGATCGCTTTAGGGGAAGCGGAGCGTTGTGCCCTACGCAGATCGCTGCGGCGCGCGTGAGCACCTCGGTCTGGAACTGGATCGTCCACCAGTTCCGTGTGCGTCGACGACCCATCGTCACGGTGGCAGGGGTCAAGATCCGGCTGGGGCGTCACATGTCGCCACAGGTCGAGCGTACGGTCTCGCGGGGCCGATACGAACAGGATGAGTGCCGGCTGATTGAGCAAGTGCTCTCACCCGCTGACGTCGTGCTCGAGGTCGGGGCCGGGCTGGGGCTGATCTCCGCCTATTGCGCGAAGCGACTCGGGTCGAGCCGCGTGTTTGCCTACGAGGCCAATCCCGATCTCGAGGCGTGCATCCGAGAGACCTATTCGCTCAATGGGGTCCAGCCAACCTTGGAGATGTGCGCCGTGGGACCGGACGCCGGCAAGGTAACGCTGTTCCGCAGCGAGGACTTGTGGGCGTCGTCGGTGCTGCGCCCTAGCGGCAACGTCCGTCCGGTCGAGGTTCCGGTACAGGCGCTGAGTGAGATTGTCCAGCTCGTTCGGGCGACGCTGCTCATCGTCGATGTCGAGGGGGCCGAGAGCGAGTTGTTCGACCGCGCTCACTTGCCCACCGTGAGCAGGATCATCCTGGAGCTGCACGAGTGGGTGATCGGCACTGCGGGCGCGCGGCGGGTCCGATCAACGTTGTCGGCCATCGGATTCGAGGAGCTCCCTGACCTGTCCACTGGCAAGCACCTCGTGCTGCAGCGCGTCGGTTGGAGCGGCGTTACATGACCCTTGTTCGCCAATGGGGTTCGACCTCGTATTGCCACCGGTCGACTTCCGCAACTCCCATGGCGGGCGCCTCCAAGTATGGTAGAATGGGACGGTCGTTTTGGCACAGTCGGTGATCTCATCCCGGAAGGGGCTTCGCGACTTCGCGGACACATTCCCATCCGCGCAGTGGGATTCTCCCTGACGCAAGCCACGGATCGCATCCTCGGCTGCCTCAAGGGCATTGCGACCGGTGACGCCGTTGGCAAGCAAACCGAGACACTATCGCATGAGGACGTGCGCCGCTGGTATCCCCACGGCATCCACGGTTTCGAAGGAACTCCTGGCTCGGTCATCCCTCGATATGTGGGGAATGCGAAGCGCGAGTGGCGGATCGGAGAAACCACGGATGACACCGAACGGACCGTGGCTGTCGCGCGCGCCGTCATCACCGATCGAACCGTCTCGCACGTCGGCGTCGGTCGCGAAATGCTGCGTTGCCGGAAGTGCGTACATCCGGGCGTCAAGTCCCTCTGGGAGTTTCACCAGGCTGCTGACCCGACGCGGATTGCCAAGACCCACGACGGGTGTGGAGCCGCCATTCGCGTCGCGCCGGTCGGCATCTTCTGTACCTCGCACCGCCTCGACGAACTCCTCGTCGGCGCCCGAGAGGCTGCGGTGTCGACTCATGGTGGCTCACCCGCGATCGCCGCCGCTGCCGCGACGGCCGCAGCCGTGTCCGCCGCAATCGATGAGGCGTCTCCCCGTCAGATTCTCGAGGTTGCGGAATATGCGGCCGCCGAAAGCGAGCGGCGTTGGCCCGGTCCCGTCACCCCTGCCTTCACGAACGCGATCCGCGCGGTGCATGACTACCTCGAGCGCTTGCCAGCACTGCGACCAGCCGAGATCGCAGCGTCTTGTTTTCCGAATCGGCCGATGACCATCGTGCCATTGGCCCTGGGACTCGCCACCGTGATGCAGTCGGCAGAGGAGGCCATTCTCGTCGCCGCCAACATTGGCGGCGATAGTGACTCCGTCGCATCGATCGCTGGGGGGATTCTCGGTGCAATGTATCCGATGACGGTGAACCACGACTGGTACACCGTGGTCGAAGCAATCAATCACCACGACTTGGTCGCGATCGCGAATGAGCTCGCCCGGTTGCGACACTGATGGTGCCTTCGTGCAAATGATCTCAGGTCAGGAAGCACTCGCTCGGTTGCGCGCGGGCAACCGTGGCTTTGTTGCCAGCATCCGTGACCCCGCTGCCACGCTCACCCAAAGCCGCCCCCGGCAACTCCCCGTTGCGCAAGCGCCCTTTGCCATCGTCCTGGGGTGTTCCGACTCTCGTGTTCCCGCAGAGCTCGTTTTCGGGCAGGGGTTTGGTGACCTCTTCGTCATCCGGGTAGCTGGGAATATCGTGGCGCCCTCCCAGGTCGGCAGCGTTGAGTTTGCGGCTGCGCGCTTTGGCACGCGGCTGGCGGTCGTGCTTGGGCACACGCAGTGTGGGGCGATCGCCGCTACGTTAGACGAGCTACGTCAGCCCGCCTCCCATCAGTCCCCCAATCTCCGCTCCATCGTGGACCGGATCCGACCCTCGGTCGAGCCCTTGCTGGCCGCGACGGTGGGGCTCGAGCCCGAGGCCTTGCTCGCACACGCCGTCCGCGCCAACATCCGAGCGGCCGCGGACCACTTGCGCCACGGGTCCGAGCTTCTGGAACGCCTCGTTGAGCGCGATGGGATGCTCATCGTCGGCGCGGAGTACTGTCTCGAGACTGGGGTGGTGGAGTTTTTCGATGGCGTACCCAAGTCAATATGAGGAGGTTCTCTGAGCCAACCTGCAAGGAA
>Ga0209376_1002892_pt1 | contig 16009 bp, 26 predicted proteins | sample GraSoiAngelo_134_FD_185891 | JGI IMG/M metagenome (GOLD analysis project Ga0209376, IMG submission 185891) | Grasslands soil microbial communities from the Angelo Coastal Reserve, California, USA - 14_0929_05_30cm (SPAdes) (version 2) | ecosystem: Environmental > Terrestrial > Soil > Grasslands ... | reverse complement strand
CGACCTTCCAGGATCACCTCATCCAACTCAGCGCGCCGATTAACCCCGGCAACAGCGGCGGCCCCTTGGTGAACGCGGAAGGGCAGGTCATTGGACTCACCTCCGCCATACTCGCGGGGGCGCAGAGTATCGGGTTTGCCATCCCTATTAATACCGCGAGGATGGTGGCGGCGGAGTTGCGGACGAATGGACGGGTCATTCGACCATGGCTCGGCATTAGAGGAAAGCTAGTGTCCGACGAGGTGATGGCTCTCTTTGCCCTTCCGTTAGTGAAAGGGTTGCTCATCTCGGAGATTGCCGCGGGCAGCCCGGCAGAGAAGGCCGGCTTACAGACAGGGACGTTGCCCGTGGCGATCAACGGAGAGTCGTGGTTGTTGGGCGGCGATATTCTGGTGAGTGTCAATGGTCAAGAAGTCAGAACGTCCGAGCAGTACCTCAAGGTAGTCAAGAAACTGGAGGTCGGTCGCATTGTGGAACTCGGAATCATGCGCGAAGGGAGGCTGCACAGGATTTCGGTAATGGTAGAGGAGCGTCCGCTCTTACCGTCAGGCGCGAGTCAGCCGAAGGGTCCTGAGCGAGTAGATTTCAAACCACTCGATTGGACCAGTCCTGAGCGAGGCCCAGCTCGTTGCGCCGGAGGCGCGCATGCCGACTTTTCGGCACCCTGCCGTTCTTTCGGCGCGAGCACTTCGTCACATCCTCAGTCTCCTTCGCCGAGTAGCAAGGAACAAGTCTGTTCTTTTCACAACTTGGAGAATTCCCGGACGAGTCTGTCTTTTTGGAACGGGCCTTGCCATCCATATAGGCAGAGTCGCGATACAGAACACTCAATGATTCGAGAACTGTAGGAGGTGCGCATTGAAACACTTACCAGAGACAGACGATTCCTCGGGTGGTTTGATACTGCGAGTCATCGATTTCATTGCGACGGCGGGAATCATGGCGATGGTCGTCGGAATCTTTCTGTTCATCCTGTTTACTCCAGGGTCCTTTGGAGCGACCTCGCCCCTAGATTTCGGGGCACCGGCATCGGTCATGACAACATCAGAATCGCCCCAGGGGCCAGAGCGGCTAACTCTTGAGACGATGGGCAAAGAGGCGATCAATCTGAATCTAGATAAAAAGTATGCCCCCAGAATGCCATTTCAAGTGAAAGAAATCCCCGGCATTGACGGCAATCGTTCTGAGAACGAGATCCGTGCCGATGAGACCATCATACATTTGGTCGCCCCTTGGCAGTGATGGCCCGGCTGGTTGTGTTCATATCCGACAAGGAGGTAGTTCGATGGAAAAGGATCGGGACAGAACAGGACGCAGGTTGACTCATGACGAACTCAAGGCAGCGGAGGCCGCCTTTCAGGAACGGCCGTTCAACGGAGCCTGGTCACAGGTCGCGCGGACGGTCTACGACGGCATCCTTGCCGCGAAGAACAAACTGAACCACGAGCCTTTCACGGGTGGGCTGCCTGCTCAGAACCGCGACCCTCAGGGAGCGGAGGAACTGGTGGGCGCGGCAGCTCACTGCGGTGACGAGGGATTCAATGGCTTATGAGGTCATGCAGAGGACTCCCTTGCTGGTCCGTTGGATGGCAGTAGGCCCGCTAGCCCTGCTCCTGGGCCTCACCATTACAGAAGACAAGAGTTTCAGGAGGCAAGGGTTCGAGTCATGTTGGGCATCAATCAACTAAAGATTAACCATCAGAAGGAGGTCACGGTCATGAAACGCCACACTGTAGTGCTTCTCGGCAGCAGTCTCTTCTTTGCCGCGGCCGTGCTGGCTGGCTGCGCAGCGGAGCCGAGCGCGAAAGCCGTATCCCAATCTTCAGTGCTGACACAGCATAGCGTTTCATCGAGAGACGCCGGAAACTTGGCCTTCGCCTATCGCCAACAGGCCAAGGTCCTGCGCGATGTGGCCAGTCGCCTTGAGGTCGAGGCGGACTTGTATCAGCAACAACTGGGAGCGGACCATGAACGGACCAGACAGAGTCGCGAAGCCGCGAACGCAGCCTGGGCGGCGGCTGAGGAGGCCGATGATATGGCGCGGACCTACCAGCAGCAGTTGCCACACGGGCGTGTGTATTAAATGGTGTCACAAAGGCGTTTTTCGAGAGAGATGACACAGGGTCCGGGTTGGACCTGCGGACCGTTGAAGAAGGGAGGCTGTCGATGGCCACGGTAGTCGGATTCCCAGTGAAAAACCTGGGAGAGGAGAATCCCAAAGGGTGGGGGCAAGACGCCAGCGCGACGAGCTGTTCCCGCTGTGGAGGCCTCATGGTCATCGAGCAGTGCTTCGATTTCCGGGATGACACTGGTCAGCTCGATTTCATGGCTCGGCGCTGCGTGCAATGCGGCGAGGTCATCGATCCGGTTATCCAGCAGAACCGTCAGCGGCAGCTACCGATCGGGGGCGGCACGAGCTACAGCAGTTCCGGCTTTTCGCGGTCATCAAAGGAAGGGGGCTGACGCCATGCACTGGTTGGTTGTGTTAATGCCTTTCTATGGCTTCCCGATTGTGTTGCTGCTCATCCTGCTCACCATAGACAAGCTGCAGTGGAGATCAGGGTCGAGAACGAGTCCAGAACAACAAAAGGGACTGGCTACTTTTTCGAGCAAGGTTGCTCCATGCAACTGACAATAAACGGGAGAGCAAGCTTGCGACCTGATGCAAGAAACAGGAGGAGGCTATGAGACAGGTGATTCTAACTCTCTTCGTGATTTTTGTAGGAACCCTCGCACGTCCCTTTGACGCAGGCCACGACCTGAGCGCCCAGACGATTGGGCCTCACGTCACTCCGTTGCTGAATTCAGGTGTCCCAGGCGTGACGGGCAAGGAATGGGATGTCATCACTGTCGAGCTGGCACCTGGAGCGCTGGACGCTCGGCACTCCTATCCCGGTGTTGAGCTGGTCTATGTCCTGGAAGGCGCAGGATTCTTGGAAGTGGATGGTAAGCCTCCGGTCGCATTGAACCCCGGTGTTGTTGCTGCGCTCAATCCGAAGCAGATCCACGTTCTCAAGAACACAAGCCAGACACAGACGCTGAAAGTCGTCGTCGTTCTCCTCCTTGAGAAGGGGCATCAACGTCCCATGCTCGCAAACCAAAGGGCGCCAAGGCACCAGGGGCCTGGAGATCCGTTCTCGAATGGGAACCTCAGGCAGCAAAAGACGAACGAACAAAACAACTCAACGAACGCAGGATTGGTATTTTGAGGACGCTCCATGCAACCGGCAGGGCATAGGAAGAATGGCTTGTTTCCTTCTCCGTTTTCAAGTTCGCGTCGTGAGGGATGGGTATGTCATGGCACGGTCCGTTTGGGAAAGTCTTGATGCTGCTCTTGTGCCTCACGGTCTGGAGCCCCACGAGCTTGGCCGTCTCGGCATCATCCGAGGATGCTCGTGATGTGGTCAAACGAGGGACAATGGAGGTCGGAGTTGCCACCGGCTTCTGGCAGGCCACGACCGTAGTGGGGTCAGGTCCGTCAGCCAATCGGAGTGCGGTGTTTGTTCTCCCACGAGCGGGAATGGTCATGACTGATGCACTGGGATCTGGTTGGTGGGAGGGAAACGTCGAATTGCTCGTAGAGCCGTTGTTCGCCCGATTTACCAAACCTTATGCAGCCGAGGTGGCAGGAGGCTCGCTGGTTGTGAAATACAACCTCCTGTCATTTGGGCGATGGATGCCCTTCTGGGATGCCGGGGCAGGGATGGTCTGGAGCAATCTGGCGCCGCGGATCCCAGAAGAGAGTACGCAGTTTCAGTTTGTGTTGGAAACAGGTCCGGGCGTCCACTACTTCATGACGAAGACCATGACCATGACCATGGGTGTTCGCTTCCACCATTTCTCAAACGCAGGTATTGGAGACCGGAACACGGGACTCAACGCCTTCCTCCCCTATATTGGGGTTTCCGTCTTCCTGCCAGAGTGACACAGGATCGGCGACATATTCGCCTTGCGCTTGGACCTCGAGGATCTGGGTCTCTACAGGAGATTATTATGGAATGCACACGTTGTCATGGCTTCATGGCGAAAGAGCGCTTGTACGACTTGCTCGAGAACGACGGGCAGTTCTACGTTGGGGCATGGCGATGGGGCTCTCGCTGCGTCGCCTGTGGCAAGGTCTCGGACTTGGTCATCGAACAGAATCGGCAGATTGCGGCTAAAGCGGTGACTGCGAACCAGCGGAAAGGGAACGCAAGGAACGAGGAAGCAGGGGCGGCATGATCGATGACCCCTACTCCAGCATCTGTGTTTCAGATGTTTTGATCAATAAACAGCAGAAGAATAAAACCAGGGGTGGTCTTATGACTAGCAAGACTCTAGGGAGCGGTGGGTTCCAAAGGGTGGGATGGGTTATCGGCGGTGTCAGCCTGGTGCTCATCGTCGGTGCTGGAGGGCTTGAGCTCTTTGTACAGCAGGCGTTCAGGCAGGCCAGCGTGGCCACCATACTTTTGGCTCTCTATCTGGCTTCCTTGTTGTATGTCGTGGGTCTGGTTGGCTTGGTTGTCCTCACGGTGTGGTGGCTCTTAAGGTGGAGCAGCGCGCGGGCGAAACCAGCGGTCATGAGCCGATATTCCTCTGCTGAGCCGAGAAGCAGACGACTCGACAAGCCACAGCTGGAAGATCCTCAATTCCCTCAGCAGGGCGTGGCCCCTGTTGTTCCGAGCCGAACGTCCAGAGAGAGCGATGACCGGAACAAGGCTACCAGTCCATCCAAAGTCGCCTGAACAGGCGTTGCGCCTACGCAAGTTCAAAGGAAAGGAGTCTCCTAACCCTCTCTGCTAGCAGCTATGAAAAAGGGAGGAGGTCTCAATGGAAACTATGAAGGCAGTACGAATTCATCGGTATGGGGGGCCAGAGGTACTTGTGTATGAGGACGCCCCACGTCCAAAGCCAAGTCGCGGTGAAGTTTTGATCCGAGTCCACGCAGCCGGCGTGAACCCTGTGGACTGGAAAACCCGTGAGGGGTACCTAAGACAGGGGCATCCATCGCTTCCACTGATTCCGGGACGGGACGTTTCGGGCGTTGTGGAGAATGCAGGTCCACGTGTCGCCAGTATAAAAAGGGGCGACGAGGTTTACAGTCTCGCGGACTTCTCTCGGGATGGCGCCTACGCCAAGTACATTGTTGTCGGGGAGTCGGAAGTCGCGCTCAAGCCGAAGTCCATTGACCACATTCATGCCGCTGCAATTCCGCTTGCCGCGCTGACGGCGTGGCAGTCACTATTTGACGCCGCACAGCTCAGATCGGTTCAATCGGTGCTCATTCATGGAGCCGCAGGCGGCGTCGGGAGCTTTGCGGTGCAGCTTGCGAAGTGGAGGAAGGCGCATGTGATCGGCACGGCGTCCGGACGCAACCAACAATTCATGCGGGAGTTGGGAGCCGACGAAACCGTCGATTACCAGACAACGCGCTTCGAAAATGCCGTCCATGACGTTAATGTTGTATTCGACACGATCGGAGGAGACACCCAGAAGCGCTCCTGGAAGGTGCTGAAGAAGAGTGGAATCCTGGTTTCAATCGTCGCTCCTCCCTCGGCCGAAGAAGCCGCCGCGCATGGCGTGCGCCAGGCCTACGTCTTCGTCCAGCCGAATGTAGCGCAGTTGGCGGAGCTTGCAAAGCTGGCCGATGCCTGGAAACTCACCCCCGTCGTCGAAGCCGTTCTGACGCTGTCGGAAGCGCGCCGTGCCCATGAGTTGAGCCAGACAGGCCACACTCGCGGGAAGATCGTCCTGCGTGTCGTCTAGGTCTTGAGACGGACTGAAATGCAAATTAGGAGGGTAATCCCAATATTTGGGCCAGATCGCTAAAGGCGCCATCGGTACTTCAGGACTTGCAACATGAGGCTTATGCCGCACGAACGTGCGGCATAAGGCCGTCGTCGTGAGAGGAGCAATCATGGACCTACAACTGTCTGGCAAGCTCGCGCTGGTGACCGGTTCGACGGCGGGTATCGGTTTAGCGATTGGTTCGACCCTGGCCGGTGAAGGCGCGACGGTGATTATCAACGGTCGGTCAGAAAAGCGTGTAACTGAGGCCATTGAGAAAATCCGGCAGCAACATCCTCACGCCAAGCTGGAGGCGCTCATCGGTGATCTGAGCAAAGTGGAAGCGGTGAAGCAAGCCACCAGCAGTTATCCTCACGTGGACATTTTGATCAATAACCTCGGCTACTATGAAATAAAGTCCTTTGAGAACATGTCGGATGAGGACTGGACGGCAATCATCGAAACGAACTTCATGAGCGGTGTGCGCTTGAGCCGTTATTACCTGCCTAGGATGAAGGCGAAGAACTGGGGCAGGATCATTTTCATCTCGAGCGAATCCGCCATCAATATCCCGATTGAAATGATCCACTACGGCGTGACGAAGACCATGCAACTCGCGTTGGCCCGCGGTCTGGCGGAAACCACGGCAGGCACAGGCGTGACAGTCAACTCCATCTTACCAGGGCCAACGCGATCCGAAGGAGTGGAGGGGTTCGTCAGCCACATGGCGAAGTCCCGAAACGTTGCGCCGGCTGTGGTAGAGAAGGAGTTCTTTGAGACTATCCGACCCAGTTCTCTGCTCAAACGGTTCGCTACACCAGAGGAAGTCGCTTCGTTGGTGGCGTTCATCGTCAGCCCGCTTTCGTCAGCAACGAATGGAGCGGCGCTCCGAGTGGACGGCGGAGTCGTTCGCTCGATTACTTGATCAGAGTTTTCGTGACGCAAAGACGCTCTATGCAACCGGTAAGGGAACGGAACAGTGAGTTGCCACCTTATTCTGTCCATCAATTGCCTTGGGCCAAGCCGAATGACCGCGTCAAAACAATGACGGTCGCGATTATTTCTTTGTGGTTCTTGCTCGCCCTTAGCTGTTCATTGCTTGGAGTCTTTGACAGCAAGCAGCGTCTCCCGATCCCGTTGGGAGCAGCGGCGATTCTGCCGGTGGTTGTCTTCGCGATCTGGTATCTGAGGTCGGCCGAATTCCGGCAATTCGTTCTTGCGGCAAACCTTCGCGTCCTCACCCTTGCTCAAACTTGGAGAGTAGGAGGCGTTGTGTTCCTGATCCTTCATCGTGAGGGCCTCCTGCCGGGAGTCTTTGCCCTACCAGCAGGATGGGGAGACATCGCGATCGGAGCAACCGCGCCATTAGTCGCCTGGGTCATTTCGTCCAAGAATAGGTTCCCGAAAAAACTCTTCGTTTCGTGGAACGTGCTAGGGATGCTCGATCTGGTGATGGCTGTCACCCTGGGCATTCTTGCATCAGCCAGCCCGTTGGGCATCTTAGCCGGAGAAATCACGACTCAGGTGATGGGCACGTTCCCGTTGAGTCTGATTCCAACATTCTTTGTCCCTCTCCTTATCATTTTCCACTTCATTGCCTTGGGCCGTGTCTGGAATGAAGCGGTTCATCCTTGAAGGACCGGTGAAGAGGAGAAACCCATGAAAGAAAACCTTGAAATGGTCAAACGACTGGCCCGGGACCTGCGGGATGGCAAAGCGTTCCCGCGGAGCCCGCGTGAAACGCTCGCAGGCTATGTACTCGCCGCCCGCGCGGTGGATAAATGCCGCGCCGTCCTCGTCGGCTGGCAGGGCGAATATCACTCCAACTGCCCGCTCGATCAGCGGTGGCTGAAGTTCGCTGAGATTGAGTACAATACGTTCAAGTCGTTTGTCGCCACCGGCGCGACCGACGACGAGGTCGCCACGTGGATTGGCGAGCATGCCAAGAAACGCCCTCGTGTCGACATCGTCATCTGGAATAATCAGCTGCGCGATCAGCGCCTCAGCGACTTACCCCCGCAACTTCAAGAATATATGGAGGACTACATTGCCTCCAACATCCCACGTGGACGCGTTGTGTATCGCTACTTCGACATCTACGACCTGGAGGAAAAACGGCTCTGAAATTGAAAGATGAACGCTCGTGATCATGGCCTATACAACGAGGCGCGATGAGGCTGTCCGCCATAGGCCAATGGGACAATGTCCGATGCTGAAGCGCGTGAAGGAAGCAGGATGAAGATCCGTCAGCCAGCAGGTGCATTGCTTTTCGTGACACTGTTCCTGATCCTCGCGGTCGGTTATACTGAAGCCGCCGATCCGCTGCCTGACGCTCAACCTCACATCCTGAAGAACGGTTTCCGGAACACCAATCCGGCCTTTACTCCGCCAAGCCCATGGGAGCGTATGAAGTTCATCGGGCCTCGGTTATGGGCAACCACGGTCCATCCACGGTCCGTCAACCTACCACGCGTTGAGAACGATGGCACCGCGTTCAAGAATAATCGAGCGGCAGCGACAGTCACCTGGGTCGGGCATTCAACGCTCCTCCTTCAACTTGATGGCGTCAACATCCTGACTGATCCGCACTGGTCTGATCGGGCCAGCCCGGTCACCTTTGCCGGTCCGAAGCGTCTGATGCCCCCCGGAGTGCCATTCGAGCATCTGCCGTCCATTGACCTGGTGCTCATCTCTCATGATCATTATGATCATCTTGATCTCGAGACGGTCCGACGACTGGCCGAGTTGCACCATCCGCTGTTTCTTGTCCCATTGGGACTTAAAGCATGGTTTGCGGAGATCGGCATCACGGAGGTGGAAGAGTTGAATTGGTGGGAGAGCCGACGCATCAAGGGCCTTATGGTGACCTGTCTCCCTGCTCAACATTTCTCAGGTCGCACTCTTTGGGATCGGAACCAGCGGCTGTGGAGCGCATGGGCCATCGCCGGAGACACGAAACGGATATTCTTCGCGGGGGACACAGGCTACTATCCTGTCTTCAAGGAGATTGGCAACCGCCTGGGTCCTTTCGACTTGGCCGCCATTCCGATCGGAGCGTATCTGCCCCGTGCGATCATGAAAATGACGCATCTTACTCCCGAGGAAGCGCTCCAGCTCTTTGGGGATATTCGAGGAGAGCAGTTTGTGGCCATTCATTGGGGGACGTTTGACCTGACGGAAGAACCGATCGAAGAGCCGCCCCAGCGATTGGAAGCTGAGGCCAAGCGGCTTGGGCTTGATGGCACCAAGCTCTGGATCTTGAAGCATGGAGAAACCCGCACTTGGTAGCAGTGCGACATGTGAGCATGCTGGAGACGAAAAAGGGACAGGCTTCGGTTTCCGGGGACCTAGGCGCTCTATTTAATCGTCCGCGTTTCTGATCGAGAGAAGGGGGGATGCCATGAAATCGCCTCGACAAATAGAAAAGCTCATTGAGCCAGAGCCGGTGATCGAAGGCGCGGGAGTGCGTCTCAAGAGAAGTATTGCCACGCAGACGTTGGACTATCTGGATCCATTCCTGTTGCTGGACCACTTTGCATCCAGCAATCCGCGTGATTATGAGGCCGGGTTCCCCCTGCATCCCCATCGAGGGATCGAAACGGTGACCTATGTGTTATGGGGAGAGGTGCATCATAAGGATACCCTCGGCAACTCCGGGAGCATCGGGGCCGGGGACGTGCAGTGGATGACAGCCGGACGCGGCATCATGCACGAGGAGATGCCTCAAGTGCGCCCTGAGGGGATCGCCGGATTCCAACTCTGGGTCAATCTGCCGGCGAAACTCAAGATGACCAAGCCGCGCTACCAGGATATCCGGGCAGCCGAGATCCCAGAAATCAAAAAAGAAGGCGGTGCAAGGATCCGGGTGATTACGGGAACCGTGGACGGGGTCAGCGGTCCGGTGACCGGCATTGCCGCCAATCCGATCTACCTGGATGTGCTCGTTCCCGCTCACAGCTCATTCGTCCAGCCGATCGAACGGGGACACACGGCGTTCGCCTATGTGTTCGAGGGCGAAGCGAAATTTTCCGGCGACGAGAAAGAAGACGGCACCATGGTTTCGCATCCGAGGCTCGTCGTGTTGGGTGACGGCGATTATGTGAAGGTGGTCACGGGGGTGACCCCGGTTCGCTTTTTGCTCGTTTCCGGGAAACCGCTCCACGAGCCCATTGCGCGATATGGTCCGTTCGTGATGAACACAGAAGAGGAGATCGAGCAGACGCTGCTCGAACTCCGCCAGGGAACCTTCGTCACAACGTGAGTGAAGCAAAAGGGACAGGGAATAGGAAAGCCAAAAGGCGCCACTAAGGCGTGGATGGGCTACCCGGCGTACGGGCTGCAATCCAGCAGGCGCCAGCAAGGGTGTAAAACTATGTGTGCACAAGAGATCACTCGTCCTGAAGGAGGATTCGATCAAGGCTATGCCGGAGTCCCCCCGTGGGACATAGAACGCCCTCAACCTGCGTTTGTCGAACTGGAGAAATCCGGTGAGGTACGAGGGAGTGTGCTTGACGTCGGCTGTGGGACCGGTGAGAACGCACTCTACCTTGCCGGATTGGATCACGAGGTGTGGGGTGTCGATTCCGCGCTTGCCGCCATCCAGAAGGCAAGGAGCAAATCAGTCCAACGTGGCATCAGGGTGAATTTTCGTTTGGTCGACGCGCTCGAGCTGCCTTGCCTGGGACAAACCTTCGACACCGTGATCGATTCCGGGCTCTTCCATGTGTTCTCCGATGAGGAGCGGACCCGCTTTCGCGAGAGCCTTGCCGCGGTTCTCGTTCCAGGAGGGACCTATTTCATGTTGTGCTTCAGTGAAAGGGAAACTCGCGAGGGACCTCGGCGCGTTACCCAGGCGGAGATCCGCTCCACGTTTGGGAATAGCTGGAACGTGAACTGGATTCGTGAGGCCAGGTTCGAAACGCACATTCACGAGGGCGGAGCCCGAGCCTGGCTGGCCTCAATCACACGATCAGTCCGATAATTAAAACAGAAAGTATTTGCAAAGAGGCTGGAACGTTCTTTCGATCGAACCTCAGATTTACTGCTGACCCCACATTGGAGAACCGATATGAAACGTAAGGCCTTAGTAGTCCGGCTATGGGATTTGAAAGGCGGCAAGGGCATGGTGTCGACCGAGAGCGGCGTACTGTCGCAGGCGCCAGATTCGTTCGCGACGCGGTTCGAGAACGGCAGGGAGGTGGAATCATGACCGGCAAAGGCTTCGCATGGGGGATTATTGTCGTGGCGACGATGATGGTGGCCTTGCTAGGCCTGTGGGGCGTCTCTGCTGGGGGCAAGGAGCACCGCGATCAGGTCGGCATTCCTCCGGAGACTGTCGCTGACTACGTCCATGACGTCATTGAAGCAGACCGGGCCTTTTATACGATCCACGTCGTGGATCGTATGCAGGTGAGGGGCATCGTCGTGGCATCCGAAAACTGGGAGGAACGCGGGACACTGCCCCTCCCGGCACAGTTCCTCATGGAAGCGGCGCGGTTAGTGGGAGAAAAGGGGAACGGGGTTCGCTATCGGCTGATTAGTCTCTGGCCGATCAAGACACGGAATGGGCCGGCAACCGAGCTCGAGCGAATAGGGCTTGAGCAGGTTCAGAAGAACCCGGACCGTCCCTATACTGGAATCGTTACGAAAGGTGCGGGTCGCTTTTTTCAGGCCGTGTATGCCGACAGGGCCATCGCTCAGGCCTGCATCGGATGTCACAACGCGCACCCGAACAGTCCAAGGCGTGATTACAAGCGTAACGATGTCATGGGCGGGATCGTGATCACCATTCCGCTAGGGCGACAGCCGGCCGATTCGTGAGAAAGAGAATAAAGGAGGTCAAGACATGCTACCGACACGTGGATACGCAACCAAAAGCCCGACCGCGACTCTCGAACCATTCAACTTTGAGCGGCGCGAGCCGGGTCCACAGGATGTGCTCATCGAAATTCTTTACTGCGGCATCTGTCACTCTGACATTCATCAGGCGCGGGACGAGTGGGGAGGTTCGATTTTCCCCATGGTCCCCGGACACGAAATTGTCGGACGCGTGACACGCGTCGGATCCCAGGTGAAGCGCTTCAAAGTCGGCGAGCTTGCCGGAGTCGGCTGTTTCGTGGATTCCTGCCGGCGGTGCGCGAGCTGCAAAGAAGGCCTGGAGCAGTACTGCGAAGTTCATCTCGTCCTCACGTACAACGGAACCGAGCGAGACAAGAAGACTCCGACGTACGGGGGCTACTCTTCGCAAATCGTCGTGGATGAGCATTTCACGCTCAAGATCTCCCCGAAGCTTCCGCCTGCCAACGTTGCCCCCCTGCTCTGCGCCGGGATCACGACGTACTCGCCGCTCAGGCATTTCAAGGTCGGTCCGGGCCAGCGGATCGGGGTGGTCGGGTTAGGCGGATTGGGCCACATGGCCATCAAGCTGGCCGCCGCAATGGGCGCCGAGGTTACCGTATTCAGCACGTCCAAATCGAAAGAACAGGATGCGCGCCGCCTGGGGGCGCGCGACTTTGTCCTGTCCAAAGACCCTACGAGCCTCGAGGCTCACACCAATCGTTTTGATTTTATCCTCGATGCGGTCTCCGCCCCCCATGACCTCAATGCGTATCTCAGGCTGCTGCGCAGGGATGGGGTGCTGACGCTGGTGGGCGCACCCCCCAAGCCGTTAGAGGTCCACGCCTTCTCGCTAATCCCAAAGCGAAGAACCCTTGCCGGCTCGAACATCGGAGGCATTCGCGAGACGCAGGAGATGCTCGATTACTGTGCGGCCAAGAACATCGCGTCAGATGTGGAGGTGATCCCCATGCAGCAGGTCGAAGCGGCTTGGGAGCGGACCATCAAAGGCGATGTACGCTATCGCTTTGTGATTGACATGAAAACACTGTGACGGGACAGGCGCCCTGTAGCCGGTAATGAACGGAAAAGGTAGCCGGTCTCCTTTTCTGCCCACTAGCTTCTCTCTTCGAGATAGGGGGCGTCCGCTTGGCCGTTGACAATAGCATTGATGAGTATTTCGATGAACACCTGCAGCGGGTTCTTGGGGCTTCTCCCGAGGCGACTGAGGGAGGGGCTTGGTATCCCGTCCTTGGCCAAGCCGTTGCGGGAGCCACGGATGAGGTTCCCGACCTTTCTAAAGCGGAATAAGGCACTGTGCATCTTGCCAAATCTGCGGAAGGATGATCCGCCGGAGAGGGAACTTTTTCATGACGCGAGGATGCTCCATGCAACTGGCAAGAAACAGGTAAAGTAGCCTATCCCCTTTTTCTGTCCCTCTTCTCAGTGAAGGCCGGTCGAGGCAAGGTTGTGTTGCACATTTAACGAGGATAATTCGAATCACGATTAGGACCCTGAAAGAGCCGAGGCATACTGGGAGCAGTTGTGACCGGATGATCCAAAGATACAGCGCACTTCAAAAAGGATTTCCCGAGAGGAGGCTTCTATGAACGAAGGCCCAAAGAGAATAAACCGACGAACGTTTCTACGGGACAGTGCTTCTGTCATCGCATTCGGCGCAGCCGCTTTTGCTCTGTCGGCTGCGAAGGCTTAAGAGCCTAAGCCCGTGGATGATCCCATGCGTGTCCCTGGGGTCTTGCCTCGCCCCTATGGAGCACGATCGCCCTTTGAGAAACAGACGCGCTTGGGCGGAGCGGGGCCGGGGGCGCCTCATGGATGGGGCAACAATGCTCCGAATAACTTCAACTCGCTTACCCCGCTTCAAGATTTGCATGGGATCGTCACACCGTCCGCCTTGCACTTTGAGCGGCACCATAACGGCGTTCCCGCCATCGATCCGGCCCGCCATCGCTTACTGGTTCATGGTCTCGTCGACCGACCGATGATCTTTACACTGGACGACTTGGAACGTGTTCCCGCCGTCTCACGACTCTCGTTTATCGAATGCTCCGGGAACTCTTGGGATTGCTGGCGGGACGAGGCTGGCGACTTTACCATCCAAGAGATGCATGGCCTGACCAGCACAAGCGAATGGACGGGAGTCAGACTGTCGACGTTGTTGGAGACTGTCGGCGTTCAACGTGGCGCGAGCTGGATGCTGGCAGAGGGAAGCGACGCCGCGGGCCTGGACCGGAGTGTGCCGTTGACCAACGAAGTCCTTGACGAGGCGCTGATCTGCTACGGACAGAACGGGGAAGCGCTGAGACCGGAGCAAGGTTATCCGTTGCGACTCCTGCTTCCCGGATTCGAAGGCAACATCAATGTGAAGTGGCTTCGGCGGCTGAAGCTTGGAACCGCTCCGTTTATGACGCGCTGGGAGACGGCCAAATATACTGATCTCCTGCCGGACGGAAAGGCATATCAATTCAGCCTCGTGATGGAGGCAAAGTCAGTGATCACGTACCCCTCAGGCCACCAGCAGATCCACCCGGGCTTTCACGAGATTCGCGGGCTGGCGTGGAGCGGTCGCGGGCGTGTGACGAAAGCTGAGGTCAGCGTGGACGGCGGGCGCACTTGGCAGCTGGCCCGCCTGCAGGAACCCGTCATGCCGAGATGCCACACGCGCTTCAGATTGCCCTGGAAATGGAACGGGCAAGAGGTGATCTTGCAATCCCGCTGCACCGACGAGACAGGCTATGTCCAACCGACACGCCAGGACCTCGTGAAGGTTCGGGGCACCAATTCAACCTATCACTATAACGCCATTCAAAGCTGGAGGGTAGAACGCGATGGACGAGTACGGAACATCTATGCATAAACCATTGATGGTAGTCATCGGCTCGCTTGCTATAGCTCTGGGCGGTGTATGTGCAGGATGGTCAGCGGAAGAGAGTGGTTATGGAGTGGGCCGGCTGGCCACTGACGAGGAGATTCGCGCATGGAACATTGATGTGTCTTCGACCGGGGAAGGATTACCGTCGGGACAGGGCACGGTGAAACAGGGCGCGCAAGTGTTTGCGGCCAAATGCGCCATGTGCCATGGGCCGACAGGGACCGAAGGTCCGAAGGACAGACTGGTAGGCGGTCAGAATACGCTGACGACCCCGAAGCCGATCAGGACGATTGGCAGTTACTGGCCCTATGCGACAACGTTATACGACTATATACACCGAGCAATGCCGTTTATCGCGCCGCAGTCTCTCACCCCGGACGAGACCTACTCGGTCATTGCTTGGCTTCTCTTCCAGAATAAGATCATCGCAGAAGACGCAGTGATCGATGCGCAGACGTTACCTAACATACAAATGCCGAACCGGAATGGCTTTATTCCGGACCCGCGCCCCGACGTTCGCTAACCAGCTGTAGATTATTCGGTGTGGAGGAGAGCGATGGCACCGCAAACTCATTCGGAAAAAGGCATCGTCCACGTTCCGAGCAAGTACTCGGTGCCTGAAACCGTTCAACGGCTTGACGCTCTGGTGAAATCACGGGAACTTGTGGTTTTTGCGCGCATCGACTTTAGTGGTGACGCCGACAAAGTCGGCCTCCGGATGCGGCCGACGCAGTTGCTGATCTTTGGCAATCCCCAATCGGGCACGCCTTTGATGATCGCTTCGCCCAGCATCGCGCTTGATCTGCCGTTAAAAGCTCTGGCTTGCGAAGACGCTCAGGGAAATGTCTGGCTCTCGTACAATGCACCGGAATATCTCAAGGAGCGACACCGGCTTCGGGACGAACTGCTAAAAAACATCTCAGGTATAGGGGCACTGATCGAGAGTGTGGCTGGATGATTCAGAAGCAGCCGTCTAATTGGGAGATGAACAACGACATGGCTCCAGGCTCTGAAAAGATGAAGATGGTGGATGGGTCTGCCCCTGGCACGTTTATTTCGTGAAGGGTGAGAGGGAACTTTCTAGCTAACGTGCGTATGAAGAGGAAGGAGTGAACCGATGAAACCGAACCTTGGCATTGCCGACAAAGATCGAGACGGCGTCGGGAAGCTGTTGACCGGCATACTGGCCGATGAATACTTGCTCTACACGAGGACGCGAAACTATCACTGGAATGTTGTCGGCGTTCAATTCAATGATCTCCATAAGTTCTTCGAGTCCCAGTATGAGGAGTTGAACGACCTCGTGGACGACGTGGCGAACTTCGTTGCGTATATCGCGAGCCCGGTCGCAGACTTCATTAACGGGACTAACCTTCGCGTTGATGGGGGATTCATGGCTGCGATGACCAATCTGTCTAGGTAGTAGACACTGGATCAGAATCGAGCCGATTGAGAGGAGGCATCCCATGGGCGAACAAACAAAGGATCAGTCGGTTCTCGCCAATATCCAAGAGC
>Ga0209376_1002888_pt1 | contig 16025 bp, 11 predicted proteins | sample GraSoiAngelo_134_FD_185891 | JGI IMG/M metagenome (GOLD analysis project Ga0209376, IMG submission 185891) | Grasslands soil microbial communities from the Angelo Coastal Reserve, California, USA - 14_0929_05_30cm (SPAdes) (version 2) | ecosystem: Environmental > Terrestrial > Soil > Grasslands ... | reverse complement strand
GTTCGATGGCGCGCCATCCTCGTCGCCGTTAGCCCACGCGGCCATCCGTCCGAGGTCGGTCTGGTGCCTGTCGTTTCTCAGCTCCGCCATCATGCGCGCGAGCTCCGGGTGCGTTGGCTGCTTTCGAACCTGATTCCAGGGGTCCTGGTGCGGTTCTTGTGGCTGCCTCTGGTGCGCGTTATCCTGCCCTCGATGAGTGATCCGAAGACCGAAGCCCTGGGTCGGGTTCCAGTGTTTGCTGGGTGCAGCCGCGAAGAGCTGGAATTCCTCGTGACGTGCACTGACGAAGTAGATGTCCAGGCCGGGAGGACCTTGATCCGGCAGGGCAAACCGGGCGACACCTTCTATGTCCTACTTGAAGGCGAGGCTGATGTCGATGTCGACGGGCAGGCCAGGCCTTCAATGCAAGCAGGAAGCTTCTTCGGCGAGATCAGCATGCTGGATCGTGGCCCCGCCACGGCGACCGTCGTGACCAAGACTCCCGCGAAACTGATGGTGATGAGCCACGTACAGTTCCGCGACGCCATCAAGGCCAACGATCAGTTGCTGTCGCATGTAATGCGGGCCGCGGCCGAGCGGATGCGCCGCGATTCACTGGAGCGCCAGCGCAGCTAAGCCACGCCTCATCGGGCACGAAGAGGTCTAGTGGTGTTCACCTTAGCCTCGCCGTCTAACTGACCCTGGTCGACCCGAACAGACTTCCAATCGCCACGCGATGGCAAAATGCGTTTCGTGGCAGTGACGCCCTCCTTACTCCCCCAGGCGCGAACCGCGTACGACCGCCATGATTGGCGCGCCGCGGTTGCGCTGTATCGCCAGTCGCTGGAGGCGGGGGAGAACCTTGTCGGCCCCGACCTGGAGCGCCTTGGCAAGGCTGCCTGGTGGATCGGCGATCGCGAAGGCTGCCTGGACGCTCACGAGCGGGCGTACGGGAAGTACCTCGAAGAAGGTGATAGCCGCCGAGCGGCAAAGTGCGCCCAGATGCTTCGCTTCAACTACGTCAATGGGCTGGGTGACAGAGAGACTGGATTGGGCTGGAGCGCGAAAGCCGCGAAGCTGCTTGCTGGCCTTGATGAGTGTGCCGAACATGGGTATCAGATCCGTCTCGATGCCCGCAAGCTCTGCACCACAGGCCATCGCGAGGAGGGTCTTCCGCTCTACGACAAAGCACTCGAAATCGGGCGTCGCCTCCACGATCCAGACCTGGTGGCGCTCACCGAATCATGGAAGTCCCTTGACTTGATCGAGGCGGGGCGCGCCGAAGAAGGCTTCGCCCTCGTCGACGAGGTGTGCGCCGCGGCGGTTGGTGGCGAACTCGGTCCGTGGGCGACTGGCATCGTACTTTGCAATGCGATTTCGGCCTATCGAGATTCAGCCGACTATGCCGGCGCGGGCGAGTGGGCCGAGAGGGCGGCACGATGGTGCGAGCGACAGTCGATCCACGGCTTTCCGGGGATCTGTCGCGTACGGCGCGCCGAGGTCTTGCGCTTGCGAGGCGCCTGGGTCGACGCCGAAAAGGAGGCTCGGGCGGCAGGCGAGGAGCTCGAGCGATTCCTAGTCGCATATGCGGCACAGGCCTATCTCGAGTTAGGTGAGATCCGTCTTCGTCTCGGTGACCACCCGGGAGCTGAGGCGGCGTTCCGTCAAGTTCACGCTTTGGGCACGGATCCCCAGCCGGGCCAGGGACTCCTGATGTTGGCCCGTGGCGAGCCGCAGGCTGCAGCACGCGGATTGCGGCGCGCACTTGAGAACGTCAATCTGGTGACCGTTGAGCGCGCTCGGATTCTCGAGGCGCTGGTGGAAGCGCAGTCCACTTTCGACCAGGCCGGCTCGGCCACCACCGCCAGTGAGCTTGAGGACATTGCGGCGTCAAATCCACGTCCGGCGCTGCGGGCCATGGCACTGCGCGCCCGAGGTTCGATTGATGTTGCCGCCGGCAAGCAAGCCACTGCCGCTCTTCGACAAGCACTCCAATTGTGGCGGTCGCTAGACGCGCCCTATGAGGTGGCACGGACACGCGTCCTGCTCGCCGCCAGTTACCAGCTCGAGGGAGACGCCGAGGGTGCGCGCCAGGAATTGGATGCGGCAGCACTTGCCTTCGATCGACTCGGGGCGGCGCCGGATGTTGCGCATGTCAATGAGAAGATCGCCAATCTTCCCGGATCGCAGCCCGCAACCACTCGCCGCGCCTTTCTGTTCAGCGACATCGTTGACTCGACAAAGCTGGCCGAGACCTTGGGCGACGAGACATGGGCAGATCTCCTTCGGTGGCATGACGCTGCACTTCGCGGCCTATTCGCCCAGCACCGGGGCGAAGAGGTCGACCACGCAGGTGATGGATTCCTGGTCGCTTTTGAGTCGAGCGCGTCGGCCATAGCCTGCGCGACTGCTATGCAACGCATGCTCGCCGCGCATCGTCGCGACCATGGATTCGCGCCACGAATTCGCGTCGGCGTCCACGCTTCTGACGCCGTTCGCTCCGGTCGCGGGTTTCGCGGCAGCGGCGTCCACCAGGCGGCGCGAATCGCTGCCCTCGCCCGCGCTGATGAAGTATTTGCGAGCGTGGTGGCGGCGGGGGAAGCGGGGCTCACAGAGAGCGAGCCGCAGGCTGTGAAGTTGAAGGGATTCGCACGACCAGTTGAGGTTGTCGCAATCGCTTGGCGTTAAACGGCGTTGCAGCAAACCTGCGAAAGCACAGCCTACAGGCCTCATTGGTCGGCTACCGGTCTCGGCGGTCGTAGCTACTTCTTGGGTCAGTGCCCAGCCGTCACTTCTTTGCGCATCGCTTCCCACGCCTCTCGTGCGTCCTGGACCGAGCCGGCGTCCTCGATCGTAGAGATGTCTCCTGGGTCCTTGTCGAGAGTGACTGCCTTCAATACCCTCCGCATGATCTTTCCACTGCGTGTCTTGGGAAGCATCGTGACGAAGTTCAGGTCTCCAATCACGGCCACTGGGCCGAGCTCGCGGCGCACGGTCTCGAGAAGCTCCTTGCGGAGCTCGTCAGACGCCTCGTAGTCCTTCTTGAGAACGACGAAGGCCGCGATGACCTCCATGCGGACGGGATCCGGTCGAGCTGTCACGCCAGCCTCCGCCACGCCTGGGTGGCGGAGGAAAGCCGTCTCTACCTCGATCGTCCCAATGCGGTGGCCCGCAATCTTGATGATCTCGTCGGCCCGCCCGCTGAACCACACGTAACCATCCTCGTCGAACGAGGACGCGTCTCCGCTGAGGTAAAGCGTCTTCCCAGGGATTCGTCGCCAATAGTCATTGGCGTAGCGCTCGACCTCGCCCCAAAGCGTTGCGGTCAGACCCGGGAAGGGCCGCTTGATCACCATCATCCCCTTCTCGTTCGCCGGCAGCTCGTCTCCCTCGGGCGACACGACCATCGCCTCCACGCCTGGGAGGGCAATGCCACCCGAGCCGGGCTTGATGGGCAGCAGGCCGATGCCCCATGGGTTGCCGAAGATCGGGCCCCCGGTTTCCGTCTGCCACATGTGGTCGATGACCGGGACTTTGTTCTCGAGCACCTCTAGTTGCAGCCACTCCCAAGCCGGCGCGTTAAGCACTTCGCCTGCGCAAACGATTCGCGTCAGGGAGCCGAGATTGTGCTTGCGCGCCGGCGCGGTGCCGTACTTCATGAGCATCCGGGCGGCGGTTGGCGAAGTGAAGATTCCAGTGACCGCGTTCTCCTCGATGATCCGATAGAAGGTTTCGGCGCTCGGATGATCGAGCCCGCCTTCATACGCGATCGTCGTGCAGCCTGCGATGAGCGGCGCATACACGATGTAGCTGTGTCCGACGATCCAACCAATGTCCGAGGTCGACCACCAGACGTCGTTTTCCTTGAGGCCAAAGACCCATTCGCCCATCGAGTGGATGTAGACCTGGTACCCACCATGTGTATGCACGGCGAGCTTGGGTTTGGCCGTGGTGCCTGAGGTCGCCAGGATATAAGCGGGTTCGTTGGACTCCAGCCACTCGACTTCGTCGCTCTGGCCGGCGCTGAGGGCGAGGAAGTCCTCCCAGTAAACATCGCGGCCGGCCGTCATCGCGGGGGCCTCGGCACTGCGCCGATGCACGACGACGTTCTGGACGTGCTTGTCTCGGTCACCTAGCGCTTCATCGACGATCCCCTTCAGCGGCACATCCTTGCCCTTCCGGTATGTGATGTCGGAACAGAAGAGTGCAGTCGCGCCGGCCATCTCCAGGCGGTCGCCCAACGCGCCAGAGCCGAAACCCGCGAAGACCGCGATGTGGATGGCTCCAATCCGAACGCAGGCCAGCATAAGCACGATCGCCTCCCGGCAGGTGGGCATGTAGATGCCTACGCGATCACCCTTACGGATTCCCATACCGCGGAGAGCTGCCGCCGTCCGCCGGACGTCGTGGGCCAGCTGGGCGTAGGTCAGGACAGTCCGCCCCCCGCGCTCGTCCTCACACACAAGCGCGGCCCTGCCGCCGTTGCCGGCCTCGACGTGGCGATCGACGGCGTTATATGCGAGGTTCGTCTCGCCGCCGATGAACCATCGAAAGTAGCGGCCGCGTTCGTCCGGGTGCTCCGGGTCCCAGTCGAGTACGCGGTCCCAGCGCCGGTGCCACGGAAGGGCGGTCGCGGCCTGTGCCCAGAACCGGTCCGGGTCCTCTTTGGCGGCTCGGACAAATGCGCTGACCTTCGGGTTGATCGTCTCCATGGCGTCTCCCTGCTGGTGCACTCGAGCTCAGTCGGGAGCCCGACCCTTCGAAGTTGATGCCTCGCTAAGTCGGTAGTTTGCGCTCGATGTACGGTGCCCGCAACCTCGTTGACGGTTGCCCCAAGAGCGGCGTTCCGGCGAGGGCGACGACCACTCAGCAATCGCTGAGAAGCGACGGTCTGGCGGCGAGGAACCCTCGCCGTGTGGAGGTACCTCAGCCCTAGCCGGGAGACTCAAAACCGGCGCTCACCTATACAGTAGGCAGTGCGACTCGGCGTCGAGTCGATGCTGGGGTAAGGAGGCCGGGGGACGTGGTCTTGACCAGTCGCGTCAGCTTTGCCCACGCTGACACGCGCCCGCGCATGCGAATCCTGGTGCCGGTGCTGATGGGCCAGATGGCGCGGCCGGTGATCAGCATTGGCGACGCGCTTGCGATTTCGCCGGGTGCGTCCGGCACCTTACTGGCCCTGGTTGAAATTCGATCGGGCCGCGACAACGAGGTTTTCGCGCAGGAGCAGCGGCGGCGCGACATGTTGCGCTGGGTGGCGGGGCTCGAGTACGACAGCGATGTGCGCCGGCGTTTGCGCCTCAGCCTGCGTATCACCGCCAACGTCGCCAGCAGCGTTCGCGACGCAGCGGCAGAAAACGAAGCCACGAGCATGGTGCTCGAATGGCCAACGCTCGAAAGCGCACGACGTCACGGTCTCATCGACCTCACGCGCCAACTCCTGACCGACCATGCATTCGACCTGATGTTTGTCCGCGCGAATCGGCGAACACCGGACCTGGCGATCGCGCCCCGATCGATTCTGGCTTCGATTCGCGGCGGACCCAGCGCTCGCGCCGTTGCCTCAACGGGAGCGAGGCTGGCCGATGCCTTCGGCAGCTCGTTGACCATGCTCCATGTGCAGACGGATACCCAGCACCCCGACCGCTCGCGCCGGGAATGGGACAGCTTCGACCAGATCGTCGAGGAGCTGCGGCGGCCCGCGACTCAGGTTCGCGTAGTCCGTCACGACAGGCCGGCGGCGGGCATCCTCGAAGAGGCTCTTGGCCATGACCTGATCGTCATCGGATCGCGGCTCAACCAGTCCAGGGCCGGCGCATTGCTCGGTCGGGAAATCGATCGGATACTTCGACGCCTCGAAGCCTCCGTCGTGATGATCCGCGCCAAGGCCGTGGCACCATTGATGCGGAACCGCCAGACCAACGGCAGCGAAAGGTGAGCACGACCGAACCAACTGCAGCTCACGTTGCGATCGGTCACGATGCGGCGAGGCTGTTGGGCGAGTTCTCACCGATCATCCTCAGCAACCGCGCCCCGCTCACCCCAACAACCGAAGGACGGCTTGTGCCGGGCGCCGGAGGTCTGGTCAAGGCCCTGACATCACTGGCGAGCGCCACCAGGGCCACCTGGGTCTCAGCCGCGCGGACGGACGCCGAACGAGAGGTCGCGAACGCTGGCGTGCCCATCAGCTCGGAAGATGGTTCCGAACAAGCCTTTCCGATCTATTTCGCTCCCACCGATCCCGAGGCGTACCGGCTTCACTATTCGGTGATCAGCAATCCGCTGATCTGGTTCGCGCACCATTACCTCTGGAACATCTCGCTCGAGCCGAACATCGACCGCGGAATTTACGAGGCGTGGTTGGACGGTTACCGAGTGGTCAACGCAGCCATTGCCGATCGTGCGCTGTCGCTCGCCCGAGAACTACCCCGCCGCCCGCTGTTCCTGACTCAGGACTACCAGCTCTACTTGACGCCGGAGCTGATTCGCGCCGCGCTGCCGGATGCGGTGCTGCAGCACTTCATCCACGTGCCGTGGCCCGAACCAAGGTACTTCAAGGTGCTCCCGACCGCGATGCGGGAGCCGATCCTCAAAGGCCTCCTCGCGAACGACATCATCGGGCTGCAGACCAGTCTTGACGTGCACAACTTCCTGCGCTGTTGCGACGAGCTGATGGGCCTGCGGGTAGCCGAAGCGGAGGGCGCAGTACTGTACGGGGGCAGGCTCGTCTGGATTCGCGCATATCCGGTCTCGATTGATTTCGACGCGATGGTGCAGCTCTCTGAATCGCCTGCGGTCCAGGCGATCGAGGATGAGGTGGCGGCGTGGCGACCCGAAAAGCTCGTCGTCCGCGTCGATCGCACAGATCCGGCGAAGAACCTGGTTCGTGGATTTCTCGCCTACGAGCGTTTGCTGGAGGACCATCCAGAACATCACGGCCGGGTCGCCTTATGGGCGTTCCTGCAACCGTCCAGACAGGATGTCGATGCGTATCGCGAATATCTGGAACTCGTCACTTCGACGGTCGAGCGAATCAACTCGCGCTTCGGCCGGCAGGACTGGACACCTACCAGGCTGGACCTCGGTGAAGATCTGCACCGGGCGGTCGCTGCCTATCGGAGCTATGACGTGCTGCTGGTAAATCCGATCCTCGACGGAATGAACCTCGTCGCGAAGGAGGGCCCGGTGGTCAACCAACGCTCGGGTGTATTGGTCCTTTCCGAATCGGCGGGCGCCCACGAGGAGCTGGGCGCGTACGCGATCAGCATCAACCCGTTCGACGTGGAATTGACCGCGCGGGCCCTGCAGAGGGCTCTTGAGATGGGACTCCTGGAGCGCAACGACAGATCGCACGCGATCAAGCAGATAGTCGCCATCAACGACGTGGCCCGCTGGATCCGGCACCAGCTCGAAGACATCCGTTCCGTGGTGCCGCGACCCCATGAACGGCGCGTAACGATCGAGCCCAAGCCGGGACCTGCGCCGCTCCTGAGGACCTGAATCCCGCCGCGAGCGCTGCGCCGCCCGGGCGAGGACCACGGCTGGCATATTGACGCCATCGACCCAGCCAAGATCGACATAACCACCAGCGCAGATGGTGTCCTCGCCTGGCGAGCGTCGATCACCCGAACCTGAGGTATCTCGGGCTACCTGCAGCGTCCAGTCACGACTCTGGGCGTGACGTCGAGCGACGCGCTGCGGCCGCACCTAGACTCAAATGACCAGGAGGTTTGAAGATGGCTGTCGCTCTCAATTACCTGCTCGTCGATGACGCCGCTCCGGCCGCGGTGATCACCCTCAACCGCCCCGACCAGCTGAACGCCCTTTCGACTGGCCTCATGAGGGAGCTCACCGCCGAGCTCGAGCGTCAGGCTGCGCGGCCCGAAGTGCGGGCGATCGTGCTCAAGGGCGCCGGCCGTGGCTTCTCGGCGGGTCATGACCTCAAGGAGATGCAGGCCCGCTCGCTCGATGAAGAGCGCGAGATCTTCGCCGTCTGCAACCGCCTCATGGCGACCGTTCAGTCGGTGCCGGTACCGGTGATCGCGGCCCCGCACGGCGTGGCGACCGCAGCGGGTTGCCAGCTGGTCGCGACGTGCGACCTCGCAATCGCGAGCGACGATTGCCGTTTCGCCACGTCCGGGATCAAGTACGGGCTCTTCTGCTCCACACCCGGTGTCGCCGTCGCCCGCAACGTGAGCCGAAAGCACGCGCTGGAGATGCTGCTCACCGGGCGCTTCATCGACGCGGCGACCGCAGAGCGGTGGGGCCTGATCAACCGCGCGGTCCCTCGCGAGCGGCTGGACGAAGAGGTCATCGCGCTCGTACACGAGCTGGCGCAACTGAGCCGATACGCGCTCGAGCTCGGCAAGATTGGCTTCTACAGCCAGGTCGAGGCCCGGCAGGCCGAGGCGTACGACATGATGGCCGAGGCGATCTCGTGCAACGCGGTCGCACCCGACGGCCAGGAGGGAATCGCAGCCTTCGTCGAGAAGCGTAAGCCGGTCTGGAGCTGAGTGTGGCTCAGCGCGCGCTCGTGTAGGTTTCGCAAATCACGTCGTGCTCGGCTCTGGCGACGTCCGAAGGGGTCCGCAATGCCTACGTAGGCGTCCTTCGCGCGTCCCTATATATATGTGAGTGGTGGCGAAGCCCGCCGCTAACGGCTCAATTCTGAAGCTGCACAGATAAGCTGCAGCCGTGACCGTCGGGTCCTCCTGGTCAGCCGCACTTTCGAAGCGGCGCTTCCGCACCGTCCTCCTGATCTGGATCGGACTCCCGATCGTCTCCGTCTACCTCTGGGGCGCCGTGGTCCAGCCTGTCCTCTTTTCCGCCTACCAGGGTGACTTCCAAGAGAGCTACATGCGGGCCGCGAGCCGAATCGCCGCCGGCCAAGACCCCTACGACCTCTGCCGCACCTATGGCTGCTTTGAACCCACCGGGCCGCAGTACGTAATGCCCCCGCTCCTCGCATGGCTGCTCCAGCCGGCCATCCACGTTGACCAAAACATCGTCGCTGTCGGCGTGGTCGTCGCGCTCAATGTGGCCTTCGCCGTCTTTCTCGCAACCACGCTCCGCGCGCTGCGCGTCGCCGACTGGCAGCTCGCCGCCCTCCTGGTCCTGGTCGCCATGACCTTCGGCATGACCGGCAACATCGACGAGGGTCAGGTCAACCCGATCCTCCTCGGTCTCTCGGGCGTCTGGCTGCTCGCCTGGGTCGACGGACGCTGGTGGGGTGGGGTGGCGCTGGGAGCCGCGGTGGCGATCAAGGTCATCCAGGCCCCGACCGCCCTACTGGTCCTGATCGCCCGGCGCTGGTCGATGTTCATAACGGCGACCGCCACAGGTCTGGTCCTGTGGCTCGTCGCCACGCCGCAGTACCTTTTCGAATACCTCTTTCAGGTCGCGCCTCAGGTCAGCGGGGGTACCGGCCTGTACGAAAATCAGTCTCCGGGCGGCACCATCACCCGCTTGATCGAGCCGGCCACCTTTCTTGGCGCCGTCTACGGAAGCCCTCCGGTCGCGCGCGTCCTGACCCTGGTCGTCTCGATCGCAGTGCTGGCGTCGACGCTGTGGCTCCTACGTCGCGCGGCGCGCGACGCCACTGGCAGGGTGCTCGAAGGCGCGGCCATCGTCGCGGCCGGCCCGTTGATCGTGACCTACTCCTGGAGCACGCACCTCGTGCTGCTGCTGCTCCCCATCCTCGTTCTGCTCGCGTGGTCCATCCGGCGCCAGGACTGGAAGGTGCTGGGCCTGCTGGCGACCGGATACCTGCTGATCAACCCGGGACATCACTGGTTCCAGGCCCTACTGGTGTCGGGCTACCGCGACCTCGTCGTCTTGCGGCTGATGGCGGAGTTGGGTGTTATCGGTGTGTTCTTGATCTGGATCGCGGCCTTGATGGCGGTCAGGCGCGAGCGGTCAATGAGCCTCGGCCGCGCGGCGGAAAGGCGCCGCGAATTGAAAATTGCGCAGCAGCCATGGTTCGGCGCCGAGCAGCAAGATCCAGCCGGCCTCCCAAACTAGCATCGGCCTGAAGATCGCGATCGCGATCAGCTGTGCCGCCAGGACACCGAGCAGAAGCCACAGCCCCTGCGGCAGGCTCAACCGAGCTCGAAGAAGGATCCAGGCCGGGACCACGAAGACCGCGGGGTCGTACTCGTGAAGGTATGACGCCGACGCCGTGCTGCCCACGATCCCGAGCGCAAACACGATGTCCATGCGGTCGCGCCGGAACCAGGCCAACGCTAACGCAACGGCGCCAAGCGTCAGCTCGATGGTCGTCGCCACCGATCCGCGGCCAAACCACGCGTACGTCATGACGGAGTGAATCAGATTGGTGCTCGTGTAGGCCACGCTGCTCTGGTAGGACGCAATTCCATGTGCGCCCATCAGGGCCAGTGATGCGCCGCCCAACACCGCACTCGAGACCGCGAACGCAACTACCGGACGCCAGCGTCCGCTGACGAGCAGCGCGATCGGCAGCAGGAGAACCAGTTGCGGCTTTAAGAACACGGCGACAGACAGCGCCACTCCAGCGAGCGACCAGTGCTCCCGCTCGAGCAGCCACCACGTTAGCGCCAGTAGCGCGATGCTCAGAGCCGCTGTCTGGCCGAGCCAGAACGTGTAGTGCATCGGCCAGATCGCAAGCGCGATCAACAACAAAGTGATGCGAGCCAGGCCCTTGCCGGGGCAGACCAGGAGCCAGGCCCCGATGAGGAGCAAGAGGCTCAGGACGGTCCAGAGGAGGAACCCGACCGGCACTGACAGCGGCGTAAACGGAACCAGAAGCCAGGCCATCGGCTCAGGCGTGACGTAGTTGTGCATTGAATCGATGACATTTCCCGGCGCTGGAAATACAGATGAAAGGCGGCGTTCGAGGTCGAGGTCGTAGATGTGCGACCAGCCGTAGTTCAACCCGATCTTGGCCGCGACATAGTAGAGGCGGAAGTCTTCCTCATACGGGTCCGTGGCGAAGTGGTTGATCCATCGCGCCACGCCGAATGCGGCCGTTATGCCGGCCGTAAGGGCCGACACCGAAAGCCACAGCGGCGGCAGTTTCCGCCCCACGGCGGGCTACTCGCGCGCCGGCTTCACAGCCAGCGCCAGAATCGAGACACCGAAAGGCAATTCGACCCTGTTCAGGAGGAAGCGCTCCGCGCCGAACACAGCGGCCAAAGCGCTGTTTACCGGCTTGGGAGCCGCTGGCCGCAGCTCCGTTCGGCCGGACATAAGCCAGTCAGTATATGGGCGAACCACACGGTCGGCCCACGGTTAACTAGTCAAGGCTGGGAGAGGACGGGCAGCGTCAGCTGCGCCCTCGGCAAGTAGAGTCTGGTTCCTTAGGCCCGAGCTCCTGAGGATCGACCACCCTGCATCAACAGGGCGGGCCTCGGGCGCAGGAAGCATCCGTTGGGCGCGGCAGCCGTCAAGATGTCGGCTTTAGTGCGGCCGATGAAATCCGACAGTTCCGCTCGCCTGCCTCCGCTGTGGACGGCCGCTGCCGCAGTCGCAAGCGGGTGGGGTGCTGTGTTCTCGCTCAAGCGATGGGTCGAGCACTTCCTCACGGACACCGCCGCGGACGACTTCCGCGTCTACTACTACGTCGCGAGACTGGGCCTTCAGCAGGGTTGGAGTCACATCTATGACCAGGCGATCCTCAAGGCGGTCATGGCCGCGCACTTCACGGGCTCTCTGGCGGCCGTCGACGGTGGCCACACCTACCCCAACCTGCCGACCCTGGCGTGGATCATCGCGCCGCTTACTGTCTTGCCGTTCGGCGATGCCTACGCGGCATGGGCACTGCTCGGGCTTATCTGCGTGCTGATCGCCTGGTGGATTGTGAGTCCGTTTGAAGGCATTCGACGGGTCACCTTGCTGTTACTGGCGCTCGCGCTTTGGCCTGTCCACTACTCGCTGATCTTCGGTCAGTCGACCCCGGAGATCATCGCCCTCGTCGCGGCAGCATGGTGGTGTATCCGTCGGGACAGGGCGCTAGCGGCTGGATTGGCGCTTGCCCTTGCGGCGAGCCTCAAGCCGCAGGATGTCGTTCTGGTACCCGTCTGCTTGCTCATTGCGGGTCACGTCCGCGTATTCGCATGGTTCGCGGCCGCGTGTCTTGCCCTCGCGGCGATTTTTTATCTGTTCTTGGGTCCGCAAGGCATTGCGGACCTCTGGCAGACGAACCTGGAGGTTGATGCATACGCCGGACACAAGATCTTGACCATGGCCTCGCTCACCGGGCCTGGCCTGCCCGCGGCTTTCCTGGAGGCCGGGGCGGCTGGTGTGGCGATCTTCGGGGCATGGCGGCGCCGCGCCAGTCTGGAACTGGTGATCGCAATCGGCCTGGCGGGCACAGTCGTGTCGACCCTGCATGCGCACGAGTCAGACTTCACGATGCTCGTCCTCGCGGCCTGGCTTGTGATGCGTTCGCCAATCGGCGCCCTATCGCGATGGTGGTTACTGCCTGGCATTTTGGCGGTGCAAGCGATGGCTATCGGTCTGGCCCCACCTGTCCTGATATGGGAGCTGGTTTGGCTCGGTCTTCTGGTCGTCGACAGAACCGTTTCGCAGGTGCCGGCGCGCGATCAGAGGGTGGCCGCGCCGGCTGTTTAAGGCGTTCACGCGGGCGTGCCGTCACCCTCGGCGTCGCGGCGCGCTTGTTACATTCATCGCGCTTTCGGCGAGGGCTCGATGCCTCTGGACTTCGACGGGCTCCGACGCGCGATGTAGCATCGCTTCGCGACGTCGAGTTAGCGCCCATTCGGTGGGCCCACCCATTCCGTCCTCGGGCCTTCCGCACAGCACCAGAGGGAGGTAGCGCGATGGCCACAACGATCACCCCGATGCGACGGGCGAATCTGGTCGGACGAACCCGGACTGCCGTCACATGTTGCGACGTCGAGCTGACATATGCGCAGACCTGGGATCGGTGCCGTCGCCTGATCGGTGCACTTCGCGACTTAGGACTTGCGCCCGGAGACAGAGTGGCAGTGATCGCCGGAAACTGCCATCGCTATCTCGAGCTCTATCAAGCAGTGCCTGGCGCTGGCTTCAGCCTTGTTCCGCTCAACCCGCGTCACGCGATCGCCGAGCTGAGGTACGCGCTCGAGGACTCGGGCGCAAGGGTCCTGTTCACCGGGATCGGAGACCAGGGCCTGGGCGACATGATCGAGCACGTATTTGACATGGGCGACGGCTATGAGGCGCTGCTGGGTGGACCGGCCGCGGACTTTCCGGAGGACATTCCCGAGGACACGATCGCCGGGCTTTTTTACACCGGCGGCACCACGGGAGCGGCCAAAGGCGTGATGCTCACACACCGAAATCTCATAGCCAACGCCCAGCACTTCGGCATGTGTTGGCAATTCACCCCGGAAACACGCTGGCTGGTGATCGCCCCGCTCTTCCATGCGGCTGGATCCATTGCGGTGCTGTCGACGGTCTGGAACGCGGGCCAGCATGTGATCCTGCCTGCCTTCGACGCCGGACGTGCGCTCGACTTGATCGAGCGACACAGGATCACCTCCACCCTGGTCGTGCCGACAATGCTGGCCGCGATGAGTGAGGAGCAGCTTGCGCGGCCGCGCGACGTAACCTCGCTGCGATACCTGAGCCACGGAGGCGCCCCGGTCGCCACAGAGACGCTCCGCCGAGCCCACGCCGCCTTTCCGGCGGCCGAGTTGCTCCACATCTATGGCGCCACCGAGACGGCGCCGATCGCCACGCTGCTTCCACACGAGGAACGGATGCTCGACATGGCTCAGAGCCGATCCTGCGGGCGACCGGCGGTTGGAGTGGAAGTCGCCATCCGCGGCCTCGACGGAGCCTGGCAGCAACCGCAATCGATCGGGGAAGTGGTCGTCCGTGGCCCCAATGTCATGGCCGGCTACTGGAACAAGCCGGTCGAGACCGCGGCGGCACTTGCCGACGGGTGGTACCACACCGGGGACCTCGGCTATCAGGATGATGATGGGTTCGTTTATCTCGTCGACCGAGCCAAGGACATGATCGTGACCGGTGGGGAGAACGTGTACAGCACGGAGGTCGAAGAGGCCCTTTATCGCCATCCGGCTGTCCGCGAGGCGGCGGTCTTCGGTATCCCCGATGCCCGTTGGGGCGAGGCGGTTTACGCAGTCGTCGTGCCGCGATCGGCGGTCGATCCCGAGGAGCTGGTAGCACACTGCCGCTCTCTGATCGCGGGCTACAAGATTCCGAAGACGATCGAGCTGCGTGATGAGCCGCTGCCAAAATCGGGAGCCGGCAAGATCCTCAAGCGCGAGCTGCGGGAGCCGCACTGGCGAGGAGTCGAGGCAAGGGTGGCGGGCGCCTAGGAGTACCTGGTGGATCCACTCGCGGTCTTCGACGAGATCACAGATGGCGGTCGGCGCGAGCTGCGCTGCGCTGAGCTTGTCTACGAGGCGGCGGAGAGGTTTCCCGGCCTGGTGCCCAGCCGGCTCGAGGTCGAAGAAGAGCGAACCCACCCGCAGAAGGAGAAGCGGGGCCTGGAGATCGCGCAGGGCGAGTTCTTTGCGCAGGTTCTCGCCGATCCGGGACGTGGATTCCGGTTGATCCACGCGATGGGCCGTCCGCGCCGTGAGGCCGTGGCCCGTCTCGAGGAACTAAGAACGACGGGGCGAGTCGACCTCGGTACGGCAGCGCTCGAGCGGCGCGGGAACGTCGGCTGGATCACTCTCAAGAACTTCGAGTCGCTCAACGCGGAGGACGACGCATCAACAGTTGCACTGGAGACTGCGGTGGATCTGGTGCTGATCGACCCGAGTATCGAGGTCGGAGTGCTCCGGTCGGCTCCCATGACCCATCCAAAGCACGCCGGCCGGCGCATCTTCGGCTCCGGTATCAACCTGACGCATCTTTACCAGGGAAAGATTTCGCTGGTCGAGTTCATGCTCGAGCGTGAGCTTGGATGTGTGGGCAAGATGTTTCGCGGCCTGTCACCGGCGAGGCCGCGAGATGACGGGCTCGAGGAGGGCCGCATCGAGAAGCCTTTTCTCGCGGCCGTCGATGCCTGGGCCATCGGCGGCGCATGCCAGTGGCTCCTCGTCATGGACGGGGTCGTGGCCGAACGTGGTGCTTACTTCAGCCTGCCCGCGCGGAAGGAAGGCATCATCCCCGGTTGTGCCAACCTGCGTCTGCCCCGATTTGTTGGTGAGCGCCTCGCCCACCAGGCAATCTTCATGAACCTGGAGTTCCAGGCCGATTCGGCTTCGGGAAGGCTGCTGGCCGATCGCGTCGTGGAATCCGACCAGGTCGAGGCTGAGGTGTCCGATCTGGCGCGCGAGCTGACGGCCGCGGGCGCAACCAGCTTGGTGGCCAATCGGCGTGCGCTGCGCGCCGCACACGAGCCGCTTGACCTTTTTCGCCGCTATCTCGCCACGTACTCGATCGAGCAGGCCCGCTGCCTCTACAGTCCAGCATTGATCGACAACCTCGAGAGGAACTGGGCCTCGAGACAGCAAAGTCTGGCCTGAGCCCCGGGGTCGCTAAATGCACGACTCCTGCACGAGGCGTATCAGCAGTCGAACACCGACCAGCAGATGTCGTTTCGCAACCGCTGATCATCCAGGACCAGTTCGCGGATCGCGTCCGGGAGCTGTTCACGCTGCCATCGGCACTCGAGCCGCCCGGAGTTCTCACCCTCGCCGTCAGGAGCGGCCGCACGCGCCGCCTTGATCGCGTAAGCCGCCGCTCCGAGCTCGTGCGCAGCGACATGCGCCACCGCCGCGGCCTGGGCGGCCGCATAGGCGGCATGGCGGGCGGCGCCGCTTAACTCTCGAGCAGCCCCGTTCGCATGGCCTGCGGCCTCGCGCGCTTGCGACATGGTGATCTCACCACGCACCCAAGCCCGAGCCTGCGCGATCGCCTGGCGAGGCCGCAGGTCTGAAGGTCGTGCCGATTCGAAGAGGTGCAGGACGTGCTCCGCGCACGTTGCGGCCCACAGTGCGAGCAGCTGATGGTCGGAGTCTGTGAGCGTCCCTCCGCGGCGGATGGTGATGAAGCGAGGGTCGCGGACTTTCGGGAGGATCATGGCT
>Ga0209376_1002878_pt1 | contig 16057 bp, 12 predicted proteins | sample GraSoiAngelo_134_FD_185891 | JGI IMG/M metagenome (GOLD analysis project Ga0209376, IMG submission 185891) | Grasslands soil microbial communities from the Angelo Coastal Reserve, California, USA - 14_0929_05_30cm (SPAdes) (version 2) | ecosystem: Environmental > Terrestrial > Soil > Grasslands ... | reverse complement strand
ACATTCTCACCCGCATGAGCATGATCACCGATCCGGTTTACCTCACAGAGCCGCTCGTGAAGACTGACGACTTCATCCGTAACACGCACCTCGATGTCAATTGGATCTGGCCCTGTGAGCCGGTCGAAGAAGTGGTCACGCGCGCCAAGGGCGCTGTGCCGCAGTATCTTCCAGGTACGAACGCTTTCCTCAAAGAATTTCAGGAGAGGGTGCATGTGCCCGAAAGCGCGCAACGCGGGGGAGCGCAAACGATGTATCCCGAATTCAAGACAATGCTGGCTGCCGGCGCGAGCACGGCTCCAGCGGCCGTTCGGCCAGTGCGAATCCAGCGGAGCCAGGTCGCCCCTGACAGCGAGATCCATGTAACTCCGGTACGTGAGAACATCTATGTGCTCACTGGCCCCGGCGGCAATGTGACGGTGCAAGTGGGCAAGCAAGGAATTCTTCTTGTCGATACGATGTCTGGCGATTCCTCCAGCGGCGTGTTGGCCTCGATCGCGAAGTTATCGAATGCAAGCCTCCGTTACATCATCAATACGCAGGCCGGCCCTGATCACACCGGAGGAAATGCAGCACTGCGCAAAACGGGCCGCATGGTCTTCGCCGGTCCCGGCGCGGGAGCGCTTATCGATGCCGCAGAGGGTGCCGCGATCATCTCTCACGGGGAAGTCCTGAAGCGGATGAGTGCGCCAACGGGCCAGCAATCGCCGATGCCGGCGGCCGCATGGCCGACAGAAACCTTCTTCGGTGACGAACATGAGCTCTATTTCAATGGCGAATCGATTCAGATCCTTCATCAGCCTTCTGCAAACACCGACGGCGATAGCATTGTCCATTTCCGGCGCTCCGATGTCATCAGTACGGGCGATCTTTTTGTTCTGAACAGTTTTCCCATGATCGACATCGAAAAAGGAGGAAGCCTCCAGGGAATTATCGACGGCTTGAACAGGGTCCTGGATATCGCCATTCCCGAGTTCAACGAAGAAGGCGGTACACTGATCGTCCCAGGCCACGGTCGACTGTGCGATGAGGCAGATGTTGCCGAGTACCGCGACATGGTTACCATCATCCGAGACCGCATCGAGGCGATGCTAAAAAAAGGGATGTCCTTGGCCGAGATCAAGGCCGCACGTCCGGCATTCGAATACGAACCGCTCTACGGGTTCACTCCAGACTGGAGCACGGACCAATTCATCGAAGCGGCCTACAAGAGCCTCACCAAAAAAAATTAAAGCTTGGCGTTGGGAGTCAAAATTCTGCTAGAGGGGGTACGCATGAGTCGAAATAGAAATAGAGTTGCTGTCGCGTTTCCAGGCTTGGTTGTGATTTGTTTCTGCGCAGTGCTTGGAGCGCAGACGCTGACCGCGCCAAAATTCAAGTTTGACCCGGACTGGCCGAAGACTCTGCCAAACAAATGGAAACTTGGCGGCGTTACGGGTCTGGCTGTGGATAAGGACGATAACGTGTGGGTGTTGAATCGTCCTAACGATCTCACTGACATTGAACTGGAGGCTGAGATCGGCATTGCGGACTGTTGCATGCGGCCTCCCTCGATGATCCATTTCGACAAGCAAGGCAACGTGATCGGTTCCTTCGATGCGCCTCAAGGGCACGGTATGGCCGTGGACAGCAAGGGGTCCGTATACATCGGACAGGATACCGTCCGCAAATATGATCCCAAGACCGGCAAGGTCGTCGCCGAGGTGCCGCGTACGCCAGAGAGACCGCCGGGAGCTGGAGCAGGCGACGCTGCCCCGGCCGCAGCCCGCGTTCTGGGCCGTGGCAGCCGCGGTCCTGTAGCTGGGTTTCTCACGCCGCCCGGCGGGCGCGGTCAACCCGATCCTGTAGTGCAAGCCGCTCGGGAGAAGGAAATCGCGGCCTTCCGCGCCAAGTATCCCCCCACGACTCCAATGATCGTAGGAGGCTTAGAAGAGATCCGGCTGGATGAACCCGCCCGTGAACTTTACGCCGCCGACAATTATCTGGGAGGGCGCGTGATGGTCTTCGATCTCGATACGTTTCAGTTCAAGCGCGGTTGGGGTGCGTATGGACACACACTCTCGGAAATCACGACGAGTGATTCGGACCGCGCTTATACCCCTGGAGGACCGGAGCCCAAAGAGTTCAGGGGGCACTTGACATTGAATATATCTAATGACGGATTGGTGTACGCTGCCGATCGCATGGCGAACCGCATCCATGTCACCACCAAGCAGGGAAAATACTTGAAGGAGTTTATCGTCGCTCCGAAAACAGGCGTTGGCGGATCGACCGGAGGCGTGATGTTTTCGCCCGACAAGCAACAGCGGCTCTTGTACATCTCTGACCTTACGAACAACCACATCTGGTTCCTGAATCGTGATGACGGCAAGATCCTGGGCCAAATGGGAAGCATGGGTGAGAACGGCGGCCAGTTCTTCGGGCTGCACATGATCGCAGTGGATTCCAAGGGCAACGTTTATACCGGCGAGGTTTTCCAGGGCGAGAGGGTGCAGCGGTTCGTTCCCGTTCCGTAAACGCCGAGCTTTCCGGGCGGAAGGGATGTCGAGAGCACGATGGCCAGTTTTGTTTATGGTTTGTCACGGAATTGACAGCGAGTGTGAGTCAGGCTCCGTTTCTTGACGAATTTGGACAACACACCCAAGAGTGGCGTGCTGTATACGATTGTAAATAGGGCATTTATCAAATGGACCCTGGTCTGCTGCTACATTTGGGGAAAGCATAAAGCTTCCCTCGAGGAAAGGAGTCCATGTCAAATTCCGGTCTGGCTTCCGTATCGGCCGTGAAAGTCAAATATGTCAATACGGTTGGCCGAACCATGACCGAGTTATCCGAGGAAGCACATCGGATAGAAACTCTGATCCGGTCGGTGGATCACGGTCTTGGCGATTCGCATACATCTTTAGGCGAAGCAGTGCGGCTTGCGAATTGGAGTAGGCAACTCGAAGCATACCTGGAAGGAATCCGCTTCGCTCTTCGCGAGAGGGAAGTATCCTTTGCGCCGGAAGAGCCAAGCAGCACAAAAGGAATATCACATGAAGGAAATCAGTGAAGTCGGTAAAGTGGGTTGGTGGACAGCGTTGGTCATCGCATGGGTTGCGATTGCTCTGCCATTCGTTCTACGCATCATTCAGACGATGCGTTGAATCGGGCGTTGGAATTGTTGTCGCTGATCCAGCCTGTCCGTTACGAGCCTCACCAAAGGTCAGATCAATCACCCGGCACCCCACCTGCAGGAGCCGTGAATAAATTCAAATGAGGAATCAACCCTCTCCCAGAGGGAGAGGGTTACGTATTAATTGCTTCGCGCAGCTCTGACGTATTTCTTCAGGATCTGCGTTGTGGTCTCGCCGACGTAGATATTGCCCATCGCATCGGCAGCGACACCTTCCATGCCAGCGTTATTGTTCTTGTCGGGTTCGGGTTCGACGAACGGAACTAATGCCGTGATTTTGCCGTCCTTTGCGCTGCCGACTCTCAGGCCTCTCTTGAAGCCTGGATTGAGGGTAGCATTCGACTGCGAATCGACGACGTAGATCGTGTCGTTCTTATCAATGGAAACGCCGCTGGGCCGGCCGAACTGCTTCCATTGGTCGAGGAACTTTCCGTCCTGGTCGAAGATCTGGATTCGGTTATTCGAGCGATCGGCCACGAAAAGCCGTCCTCGTGAATCCATCGCGATCGCATGAGGTGTATCCATTTCGCCCGGACCTTTGCCTTTTTTGCCCCAGGTTTTGATGAATTTCCCGTCCTTGGAGAATTTCACAATGCGGCCATTGGCATTCATCACGTGTCCATCGCTGACGAAAATGTCTCCGTTCGGCGCGATCACCACGTCCGTCGGCCCGTTGAAGGTGTCGGGACCTTCTGCAGCGACACCGGCCTTGCCGAGCCTCATGAGGACCTTTCCATCCGGGCTCAGTTTGAAAACCTGCTGCCCCTTGCCGTCCTTGGCCTGCGCATCTGTGACCCAAATGTTGCCGTCGCGATCGATGGTCATCCCGTGCGGTTGAACGAACATTCCCGCGCCGAAACTCTTCAGGAGTTGGCCCGACGGCGCGAATTGAAGAATGGTTGGGTCGTTGCGGTGAAAGACCCAAATGTTGCCGCGCGCATCGACGTCAGTCGATATCACACCTCCAAACTTCATGTTCGAGGGAAGCTGCGGCCAACCCTCGGCAACTCGATATGGGTTGTCCTGCGCATGCACAACGGCTGCGCAAGCTATTACTGCCGCGATCAGTAACGCGGCACGCGTGAATTTCGCTCGAAGTGGGTCTGACATTTCTGCCTCCTAATTAATAGGTTCAGTTCGTCGGTGGATGGGGGATCATACCATGTTTTCACACGAGTGGCTGCGAGTGGGTATAGACTAACCGTTCCCTATACCCAAAAGGAGGATAAACCATGCCTTTGCTGAAACCAGACCCAACGTTTTACCCATCACCCAAAATGGCCATGCAATCCCCGCCGGAGAAGCTGGCGTATCTGGCGCTCATCAATCCGAAAAAGGACAATCGTCCCGACGCCATTGGTGTGGTGGACGTGGATCCCAATTCAAAGAGCTACGGCAAACTCGTCGGCAGCGTAGACATGACCAAACCAGGGGACGAGCTGCATCACTTTGGATGGAACGCGTGCAGTTCCTGCTTGTGTCCTTATGCGCCGCATCCGCACATGGAGCGCCGCTACCTGATCGTTCCGGGGATCAACACCTCGCGGATTCATGTCATCGACACGAAACCCGACCCGAAGAATCCGAAAGTTGTAAAGGTGATCGAGCCGCAGGTGTTGGCTGAACGCACGGGTTACGCCGCTCCCCACACGGTTCACTGCGGACCTGACGGCATCTACGTCAGCGCGCTTGGCGCGCCAGGCGGCGATGGACCTGGCGGGACGTTGGTCATGGATCCAGAGACATTCGAAATCAAAGGGAAATGGGAGATCGATCGTGGACCGCAGCAGTTGGCCTATGACGTCTGGTGGCACCTGGGCCTCGACACCATGGTCACCAGCACGTGGGGCACGCCTAACATGGTGAAAGAAGGCGTCAATCCGGAACTGCTGCTGGCCGGCAAGTACGGAAACAAGCTTCACTTTTGGGATCTGCGGAAACGGCGTCACGTGCAGCAGGTCGAACTTGGAGCCGAGCAGCAGATGGCACTCGAGTTACGCCCTGCGCACGACCCGGCGAAGGCGTACGGCTTCTTGGGTGTCGTGCTTTCCCTCAAGGATCTTTCGTCTTCCATCTGGGTTTGGTATCGCGAGAGCGGCAAGGACGGTTCGAACGGAAAATGGGGAATCAAGAAAATCATCGAGATTCCGGCCACGCCGGCCGACCCATCGAAGCTGCCGCCGCTGTTGCAAGGCTTTAAAGCGGAACCGCCTTTGGTGACCGATATCAACCTTTCTCTGGACGATCGATATCTTTACGTTTCGTGCTGGGGCTCGGGTGAATTTATCCAGTACGACGTCAGCGACCCGTTCAATCCGAAGAAGACCGGTTCAGTCCGGCTAGGCGGTATCGTGAATCGCTCAGCGCACCCGGCCAAGCCAAAGGAGGCGCTCAACGGTGGCCCGCAAATGGTGGAAATCAGCCGCGACGGTAAGCGGGTTTACTTTAGCAACGCCCTCTACACACCGTGGGACAATCAGTTTTACCCCGACGGTGTTCGCGGCTGGGTCGCGAAAGTCGACATCACGGGACAAGGTATGCAGGTCGACTCGAAGTTTTTCCTCGAGGTCGAAGGGATGCGTACGCACCAGTTGCGCTTGGAAGGCGGCGACGCGTCGTCCGACTCCTTCTGCTACTCCTGACGACAAGATTCAATGTGGACCATGATGCTATTGCTGGGCGCATACCATGGGATCAATCCCGGTATGGGATGGCTGTTTGCCGTCGCGCTGGGAATGCAACAGGGCAGCGCGCGCGGAGTGTGGCGGGCGCTGCCGCCCATCGGCCTGGGCCATGCGCTGGCAGTCGGTGTCGTGTTACTCGCCGCCGGGCTTGCGCAATTGGTTGTTCCCCTGAGTGTCCTTAAAATCGCTGTCGCATCCATCTTGCTGGCCTTCGGCGTTTACCGGCTCTGGCGTCACCGGCATCCACGTTACGGAGGGATGAGGGTGGGCTTCCGTGACCTGACCACATGGTCGTTCCTGATGGCTTCCGCCCACGGAGCCGGATTCTTGGTTTTACCGTTCATGATCCGAATGTCGAGCGATGTTAAAGCCGTCGACGCGGCCATGTCTTCCCACAGCGGTCATATGACAGCTGCGGCCTCCGCCGGAACCGGATCGCTCTTACTTGGTTTGCACACATTGTCCTATCTCGCGGTAACAGGCCTTGCGGCGTGGACTGTGTACCGGTGGCTCGGCCTTGCGCTGCTGCGCAAGGTATGGTTCAACCTGGATTTGCTTTGGGCTGCTGTCTTGGCAGTCACCGGCGCCGTTGTTCTGCTCAGCTAGAGTCGTATAATGCGCTCCAATGCAGCCTTGATCACGAGAGGAAATTCTTATGAAACAAAGTACCGGTCGGATTCTCACTACCCACGCGGGCAGGCTGGACGGGCCACCCGATTTGATGCAAACGTCGAGAGACGTCATGGCCGGCCGCGCCATTGACGCCAAAGAGTTACAGCCGAGGTTGCGGAATGGAATCGCAGACGTCATTCGCAAACAGGTGGAGGCCGGCATTGACGTGATCAGCGATGGCGAGCTGACGAAGTTTGGATTCGGCAGTCTTGCTTACTATGGCCGGCGTCTCAACGGACTCGGAAAAAGGCCGCTCAAACCGGGTGAAGCGCCGTATATGGCGTTAGAGACGAATGAGCGAAGAGAGTTTGCGGAATTTTACAAAGAGCTGCAATTCTTGCCGGCGCCATCGGAGCGCGCCATCTGCACAGGTCCGATCACCTACATCGGGCAAGAAGAGATCAAACGTGATCTCGAACTTTTCAAATCTTCGTTGGCGCAGACGAACGCGAAGGTTGAAGATGCCTTCATGTGTGTGCTTGCGCCCGGCTGGCTGGAGCACTTCTTCTACAACGAGTACTACCGCACGGATGAAGAGTACCTGTTCGCTCTGGCGGACGCGATCAAACATGAATACAAAGCGATCGTTGAGGCAGGTCTCATCCTGCAGATCGATGATCCCGCTCTACCCGATACCTACGATATGATTGTGCCCCTTCCCAGTATCGAGGAATACCGGAAATTCGCCGCAATGCGTGTCGACGCATTGAACCACGCATTACAGGGCCTTCCGGAGCACCGAGTGCGTTATCACATCTGCTGGGGAAGCTGGCACGGTCCGCACACGCACGACCTCCCGCTCAAACATGTCATCGACCTGATGCTGAAGGTGAAAGCCGGAGCGTATTCGGTCGAGGCCGGAAATGCCCGGCATGAGCATGAGTGGAAGCTTTGGAAACAGTACAAGCTGCCCCAAGGAAAGATTCTGATCCCCGGTGTGGTCAGTCACGCCAGCAATGTCGTCGAGCATCCTGAACTGGTGGCCGATCGCATTGTACTTTACGCCGGCTTGGTTGGCCGCGAGAATGTCATCGCCGGCACCGACTGCGGAATGGGCATGCGCGTCCACCCGCAAATCGCCTGGGCGAAGCTGAAAGCGCTTTCTGAAGGCGCAGCCCTGGCCACGAAAGAACTGTGGTCGAGGTGATCGTTGAAATTGCAGTGCTACGGCAGGAACCGTTCACGTCGGCAGGTCAGTTTGCTCAAAATGCGGAATAAATGTGCGCGCGTAATGCATAGCACATCGTGCGAATGCGCTGTAGGGGCGGTCTATTTCTTGAAGCTGCGCGCTGCCGCGCTTGCGCTTCGCGGACCGCCCGAATCTCCTTGATTCTTAGAAGAACGGGCGCTCATAGAGCGCCCCTACAGTTGCGCGATTCGACTTCTTAGCCTACCAGATGGCCGGCGCCCGAGTTACCGGGTCGGCCTGAGCTCGGCGTACACCTGCGTGGCGAACCGCTGTGAGACGGTCACCTGTGTGTTGCCGACTTTGGCGTCCGACTGGGGAATCTTGGTATCGAAATCAGACCAGGGCTTCGCCGCGATGACGTCGGCCTCGCTCTTGCCTTCCTTGATCATTTTCGAGATGCGATCCCGAACCGCCAGCATCATGTCGCGATGCGCAATGACGGCGTTCCGATCCACCGTGGGCCCGTGACCCGGAATGATCTTCGTGTTCGGCCCAGAACGCGCGATGATCTGTCCCAGCCCATTGATCATCCCGTTCAGTCCGCCACCATTGCCCCGGTCGATGTTGGGATATTGGACGGAGCGGAAGAAATCGCCGGTCATGATCACGTCGTTCTGCACGAAACGAACCATGGTGTCGCCGTCGGTGTGAGCGTTCGGAATCGGAATCAACTGCACGTCCTCGCCATTCATGTGGAACGCGAGTTGCGAGTTCGCGTTATAGGTGATTACGGGCAACCCCGGCGCGGGAGTTGGCGGAGGCGCTTGCCCGTTGGCGCCCGGTGCGGGGCGCATGAGCCGGTTGCGCAAGGTTCCACGGGCGAGGATCGTGGCGCCCTCCTTACCCATAGCCTCGTTACCGCCGGTGTGGTCGCCGTGCACGTGCGTGTTCACCACGAATTTAACCGGCGACTTGGTGATCTGCCGGATGGCGGCCATAATCTTGTCGTGCAGCGGGGCGAACTGGGCGTCCACCATGAACACGCCGTCGGGGCCGACCAGCAGGCCGATCGTGCCGCCTTGACCATCGAGCGTGTAGAAGTTGTTGCTGATCTTGTTGGTCTTGATCTGAACGTTGCTGAAATCTTGCTGTGCATTCGCACACACTGGCATGATGGCGAACACAGCCAGAATCGCAACCAAGGATCGAATCGCGGTAAGTTTCATTGGTTGTGCCTCCTTCAGTCTGAACGCGGGGTAGTCTACCACCTTCCAATGAAAAATGAACATTGAACAGTGAACATTGAACATTTCCCCAAAATCGTTCATTGTTCGCTGTTCACTGTTCATTTTTCATCTGTGTGCCATTGTGCCCCTCATATACTTTCGTAACGGAGGTTGTGTAATGGTTTGTCGCCGACTTGCTAAATCCGCCGGCTTTGGATCCCTGGTTTGCCTGACGGCATTTCTCATCACGATTCAGTCTTATAAAGCCGCCGACAGTCTTCCGCGTGAGCTTGCGGATGACGCGTACTGGAAAATGATCTCCGATTTTTCTGAACAGAGCGGTTCGTTCCGATTCGAGTACATGTCGAATGAATTGCAATTCCAATATGTCATTCCACGGCTCAAGGAGAACCGCAAGCCGGGTGGTGTGTATCTTGGTGTCGGGCCCGAGCAGAACTTCACATATATTGCGGCCATGCAGCCCAAGATCGCATTCATCTTCGATATCCGGCGGCAGAACATGATCGAGCATCTGATCTACAAAGCGGTCTTTGAGATGTCATCCGACCGGGTTGAGTTCCTGTCCCGGTTGTTCTCACGTAAAGCACCGCCGGGTCTGACTGATAAATCGACGGCGCGGCAACTCTTCCAGGCTTTCAGAGGTGTTTCCGCCGATGCGGACATGTATCGGGAGAATCTACAGGCGATCAAGGCCCGGCTGATGAAAGAGCATCGTTTCCAACTCACTCCGGCCGACCAGGAGTCGATCGAGTTCATTTACCGGATTTTCTTTGATACCGGCAGCGTGTTTGGCTATTCCGCATCGTTTTTCGGTGGATATGGAGCGACGTATGCGGACCTCATGACAGCGACAGACCAGCAAGGACAGGCCCGAAGCTATCTTGCCACGGAAGAGAACTTCCAGACGGTTCGTGACCTTGAACGAAAAAATCTGATCATTCCTGTCGTCGGTGATTTCGCAGGTTCGAAGGCCCTGCGCAATGTCGCGCGTTATCTGAAGGATCACGGAGCCATCGTCACAGCGTTCTACACGTCAAATGTGGAGCAGTATCTTTTTCAACAGGGCGATGATTGGCGGCATTTCCTGACGAATGTATCTGCTTTTCCGATGAATCCTCTCAGCACGTTCATCCGGAGCTCGCACTTCGCTTTCGGTGATGCGCAGCCGCCGCGCCAGTTCAATCGTGGCCGCTTTATTCAACTTCTGTCGCCAATGGCGGAGGTCGTCAAGGCGTTTAACACAGGACAGCTCACGACTTACGAGGATCTGATTCGGCTCTCAAAATGACAAATGACAATTGAACAGTGAACATTGAACATTTCTCAGCAATGCTCATTGTTCAATGTTCAATTGTCATTTATCTAAAGATGCCGGTGTGTCCCAGAGAGTACCTTCCCGGCTGCGGATACACGCAAAGCCCGTGAGGGCCCTTTCCGACTGGAATTTTAGCGATGAGATGGCCGTCACTGGTATCGATCGCGTAGACTTCGGCGTTGTATCGGCCGGAAAGCCAGAGCACTTTGCCGTCGGCGGAGACGCCGCCCATGTCCGGGCTTCCGCCGCCGGGCAACTGCCATTTCTTGACGACGCTTTGGCTCTTGAAGTCGATGAGCGAGATCGTTCCTTCATTGCGATTCGAAACATAGAGGATTTGGGAATCCCGGCTCACGTACAGGCCATGGGCGCCATTGCCGGTACGTATGAACCCGATCTTCTTCATTTGATCTCCGTCGATGAGGTGAACTCCATCGGCATGCATGTCGGCGACGTAGAAAACTTTCCCGTCCGGTGAAATTTTTACGTCCTGGGGTCCATTGTGCGGGCCAAGCTCCAGAGCTCCGACCTGCTTTTGGGATTGCACATCGACTTTGATGATCTTGTCGCCGAATTCGCAGCTTGCGACCAGGTAAGTTCCATCTGCAGAGAAATCCATATGATCGATTCCTTTGCAGTTGAACCAAACGGAATTTTTCAGCGCCATCGTTTTCGGCTCTCGAAACATGAGGCGCATCATCTGTTCGGCGACGACGATCGCGTACTTGCCGTCGGGTGTGTAATACATGTTGTAGGGATCATCGACGGGAACGGTCTCGCCCATCTTGCCGGTGGCCGGATCAATCGCCGTCAAGCTGTTACCCTTGTCGTTAAGGATCCACAGTTTGGTCATATCGTACGACGGCGTGACGTGCTGCGGTTGCCGGCCGACCTGAAGCGTGTCGATTACCTTGTACGTCGTCGGGTCAATCACCGAAACGGTGTTGCTTTCGGTATTGGGAACGTACACGCGTTGAAGGAAATTCTTCACGACAGGATTCAGAGCACCGGGACGATCCGCCGAATAAATATCACTCGTATCCAATGGAGCCGGCATGCCGGGAAGAAGTTTGCTTTGAGCAGTAGTGCTGGAGGCGAGGAGGGAAACAACGAGGAGCAAAAAAATGGGTCGCTTGGTCATAGGTCTTCATTATAACGACCAGGCGCACGATTTAGGGTCAAATGAAATGTGACAATTGAACAGTGAACAATGAACATTTCCGGCAAAAATGTTCATTGTTCAATTGTCACTTTTCATTTCTTAGGCCACAAAACGCCTTGGTCTTCCTTGGTCACGGGCCCGAGTCCTTTAAATACGAAACGCTGCACGCGCTGTCCGCGATAGGTTTCTCCGGTATAGATGTTGCCTTTGGAATCGGTAGCGATGCTGTGCACTCCGTAGAATTCCCCAGGTTGGCGGCCGCCTTCACCGAACGTGGTCAAGACCTGGAGTGAGTCGCGATCCAGAATGTGCACGCGATCATTCTCACCGTCGGTCAGATAGATGTACTTCTGTTGCGCATCCCTCGAGAACGCAATGTCCCAAGCCGAGCCGGAACCAAGTGTTCGTTTGTTTACAAATCCTTCCTTAACGAACGTTCCATCGGTCTTGAACACCTGCACGCGATCATTAGCGCGGTCGCATACATAGAGCAAGCGGTCGACGGAAAGTTCGGCGCAGTGAACCGGGTTGCGGAACTGTTGCGCGGGAGGCGCGTCGGGATTGTAAGGACCCAGATTCGCGTCATCCGGTTTGTTGCCGTATGCGCCCCAATGCCGTTTGTATTTCCCGGTGTCCGCGTCATACACAATCACGCGGTGGTTGCCGTAGCCGTCGGCGACATAAACCTCATTGGTTTGCTTGTCTACGAAAATTTTCGCCGGTCTTCGAAGATTCTCAACGTCGTTGCTGCCTTTGCTCTGACCGGGCTTGCCGATTTGCATGAGAAACTTCCCGGCCTGTGTGAATTTGAGAATCATCGTGTCATTGGTATATCCAATGGCAGCGCCGGCCTGCTCTTCGTTCTGCACTTGCTCCCCGCGCGCGCCACGTCCGCGCGCTCCCGGCGGTGTGCCGACGCCGTTGCCGCCGATCCAGACGTTGCCTTTGTAGTCGATCGTGATTCCGTGATTGGACTCCGGCCAATCGTAGCCTTCACCCCGTCCACCCCAACTCGCCAGCAAGTTGCCCTCCTGGTCATAGTTCAGAACAGGCGGCGCAGGCGCGCAACACTGCGCAATAGGTGGATTGGTCGTTGCGTGCAACTCACCCTGCTCGAGCGACCCCGCGCGATGGATGATCCAGATGTGGTCTTTGTCGTCGACCGACACACCAATGGTTTGGCCTAGCAGCCAATGGTTCGGCAGCGGCTTCGGCCACAGAGGATCGACCTCGAATCGCGGTGCCTGTACACCCGCAGCTTCGACAGCAGCTCGCTTCTGCAATATGCTGCTCGCCGCCAACAGCAACGCCAGCACCACGACGAACAGCAAGCCGATGCACAAATTACGCTTCATGCTCCCTCCTTCCCGGGATAGAGAATGTCTGTAGCGGGACTTAAATAACTAGCCGCGCATTGTACACCAACATCCGCTTTCTTGACTTCCAAGATCGCGTCGCATATCGTCGCGAGTGGTTTGGCCCGCAGCAAATAAGGAGACAGAAGATGGCACGAAAGCTGGTTCAACCAAAAGTTTTGGTGCTTGTCGCTCTCATGTTTCTGCTGACGATGACCGTCGCCGGTCAGCAAGGGGCGAAGAGCGGGGAATGGCGTGTCTATGGCGGCGATTCCGGCAGCACGCGGTATTCCCCCCTGGAATCGATTAATCGGAACAACGTCAAGAATCTCAAGGTCGCGTGGATCTGGCGAGCCGACAATTTCGGCTCGGGCCCCGAATACAAACCGGAAGTCACGCCCCTGATGGTGAACGGAGTTCTGTATTTCCCAGCCGGAAACCGCCGCTCGATTGTTGCCGCCGATGCAGGCACCGGCGAGACGTTGTGGGTGTGGAGAATTGATGAGGGCGCGCGGATCAACAGCGTTCGCCGGAGCAATCGCGGTGTGGCTTATTGGACCGACGGCCGCGAAGAGCGCATCATCACGATAACGCCCGGTTATCAACTCGTTGCGCTGAACGCGAAGAATGGGCATCAAATTCCAGGTTTTGGTAATGACGGTATTGTCGATCTGACCAAACAAGTCGAGCCGGACGCCAACTTCAACACCGAAATCGGCCATCTGATGAACACCTCACCGCCACTGGTCTCGCACGACGTTATTGTTGTCCCGACATCGCTGGAGAACGGCCGTTCACCGAAGTCGATGAAATTTCCCAAGGCCGACATCATGGCCTTCGATGTGCGCACCGGAAAAAAGGTTTGGACTTTCCATACGATCCCACGTCCCGGCGAGTTTGGCGCGGATACGTGGCAAAACAATTCGAACGTATACACTGGTAATACGGGAGCGTGGGCGCCATTCTCGGTAGATGAGGATTTAGGATATTTGTACCTCCCTGTCGAGGGTGCCACAGGCGACCAGTATGGCGGTCATCGGGCCGGAAACAATCTGTTCTCTTCGTCGCTGGTGTGTCTCGATATCAAGACGGGCAAACGTATCTGGCATCAGCAACTGATCCATCACGACATTTGGGATTACGATCCACCTTCGGCTCCGATCCTTGCCGACATCAATGTAGGCGGCCGGGCAGTGAAGGCCGTCATCCAACTGACGAAGACCTCATTTGCATACACGTTCGATCGCACCAACGGGCAGCCCGTTTGGCCGATTCAAGAACGTCCCGTTCCTCAAACAGACGTTGCGGGAGAATGGACGTCACCGACACAGCCCTTTCCAACCAAGCCGCCGGCATTTGACAAGCAGGGACTGAGCGCAGACGATCTGATCGACTTTACGCCTGCGCTAAGGCAAATGGCTCTTCAGGCGGTTGAGGGCTACAAACTGGGTCCGATGTTCACGCCGCCATCGCTTGTTGACCCTTCGCGCGGTCTGAAAGGCACGCTCACATTCCCGGGATCCGGTGGCGCCAATTGGGAGGGAGGTGCGTTCGATCCGGAAACCGGTTTCCTTTATGTCGGCTCCGCCAGCCGGACCGACACCGCGTTTTATGGGGTCGCGCCGCCAAAGCCCGGCCAAACCGACATGAGGATGATTGGAATGGGTGGTACCGTGCCCAGCGTCCAGGGTATTCCCATTATCAAACCGCCCTACGGCAGGGTCACAGCAATCGATATGACGCGCGGTGAGATTGCCTGGCAAATTCCGAACGGCGACACGCCTCCGCAAATCAAAAATCACGCGCTGCTGAAAGGTGTGAATCTTCCGCGCACGGGAAGCGAATCGCGGGCAGGAATTCTCGTGACCAAGACACTCTTGTTCGCCGGTGAAGGTTACGGCGGTCAGCCCATATTTCGCGCCTACGATAAGAAGACTGGAGAGATTCTCTGGGAAACGCAGATTCCAGCCGGTGCACAATCAGGGGTACCAATGACGTATATGCATCGAGGCAAGCAGTACATTGTGTTCGCCGCCGCCGGTGTTCCTGCGACGCAGACTGCCGGACCAATTATCGCTTACACGTTTCCGGATCCGCCGAGCGCCACACCACGGCCGCCCGTCGACTGAGGAAAAGGAATGATATGAAACTCCGATTGCTCGTAATCACCGTCCTGCTTGCGTTCATCGAGGCACTTCTGGCCGCACAAGTAGCGAAACCCTGGACTCCGCCGAAAACTCCGGATGGCCAACCAGACCTGCAGGGTGTGTGGACCAACCCTACAATCACACCTTTTGAACGGCCTCGCGAGCTTGCCGGAAAGGAATTCCTGACGGAAAAAGAGGTGAAGGAGTTGGAGGCGCGGGCCGCGGGCAATCGCGTCGATCGTCCTCCGGAGCCAGGCGATGTGGGTGCCTACAATCAATTCTGGTTCGACTCGGGCACCAGCGTTGTCAAGTCGAGAAGAACATCACTGGTCATCGATCCGACTGATGGAAGAGTTCCGGTGAAACCTGAAGCCGAAGCCAGACGTGATTATGATCTCGCTCACGTCGCCGACTCATATCAGTACATGAGCCTTTGGGACCGATGCATCACGCGGGGTATTCCCGGCGGGATGTTTCCGGCCGGCTATAACAATGCGTACCGCATCGTCCAGATTCCTGGCTATATCATCATTTTTTACGAAATGATCCACAATGCGCGCATCATTCCGTTGGACGGAAAACCTCACATCTCTTCCGGTGTAAAACTATGGGACGGCGACCCGCGCGGGCACTGGGAAGGCAATACGTTGGTTGTCGATACCACCAACTACAACAACAAAGGCTGGATTGCGACGAGCGCGGCTACCGGACGCATTAAAGGTATCCGCCAGAGTGAAGCCCTCCACGTCGTGGAACGCTTCACGCGCGTCGATGCGGATACCATCAATTATGAAGTCAGACACCCCCCGCAGAGCGGGTGGCTTGATGAGTTGGGCCGCCTCAAAGGCGGTTGGCGCTTGCTCCCAGGTTTTCCCCAAAGCGCGCCTTGGTTTCAGAGTGTCAGCTCCTATCTTCCGACGTGGTCTGGAACCTCGAAGCCGCTGCCCAAAACACATTAGCCACCTGTGAAGTCCCATACTCGCTGCCGGATCCCAATGCTCCAATTCCGCTACCCCTCAACGGTCAAACCTGTTCGAGTCGCACTGGTCGAACCAGTGGCTTACCAAGGGGCAGTTATGGTGTTTCCGGGTTTCGCAGGCCGTATCCAAGGACGAGACGCCTTTATTGCCGGATTCCGTGACTTCTGCGAGAACGCAATCGTTCATCAGTT
>Ga0209376_1002876_pt1 | contig 16062 bp, 11 predicted proteins | sample GraSoiAngelo_134_FD_185891 | JGI IMG/M metagenome (GOLD analysis project Ga0209376, IMG submission 185891) | Grasslands soil microbial communities from the Angelo Coastal Reserve, California, USA - 14_0929_05_30cm (SPAdes) (version 2) | ecosystem: Environmental > Terrestrial > Soil > Grasslands ... | reverse complement strand
GGTCGGCAGGGGGGCATCCAGGCCAATGATCAGCAACGCATTCCCGCCTCGTTCCTCGCGGGAGCACTGCATGCGGGCGATGTTGATCTGGTGTTCCCCCAGCACTTGGCCGACAGCACCGATCACACCTGGCCGGTCCACATTCAGAATGAGCAGCAAGTGTCCCTCAGGGAGGACTTCAACCTGGAAATTGTCGATTTCGATGATGCGTGGGTCTTTGCGGTTGTGCAGCGTGCCAGCGACATGGTGGGTCTTATTTCCCGCCTCGACCCGGACCCTGATGACGCTGGTGAAGTCCCCGGCGTCACCGCTCTTCATCTCTTTCACGTCGATCCCGCGTTCCTTGGCAACCACGGGAGCATTGACATAGTTCACCGCATTCTCAAGGATAGGAGTCAAGAGTCCCTTAAGGACGGCCAGCGTCAGCGGGGCCACCGTCAACCCCGCCACCTCGCCGTTGTACTCCACCGTAACTCGTTCCAGCCCTCCCTCATAAAGCTGGGCTTGGAGCAGTCCGATCTTTTCCGCCAGCGTCAGATAGGGCCGCAGCCGTGGCAGTAACTCAGGCGGAACCGATGGAACGTTTACGGCGCCCCGCGCGATCCCTTTCGTGAAGTAGTCCACGATCTGTTCCGCAATCCCGACTGCAACATTCTCCTGGGCCTCGCCGGTCGCGGCACCGATGTGAGGGGTGCAGATAAAATTCTCCAATATCAGGAGGGGGTGGCCTGATGCGACCGGTTCCTCTTCGAAGACGTCGAACGCCGCCGCAGCCACTCTCTTCGACTTGAGCGCTTCATAGAGATCCCCCTCGTGGACGATCCCGCCGCGTGCACAGTTGACGATCATCACCCCCGGCTTCATCTGCGCGATGGCAGCGGCGTTGATCAACGACTTGGTCTCCGTTGTGAGCGGAGTATGCACTGAAATAATGTCTGCGCGCCGGAAGAGCTCGGCCAGTCCGACAACCTCAACCCCCATCTTGCGCGTCCGTTCCTCCGCCAGGTATGGATCGTAGGCGATGACGTTCATGGACATCCCCTGGGCCAGCTTCGCCAGGTAGCCGCCGATCTGCCCGATTCCAACGACGCCGAGAGTCTTGTTATACAGCTCCACTCCCATGAACCGCTCTTTCTCCCACTTGCCGCTCTTCATGGAGGCGGTGGCTTGGGGAATCCAGCGGGTCATCGAAAAGATCATCGCCATCGTGTGCTCGGCCGTCGTGACTGTATTGCCGCCGGGGGTGTTCATCACCACGATGCCTCGCCTGGTAGCAACTTGCGTGTCAACATTGTCCAAGCCGGAGCCGGCTCGGCCGACGACTTTCAGGCGGTCGGCCGCGGCAATCAATTCAGCCGTCACCTTCGTGGCCGATCGAACGATGAGCGCATCATACTGCTTAATGTCTCTGATCAACTCCTCCTTGGGGAGCTTGGTTTTCACATCCACAGCGAAGCCGGCCTTCTCGAGAATCTCGATGCCTTGCTTCGACAGACTATCGCTGATCAAGACCTTCATCGCCCCACTCTTGTCTCCGTCGTCCCGCCTCTATGACTCGGCCATGAGTAATTCCTGAGCCCTGGCAACCCCGTTTCCCAGCTTGACGGAATGTCCCAGACCTTTTAGCACCATCTCAATGGCGGCAAGCGTCATAATGACATCGAAGGTGTCCATATAGCCCATATGGGAAACCCTGAAGATCTTCCCCTTCAGGTGGTCCTGGCCCCCGGCGGCCGTGATGCCGTACTGCACTCTCAAATTTCTATAAATGGCCTGACCGTCCACGCCGTCCGGCGAGGAGATCGCGGTCAAGGCGTCGCTGGGGGACTCCTTGGGAAAGAGAGAAAGCCCCGCCGCCTTGACTCCCTCTCGCATCGCACGGGCCAGGCGCGCCTGGCGGCCGAACACAGCTTCCAGCCCCTCCGCCTTCAACATCCGTAGGACTTCCTGCAGCCCCAGGATCATAGAGACCGCTGGTGTGTAGGCAGTTTGATTCTTGACCTGAGACTCCCGTTCCTTCTTGAAGTTAAAATAGAAGGCCCCATTTTTGGCTTTGTCGGCCAGTTGCCAGGCTTTCTCGCTCACGCTGACGAACGCCAAGCCGGGTGGCAGCATCAACGCCTTCTGCGAGCCCGTCACGACCACGTCCAAACCCCAGGCATCGGTCTTGATGTCGAAGACGCCCAACGCCGTGATGGCATCCACGACCAGGATCGTGCCCTCATAGGGTCTGACCACTTCTGCCAGCGCTTTGACGTCGTGGGCGACACCGGTGGAGGTTTCGCTCGCCTGGACATAGACTGCCTTGATGGACGGATCCTTCTTCAACATGTCCGCCACCATTTGGGGGAGGACAGCACGCCCCCATTCCACTTTGATCTCCGTCACCTGCACGCCGAAGGTTTTGCAGATCTTCCCCCATCGTTCACCGAATTTGCCGCCGTTGATGACCAGCGCCTTGTCGCCCGGTGAGAGGAAATTGGACACTGCCCCTTCCATCCCGCCCGTCCCGGATGACGCGAGGATGAGCACATCGTTTCTGGTCTGGTATAGCCACTTAAGGTCTTCTCGCACCTCCCCAAACAATTGGGCAAATTCCGGCGCCCGATGATGGATGATTGGCTTCGCCATCGCCAGCAACACTTCAGGCGGGACCGGCGTGGGCCCTGGAGCGAGCAAATATCGCTTCAACATCGGATCAGTTCTCCTCCCAACGCCTATTCGCTGTACAATCAATGAAAGGCGGTACGCTACCACAGGCTCCCCACCCTGTCAAGGCGACTCAGCGTGCTGATTCCCAGTTTTTCAGTGAGTTGTGTGCTATATCTCACTCGTTCCCGGCTGGGGACGTGACCGATCCATGACCCTCACGAAGAGCCATCCACCCCCTCCCTTCGTTGGTCTTGACAACCATCACCCCGACCGCTACCCTACAATGGACGCTTGTTGAAAAGGGCCAAAGTCCTATGGCCAAAGGTGTGTCTGTTTTCAAACTACCGCTAAATATAAGGGATGGATAAGGGGATGCAGGCGGTAAGAAGGCGAGTTCGTTTCCAGAGCCACGCCGGAATTCTAGTTGGGGCTCTGTTCATCGCTTCTGGGGTTCCCGAAGGGGGAACTCTTATCAAGGCTGAATCCTCAGGGGGTGAAGCCCAGGCGGTCGCGCTTGAGCCGAGCACACAAGAGGGATCCAGCGCGACGGGCCCAAGCCAGATTGATGAGCCTATTGGTGACCATCAGGATGCCTCCTTAAGCCTCGACTCACTTCAGGCAGAGTCAATTCTAGGATCCGAGACGGTTTCCCTTGTTCACGCGAAGTCGTTCGACCCTGCCTTGCGATTCGCCGGGCTATTTGCGACCAGGAACGGGCTGCCGGAGGATCCCAATGGCCCGATAGTCACACACGAGTCAATCTTCAGGATCCCCGACTCCCACAACCTCAAAGTCGAACGCCATATGCGGTTCTTCCATACCGCAATTCGTGGCCGATTCGAGCAGTGGCTCGACCGACTGGCCCATTACAGACCCTTAGTGGAAGGCATCTTTTCGGAATTTGATCTGCCCAGCGACCTTGTGTTCCTCTCGCTCGTGGAAAGCGGTTTTAACCCGCACGCCTATTCACGGGCTCGCGCAACTGGCCCGTGGCAGTTCATGAAAGGCACCGCGCGACTCTATGGGCTTCGAGTGGATCAGTACGTGGATGAACGACGCGACCCCATCAAGTCCACGATCGCGGCAGCCCGCTACCTCCGGGACCTGTACGATCTGTTCGGCACCTGGCCGTTAGCAATGGCCGCGTACAACGCCGGCGAGGGCAAGGTCTTGCGGGCTCTTCAGAAAGCGCGCGCCGAGAGCTTTTGGGAAATCGCTCAGACGAGGCACATTCGGCGGGAAACAAAGGAATACGTTTCGCGTTTTGTAGCCGCCACGACCATCGCCAAGAACCCGGATCGGTATGGGTTCAGCTCGGAGGCTCGAGACCCTTACCAGTTCGAGGAAGTGGTGGTCCATCGTCCGGTGCATCTACGAGATGTCGCGAAGACGACGGGGATCTCTTACCTTGAGCTCCGGCGTTTAAACCCGGAGTTGCGCCGGGATATGACGCCCCCGACTGACCCTGAATATCACCTGAAAGTCCCTGTGGGCGCGAAGGCGACGGTTGAGCAGATGCTCGACAAGATCCCAGCCTGGGGCCGGTCTTCATTTAATCCCGGGAATGGGGCCAGCCGTGGGCAGTTGCCTGAGTGGTATCGAGTCCGCGTGGGAGACAGTCTTGCGAAGATTGCGAAACGTTTTCATCTCTCCATCCCGGAACTCAAGGCTCGAAACAACCTGACGAGTCATCGAGTCAAGCCCGGGGATCTCCTGGCCATCAGCCATTGAGCGGGGGCTCTTCTGCCCACCGTCCTACGCGTTCACCCTATTTCCCTGGCTCGGCGACCGGTGCTGTTCCTTCCCGTCCTTCCGTCGCCCCGGTCTCGTGCTCCCGTTTCACCTGAAGCGCCTTGATGCGAACAGCGGCTTCGCTTGCCAGGGGTGAGGTAGGATAACCCTTCGTCAACTCTTGGTAGCGGGCCAAGGCCCCTTCTGGACGAGACTGATTCTCCTCGAGTTTCCCCAGCTCGAAGAGGGCGTGATCCTTATTGAGAGCTCCCACCACATCCAGCACCGCCGCAAATGCCTTGACGGCCTGGTCCCGGTCCCCGTTGAGCAGGTAGGCGTACCCGAGCCTCTGATAGACTAACCCAAGCAGAGTCCTGTTGGCGCCATACGAAGCGATGAACTTCTTGTAGGCTTCGATTGCCCCACCGAGATCGTTCGCCTGTACCAAGGCGCTGCCCAAGTGATACAAAGTAAGTGGAGCACTAGGAACCCGTGGGTATTGTTCCACCAACTGGCGAAATACCTTGATCGCCTGCTTGAGATTCTCATCGGCCTTGACTCGTTGATCGGCCGGTCTGTCTAGATAGAGGCGCATGGCCTGTCCATTCAGTTTCAGAGCCTGCTCAGCATTCCGATAGTCAACCCACATGACCGCAACCACTGCTGCCATCGCCACAAGAAGGACGGTTACTCCCACCCAAATCCCTTGACGATGCTCCTGAATGAGGAACGCAAACCGTTCCATTCTGTTGAGCAGTTGGGTTTCATCGGTCGGTGGATTCTTCGATCCGACTTTGATTCGGTATGACATCGTGCTCGTGTCCTTCTGTCGTCGCGACGTGCGACCTTATACAAAGGTTGCTCAATCCTTGTCAATGATAGGATCAGGCCCTGTCAGCGAACCAGGAGGCCGTTGACAGTACGCTCGAGCAAGGTATAGCGTGGCTGTCAGGACAGACAACCGAGCAGACTCGCATGTTCGAGGAGCGACTTCGCCAACTGGAAGAGCAGCACCTGCTTCGCAGGCTGCAACTGATCGATTCGGAGCCAGGGCCTGTTGTCACCATCGAGGGGCGTCGGGTCATCCTGATGGCCTCCAACAATTACCTGGGGCTCGCCACACACCCCAAGCTGAAGCATGCGGCCGTCTCGGCGACGGAACGGTTCGGCGTGGGCTCCGGCGCTTCGCGCTTGGTGTCCGGCACCCTGCCGCCGCACCAAGAGCTGGAGACGGCTCTTGCCCGGTTCAAGGGCGTCGAAGCGGCGCTCGTGTTCAGCTCAGGCTATTTGGCTAACATCGGCCTCATCCCAGCCCTCATTGATGCTGGTGGACTCATCCTGGCGGACCGACTCTCCCACGCGAGCCTATTCGATGGAGGCAAGTTGAGCGGGGCCGACCTTCGCGTCTTTCGTCACCGGGACACGGAACAGCTCAGAACCCTGCTGGCCCGGCGCCCCGCCGGCCGCGACACGCTGATCGTGACAGACGGAGTCTTCAGTATGGATGGCGATGTGGCGCCGCTCCCGGAGTTAGTCGAGCTTGCCGACCGTCACGGAGCTCGACTGTTGGTGGATGACGCGCACGGGACCGGGGTCATGGGGCCGCAAGGACGGGGAACCTTGGAACACTTCGGGTTGGAGTCACGCCTCCCCTTCCACATGGGAACGCTGGGGAAGGCATTCGGCACCAGCGGGGCCTACGTCGCAGGACCTTCCAGTCTGATTCGCTACCTGTTAAGCGGCGCCAGATCGTTCCTGTTCACCACCGCCCCGCCACCGGCAACGGCTGCCGCCTCACTTGCGGCGCTCGACATTCTCCGCTCCGAGCCAGACAGACGCACCAGGCTCTGGGAGAACAGAGACCACTTTTACAGAGGACTGAAGACGTTGGGGTTCCGGACCACCGACACCGTCAGCCCTATCATTCCGGTTCTGATCGGAGACCCGGACATAGCGCTGGACATGGCACGCCTCCTGTTGAAGTACGGAGTCTACGCGCCAGCCATCCGACCGCCCACGGTCCCGAAAGCGACGAGTCGTATCAGGACCACCGTCACCTCGGAACATACTCGTGAGCAACTCCATGCCGTCCTTGCCGCATTCCAGAAGGCGGGACAAGAGCTGAAGCTGATTTGACGAGGGCCTGCGAACGCTGTGCTATAGGTACAGTAGGCGAGGGCTGATTCTGACCAGTGCATGAGCCCGTTTTGATGTGGACGACTTCGTTCATGTCGGTCATCACCTCCTGCTGCTGCACGAGTACCCTCTCGATACTTTCTCGCGATGATATTTTCTTGCAATCGGGAATTTCTATGGCATGATGTCATGACGGGAATCCAACAACTCACCCCACAGGACCGTTCAGTGCCAGATTCGGGTCAGAGTCCGCGGCCCGCCGTGCCAGTGAGGAGGGGGTAGATGGATATTACGCAACTGCTGACGTTTGCAGTCAAGGAGGGAGCGTCGGATTGCCATTTGAGTGCCGGCGAACCGCCCATGGTGCGCATCCATGGAGACTTGAAGAAGTTGGAGCACGCCGCATTGACCAAAGAAGAGGTCCACACCTTGGTCTATGACATGATGAGCGACCACCATCGTAAGGTCTTTGAAGAGAACCACGAATGCGATTTTTCCTTTGAGATGGGTGACATCGCCCGTTTCCGCGTCAACGTCTTCCTGCAAGCCCGAGGGACCGGCGCGGTCTTCCGCAACATCCCGACCAAGATCGTTCCGCTCGAACAATTGGGCATGCCGCCGATTCTGAGACAACTCTGCGATAAGGAAAAGGGTTTGATACTCGTGACCGGGCCAACTGGCTCCGGAAAGTCCACGACACAAGCCGCGATGATTGACTACCTGAACAATACGTTCGAAGGTCATGTCCTCACCATCGAGGACCCGATTGAGTTCGTGCACAAATCAAAAAAGTGCCTGATCAACCAACGCGAATTGGGCGGCCATACCCTCTCCTTTGCCAACGCCTTGAAGTCGGCCTTGCGCGAGGACCCGGACATTATTCTGGTCGGGGAAATGCGAGATCTAGAGACGATCCAACTTGCCTTGACAGCGGCCGAGACGGGGCACCTGGTCCTGGCGACGCTCCATACTTCCAGTGCTCCCAAGACCGTTGACCGTATCATTGATGCATTTCCTCCCAACCAGCAGGCCCAGGTCCGCGCTCAACTTGCCGAGACCCTCGAAGCGGTCATCACCCAAACTCTCCTCAAGAAAAAGGTAGGGGGGAGAGTGGCAGCCTTGGAGCTCATGGTCGGTACCACGGCGGTGCGGAACCTCATCCGCGAGGCCAAGCTCCATCAGATCCCAGGAGTCATGCAAGTGAGTCAAAAGGACGGGATGCAGACCATGGACATGGCGTTGGTTGATCTGGTGACGCGTGGACTTGTCACGAAGGCGGAGGCCCAGTCACGAAGTATGACTCCGAATCTCTTCGGGATGCCGGCCAGCGGCGCGGCCTAGTCCCCGTCCCGTATTTTTTCTTGGAGGGTATCGATGGATGTTCGGAGTCTTCTGAAAGTAATGGTGGAACGGGAGGCATCCGATCTCTACCTGACGGTGGACCGCTCCCCAACCTACCGTATCTATGGGGTCACGCAATCCCTCGCGGAGCCCCCCTTCACGAATGAGCAACTCGAGGCTGTGGCCCAAGGACTCATGCGGGAACGGCAACGGACTGAGTTCGAAGAGAAGATGGAAATGAATCTGGCCCTCTACTACCCAGAGTTGGGACGGTTCCGCGTCAATTTGTTCCGCCAGAGAGGCAATGTCGGGATCGTCTTTCGCCTCATCAAAGTTGAGATTGTGCCCATCGATGAGCTGGGCCTTCCGCCGGTCATCAAGGATATTTCGATGAGCAAGCGGGGGCTGGTCCTCGTGGTAGGGGCCACGGGATCCGGCAAATCCACGACCCTGGCGGCGATGATCGATCATCGGAACTCGATCCAGCCTGGGCACATTGTGACGGTCGAGGATCCCATCGAGTTCGTCCACCAGCATAAGAAATCCATCGTCACCCAACGGGAGGTCGGATTCGACACCCATTCGTTCCAGGCGGCGCTGAAGAACACCTTGCGACAAGCTCCAGACGTGATCCTCATCGGCGAGGTCCGCGACACAGAAACCATGGAGGCGGCCATCACCTTTGCTGAGACCGGCCACCTCTGCCTGGGAACCCTGCACTCCAACAACGCCAACCAGGCGATCGAGCGGATCATGAACTTTTTCCCCATGGAGCGCCACGCTCAGATTTACCTCCAGCTCTCGATGAATTTACGGGCCATCATCTCCCAACGGTTAATTCCGTCCCTGGATGGCAAACGCGTCCCGGCGTTGGAAGTCCTGATGGACACCCCGCGCATCAGGGACCTTATCAAGAAAGGTGAGGTCGATATTCTCAAGGAAGCGATGGAGCAGGGAATCCAGGAAGGCTGCCAAACTTTCGATCATGTCCTGTTTCTGCTCTACAAGGAAGGAAAGATCAGCCTCGAGCACGCGTTAATCAACGCGGACAGTGCTAACAATCTCCGATTGAAGATCAAACTGGCAGGCTTGAAAGGAGATAAAGCGATGTCCAAGCTCTTGGAACAAGACGATAAGGAGAAAGGAAAATCCTTTCAGGTCAAGGACGAGGCGCGGTCGAGTAGGCCTGCTCGCAAATTCTAATGCTCCGCGACAGAACCCCTCGACCGGACCACCCCACCGGAAGGCTCCTTCTCTCACCTGCGGGCAAGTGCCGCCCAAATTGACCGAACCTACTGGGACGAGGGGTTCTCCTCAGTGATCTGCTCCAAATAGACCGCGATTTTCTCGAGCGCCCGCGCGCTGAGCTTTTGACCGTACCAGTGCGGCATCGTCCGGTCTGGATAGCCAGGGGCCACATACGCGCCCGGCTCCAGAATGGACTTGATCAGGTACTCCTTCACAGTCTTCGCTCGCCCCCGATAGAGCGGGTCGGCTAGGCGCTTCAGCCCTGTCGTTCCCATCACCAGTGTAGGACCCACACGCCCGTCGGCACCTCCAATGCCGGGAATTGTATGGCAGACCGGACAGCCAGCCCGAGTGAATAGTTCTCGGATCGGCTCGTCGCCGGTCACCAATAGAACCATCGAAGGTGAAAGCCGGGAAGGATCAGATGCGGCGTTGCTCTGAGAATCGGAACGGGAGGGACCCGGCCGACCAGAGGAGAGAAGGGCGATCAGCACGGCTGCAGCTACAATGAGGGCAGTCCAGACTGGCTCGCTGAGGTGATGTCCGGAGCCCCGGAATCGGCCTATCCTCATGACTCAACCGGCTCACCCACCCCGGTCAGCAGCCTCCGCCGACACTCCTGAGCCGTGCGTCGGAGTCCAGCGCCGATGCGGATAGGATAGGGACGTGCCTCGTGTAGCCCGCGCAGCTTGGACGGAAGCTGCATCCGCTCTGCTGCCGCATGCCGCCGGAGCGATGAGAGAGAGGGAAGAGGCCCCACCAACCGTCCTTTCCTCATGACTGGTTTCAGGAGAGGACGCCCTGAGACCGGTTCATGGTCTAGCGCCAGGATGTCTCCGACAAACCGCCCGTCCCGTTGCAAACGGAAGACCTGCTTGCGTCCCGGATAGGTCTGCTTGCCGGCGCTCAGCTTCAGCGTCGGAGTCTTGGTTCCTCCAGAGACGACCTCGCTCAATTTGTACACGATGTCGAGAATTGGCGCATCCGCCGAGACGCTCAGCTCGGTTCCAACTCCAAACGCATCAATGGGAGCACGGCGTCGTACGATTTCCTGAATGCGATATTCCGTGAGATTGCCGCTGGCGAAGATGGTCACGTCGCGCAACTTCTGAACATCAAGGATGCGACGTACGGACCGGCTGGCAGTGATGAGATCCCCACTGTCCAGCCGGACTCCGCCCAGCCGAAGTCCATGACGAGAAAGTTCTCGCGCCACGATCGCGGCATGTTGAGCCCCACGCACACTATCGTAGGTATCAATCAAGAGCGTGGTGCCCGATGGAAAGGTCTTGGCGAAGGCGCGAAAGGCTTCCAGCTCGGACGGGAATGCTTGCACAAAGGAATGGGCCATCGTGCCAAAAATGGGGATCCCGAAGAGTTGCCCTGCAAGCACATTGGACGTTCCCGCGCAACCAGCCAGATAGGCAGCGCGCGCACCCTTGAGCCCGGCATCCGCTCCCTGCGCACGACGGAGCCCGAATTCCACCACTGGACGTCCCCCTGCTGCCTCCACCACCCGTGCGGCTTTCGTGGCAATCAGGGTCTGCAGGTTGATGGTATTGAGCAGCAGGGTCTCGACAATCTGGGCTTCAATGAGATTGCCGGTCACGCGCAGCACCGGCTCATCAGGGAAGAACACCGTTCCCTCCGGCATGGCATCCACATCGCCGTGGAATCGAATGGTCTTCAAGTGCGACAGGAACGAAGAGGGAAAGAGCCGCTTCGACCGCAAATACCGGATCGCGTCCGGGTTGAACGAGAAGCGCGTCAAATAGCAAAGCGCTTGCTCCAGACCAGCGAAGACCAAATACGAGCGATGGGGTGGAAGTGTCCGAACGAACAGATCGAAGGTGGCCCGGTCATCAGGACGATGCTCGTGGTAGCTGGCGGCCATCGTCAGCTCATACAGGTCTGTGAGCATCGCGACGTTGTCGAGTGTGATCAAACCCGGGTGCACGTGCCGTCTGTCACCGAATCAATTGAAAATCAGCTGTGCGAACGCCTTATCCGCTGCGGGAGGCGAAGGGGTAGCTCTATAGCAAACTGTGGTGGAGGGGTCAATGGATGCGAAAACGTGCGACGCGCCCGGAAAGAACTCTCAATGCGCCCACTTGATGGTGCAGCCAATAGCATGCGTCGTGGGTTCCGCCGGTTCGCCGTCCCGGAGAACAGCCTCCAACGCCTCTCGAAGATACCGGCGCGTCACGGCGTCTGGACGTTGCCAGTTGTCGTCGATCTTCCCCGTATAACGTAATCGGCGATGGCGGTCAAAGACGAATAGATGCGGGGTATGTGTGGCGGCATAGCCTCGTGCAACCTGCTGGGAGGCGTCCCTCAGATAGGGAAAATTGTAGCCCTTGAGCCTGGCGCGCTTCACCATGTTCTCGAAGCTGTCCTCCGGGTAGTCCACATCATCATTCGAGTTGATGGCCACGAGTTGCACTCCCCGGTCCCCGTAATCCCGTTGGATCTCGATCAAGCGGTCTTCGTAAGCCTGCACATAAGGGCAATGATTGCACGAGAACAGGACCACAAGCACCGGCTTCTCTGCAAAGCTTCGTAAGTGGTAGGTCTTCCCATCCACGCCTGGCAGGGAAAAATCAGGCGCGGCGTCGCCGCCTTTCAGCCCCGGCAGAGTCACAGCTATTTCCCCGCGGTCTTCTGTACTTCTTTGGGGGCGTCCATGGCACAGCGAAAGCCGATACTCTGGTCGTGGAACGTCGGCTCAGCAGAGAATCGGGCTGTCACACGGAGGTTGCGCGGGGAATCGTTCCAACTCCCTCCACGGAACACCTTCCTTTCGCCACTCGGCGAGCCGGTCGGAGTGTCTTTGGGACTCTTCGAGTAGTAGTCACGGCCGTACCAATCAGCCACCCATTCTGAAGCATTACCGGCCGTATTATAGAGCCCGTAGGGACTGCGCCCTCCTTGCTCCGTCCCATGTCGAATACTCATCCCCACGATCCCATAGGTCACCGGAGCCAGGGTGATCGGATAGCTGACCCACACACCACGGTTATAGTTGGCGAGGTCGGGATAGGGCTGCATGTGCCCCCATGGATACCGTCGGGCGTCCGTCCCACGAGCCGCTTTCTCCCATTCCGCTTCAGTGGGCAAACGTCTGCCCGTCCATTGACAATAGGCGTCGGCGTCCTGCCACGTCACGTCAACCACAGGCCTATCTCCCGCGGAGGCGACCGCATCCTCATCCCAGAGTGGAGGGGGATTGTGCTTGGTAGCCTCCATAAACTTTGCGTAGCGCTCAATGGTGACTTCGAACTGATCGATGTAGTAGGCCCTCAAGCAGGCTGTATGCTCCGGGCCTTCGTTCGGGAACCCCTGACCCTGCTCGGAACCAATATTGTTCGTCCCCATGGTGAAGCAGCCATCGGGGATCAGAATCATCGGCGCCCCGTCTTTCCCCACCGGTGGCTCGCCGGCAGCCATGGTTAGCCCACCGGCCAGAATCATCCCTGCTGCCCAACCCCACGCTGGCGCCCGTCTCATCAAGGCCTCCGCCTCAGCACCATCAACGAGAAGATCACTTAGACAAAGACTCAACCCTTCTCAACATATCACCTGGGCCGATTCGACGCAAAAGCAAAAGTGGTGTCCCCAACGGGATTCGAACCCGTGTTGCCGGCTTGAAAGGCCGGCGTCCTAGGCCAGGCTAGACGATGGGGACGCAACGCTTCTGTCTTGGAGATCCTCAGAGACCGGCTGCTCTCACGCATGTTCAGGAACGATGGTGAGCCGCCTGGGACTGGAACTGAGCCCGGACTACTCAGGGATGTCTACTGCGACAACCGATTCTCTTGTCAGCCGAGGCTGTTCTCGCTCGACCTCCTCGATGTACCCAGGAGGTACGCCTGCGTCGCCCTCGCTTCCGAGCAGCCTCGGTGGACTTCGGCCTCAACTGTCTCGCGACGGCCTCCCTGAGTGGTCCGGGCTATGCCCCTCGCCTTACAAACTCTAAAAGGCCAGTTTTGACAGCGGTTTGATTTCACGACGGTTTCCCCGCTTTTCTTTTCAGATCAGCAGCTTGTGCCCGGTTATATTACTTCCATTAGTTCGACGAATTCCACTCTTTTCTGCAGGGAGGTGACACAAAATTGGTCACAGGGTAAAATGTTTGTATTTACCCCTTTGCTAGCACCCTGAGTACAGTGAAGGTAGGAGAGGCTCCTGGTGTCTTTATTCAGGCTGCAAATTTTCCCAGAAGGTCAAGGGCTACAACGACTATGTAATAAATTCGAGCGCCCCCACTGACCGCTACCCTTTCTAAGAAAGAGACGTGCGGCATTGGCATAACGTTGAATGAGCTATCCCGTCGATCGCCCGCCATTTGCTCTTCCTCCACTTAGATGCACTGTCCTCCTATTTCTCTTGCTTAACTAAAAAATACTACGTGATAACATGGTCACGACGAGTTCGGGGTCACACGGAGGTGTCATCAGGTGACATGCACACAGAGATTTGGTGGAAACGGTTGCTCATGATGGTAAGTAGTGTTGGTTCCCTATTGTTGCAGACACTTTCGATGGGCCTACCGGCCACATCTAATTGTTCCCATCGAGACGGTTCTATGGGCACTACGATCTGTCAAGCAGATAGGGACATCGTTCTATCCCACAAAGAGGGAGAAGTTATAGTTCCGCCGGCACCCATCAGAAAGGTAGCGGTCCACGAAGATGTGTCTGTGTCGGCATTGGGATCGGAGCCACTCGTCTCATTGGTTTAGAGTCCAGCTTCGAAGGTCTTCTTGCGAGTAGTCATCGCGCCTTTCACCACTCCCCGCCGGGCCCCTGAGCGAGCAGCTTTGCTCGCCGCAATCAAATAAACCACCCCACACCGCCCCGCCATCAGCACGCACACCCCCAGTACCACAAGCGTTCCCGGTCTGGAGCGGACCTCTCACTTCCAGTCAAGGTGATTGAGGAGATCCGCCAATCCTACCGCCAACTTCGTCAGTTGATCGGGACGTGCTTTTCGTGTATTGCTTCTTGGCAGTAGCGGGGATGATCGTGCTTAGGCAATGAGAACAGGCAGAAATGAGCGAACTAGAGACATTTTTTTCTTGACCCCGGACGACTATTTGAGACACTAAGGCAATGCAATTCACAAAGTATTGGTTGATCACACAGGTGGCAGTGGCGCTAGTGGTCGTTCGAGTCTCTTTACGTGTGATGAGCTTGCCTCGCTTGCTTACTTGGATACATGCAGTTTCGGTGGCTCGCGCACAAGATCGAGACACAGTAGAAACTGTCGCTTATTATACGGACCGATGGCTTCAGCTCTTTCCCTTGAATCCCAGGGGCAACTGTTTGCCACGTTCTCTCGTCCTGTACCGGTTTGCAAGACGCAATGGCTTTCCGGTGCAGTTTCATTGCGGGGTCAAGAGCGTAGACTCTGCGTTGCATGGGCATGCCTGGTTAACACTCGATGGTGAACCTTTCTCGGAGCCCTCGAATCAGTGGAAGAGTTTTGCCGTCACCTTCTCATTTCCAGACGCGTCTCGGAAGTCTCCGTACGAAACGGACATCATGGGCAAAAACAGTAGGACTATCCTTTTTGATTAGAAGGCAACTGAGCTCCCATTACCTCTGCTGCGTATAGCGGATAACAAACATGTCGCTTAAACTCATGGGGACGGTCTTGCTGAGAATACACCCATTCCTCGTGAACTTCCGTCGGGCGCTTCAGTTTGTGTGGGAGAGCGGACCGAGGCTGGCCAGTGCAAGTATTGCACTCCGGGTAGTTCAGGGTCTACTCCCCTTGGTGACTCTCTGGCTGATCAAGCTCATGGTTGATGCGGTCGCTGAGGGGCTTCGGAGTCCAAACGGTGGATTCGCGCTGGAACATGCGACGAAGCTGCTGATTGTGATGGGGGGCGCTGGATTGCTCAGCGCACTCTGTAGCACCCTGTCCACACTGGTCTCTCGCATGCAGTCTCAGATCGTGACCGACCACATGCATGCCATTCTGCATGCCAAGTCCGTCGAGGTTGATCTCGAATATTATGAGAATTCTCGGTACTACGATATGTTGCATCAAGCGCAACAAGAGGCTCCTTACCGCCCAACAGCTATCCTCAATTCTTTGCTTCAGATTGGACAGGACATCGTCTCACTGCTGGCGATGGTTGGGGTCTTATGGTGGTTCCATTGGGCAGTGATTCCCGTGCTCCTGATCGCGGCCTTACCCGACTTCTTGGTACGAGTCCGACATTCGAATCAGTTCTATGCCTGGGAACGCGACCGCACCCCGTTCGAGCGGAAGGCCTGGTATCTGAACTGGATGTTGACAAGGGACACGCATGCCAAAGAGATTCGGCTGTTCAACCTTGGCCCTCGGTTTCGTCAGTGGTTCCAAGAAGTAAGAGCAACCCTGCGGAAAGAGCGGTTGTCTCTAGAACAACGGTGGGCCTTCGCGGACCTCTGGGCAAAGGCCATCGGCGTGTTGGGTGTGTTCGGGGTGTATTGGTTTGTCGTGGACGGGACGCTCCAAGGTGCCCTGACAATGGGTGACCTCGTGATGTACTTTCAAGCTGTGCAACGAGGAGCCGGATACTTAGAAAGCTTGGGGGACAGCCTCTCTAGGTTATATGAAAGCAGTCTATTCCTCACCTCACTCAAGGAATTTCTCAACGTCAAATCTCGACTGGCTGTCTCGGCCACCCCACGGCAGGTGCCTCGACCGGTTCTTCAGGGTCTGACCTTCGACCACGTCCGCTTTCGCTATCCCGCGGAAGATCGGCTGGTCATCGCCAATCTCCATCTGGCGATTCGTCCGGGGGAACATATCGCGATCGTGGGGGAGAATGGCGCGGGAAAGACGACCTTGGTGAAGTTGCTCTGCCGGCTCTACGATCCGGTCGAAGGGCGGATCACGATAGACGGCATAGATCTCCGGGAGTTCGACGTAACGGATCTGCGTAGTTCGATCAGCGTGATT
>Ga0209376_1002874_pt1 | contig 16063 bp, 13 predicted proteins | sample GraSoiAngelo_134_FD_185891 | JGI IMG/M metagenome (GOLD analysis project Ga0209376, IMG submission 185891) | Grasslands soil microbial communities from the Angelo Coastal Reserve, California, USA - 14_0929_05_30cm (SPAdes) (version 2) | ecosystem: Environmental > Terrestrial > Soil > Grasslands ... | reverse complement strand
GCCTCTTTCGACGCCTCGAGCAATCGGATAATCTCCTCCGGGTCATGATTCAAGTCAGAATCAATCGTCAACACATAGCTGGATTCAGGATCAACAAGCCCTAGGCCCTTCTTCATCGCCTTCCCCAGTCCAAGCCTCTTCTCGTCGTAATCGATCTTGATTCTTGGGTCCGCGTTGGAGAGATTCTTGACCTTCTCCAGGGTCATGTCCGTCCCTTCGACGACAAAGATAACCTCATAATCCAAAGGAAGCGCCCGCAGTGACTTCAGTAGTCTCTCAGAGAACTCGTCGATGACCTCCTCCTCATTGTACAGCATGATTACAGCGCTGATCTTCATCGCCTTCACGAGTCCCTCTCTCTGCTGAGGCGATAGAATACACCAATTATATCAGTTCGAGGTTGTCACCCAGCATTCCGATTGCCCTCGATAGATTGGATAGCGCGATCTCGTCAAACTATCAGGGTTTTCCCCTGGTTGAAGCCTTATCCAAGACTTCCGGGTGTGCTCTGGTTTTCCTCGTCGGCCTACTGGTGGGAGTCTGATTACGGCCGGAGCGTTCCTTGTCCTCAAACTGTCTCCACGGTCAGATCGCTTGTAAGCAATAGTTAGATAGTGAGGCAACCATGTTGAGTCCATTGGAAGTTATGCCCCCTGCGTCGCGCGGCACTAGGAACCTCGCTTCTCGCTCGTGTCTCGCGATGACCAAGGTTTCTGTCGCTGGCCGAAGATTGGACTTAGGGTACAAACTAATAACCGCTTTGAACTTGGGATTCAAGTTCGCGTATTCTCGAGTGCGGGATAAACCGGTCACGAACATAAGATGGCCCCTCGCTGATTGCCTAGCAAGAGTAAGAATCTTCGATGTGGAGTACAGATTTCATCTGAGGAAAGACTCAGACCACAACATCTACATGAATCCATTCTTCCATGAGTTCGACGTTTCAAACTTCGTCCACTCCGTTCTGAAGCCGGGGGATGTTTTCGTCGATGTGGGAGCCTACGCTGGCTCATACACCCTCGCTGCTGCCAAAATCGTGGGTCCCAAGGGTAAAGTGGTGAGCATAGAACCTAACCCTGAAACCCTGGCATATCTCAAAGAGAACGTGTCGCTCAACCGTCTCGAAAACGTAACTGTCGTTCACAAGGCCGCGGGACAAGCAAATGGAAAGGTGACGCTATACTATGACCCCTCGACAGCAGTTCTGAGCTCTCTCGATCGAAAATCAAGTCAAAGAAGACCCATGTGGTTCAGTCTCGGACGAAGGGAGAGCAGCCCTAGGTGGGTTGAAACACAGCTCACAACTATTGACGAACTTTACCTCGAGCACGTCTATCCTCGAGAGATCGACGTTGTCAAGATTGATACTGAAGGCCAGGATCTGCAGGTGCTTCTGGGGGGGCAACGAGCCCTCTCTCGAACGCGTTATGTCGTAGTCGAGCAGAACACGGATGCCGAAAGAAGGCTTCTGTCCCGCCAGGGATTCCGAATTTCCGACCTTACCCCTTCAGGGTATCTACTCGCCACTAAAACGCATCCACCTTCGTCGCCTCGACAAATTGTCTACTAGACTCTGAGCCTTTCCCTCTTGAGATCATCCGAGAATCAGACGGGCACACTCGAACGGGACGTCCCTCTTACGAGTAATGCTGGAAGATTCCTTTGCGGTATAGATTGGCTCACTCTAAGGGCGGTTCATTGTCCTCAGCCAATCAATTGTCTTTAGTAGACCATCGTCAAGCCCGCGGGCCGACCGGAAGCCTAGCTTCGCTCGAGCGATAGAAGTGTCGGCCCTACTATGTCTGACGTCTCCGCACGTGGCAAAAGTGTGAACTGGGTGGAGATGTTCAAGCTTGAGAATTCTCAAGATTCTATCCGCAAGGGATCGAACGCTGGTCGGCCTTCCTGTTCCGATATTGATAATCGTCCCTCCTGGAATTGGTTTCTCGAGAGCAGCCATGGTGGCTCTCACCACATCGCCTACGAAGATGAAGTCACGAGTCTGATTCCCATCGCCAAAAATGATCGGTGGCTCCTCATTCAAGGCTCGAGTCACAAATCTTGTAATGACGCCTGCATAATTGGTCGATTGGCCTGGACCGTACACGTTGAAGTACCGAAGGATGACAGTCTGGACTCCGTATAGGCTACTATAGAGCTTACAGTAGTGCTCACAAGCAAGTTTTGAGACAGCGTAGGGCGAGGTGGGACTAGGGGGATCTGTTTCCCGGCATCGCCCCCTCTTATCGCCATAAACAGCGGCTGTTGAAGAGAAGACGAAACGTTCCGAGTCTATCTTCCGGGCAAACTCGAGCATTTCACATGTCACGCCGATGTTCGACCTTACGGTTGAGATCGGGTCCCGGACGGATTTCACGACAGAGACATCAGCGGCTAGGTGAACGATCTTTGCCTCGCGCAGTCCTGACACATTCAGACTACTAATGCTAGCCACGTCCATTTTCCTGCCGACTAAGCCATGGGATGATCCGAGGGTCTTTGGCGTTGCAACTCTGTCAACAATTACAACCCTGTGACGATAGTCAAGGAGAGAGTGCACGAGATGCTTTCCGATAAACCCGGCTCCTCCCGTTACTATTACTGGCACTAGGCTCATCGCAGGATCCTTCTATAGTACTGACGGTTCAGGAAGATTTGGATTAAAATAGGTTCAGACTTGAGTTCTTGCGTTTTTGTTTCGAGGCGTCTGTCCAAGAGGAGACCAACATTAAATATTCTTTGGGTCGGATCGTTGCAAACAATCACGCATGGTAGCAATGCGAGACACTCCGATCCCGATAACTCTGGAGATTAAATACGCATCCAAGACAATTGCGAGTCTCCTCCGCCATCCTCGCGCTTTCGCTAGGGTATTTGGTGGGGCACACTCTATTGACGACTTTGTGCAAGAGACCTATGCGAAGAATCCTATTGCGCTGAAGCGCACCCATGGTTTCGAGATATATCTCAACCCTAATGACATGGGTATCTCCCCTTCCATCGCCGTTCTGGGATGGTATGAGCTCCGGACCACTGAATTGTTTGTCGAGATATTGCGTGGAGGGTCCACCGTCGTGGATGTTGGTGCCAACGTGGGTTTCTTCACCTTCCTCGCTGCCAGAATTGTCGGGCCCAAGGGTCGTGTCGTTTCGTTCGAACCTGAACCTACGAGTTTCTCACTTCTGGCGCGATCGTTGAGCCGCAACAAGTTCTCGAACGTTATACTCATTCCGAAATCTCTCTCGGATGTTGAAGGCGAAAGGACGCTCTATCTATCTGCAACCGATCACAAGGGAATGCACTCGATCGTGTATGACTCGGGAGGCCCGAACATTTCGGTTCCTTCTGTTAAGCTCGATACGGAAGCGGCTCGGTTGGGATTAGACCACATAGATCTGTTGAAGATTGATGCTGAGGGCGCAGAGCCCGAGATACTCGCCGGTGCGTTCGAGCTCCTCTCTGAACGAAGGGTTTCGAATCTAATCTTCGAGTGGGAGCATGCTGAGAACTGGCTCAAGAATGAGGGTCTCGTTAGGCGACTCTTCTCGACCTATGACGCTTTTCTGGTTCCTCGATCCCTTCCATTCTTGCCGATTAAGAAGGTAAAGGACAACCTCGCCTTGGCTGACATGTTTCAGAACAGGTTTGGCACGAACTTGTACCTACGGCTCCGAAATCAGAAACGAATGCTTAGGAACGGGGTGGAATAGGGAGAGCCATACATTTCCATCGCGCTTGATGGAAAACAAGGCATGATCCAGACCTAAAGGAGAACGGCGTGAGAATTCACATTCAAGGATCTCTCGGCAAGTACGGCGTCGAGTCCTTCGTCCAATCCTTAGCCTCCTCTCTTAAGAAGATCGACATCCAGGCCTCTATCACTCCACCGCTCGGAAGCCTTGCTGTTAGGGCAATTACTGGACGTAGGCCCACTGCTAAGAATGACCTCCAAGAACATTTGTTTAGATCGCGCGGAAGCCAGGCCGATCTCTTGCATCTCAACTACGCATTTCCGAGTTTGCCCCTTGTACTGAATCCCTCAACGAAGGTTCCTCTCCTATACACCGTTCATGGTGTTCCGAGACCCCATTTGGAGCCCGAGATTCGGTACAAAATCGGATACATGCTAGAGCAAGCGAGCCTGCGCGCTGTTGCAAAACGAGTCGACAGGGTAATCGCAATTTCCGGATACGTCCAGAAGCTGTTGTTGAACAGCTACGGCATTAGGTCCGATGTTATTCACAATGGAGTGGACACTGAACTCTTTCACCCAATCTCTCCAGAGACAAAACTCTCTCTCAGGTCAGATATGGGCATCCCCGTTGATGCGAAGGTTGTACTCTTCGTTGGTAGGCTCTATCCCTACAAGGATCCACTTACCCTGGTCAAATCCATTCACACAGTTGTCTCACGACTTCCGAGCGTTGTGTTCGTGATTGTGGGTGAGGGTCCGCTTAGGAATGCGATGACTTCGGAGATATCAAAATCAGGTGTACGAGCGTCAGTCAGACTTGTAGCTTTTCTCCCTCGTTCTGAGCTCGTGAGAATGGTCCAAATGGCCGACGTCCAAGTGTCCACAGCTCCCACCGAGATGTTGGGTTTTTCCGTGCTCGAGGCCATGTCGTGCCATGTACCTGTTGTCGCGGCTGCTAGTGGTGGACCTGTAGAGGTCCTGGGTCGTTCTGGGACGTTTTTCAATCCGGGCCACGAGATCGATCTGGCTGAGAAGACAATTGCCATTCTGCAGGATGACGAGACCAGATCGGCGCGGGGTCAGCTAGCTAGGGAGATTGTACTACGAAACCATACGTGGGATAAAGTTGCATCGCGATATGCTGATGCTTACAACAGTGTTGCTGACGGTTCCCGGAAGGGGCCTTCGATTAGCTGAGGAACGGGAAGAGTATTGAATTGATAACGTCAATGAACTGGCGAGCAGATTCGACGGGGGGAGTCCTGTCCCCGTTATAGTAGATTGGAACTCCGATTTCCCTCACGCGGAGCCTTGATTTCGTCGCCTTAATGATAATCTCGGTGCTCGCCCCCATGCCTGGTCTCGTTGGGCAAGTTAGAGCTATGGCACGTGCGCTGTACGCCCTGAACCCGCTCTGCAGATCAGTAAACTCGTTGCCAGTCACCACATCGCAGAGTCCGGTGATGAGTTTTATGGCTATCCTGCGGTGGGCAGGAGTCGAGTCTTTTCCTAGCAGAAAGCGCGAGCCGATGACGACATCTGCCTCCTCTCCTAAGATCGGGACGGTTAGTTTGGGGATGTATGATGAATCGTGCTGACCGTCAGAATCTATTGTGACGAACGCTCGAGCTGGCAGTGTCATGGCACGTGTAAATAAGGAGTGGAGGGCGGCACCGTATCCGCAGTTTCTCTTATGTCTGATGATTTCAGCTCCACATTCGGCTGCTTTCTCGTATGTCGCATCGGTAGATCCGTCGTCGCAGACGATGACCTTGTCAACGAACTCTTGGGTCTCGTCTATGACTGCGGCAATTCTTTTCTCTTCGTTGAAGGCAGGCAGTAAGGCGACGATCATTCTTGTCCTCATGCATTCCACTGATATAAGTTTGGAGAAATTTGTAGTTAACTCCCCGTTACAAACTGAGGAACGATACTGATCAGGGGGTTTTGTTGTGTTGGTCGATGGGACGCTTTCATCATTCTACTATGCTTAGGTAGTCTAATGACGCGAACTTGGCGATTCCAGGACCCTGGTTGATACGAATGTTGACGTAATACGTTCCGCTGTTTAGGTAGACAGGATCGAAGGTCCTGGTCAGAGGGGACTGTGTGTTATTGTATGTGACAGTCCCCAAGGCTTGTCCCGCAAGAAATACGTTCAGGTCGTTGCCTGCTCCGTCCCAGTAGTGGAGGCTGAATGTGTAGTTTCCGTTTGAGAATACGGCGATGGGAAAATACGCTTCGACGTTGTTCCGAGAAGAATTCGTGTAGATTTGGAGGGTGTTGACACTCTTCGCCCAGCCAGTGAGTTCATGGTACCAAGGTCCGGATGAGTCTGTTATCGATGCAGCGAGAGATATGGTCACATTGTTGATAGCGGCGAGTCTCGTAGTGTTCCCGACAAAGACTCCTTTAGACACCTCATTGAAGTAGGTGGCGTAGTAGGTTGGCAAGGGAGACGGATTGTAAAAGTCAGCCACGATAATGATAGGGTGCGAGAGAAGGACTGCCCTACTGGTTATGCCCACGTCGCGCAATTCTTTTTCGAATATGGCCGAGTGTAGTCGTGATACTATGTTGGAGTATGGGGTTTGTTGTACCTGGACTAAGTAGTCGATACTCCCTAGGTATGAGAGATGAGTGCCGACTATAGCCCCTACCCAGTTGTCGTACAAATCCCCTAATCCTCCAGCGTTCGTGTCGAAGTCATTGTAGACGAAGATCGGCGTGCTCAAGAATTTCAGGTTGGCGCTGACCCACTGGAGTCTCTGGTAGGCGCTAGGAGATAGGAAGACTCTTTGGTCTACAGGAGCATCAGCCACGTAGCTGGTTGGCCACGACGCCACTAAGAGGATGAGGGAGGCGACTAGAAGCGCCCTTTGAAGATGCGCGGGGGAAAATCTTCCGAGTCTGCGGCTGACGCTCAGTGTTCCAAGTCGCCTGAGCCCGATCGCGGCGAGGAATGGCACTGGGACCAGCCCAGCCGCTCGCTGGGCGAAGGTATAGGTCTGAGGGTCCAGGTACTGTGACAGGCCGATCAGTATGGAGGCGCCAGCCCAGAGCATGATCAGACTCTCGAGAGAAGTTCGCTTTCCTCGTAGGACGAGTGTTAGGCCGAGGATTGCGAGAGGCAAGAGCGGGCCGAAGATTTCAAACCAGAACAGGATTGGCTCTAGAGTATAGACGGGAAGACTGTATCCAGTCAGGGATACGAGCTGAAGGAGGTGTATGATGTATATTATCGCGGCGGGTAAGACCACGGCTATGGCGACTATTGCGATTCTCTTTGGGAAGCCTGACAATGCAACGCTGAGAATAAACATTAGTCCGACGAAGAACAACGTTGTTTCGATGTGAGTGAACGAAGCTGTGGCGATTAGGACTAGCCCGATAATGGCTCGCGGCTGCCTAATTGTTTGGGACTTGAGAATGAGTGGAGTCGCTGCGAGAATGAAAACTAGCCCGAGAAGATTTGCATGAAGGCTAGCTCCGAGATTGTATATCACAAACCATCCTGGCACTGCGATGGTTGCGAACGTGGAGAATCTAAAGTCGTTGTTAACCAGCGCTAGTCTGCTGATTAGGAAAGGGAGCAGAGAGGAGAGTAGGATGGGAAGAACGATTTCGAGATTTACCGCGGACGCACCCAGCCAAACTATGGTGCCTGATAACAACTGATAGACGAAATCATAGGGTCCTTGGACCGCAAAGAGTTGAATTGGTCCTTTCGCCGCCACGATATTTGCTTGCTCAATGTAGTGGGGGGTGTCCCAGCCCATTGGGAGCCCGTAGAATCCCCATATGTAGTAGGATATGACGAATGCAAGAACTATGAAAGTCGTCGAACATGCTATAGCAAGCCATAAGAAACCTCTCTCCCTATCCAACACCTAGCCACTCCATCTGCTGGGTCCTCTGTCGAAGAGACCGACGAGGAAGCCAGCGAAATAGGGAAGATATTCGGATGTTAATACTATGGGGCCAACGAACGCGACTCCTAGATTTCTCTGCGAAACCGCGACTGTCAAGGAATAGCCGACGATTAGAAAAGCATAGACCGCAAGTACGAATTCGAGCGGGACCAGGCTCGCGAACAACCAACATACTAGAAGTACGCCTGGAAGGACAATAGCCAGTCCTGCCGCAGGTATGGCTGGTCCGGAGAACAAGTACTTTTTTCTCTTCGAGGCGTAACCCCTACCTCTACCATACTTGAACATCAGTCGTGCGAACTGTCGAATTGTCGAGAATTTCACATAATGAAGGACTTTGGATTCTGGATCAAAGATCAGTTTCAGGCCGGCGCGGCTAATTCTGTAACCGAGGTCTGTGTCGTCGCAGCCTATGAGTTCTTCGTCGAATCCTCCCATCTCAGTTAGGAGGGATTGCCGATATATGGCGTTGCAGCATGGAATACTTTTGACGACCGTTTTTTCTCTGAAGTCGTAGCTCTGGGCCGACCTCATGCTACCAAGTGAGGTGGCGAGCATCAAGTCGACTGCTTTCACGAACTCACTGTTGTGGTCCCGGGTGGGCTTGTTTGGACCTCCGACCCCACCAATACCCGGCGAAGACAGTAGGGTCCTAACACTCTGAGCCAGCCATGTTGACGGGACTTCGACGTCTGCGTCAGTGAAAGCGACTATGTCTGAGCTAGATAGCCGGAGGGCCATATTACGGCAGTGCGAAGGATTACCCCTCGCTTGCAATATTCTCAGCCGAGAGTCGCCAGCTGCCATTTTGTGAGCGATACTGAGGGTGTCATCTTCAGAACCTGCGTCCACGAACAATATCTCGTAATCGAGATAATCTTGTCTCATTAGAGCGGCGAGACACCGCTCTACAGTTTCCTGTTCGTTCTTCGCGGTAACTATTACTGACACTGTTGGTCTGGGCATTTTGTGCAGACGCTACTCGTGGTCCGTTCTTCCATCGCGAAGAAGTCGCACCAGAAGGTGGCAAATCGCTAGGTGCGTGTCTTCTATCCTGAGCATGTCGTTGGAGGGCACTACAACTAGGACCGAGGCTAAACTCTTCAATGAGCCTCCGTCGAATCCAGTCAACCCTATAGTTATGCCACCGTTTGATCGAGCGTACTCGGTCGCCAGCAGAACGTTTTTCGAGTTTCCACTGCCACTTATGGCAATCACAACGTCGCCCGGTTTCATTAGATTCTCCAATTGTTCTTTGAATACATGTTCGTAAGAGGAGTCGTTGGCCCAGGCTGTCGTGAGCGGCATATTGTCGTTGAGACTGATGGCTCTGATTCTCTTGAGGTCCGGTCGCGTTGCCGTCTTCATCAAGTCAGACGCAAAGTGTACGGCTGTCGATCCGCTTCCACCATTTCCAAATGTGAACACAGTGTTGCCTTCGTCGCGGGCGATTCTGATAATGTCAGCGACCTTTCTAAGCTGTGGACCTAGCTTCTTCAGTTTCTGAAGGCTTTCTATCGACTCATCTATGGAAGACTCAGCAGTCTCCACCAAATCCAACCTCTCTAGCACTCACCCCGTTAGGTTCGATCTTGAAAAGGACTCTTTTCACTCCAAAACTCGCTAGGCTTCTCTCAACATCAGGCTGGTATTCTGGAGAACAACAAAGCAGGAAGTGCCCGCCTCCGCCTGCGCCCGTGAGCTTTCCTCCGTAAGCCCCTGCGCGCATTGCTGCCTGATAAATCGCATCAACCTTAGGATTAGTGACGCGGTCAGCATACTTCTTCTTCTGCTCCCATGAACAGTTGAGAAGCCTTCCAAGGTCTTTCGCGTCTCCGCTTTCTATCGCCTTCCTTGTCTCGATTGCGAATTCTCGTGATCTATGCAACGCCTCCAGGATGAGAGGATCGCCCTCTCGGGTTCTTGAATCCTGTTGCTTGAGTATTGCGGTAGCCTCCCTGGTCTCGCGCAGATAGAAGAGCATAAGATTACTTTCCAACTCAGACACAAATTCGGGGTCGAGCTTCAGGGGTCTGACTTGTACCTCGTCCTGCGTGAAGATGAACTCGTTCAACCCTCCATAGGCCGCAGCGTACTCATCCTGTTTTCCGATCGGAAAACCCAAGGTATCGTGGCCAATTTCGTAGGCTTTCTCAGCGACGTCGCTCTTGGAGAGAATCTTGCCTGAGTGCGAAGCGAGTACATTAACCAAATTGACGGCCACCGTTCCCGATGACCCGAGTCCTGATCCTGGCGGGACCTCACTGTCGATCGTCATGTCTAAGCCTCCTCCGTTTATCGAAAGAAGTCTCATAGCCGTGAGAGCGATCTCGAAGGGTGGCTGGGGGGGAGGAATTTTTTCTCCTTTGAACACCATGTTGCTTCCGTAGTCGCCGGAAGTCAGCTGAACGATGCCATCAGTTCTGCCGTTCAGGCGTACGTAGACGTAGCGGTTGATCGCAGCACTGACTACTCTTCCTCCAAACCTCTGGTAATAGGACGATAGGTCAGTACCACCTCCTGAGAAACTGATGCGGACAGGGGCCCGACCTATCAACAACCTGTGATCGTGCTCCTCGATTTACAAGAACGCGATTTGAATCCCCTTGCTCGAATCCTGAGACAACCAGTACAACCGACCGCCGATGTCCATTCGCGGAGTCTGACTAGCCTCCTATTTGAGGTCCAAGTAACCTTACAGGTTTTGAGAAATCCAATTGTTGCGCTGCTCGCGAAGGCTTTGTTGATCGGTGGTTATTTGGACTACAGTTGGGTTTCGATATATCAGAAATTCAATTGTTGCTATACAATGGCCTAACGGTCTTTAGGTTCTTGGACAGATTCATCGACTTGAGGGTCAGAGTCCCGAATCCGGCCAGGGTTAGAGCGAGGGCCCAGACTCCGTCTAGGAGTACAAACATACTCATTGCTAGGGCAAGCACGGCGAGGGCCCCCTCGGCAATTGCAATCCTATCGAGACGAATATCGCGATGATATTGCTTGTCCCCATCTGTCATGAGCCCGTGTTTTGGGGTTCTGAAGAAGAAGCCTGTCTTGCCTCTGATCCCGTTCAAGAATCCGATCATGATTGCAGTGGTCATGCAAGAGCTTGTGTAAGAGAGCAAGGGAAGGAGGACAAGATTGTGTGGGCTCATGATTTTTTGGATGTGAAGAGCATAGACGCCTGAAGCAAAAAAGGATAGCACAGGCAGAGTTACGATAATGATGTAGACTGGGCTCGAGAATATAGAGTTTGAAGGCGCACTCAGTCCAAAGATTAGCCCGAGAGCCGACACGAACGTGACTACAACCCAGCTCAGTCCTTGAAAGGGGCCAACCAGGGTCGAAAAAAGGACAATTCTTCTCCAGACAGAAAGGTTCTTACACTTCAGTATCTTTGGCCCGTTGGCAATGGCGCATTTCGCCCATCCTTGGGCGACTCGGGCCGCCTGTTTCTTCCAGACCTCCAGGCTCGATGGATCTTCGCTGAATATTCGGACATCGCTCAAGTATACTCCTCTGTATCCCGCACAGTAGATCTTGCAAGACAGATCGGCGTCCTCGACGATCGAGTCGTTCGACCAAAAACCGACCTGTCTCAGCACGGCCATTGAGATTAGGACGAAACCGCCTTGGAAGGAGTACGGAGCGTCAATTGAATAAGCCCCCATCTTTGAAACTGTATCTCCCTGGTCAAGCTGGAGCGCAAATAGTCGGGTCGTCAGGTTCTGTTCTCGGTTGTAGTGGCCGACTCGGAATGAGACGAAGCCAATTCTAGGATCATGACTCGTTGCGCTCAGCCCTCTCTTCAGGACGTCGGCTGAGACTGTCGAGTCGGCGTCTAATAATAAGACGTAATCGCCCTTCAGAAGCGGGGCTGCATGGTTCAGCGCACCACTCTTGAAACCCGCCCGGCCTTTCCTCCTCGACACCACACTCTGTATGCCTAGTCTGTTGAGTTCCAGAAGTCTCTTGTCGATCACCTCAACCGTCTCGTCGGAAGAGTCATCGGCTATCACAACTAGAAGCTTGTCTCGGGGGTAGTCGAGGGTCCTGATAGCCTCGAGCGTGTGGGCTATGACGAATTTCTCGTTGAATGTCGCTATCAGAATTGAGACGAAAGGGGGATCTCTAGGGAAGGGACCTTCTGGGAGAGATCTTGGATAGCGGAATGTGCTCAGAAAGAGAATTACACCGTAGTAGGAAAACAATAGGCCTGGTATGCTGAAGGCGAGCGAAATCGCTGAGATGTATATCCATGACTCCATCTTGAGCAGTTCACGCGTTTGTTATGGGTGACCGAAGCTTCATACCGGCTGACAGCCTCTTGCTAGTTGTCAAGACTCCGGACCGGTTCGACTCTTAACCTATCCTCATCTTCTTTGCTGATAATGGCTCTGGAAAATACTATTAATTCAGATATCGAAGAGCGGGACGGTGGCCGGACAGTTTGAGTCTCAAAGCGGTCTTCTTAGATAGGGACGGTGTGCTGACACGAGAGAGACCCGACTATGTCAAGACGCCGGAAGAGCTTGAGATTCTGCCCGGTATCGGACCGCCCCTCCGTACTCTTCGAGATCGGGGATTCCAATTAATTATTGTGACTAACCAGTCTGTAGTGGGAAGAAGACTGACTACTGACGACGAAATGGGCAGGATTCATGAGAAGTTAAAGTCCGAGCTCAAACGAATAGGTTGTTCCGTGGATGGCATCTACTACTGTCCGCACCTGCCTGGAGAGGGATGCAGCTGTCGAAAGCCCGAGCCTGGCCTCATTCTAAGGGCCGCAGAGGACTTGGGGATCGATGTCGCAGCTTCTTGGATGATTGGTGACAAGGAGATTGATCTCGAAGCGGCCAGGAGGGCTGGGTGCCGTGGTATTCGTGTCCATACGAACGTGGGAGACTTGCAGAAGGCGGTTTCTAGCATCATCCAAGCTGGAGAGAAGGGTTGGGAGTGGTGAGATGATATGGTGAAGATTCGGGCCAGGGCTCCTCTCAGAGTCAGCTACGCGGGAGGAGGAACAGACGTCCCTCCCTATCCCGGATTGAAGGGCGGGGTCGTTCTCTCTTCTACGATTCAGAATTATGCTTACTGTTCTATTGCCTCTCGAACTGATGGGATGGTTACCGTATCCAGGGAAGACCAAGATGTCTCTACTGGACCCCGGAGACTTGGTCAGCTGGAGACTAGTGGAGAGGTGGAGTTCGTCCAAGCGGTCGCCAAGCGCTTTCAGGTGGACGAAGGATTTGATGCAAATCTCAGATACGACGCTGTCCCGGGCGCAGGGCTGGGATCGTCTTCGGCACTGTGCGTCGCACTCATAGGCGCCTTCCGCGAATGGAAGGGCACTTCGATGACAGACTACGACATAGCAAATCTTGCGTATGATGTAGAAAGGAATGATGTCGGAATTCCAGGAGGTTTGCAGGATCAATACGCGTCAACCTTTGGGGGCTTCAACCTGATCGAGTTCAAGAAGGAGGCGAACATCGTCAATCCTCTTCGCATAAAGCGAGAGACCTTGAACGAACTGGAGTATAGTAGCCTCCTCTGCTTCACCGGGACGACGCGACGTTCGGGGGGTATTCTTCAGAGGCAGATAGAGTCGTACGAAAATAAGGAGTTGAAGGTCATGGACGCGCTCGAGCGTATGAAGGAACTGACGCTCCAGATGAAAGACTCCCTCCTTACCGGCAACCTCACAGAGTTCGCTGGACTGCTGAACTCTGAGTGGGAGACGAAGAAAGCGCTTGACTCCGCGATCTCCAATGATGAGATCGACCAGCTGCTCCAAGCCGCCCGGCGGAACGGAGCTATAGGCGGCAAGCTTCTAGGGGCGGGAGGGGGAGGATTCCTCTTCCTATACTGTGAGCCTGGCAAGCGGGTCCATGTGGAAAAAGAGGTCGAGCATCTCGGAGGGAAGGCCTTTCCGGTCAGATTCGATCTCGAGGGTTTGCAAACCTGGCGGAGCCCAAGGTAGGACCGTGAGAATCGATGCAAAATAGCCGACTAGCTCAGAAGCGACCAGCGGAAGAAGCTAGCCGATCCTCCGCGGCACTCGCAGCCATACGTAGCAGCATCGAAACAAAGGAACGAGTTGCGAGGGAGTGTCTCGATGATATCGTCGAGATGGCTCACATCATGACTATGGCACTGCAAAAGGGTCGAAAGGTTGTCTTCTTCGGAAACGGCGGAAGTGCTGCCGACGCTCAGCACATATCGGCGGAGCTTGTTGGGAAGTTTAAGAGAACGCGTCCTGCCCTCAGAGCGTCTGCCCTAACGACCAACACCTCAGTTCTGACCGCCATAGGCAACGACATCGGTTTCGATGAAATCTTCTCACGTCAGGTCCAGGCGACACTGGAGCCGGACGATGTTGCCGTCTGCATTAGTACGACCGGCCGCTCGCAGAACGTTATCAGAGGCGTCCAAGAAGCGAGGAAGATCGGGGCGAAAACCATCGCTCTGACTGGTTCTGGGGGCGGGCAACTCGCCTCGTTGTGTGATCACGAAGTGGTTGTCCCCTCAGATGATGTGCAGAGGATACAGGAGTGTCATATCATGATAGGACACATCGTCTGCGAATTGATCGAGGACATGATAGGTGAGACGGGTTCCTGGAAAGGGCGTCTCGACTAGAGATTCAACGTTGCGGCGATTCTTCCTTTCATAACGAGGTTGTCCCAAGCCGTAGAGCTATTTTCCACGTAATCCTTAAGTGGGAAAATTCCAGCACCACAGTCATTTCAGAGACGATGGGCGGCAAGTGGAGTGAGAGGAGGTTTGTTCTTGACGACATTACTCGGTGCGCCGCAATGGGCCATTAACAAGCTCTACAATTATCTTGGACTATGCGAAGGCCTCTCTAGTGCTGCAAGGTGGACTCGTGTCGGTCTGGGAGCTTCAGGAGGATTCCTGATTCTCGCAGGCGTTCTGCTACTAGTAGTCCGACCATTAGTAGTCGAAGTTTTGGCCCTATCCGCAGGGTTGATCGGGTTTGGCCTCTTCAATCTCATCTCAGCGCGTGGAAAGAAGCTCACCATGCTTCGCGCGAATCAGCTCTCTTTGCTTGGCCACCTTACGGCGATAATTGCGCTGTATGTTATCGTCTCAAGAGTCCTCATCGTCAGCTACACGACGGACACAGTTGTTGGAACCTATATGGGAGTGTTGAAGGTTCTCGAGCTGCAGAGTCCATATGGCTTTTCGATCAAGCCTTTGCTCGACCAGTTTGGCTTCTCCCCTTCATTCTACACGCCCGGCGTTGATGGCTCCTTCGACTTCCACCTAGCCTATCCCTCGCTAAGCTTCCTGTCGGTTCTCCCATTCTATGTCCTGGGCATTCGTGATCTGCGGGATACCGTTTTCATATTCTTCCTTCTCTCAGTCCTCATTGTCTTCGGATTGGCCCCGGCCAAGTTCAAGAGCATGAGTCTCGCCCCCTTCGGCCTATTTCCAGTCGTAGTCGCAGGCGGCTGGACTGATAGTGTCTGGGCCTTCTTCCTCGTCCTTACAGCATTTCTCTGGTACCGTCACCCGAAGGCCAGCTGGGCCACTCTGGGCTTGGCGATCGCAACTAAACAGATTGCCATCGTCGTCGCTCCTTTCCTGCTTATTCGACTCTGGCACGAAACCCCCCAGTCACGAACGCGTAGTCTTCTCACAAACGTCTCGCTGATGACCGCTGCATTCTTCTTGCCCAACCTTCCCTTCATGATCGCCTCCCCAAGTGCATGGTGGAACGCGGTCGTGGTTCCATACCTGCCGAGTTCTCCCTCTCAGGTTCCGGGTGGCGTAGGTCTCTCGGACATCCTGCTAGACCTTGGTGTTGCCCTGCCTTCCTCCTTCTATCTAATCTTGGTACTCGGCGCCTCCAGCTTCCTCCTCTACAGCTACGCTCGACACTATCGGGGCTTGAACAGCATGGTCTTCGCCTTCCCGATATTCATCTTCTTCCTCTACTACAGATCGTTTCCTAACTACATGGCCTACTGGGGATTCCCTCTTGTCATCGAACTTACGCGCCTCGGAGGTCCGAATCTGCGAGCCCTGTTCTCGATGAGGCTACCGAAAATCGCCTGGCGGCCGCCAACCGAAACACTTCTAAGAATCACCAGGAGGAGACTAACTCCTTCACTGATGGTGCTGGTGGCTCTCACTTTCGCTTTTGTCGGCGCGTCCGGTGCCTACATATCTCAAGCCGCAACGCAGCAGGCATCGATCCAGATCAACGGCGTGATGGACCCGGACAATATCGGGGCCGCGACCATGATCAACGTCACTCTGAAGAATCTATTCTCCGCGCCGGTGTCCCCCACCTTCTTCGTGAAATGGTGGAACCCGCTGACATACTTCTGGACCACCAATTCGACCACACTCCTAGAATCGGGAGCGCAGAACTCGTACATCATAACTGCTCCCGACGCCTTGAGCG
>Ga0209376_1002869_pt1 | contig 16073 bp, 20 predicted proteins | sample GraSoiAngelo_134_FD_185891 | JGI IMG/M metagenome (GOLD analysis project Ga0209376, IMG submission 185891) | Grasslands soil microbial communities from the Angelo Coastal Reserve, California, USA - 14_0929_05_30cm (SPAdes) (version 2) | ecosystem: Environmental > Terrestrial > Soil > Grasslands ... | reverse complement strand
ACGGGGTGATCTTCTGCATGAACGATTCTGCTATCAGAGTCTTTTCTTAAACTCTTCCGCTTCACGAAACGCTCATTAGTCTGCCGGGCATGCCACCTTGCATGGATACGATGTCTTCCACTAGATCACAGACACACGTGCCGCCAGGGTTCCCTCCCGTGACCCCTTTCATCACCGTGGAGGATCCAGACCAGCTCGTCAACTTCGCCAAAGCGGCCTTTGGAGCAGAGGAATTGAGAGAGCAGCGGGGAAGGACCCCTGATGGCAAGACCATGCACGCAGCCCTTCGCATTGAGGGTTGCATCATCGAGACCGGACGGGCCTCGGCCAAATGGAAGGCAATGCCCACCGCCCTCCATCTCTATGTTCGCGACGTCGATTCTGCCTATGCTCGCGCCTTGAAGGCCGGAGGAGTAAGCCTACACGAAGTGCGTAAAATGGAATACGGTGAACGCGCTGCGGCCGTCCAAGACCCCTGCGGCAACCACTGGTACATCGCCACGTACACGGGTACGCCCGCAGAAAAGGTCTAGCCTAGAGTCGTCCCTAGTCGATGTGTCGGCCGAGTCTAAGCGGAGTTCTTGTTCTACTCCGAAATCAATAATACGTTTGGTGCCTCCGGTGTTTCTTAGCTAGCGGAATAGGTCTCCGTTAAGGTATCTGAGACCAGAGTCTACGATCACAGTTACGATTCTATGTCCGGGGCCGAGTTCACGGGCCATTTGAAGCGCTGCATACACGTTTGCTCCACTAGAGATTCCTCCAAAAACCCCCTCAGTCTTTCCGAGCTGGCGAGCAGTACTGTAAGCATCTTCATCGCTGACGGATATGACCCTGTCAACAAGATCCATCCTCATTATTTTCGGTATGAATCCTGGTCCTATTCCTTCAATTCGATGACCGCCGAGTGGTCCTTTTGACAAGTGTCGCGATGATGCAGGTTCCACCGCCACGCATTTCACGTTGCTTAATTGATCTTTGATCGCTTCACTGTTTCCTGAGAAGCAGCCTCCCGTTCCCACCGACATTACGAACGCGTCGAGACTGTTCAGGCGGCGTACTATCTCTCCGCCCATCTTATGATACCCATTCTTGTTGTCTTGATTGTTGAACTGGTCAGTCCAGAAAGTGCCTGGCTGCTTGGACAATTCTCTGGCCCTGGCTATCATTTCCTGGATCAGCTCAGGCGTAATCTTTCGATTAACGCTGGGAACTACATCGACAGTGGCGCCAAGTGCCCTCATAGTCGCCAGCTTCTCCTCGGCGAACGCGTCTGAAGAAACGAAGTGTGAACGGTAGCCTTTGGCAGCGCAAACCATGGCCAGCGAACTGCCGGTGCTTCCGCCAGTATACTCGACCACTTTTCCTGCTGCTTTCAGCTGGCCTCTCTTTTCAGCTCCCTCAACCATCGACAGCGCCATTCGATCTTTCATGCTACCGGTCGGATTGGCTCCTTCCCACTTCACCCAGACTTCGGCCATAGCCGGTCCAGGCATTTTCCGGAGCCGGAACATAGGAGTGTTCCCGATAGAGCCAAGAATATCCACATCCATGCTAGGTGCCTGTTTCTGTTCGGTCTGAGATCCTATCATAATGGAACCATCGGAGTGTTTCGGGATTTAAACAGGGCTCAGCCATCGCCGGGCAACTACAACCGATTGGCAGACGCTAATCTACCACGTCTTGGCATGGCGAAGGACGACATTCGAAACGCCTGAAACATCAGCGGCCAATTGAACTTTCAACCGAAAGCTATAATGTCGCAGAGGCACCGGGCCGGTCATCTAAGGGGAGGACGTGCGGGTTGACGGACAGAAGTTTTGCAGTGAATCGCGTCACGATAATCGCGCTAGGCGTAGCAATAATCGCATTAGTAGCACTCCTAGGCGCAACGCCCACGGGAAGCTATTCCGCGATTTTGAACGCGGTCGATCCTGCCGGCCCGGGACCCGCCCCTTCGCGAAATGAGCCATCATCTCCACAGTCCGCGCCAGACTTCTCGCTCAACGCTGCTCCCAACACATTGACAGTCAAGCCGGGCGACTCCGGCCAATCCACCATTCAACTGGCGAGCCTAAGCGGCTTCTCAGGCGACGTTCTGTTCACGGTGACGGTGTGGCCCTCGGGCCCCTCGGCCGAGTTGAACCCCGGGACCAACAGTCTTCCCCCGGGAGGAACAACCTCTTCTATTCTAACCGTGCTGACAAACTCGTCAACGCTCGAAGGACTGTACGATGTATCGATCAAGAGTACAAGTGGTTCATTACAGCATTCGGTTTCGGTCTCAGTCAATGTAACAACGAGTCCACCCCAAGGCAACCATCCCCCCTCCCTGACAGTTCCAAGCCCAGAATCTGTGACTGCGGGGTCCCCTCTGGAGTTCACCGTGAGCGCAACGGATCCGGACATCGGGGAGACTGTGACGCTGTACGCCACCGCGTTGCCATCCGGCGCGTCTTTCAACCGGGCAACAGGCCAGTTTTCTTGGACACCCTCGTCGGGACAGACAGGGAACTACAACGTGACCTTCATCGCGACAGACAATAACTCATCACCCCTCTCCGATACCCAGACTGTCACCATCAAAGTCGAAGCCCCTCCTTCGTCAGCTCCTCCCCAGCCCTCTCAGCAGTCGTGTCTCTGGTGTGATGTCGCAAACTTTGTCGGAACGAACCTGTGGCTGGTTGGGGTGGGCCTCCTAGGAGGGATCTTGGTAGGATATGTGGGCTCGCGCTTCAGGTCCAGGTCCCGTCTACCCAGAGAACGCGTGACGGAACGATCTGACCATCTCAGCTAGCGAGCAACTTGGGAGAGGAACCGGCCCGCAACGAGAGTTTCGCGCGGCGCCGTTTGCCCAGACGTATCCCGAGAGTACGGAAGACATCACGCGGGTCTAGGTGACCGATTCATACATGGTAAGTGGGGGCGTTATCGACGTCGTGAGAAGACCGACATACACAGTAACCACCGTAAGCTCTGTACACGTCCATGTTCCAGTCGTCACACTTGTAAGCATGCCGCCCAAGGCGGACGCGCTGTCGCTGCGGGCAGTAATGCGGACCACATGCGAGTGAGATGCAGAGGTTGTGAACGTGAGGACATCCATCCACTGTCCAGCAGTCACATTACTATAGACATTCAGCGGTGTTCCACCGCAGGCCAGCGCCGATGCAGCACTGTCCTTTAGAGTATTGGCCGCTACAGCGAGACCATTATCGACAATGGTGAACTTTCCACTGTTATTGTGGAATGCTCCACCCTCGCCACTCAAGGCTGTCGAGGCTACGGTGATGAGGCCGCTTGCCAGGACCCCCACGATTGCTCCAGCGAGGGCTACGAGGATGAGTGAGAGCACTGGGACTCTCCGACCGGCAAAGTGGCTTATCCTGGTTTTCAGACTGCTCATTTTCTAGCTCTCTGACGAGGCGTGGGAAAAGAGGGAAATGGAGGCAGAGGCTAGTTTCGCAGATGCGAGTAGGAGGGCGCTATGTTGTCTTCGTCTCCGACGAGCCAAGAAGATATTCGGTCTGCTCTATCCGTAACGTGTAATAAGCGTGCTGGGAAACAGGCTTCCCAGCGGGATACTCGTAAATGTCAAGCTATCCCGAAATATCCCCGTATGGGACGCTCGAATGCGCGACCGAGAGAGAGGGCTTTCGGTGACAGAGGGATCTGAGGAGGAAGACTCGAGCACTCTCTCAGACGATAGCTGTCTCTCTCTGCTACACCCGGATACGTGGATGGTTGACTATCCAAGACTAATATTTCGGGCATATCGAGATTCGAAAAATCTCAATTTTCGAAAATTTCCAATCTCGACACGTCGAGTCTCGAAAATATTGCCAGATAGAACATTCCATGTATTTCAAACCCCGCAGCGCAATCGCTGAAAACAAATGATGACTCTCAGAAAGCTGTCAGTTCTGGTTATCGCGGCGTTACTGGTAACAGGCATCAGCGGAGTATCAGCCGTCGCAGGAACCCCAAAGGCTGCGACAACCAGCACGTCCCTAACAAATCTCATCACGACTCTCATAAACAGTGTTGGCCTCACCATAAACGAATGGAAGAACGCGTCAGCCTGACCGTGGCGGGAACCACGGCGACATTCGCAGCGCAAACGTTTGACGACACCTCACAGGCTTCAACAAACCCCATTTCCTTTCATACGAAAGATACTCTTGAGGGTCAGTTGTCTTTCGGTGGGCCAGTAGGAATCTTGGACCTCAATTTTCGATATGCCTTGTCAAACGTTTCGTATATCTCATCCCAGAAGAGCTTCTGCTCCACGTCTCCGATCGTCACCTGTTCAAGGCGCCACTTCAAAGGGTCCTTCAGATATTCCAAGCCTTTGCTTGTCAACCGGAACCTATCCTTCGCCGCTGCAAGGCCATCGTCGATCAGGCTCTGAAGGACCACTCGGACAACATCAAAAGGGGTTATTCCAACAACACTCCAACCTGGAACGCTCTTGCAATCTTTGACAAGTTGCTGCATCGTCATTCCCTTCGGGGCGGCTCGCAGCCGAGTCAACAGTAAGATCCGTCTTATCTCAATGCTGGAATCAACCACGCCCTCCATGCGGGAGGTCCCTACTCTCAGCTAGACGACTGACTCATCGATAACCTGACACCCCACTGCTGCGTGGCGCTCATTTCAGACTGGTCTCCGCAAGACAAACCTCCCTCGCCGTAATGAGGGATTCTTCGTAGTCAAATGGGGCTTCCGATTCATATGGTATGCTCAGCTTCCGGTAAGGGTCCTTGACAACGAGCCTCTCAAGAACGGACGCCCCATCGCCGAATAGCGATTGTAATTCTCTGTCAAACTCTCTTGGACTCCCTGAGTTGTCAAGCAACCTCTTCGACACCGGGACCTCCAGGACATTGCGGCCTAGGGCACTTCCAACTGCTTCGCACACAGTGTCTATCAACAAGTAAGAAAACGCACGCTCCTCCGTGAACTTTGAGTTCGCACTCTTGGACTTCTGGACCGACCGGAAATTCCCAACGGGATTTATCGAACTGAACCTACGCGTGATGTTCGCCACGCACATCATGACTTGACCTGCGGAGCGCCGTAGCGAGAAGATGAACTGCTTGTAACCAAAACTCTTCGGCCGGTTGTTTCAACCTTGAATCGATCCCTATTTCGCCTCGCCGGTCAGAAGTTGAGCAAGCGAGAACGTTTCCTTATTGTATAGAATTATACATGGTGCCGAGGTTTGTTTATATTGACGGGGGAAAACTTATTCCCGGTGAGTTTTGGGTACGTCATGGTATCCAAGGACATCCAGTAATGGATCTGCCCAATCCTCGAACGGCGGAGGAAAAACATGGCTCTGGAAGATACAAGCAGTTCTACTCTCAAGCTTGACGATTCTCTCAATCCTTCCAGTCTACATGTGGACGGGTGCACCGCTCGTCGTACATGCTGCTCTTCCCTCAGGCTTCCATGATGACCTAGTGGCAAACCTGACAGGGACTCCTATGGACATTGCCTGGACCCCTGACGGACGAATGCTCATACCTATGAGAGATGGAAGACTGCGAGTCTACGCAAACGGCGCGCTACTATCCACCCCTGCGATAGATCTCTCATCGGTCGTATGCACCACCGGAGACGAGTCGCTTGGTGGGGTCGCGGTCCATCCCAACTTCACCCTCAACCACTACATCTATCTCTACTACACCTACAAGAAGTCTGGAACCTGCAACACTGGCTCCACAAGCGCCCCCGTGAACCGTCTCTCAAGATTCATCTTATCCAGTAACAACTCGATAAACCCTGCCAGCCAAATCACGTTGCTAGACACTTCTCCACTACCATACCACGACCACATGGGTGATGACCTACAGTTCGGCAGCGACCACTACCTCTACCTGGCAATCGGCGAGGGGGGAAGCGCCTGCTGCTCCTCCACACCCCAAGCCCCGAGAGACCCCGGAGTCCTGCTCGGCAAAATAGTACGACTCACCGACACGGGAGGAATACCGCCAAGCAACCCATTCCTAGGCCCAGACAGCGCGCGTTGCAATCTCAACGGCGTTCCCCCCACTGGCTCTCCTACCGGAACTAGGTGCCAAGAGGTATTCGCAATGGGGCTTCGAAACCCGTTCAGAGGTGCCTTCGACCCGAACACACTGTCTGCACGTTACTTGATCAACGATGTTGGAAATGTTACATGGGAAGAAGTCAATCCGGTAGCAGCGGGCGCGGATTATGGCTGGCCAACTCGTGAGGGACCTTGCTCCGCCACCAACCCCTTGACCGACTGCGGTCCACCACCACTTGGGATCACGAACCCGAGCTTCTGGTACGGGCACAACGTAACCTCTAACGGCCTGGGCTGTGCTGCGATAACCGCCGGGACCTTTGTTCCCAACGGACTCTGGCCCGGGTTCGATAACAGCTACCTCTACGCCGACTGGGTTTGCGGTGGAATTTGGCAGCTCACAAATAATGGCGGTGGAGGATTCACATCGACTATGTTCGCGACGGTCGCCCCTTCAGGAATTATCAGCATGCGCTTCGGCCCCTACAACAACACATTAGCGTTGTACTACGTCTTCGGAAACTATGGCACGAAGGGCCAACTGCGCCGAATCTCCCTCACAGGCAGCGCGGACCTCAAACAAGTAGTGGCAAGCTTCAGGCTCGACTGGGCGGACAATGACAACAATGGGAACGTGACAATTGCCGATGTTGCCAGTGTCGCACTTGTCTTCGACAGTTCCAACAGCTACTGGGACCTTAACTTGAATGGGAAAGTGGACATCTCAGACGTTGCGACTGTAGCTATCCGCTTCGACTCCGGGTTTCTATCCTCACCTTTTCCTGGACAAGGCCTCTCCCCTGGGACCATGGACGCATCCTGGAAGAATGAATGTGCGCTCCTTCCCCCGCCGGAACGAACCTACTGTTTCAATCAGCTCTAAGATAATCCGCAACACGAGTAGCCCGAGCCAGCCCTGCTACTTGTCTTCGAAGATCTCTACTTCTCCCTCGGTTAAGTCATTCAAAGAGCGCCCCTTCCATTGAACCGGGCTAAGGTAATACTGACGTTGATATACCGAGCCGTGAACCAGGAATGGCAACAATGAGCAAGAAAATAGACGGGCAGTTCGTCGTCCCGGGCGAACGCCTCGGCGTCGTTGAAGAATTCGACGCTGGAACCGGGACAGTTGATGTTAACGGCACAGTCTACGCCGCTCAGACCGGCAAAGCAACCCTAGATCCTACCCGCCGCAAGGTCATGGTCAAAACCCTCGCAGGCCCACCAGTCGTCCCGGAAGAAGGCAGCGCAATCATCGGCATGGTAGAGAAGATCCAGGAGAAAATGGCCATCGTCAACATAATCATGATCGACAACCACAAGGTCGAACGGCCCTTCACCGGCCTACTACACATCTCCAACAGCAGCCCACGCTACGAACGAGCAATGGGAGAAGTCTGCAAACCAGTAGACCTCATCCGGGCAAAAGTAATCGATGTCAGCGCACGCATTCCCAAGCTCACAACCTCCGGCCGCGGCCTCGGGGTCATCAAAGCCTACTGCTCAAACTGCGGGGGCGAACTGGTCCTCTCCGGCAACATCCTGAGATGCAGCCAGTGCCGTAATGTTGAAAGGCGACGTTTAGCCGACGACTTTCTCGGAAACACGGAGCCTGAGAAAGCTTGAACGTCAAAGTCCTGAAGAAGAGCAAGGGATTCCTCAAAGTCGAGGTCGAGGGAGAAGGCCACTCCTTCGGCCACCTCATGCAAGACGCCCTACTCGAAGACAAGACCGTCGACTGGGCCGGCTACGACCTTCCCCACCCACTCTTCCTACAGCCAACAATCACCATCAGGATGAAAGGCGAAGCCCAACCCGAGAAGGCCTTGGAGCGAGCCTCGAAAAAGATCCGCCTAGTCACGGAAGAGTTCATCGAAAAATTCGGCTCCAGCATCACGAACGAAAACTAGCCGGTTCTCGGGGCTGCACCGGAAAGGTCTCCTCTTCGACTTCGACGGGACGCTCTACGGCGACAAGGAGTTCTGGGCCTCAACAATCCAAGAAACCCTTGACGACTTCCAAGTCCACATTAGCCCTGCCGAGGCCTTGGAAAAAGCACGCAACATGATTCGGAACAGAACATTCCTCAACATCAGCGGCGTAGCAATGGCGATGGCCAAGGAGAGAGGTGTCGATATTGAGCACGAAGAGATCCGAACCCGATTCTTCGAAAGACTCGACAGAGCAATGGACCTGTCGGGTCCGGGAGACGAACTCCTGACAGTTCTCAACACTCTTCGAAGCGCAAGCATCAGCCTTGGAATCGTCAGCTTCGTGCGAGGACCCAGGCTGGCGAGAAGGTTGCAGTTGTGGAAGATAGACAACTATTTCCGAACAGTTGTCACCCCGGAGGGTTTCTCCGAGTTCAAACCATCACCTGCACCATTCTTAGTAGCGATAAAACAGCTTGACCTCGAGCCTGCCAAGTGTTTCGTAGTTGGGGACGAACCGGTCGACATGACAGGGGGCAAGAAGGCGGGTGCGAGAACCGTAGGCGTCCCCAGGGGCTTCTTCACAGAAGAGGAATTGAAAGAAGCGGGAGCCGAAACAATAATCCCGTCACTCTCCAGCCTACCGAAAATTGTCGCCGACCCATGAACACCGAGAAACTATCAAAGCTCCTGGCTGACAAGGGTCTCGCCCAGTTCGGGGACTCCCTCATCAACTTCGCCTACTCCACCGCCCTCACCGAGACAACTGGCAAACCACGAGGCGCCAAAGTTCCCGACAAGGTTCTGGCAGAGGCCGCCGTCAAAGCCGGCCTCCGAAAACATCTTCCCCGCAGGGTTGGACGGGGAGACGTGGCCAACAGCCTCGAAGCGCTCCTCGCCTACTCGTGGATGGAGAAGAAGATTAGCCTCGACGAGATAGTTTCATGCCTCAAAGGGTACTCGCTTATTCCCAGCCAGAACTTCGCCACCCTTGCGGAACTGGTCTTGCAGAGGATCGCCTGAATGACCAACGTGATGACCGTCAAGAAGGAGATACGAATTCTCGGGCTTGACACTTGCCGAAAAGGCGTCATCATCGGAGCCGTTGTCCGGGGCGGGCTCTACCTAGATGGAGTATTGAGACTGCACGGCGCAGATTCGACAAACAGCCGCGCAGTTGCAAAGTATGTCCGCACGTCCCGGTACTATCCCGAGCTGAGAGTCGTAATGACCCACGACAAAAGACAGACTCTAAACGGGAAAAGATTGGAAAAAGCCGTGGGACTCCCTCTGATTCAGGTTGCCACTGGCCCCACGCCCGGCTACCGAAGATATCTGACTAAAAATGGAACAGCCAACATCAGGACCCGCCTCCCAGTTGAAACAGTGACCAGAATCGTCGCCCTAACGTGGACCCAGGGCAAGATGCCTGAGCCACTCCGAGTCAGCCACCTGATCGCAATGTCCAAGCCGGTCGCCCTGAACCGAAGAGTCTAAGCGCTCTAATAGCGGAAATGCCCGGTCGGGATAGCGGCCGACATGCTCCATTCTGTTACTTCATGAATTCGTTCAAAAAAGCTGAGCTTGGACTTGCGTAACACTCGCATTCCATCGGCATGAGTCGGAGTCGGTTTCTCAGCATCTCCTTCTGTCGATGCCCAAGACTTGGTGACGTACTGGCCCCGAGGGCGCTAGGTCTGAGCGTTCTCCTTCGGTTTGGCTCTTCGGTCTAGTCACTTTCCTCGAGAGACTCCAACCACTCACATCTTGGATACGCTTGTAACTCATTCCGGTCTTGCACAGTGTACGCATCGTTTCAATATGCGCGTCGGTTGGACGTTTTCTTTTGAAAACTGGGCCTGTACTGGCCCCGAAATTTCCCTCGTTGTTGCTTGTGCTTGCGCTATTTTCATGTTCTTTCGCACGCATAGCGTGAGTTGTCACTTTTTTCTCCTCGCTCCGTTCTTCACCGTCTGTTTTTCCGGTTTCGCGTTCCGCTTACGAGCTGCATCAGGGCGTACTTCGCAATGGCGTAGGTGGGCACGCGCATCACGCTCTGCTTCCCATCTTCAACTTTACCGGCCCGCGGTGCTTCTCGTCCCACAATTTTCCTTTTTGAACCATGTTCATCGCGGCTTTCTGAACCTCCGCAGGCTCCTTGGAGTCAACAAAAACTTGATACCGCCCAACAGCAATTGGGTGCTTGGTCGGGGTCAAGTCTGGGCGGAGTTTCAAGTCATTGTGAAAGAATGTGTAACGCCTAAAACCAGCCCTGACCCGATCTGTCAGCAATTACTTACGCTCGCCTTGAGGGTCTGGATGAGGAACCTAGAATCGCCTAATCTCGAAACCCGGGACTCGAAAATATTACGTTCCGTCAGCCCGACATCACTCCAGTATCAATGGGCTACTTGTGGGGCGTAGTGTAAAGGTGGTGTGTCAGGCATTTTCTGCAATGGACCCATGCGCCACACTTCCAGCACTTCACCCATTGAGATCTGCCCTCCTCAGGCAGTGGTCTCGATGGATTTTTTCCGAGGTGTCCGGATAAGTCTGGATCCCCTCAAACAGGGGCTGCCACGGCACCATAAATTGGCCGTCTGACATGAAGACGTCAAAAAAGGGCTTAATAGCTCAGGCAATTCACTCGTTCAGGAAAGCAATCAGATGGTCAAGGTTGCAGTAGTACGATATCCTGGCAGTAACTGCGACCTAGACGCGCTAGAAGTTCTCCAGAAAGTCGTGAAGACAAAAACTGACCTAGTTTGGCACAAAGAGCTGCAACAGGACAACTACGACGCGTACGTCCTCCCCGGCGGGTTCAGCTACGGCGACTACCTCCGTGCTGGAGCCATCGCGGCCACCAGCCCCAGCCTCAAAACAATCCAGAAGGCCGCAGAAGCGGGCAAGCCCGTCCTAGGAATCTGCAACGGCTTCCAGATACTAGTAGAAGCCGGAATCCTACCGGGTGCGGTCCTCCGAAACACCGGACTACGCTTCGTATGCAAATGGACACGCCTCCGCGTCGAAACAACCCGGACACCCTTCACACACACTACCGAGAAAGGACAGATACTCAACATCCCAATAGCCCACAACGAAGGACGATACCACCTAGACGATGACGAGCTCAACACTCTGGAACGCGACCAGCAAATCGTCCTACGCTACGTCGACAACAACAACGAACCCAGCCCCAACGCCAACCCGAACGGCTCGATCAACAACATTGCCGGAATCTGTAACCAGGACGGAAACGTCATGGGCCTCATGCCTCACCCAGAACGAGCCTCCATTCCAATACTCACACCCAACAACAGGCCAGAAGGAAGACTTCTCTTCGACTCCATGATGAACTCATTGGCGAGCCCGAAGGAGAACGTGCGTTGAGCCAACAGTCTTCGGGCGATGAAGTTCTAGGCATCATACTGATCGGAACAGGAATGGCGGGGATAATGAGCATCTTCTCAGGCCAGATCACTTCTTTCGCAGCGTTTCCCATCCTCGGTTTCATAGGTGGAGCGCTGATGGCGTGGGGATTAGCTCTCATCCTGAGAGCCAGCAGGAGGAATACCTCGAAACCATGACCCTTGTCGAGGTACAGAAACCAAACCTGACACAAGAAGAGATGAGGTATGCTGTCAAGAAACTACACCGCCAACCCAACGAGGCTGAATGGGCCATGCTCGAAGCAGAATGGAGCGAGCACTGCAGCTACAAGTCCAGTCGGCAACTCCTCAAACAACTACCGAGCAAAGGACCGCGGGTCCTAATCGGACCCGGCTTTGACGCCGGCGTCATCGACGTTGGTGACAACTGGGTCATAACCCTGCACATCGAGAGTCACAATCATCCCTCAGCCATAGATCCGTACGGTGGAGCCGCCACCGGCGTCGGGGGAGTAGTCCGCGATATTCTAAGCCTCGGAACACGCCCCATCGCACTGCTAGACCCTCTCCGGTTCGGAAGCCTCGAGAGCACGCACACGCGGTGGCTCTTTGACAATGTCGTCCGGGGAATCGCGGATTATGGCAACTGTGTCTCGGGTGAGGATTTGGTCTGTTTCACTAATTCCGACAATTTCCACTTGAGCAGTTTTGGAGATTTCTTTGACAACTTCAGCAAGAACAAGACGTATTCTGTTGAGTATGCAACCGAAACGACAACAATTCTCAAGCCGAAAACCGACATCCGAGTCCTTTCCTTCGATTTTGAGGAGAAACGGTCTCGGTTTTGCCAAGTCACCCGAATCTACAAGGTAAAGGTGTCGAAGCTCCTTAAGATCCACACGACACTTGGGCGTGTCATATCTGTAACACCGGATCACCCTATGTTCATTCTCAAAGATGGCGAGGTTGCAGTCAGAAGTGCCGCTGAACTATTGGCTGGTGACGAGATCCCGGTGCTGTGTGATTATCCGCGCTCAAATGCGTTTCCGAATAGTTACGCAATCGACATAATCCAAGAGCTCTCTCGCAGGAGTCTCGTTGACAGAGTCACACTCAGGCCTGCGACGTTCAAGCTAATTGCGTTGAAAGAAAAACTTCTGCCGCTTCTCAGAAGTGCGGGAGTAACCCCGCAACAGTGGGGCCACTACTTTAGGTACGACTACCTGCCCCTGAAACTCTTCCTCCAACTCGAGAAACAATCAGGCGTTTTCCTGATCAAGAGGTGTGACCTACTGATCTATCTTCGTGGGGGTCGGATTAACCCGATTCCAGCTGTCCTAGACATCGACCGGAACTTTGCTAGGCTAATTGGGTATTTCCTGTCTGAAGGATGCAGATATGACGAGAGAAGCGGGTCTGGCAAGACCTCAAGGCTCATCTGGACCTTCAGAGAAGATGAGACAGAATACATCGATGACGTATGCTCAATTCTAAAGAGATTCAAAGTCAGATTCTCGAAGCGTCAAAGCTCACCGAGCACGGTGCAGGTGAAAGTTTCATCCGGCGTTCTCGGATTCGTCTTCAGAGAGGTCCTAGCATGCGGAAAGGATTCATACTCAAAAGAGATTCCGAGCTTCCTCTACAAGCTTCACGAAGATGTCATTCGTGAACTACTCACCGGAATTATCAGAGGCGATGGCTCTCTAAGAGCAAAACCTTCGGAGCCCGTAGGCTTTCGCTATGCTACCTGCAGCAGCCTGCTCTTCCAACAGGTTCTCTTGTTGTTACAGTCGTTTGGCTATGTGGCTGCTACCCGTGCAACTTTGAACCAAAAATCAACGGTCCCACTCTACGAGCTGGAGATTCATGGTCTTGAACAAGTAAGGTCTCTGACAGACCTGCTCTCTTCCCAGCTTCGTTCGAAAATGGAGCTGCGACTTCGGGAGTCCAAGTATCCGAAACTGGCGCACCCGAGGTTCAAGCGTTACGAAAAGCATGCAACTGTAAAGGTTACCCAGACCGAAGAACTGACGGGGAATTTCCACGTGTATAATTTCGAGGTGGATGGTACGCACAACTTTGTCACCTCGGGAGGAATAATCACTCATAATTGTATCGGCGTCCCCACTATAGGCGGGGAGGTCGAGTTCGACCAGTCCTTCCAGCGAAACTGCCTAGTTGACGTTGTCTGCGTTGGCCTCGGCAGAAGGAACAAGCTCGTCCTAGCAGAAGCTAAACACCCCGGCGACCAAGTCTACCTCATCGGCGGAAGCACCGGCCGTGACGGCATCCGCGGCGCCAGCTTTGCCAGCCGCGTCCTCACCGAGAAATCCGACAGCGAACGAAGCGCGGTTCAGGTCCCGGACCCCTTCATGAAAAAAATCATCATCGAAGCAGTCCTAGAAGCAGTTGACAAGGGTCTCATCAGCGGCATGAAAGACCTCGGAGGCGGAGGCCTCACCTGCGGACTGTCCGAGATGGCCGCGAAAGCCGGGACCGGGATGGAAATCGACCTCGACCAGGTCCGGACCCGCGAACCAGGCATGCAGCCCGCAGAGCTACTAATCTCCGAATCACAGGAGCGAATGCTCCTCACCGTCAAAAAGAGAGACGAGGAGAAGCTCCGCGCCGTCCTCGACAAGTGGGATGTAGGATACGCGAAAATCGGCCAGGTCACAAGAGACGGCCTCCTCATAATCAAACACGCTGGACGAATTATAGCCAAGGCTCCAGCAGAATTCGTGGCTGAAGCACCGCTCGCCCCACGAACCGCCAAAAAACCTGCATACATTGATCAGCTCGCCAATAATCCAGAGCCTGACGAGCCGGTAGACCTAGTCGAAACACTACTCCAGCTCCTGGCCAGCCCGAACATTGCCAGCAAAGAATGGGTCTACCGGCAGTACGACCATGAAGTCGGCCTAAAAACAGTCATCAGACCAGGACAGGCGGACAGCGCCATCCTACACCTTCCTAACAAGCGCAGCCTGGCCGCCACCACAGACGGCAACAGCAAACAATCCTACCTCGATCCCTACTGGGGAACAGTCAACATACTCTGCGAGGCAGTCTCCAACCTCGTCGCCACCGGCGCCACGCCTCTGGCCATCGTCGACCACTTGCAATTTGGAGACCCCGGCAATCCCGAAGTCTACTGGACCTTCAAAGAAACAGTCCGAGCCATCACCGACTACCTTCGAACAATGCACGTCCCCTGCGTTGGTGGAAAAGTCAGCTTCTACAACGAAGACGAGCAAACCAAGACCGCGATCAAACCCACCCCTGTCATCGCCGCCCTCGGCCTACGCGATCCCAAGACCCCGTGGACCACACTATCCCTCAAAGAGGAGAATGATGATCTGATTCTCGTCGGCACAACAAACGGGGACATGGGCGGGACAGAGTACTACGAACAAACACATCACCTCGTCGGAGGATCCGTCTCCAAGCCTAACCTGAGAAAGGAAAACAGGTTCCACAGAGCGGTTCTCCGAGCCATTCGGAGTGGCAGGGTCAAAGCGGCCCACGACGTCTCAAAAGGCGGGCTTGCAACAGCTCTGGCCGAGATGGCCATCGCGGGAGACAAGGGCTTTCTCGTGGACCTTGGAAAAGTCCCGGGCAAAGTCGCTAGAATGGACTACTTGCTCTTCTCCGAGAACAAGCCCCGATATGTTCTAGAGTCCAACCGGAAGAACACACTGCTCATCCTCCGCGGTCTGAAGAGTCTGAAGATTCCAGCCGCAAAAATCGGCACCGTCCAGAAAACCGACCTTGTATTCAGCTATCCAGGCAAGACAATGATCAGCATCCCACTTTCTAGCGCGAAAGAGAAATAACCAGCTATCAAGCCTCGCTCATCAACAGTCGCAAAGGGGGTTGTCGAGGTTCGATTCAACTCCCTTCTACAACATCGCTCTAATCTCGGTTATTGACGTGGTCTAGACGCGAGCGGGCTTCAGAATCTCCTTCACAAGTAGTGGTTCTTGGCGCTGATGTTTCTAGTCCTGATAGTGGAGACCTCAACCGTCAACTTGTCGCCAATCTGGCGATTAATCCCGCAGTTCTGTGGCAGTGTTCGCCCATTCTCCCCGCCGAACAGAAAACGGTCCCCGGAAAACTACCGGGTACGGACGCGGCCGATTGAGACGTGGGAGACCCGAGTCAGAGCCTAAGGCTTTGTTACATTTTGTGGCCGCACTCAGGACAGAACTTTGTCCCCGCGGCCATAACCGTCCCACAGTCTGAACACTTGACAGTGGCCGGTGTCATCGATGCTCCGCAGCTAGGGCAGAACTTAGAGCCTTGAGCCGCCTGCGTCCCACACTTCGGACACGCGACCATAACAGTCTGAGGAGCTGTCTGCATCGGAGACTGCATCGGCGCATTCATCACCTGCGGAATCAAGACCATCCCAGCCCCTAGACCCGCGCCTCCCTGCGAAGTGCTCAAGCTCTTCCCGATATCCTTAGCCGTCTCCATCCGCAACACGTCCTGAGCAGAAGCCCGCTGCTTAAGCCAGAACAACCGCTCCCGGAACTCGTCAGATGTGTCAACCCCTTCAAACTTGAAATCCACAAGATCAGAACCAATCCGTTGCATCGCATCGTTAATGTTGACCTTTGTAGCGATTGACACCTTGTCCAGCTGAGTGAACGCAGAGGTCAGATCATACTTCGACATCTCATCAATAACTCTCTC
>Ga0209376_1002864_pt1 | contig 16100 bp, 14 predicted proteins | sample GraSoiAngelo_134_FD_185891 | JGI IMG/M metagenome (GOLD analysis project Ga0209376, IMG submission 185891) | Grasslands soil microbial communities from the Angelo Coastal Reserve, California, USA - 14_0929_05_30cm (SPAdes) (version 2) | ecosystem: Environmental > Terrestrial > Soil > Grasslands ... | reverse complement strand
TCTCACCCAGCTGGTGGTGAACACGACCGTCTACTCGGCCTTCGTCTCACCCGACCAGGTCGCGCCCGAGGACCGAGACCGTGTGGCTTCCGGCCTCGCCTCCGTGCTGGGCGTGGACAGGGCAACGCTGCTGTCGACCCTGCAATCGACCGCGAAGTTCGCGTACGTCCAGAGGCGCTTTCCGAAAGCCAAGGCGGACCAGCTCCGGGCGATGAAGCTTCCCGGCGTGGGCCTCCAGGAGGAGACGCAGCGCTCGTACTTGCCCGGCATCGCCTCCGGTACGACGCTGGCGGCCAACCTGCTCGGGTTCGTGGACTGGAACGGCGACGGACGCTACGGGCTGGAGCAGTACTACCAGAAGGTCCTCGCCGGCACCAACGGTTACATCTCCAGCTACCGCGACCTCGCCAACCGCGAGATCGTCCTCGGCTCGCACACGCACCAGGACCCCGTCAACGGCCAGGACCTCGTCCTGTCGGTCGACGCCAGCGTGCAGTACGCCGCCGAGCAGGCGCTCGCCGAGGGCGTCAAGCGCGACCGCGCCGAGAGCGGGAGCGTCCTGATCATGGACCCCCAGACGGGCGGCATCGTCGCGTGGGCCGACTACCCGAGCTACAACGCCAACGACTTCAACCACACCGACGCGGCGCTGTTCAAGGACAACGTCCTGAGCTACGTGTACGAGCCGGGCTCGGTGATGAAGGTCGTGACGCTGTCCGGAGCCATGAACGCCGGCGCGATCACGCCGACGACCGTCATCAACGACCCCGGCTACGTCAAGGTCGGCGGCTACTGGATCTACGACTGGGACCGGCGCAACCACGGCAACATCGACTACACGTACGTGCTCGAGCACTCGCTGAACGTCGGCGCGATGCAGGCGATGCTCGCCGAGGGGCACGCGAACTTCTACAACTACCTGCAGGCGTTCGGGCTGACGCAGAAGAGCGGCATCGATGTCGCGGGCGAAAACTTCGTCCCGCCGCCATCGGTGGCGAAGATGCAGGACTCGCAGTTCGCGACGGCCTCGTTCGGACAGGGAATCGACGTGAACATGGTCCAGATGCTTGCAGCGATCAACGTCATCGCCAACGGCGGCAAGTACGCGCCGCCGCACGTCGTCGAGCGCGTCGGCTCGCAGCTCAATCCGCTCCTCATGCAGCCGCAGCGCCAGGTGGTCTCAGCGGCGACGGCGGCGCAGATGACGCAGATGATGCAGATGGTCGTGCAAAAGGGATCAGGCTGGACGTCCCGGATCCGCGGCTTCGAGCTCGACCAAGCCGGCAAGACCGGGACGTCGCAGATCCCCGTCAACGGCCAGTACACGCAGGACGTGTGGACATCGTTCGTCGGCTTTCTTCCGGCCCAGCACCCGCGCTTCACGATGCTGGTCGTGGTGAGGAAGCCCAACTACCCCGGCAGCGACCGGGACTGGACCCTGAACGACGGCTACATGACCGCCGAGCCGATCTGGAAGCAGATCGCCCAGGCGATGGTCGTCGACTGGCATATAACGCCCGACCCGCGCTAGCCGTTCTACTTAACGGATGCGATTGAGCCTCCTCGAGATCCTCGAGGCGACCGGGGGCGGCGAGGTCGGCGGCACCCAGGTCGGCGAGACCTTCGCGACGTTTCACACCGACTCGCGCGAAGTGCAGCAAGGCGGCCTGTTCTTCGCGCTCCACGGGGCGGAGAGGGACGGCCACGAGTTCGTCTCCGACGCGATCGCGCGCGGCGCCGCCGCGGTCGTGGTCGACCACAAGACCGACGTCCCCTCGGGCATCGTCGAGGTGGTGGTGCCTGACACATGGCAGGCGCTCTTCAGCCTCGCGTCGCACGCCCTGCGGCGGGTGCAGCCGCTCGTCGTCGGCGTCACCGGCAGCAACGGCAAGACGTCGACCAAGGAGATGGTCGCGGCGGTCCTCGGCCGGCACTTCAACGTCCTGCGCACGCAGGGCAACCTGAACACGGAGACCGGCGTCCCGCTGACGATCCTGAGCCTGGAGCCGCACCACTCCGCTCTCGTCCTGGAGCTGGGCCTTCAGCAGGCGGGCGACATCGCCAGGCTCGCGGCGCTCGCCAAGCCCGTGGTCGGCATCGTGACCAACGTCGGGGTCGTGCACATGGAGTTCTTCGCCTCGCGCGAGGAGCTCGCCCGCGCCAAGGGCGAGCTCGTGGCGGCGCTGCCCGAGTCCGGTCTCGCGGTCCTCAACGCCGACAACGAGTTCTATCCGCTGCTCGTGCAGATGACGCCCGCGCGCGTCGCAAGTTTCGGCGAGCACGCCGGCGATTACCAGGTCGAGGGCTTCGCCGCCCAGCCCGAGGGCGGCTCGCGGTTCACTGTCCAGGGCGTCGAGGTGGGGCTCTCGCTGGACGGAAGGCACCAGGCCCTGAACGCGGCGGCCGCGCTCGCGGCCGGCGATTTCGCGGGCGTGCCGGTCGAGATCGGCGCCGCCGCGCTCGCGGACGTCAACGTCGACCACCGGCTGCAGGAGATTGCGACGCCCGCCGGCTACACCATCGTCGACGACGCCTACAACGCCAGCCCCGAGTCGATGTTCGCGGCCATCCAGGTGGTCGCCGACAAGCCGCGCAGCGGCCGGCTGCTGGCGGTCCTGGGCGAGATGCGCGAGCTCGGTCCGCTGGCCGAGGCGGCGCACCGCCGAGTGGGTGAGAGGGCGCGCGAGGTCTTCGACGCAGTGTGCGTGGTCGAGGGGGCGAACGCGCGGCCGCTGGCCGACGCGGCCGGCGCCGAGGTCGTGCCCGACCGCGCGGCGGCGGCGGAGTGGGTGCGGCGCAACGCGGGGCCTGGCGACCGCGTCCTGGTCAAGGCCTCGCACGGCGTGCGCCTCGACGAGCTGGTGAAGGAATTGACCGCCGCGTGATTTTCGACATCGGAACGGTCGTCATCGCCTTCGCGCTCGCGCTCGTCCTCTACCCGCCGACGATCCGGATGCTCCGCAGGCTGCGATCCGGGCAGGTCATCCAGGAGGAGCTGCCCGAGACCCACCAGAAGAAGGTCGGGACGCCGACGGGGGGTGGAATTCTGTTCACCGCGGTCGCCATCCTCGGCGGTCTGCTCGCGATGCTCGCGGGCCACTCCGGCGCGCTGCCCTCGGTGATCGCTCTTGTGGCGGGTGGCGTCATCGGCCTGTTCGACGACGCGAGCAAGCTCCGGCGCGGGTCCATCGGCATCCCCGCCCGGCTGAAGTTTCCCATCCAGCTCGTGGTCGCCATCCCGGTGGCGTGGATCGCGCTCAGCGGTCAGTCCGCATGGTGGCTGCCTCTCGCGGTGATCGCGGTCGTTGGTACTGCGAACGCGGTGAACATCACGGACGGCATGGACGGCCTCGCCGCCGGCCTGTCGATCATCGCGGTCGGCGCCACCGTGCTCTTCCTGCCTCACGCCCCTGCGGGCGAGAAGGCCGTGGGTATGGCCCTCTGCGGCGCGCTGGCGGCGTTCCTCATCTTCAACCGCTACCCGGCGCGCGTCTTCATGGGCGACACCGGCTCGGTCGCCATCGGCTTTGCGCTGGCCGCGATGGCGATCCAGCAGGGCTACGTCCTCCTGCTGCCGATCATGGGTCTCGTGTTTGTGCTCGAGACGCTGTCTGTCATCATTCAGGTGGCTTACTTCAAGGCCACCGGCGGCAAGCGCGTCTTTCCTATGACCCCCATCCACTACACGTTCCACCACGAGGGTTGGTCTGAGAACCGCATCGCGCTCACGTTCTGGGGCGCGGGGCTCGTCTCGGCAATCGCGGCGACCGCTCTCGTGCGCCTCTTGTTGTGAAGGCGCTGGTCGTCGGCGCGGCGCGCAGCGGCGTCGCGCTGGCACAGCACCTCGTCCGCGTCGGCCAGAAGGTGCGCGTGACGGACCGCAAGCCCGAGTCGGAGCTTCGCGCGACGCTCGCGCAGATGCCGCAGGGAGTCGACTACCGGCTCGGCGGTTACGACGAGTCCGTGCTGGACGGAGTCGACGTCGTCTACGCGAGCCCAGGCGTGCCCTGGGACTCCGACCTGCTCAACCAGGCTCGCGCCCGGGGCATCGAGGTCTCGAGCGAGATCGACCTGTTCCTGCGCCTGTGCAGCGGCACGGTGGTCGGCATCACCGGCACCAACGGCAAGACGACCACCACCGCGTTGACCGGTGAGGTCCTCGCCGCCGGTGACCGGCCCGTGATCGTCGGCGGCAACATCGGCGACACCGTGCTCGACCGGGTCGAGGAGATCACGCCCGAGCACTGGGTGGTGCTCGAGCTGTCGAGCTTCCAGCTCGAGTCGGTCGAGCAGCCCCGGCTCCACGTCGGCGTCGTCCTCAACATCACGCCTGACCACCTGGACCGCCACCAGACGATCGACCGCTACGTGGACCTGAAGGCGCGCGCCATCGAGCACGCCGACTTCGCGGTCCTCAACGGCCGCGACCCGATCGTCCGTCAGCTGGCGTCGCGCGCGGGCGGCGAGGTCGTCTGGTTCGACCGCCACGAACCGCAGCCGCCGATGCCGCTGCCCGGCCGGCACAACATGGAGAACGCGCTCGCGGCCGCCGCGGTGGGCCGCATCGCCGGACTTCGCGACGACGCGATCAACGCCGCTATCCGCTCGTTCAAGGGCGTCGAACACCGGCTCGAGCTCGTCGGCGAGTGGGCCGGCGTGCGCTGGTACAACGACTCCAAGGCGACCAACCCCGACGCCGGACGCGTCGCGGTGAGCGCGTTTCCCGGCGCGCCGGTGATCCTGATCGCCGGCGGCTACGGCGGCGGCTTCGAGCTCGGCGATTGGGTTGCCGACGTGATGGCCAACACGGAGGCGGTGATCCTCATCGGCGCTTCGGCGGACCAGCTGGCGATGGCGCTGAAGGACCATCCGAAGGTTCTGCGCGAGCGCTCGCTGGAGGAGGCGGTGGCGACCGCGGCCGGCCTCGCCCGCCGCGGCAGCGTCGTCCTCCTCAGCCCGGCCTACAAGAGCTTCGACATGTTCAGGGACTTCGAGGACCGCGGCAACCAGTTCAAAGACCTCGTCCGGCGGCGGTTTGCGGCGTGAGCACATCAGCTCAGGCTCGCCAGCAGCCGGACCGGCTGCTGCTTTTCACCACCGTCGCGCTGTGCGCTGGCGGACTGGTCATGGTCACGAGCGCGAGCGTCGCCTTCGCCTACACCCAGCACGAGTCGGCCTTCTACTACGCGGAGCGCCAGGCGGCGTGGATGCTTATCGGCTTCGTCGCCCTATTTGTCTTGGGACGCCTCGACTACCGGCGCATCCGCCCGCTCGCCCCGGCGGGCGCAGTCGGCGCGGCGCTGCTGATGCTGCTCGTCCTGGTGCCGCACCTCGGGGTGAGCGTGAATGGCGCGCGGCGCTGGTTCGATGCCGGCCCCCTCGGCACCTTCCAGCCGTCGGAGCTGGGCAAGCTGGCCTTCGCCGTCTTCATCGCCCACTGGGTCGACCGCAACTCGCAGCGGATGGGCGACTTCCAGCGTGTCTTCATCCCGTTCGTCGCCATGCTGGCGGGCGTCCTTGTGCTGCTCATGCTGGAGCGCGATCTCGGCACCTCGATCGTGACAGTCGCCATCTTCGTCTCCGCCTACTGGGCGGCGGGCGGAAGGCTGCGCCACATCGTCCTGCTCGTCGCCGGTCTGAGCCTGGCCTTCATCGCGGTCACGCTCCTCGAGCCGTACCGAATGGGGCGCCTCACCTCGTTCAGGAACCCGTGGGCGGATCCACTCGGCGCAGGCTTCCAGGCGACCCAGTCGCTGTACGGCCTGGCGTCAGGCGGCTTCTTCGGCGTCGGCATCGGGCACTCGATCGAGAAGTACGGCTGGCTTCCCGAGGCGCACACCGACTTCATCTTCGCCATCCTGGGCGAGGAGACCGGGCTCGTCGGCACCACGCTGGTCATGCTGGGCTTCCTGGTCTTCGGCCTCCGCGGCTACCGGGCGACGCTTCGCGCGCCGGACCGCTTCGGGATGGCGCTCGCGGCCTCGATCACGACCTGGGTGACGTTCGAGGCGCTGCTGAACATGGCCACGGTCACGAACACGCTGCCGATCACAGGCGTGCCGCTCCCGTTCTTCAGCTACGGCGGGACGGCGCTGGCCACGACCCTGGCGGCCGTCGGCATCCTGCTGAGCATCGCCCGCCACGGCTCGGGCTCGGCGTTGCGGAACAATCGGCGTAGCGATGAGACTTTTGATCGCTGGCGGAGGGACCGGAGGGCACCTGTATCCGGCGCTCGCGGTCGCGCGGGCGTTTCGCGTTGAGGAGCCTGGCGGAGCCGTCCTCCTTTTCGGCCGGGCGGGCGGCCCGGAGGAGAAGCTTGTGCCGGCCGCGGGGTTTGAGTTGGAGACGGTCAGCATCCGCGGTCTCGACCGCGACGCGCTCTGGAAGAACGTCGCCCTGCCGTACCTCATCCCCAGGGCTTTGCGTGCTGCGCTTCGCATCGTCGACCGCTTCCGGCCCGAAATCGTCCTGGGCATGGGCGGCTACGTGATGGCCCCCGCGGTCGCTGCCGCGCGCTTTCGGCGCATTCCTTACGTGCTGCACGAGAAGGACGTACGCCCCGGGCTGGCGACGCGCTACTTCGCCGCCAGCGCGGCGGCTGTATGCACCACGCTTCCTGGGACCGAGAAGCGCCTACGCAATGATCACATCGTGCTGACCGGCGTCCCTCTGCGCGAGGGATTCGACCATCGGATGCCGCATGCGCCACCGCGCCGGCTGCTTGTGACCGGGGGCAGCCAGGGCGCAAAGCGTCTGAACGAGGCGGTGTGGTCGGCGCTGGGGTCCCTCACGGAGCGATTCGAAGAGGTCATCCACGTCGCCGGACGGCAGGGCGCCGAGGGCGTCGCGGCCAATCGCCGCGAGCGCTACACCGGCATGACCTTCACCGACGACATGGCGGCGCTGATGTCGCGTGCCGACCTGGTGGTCAGCCGCGCGGGTGTGAGCACCATCGCCGAGGCCACGGCGGTGGGGCTGCCGATGGTGCTTGTCCCCGGCACGTTTGGTGGCGGCCATCAAGAGGAGAACGCGGCGGCCATGGTCGAAGCCGGCGCCGCGTCTCGCATCGCCGACGACCAGCTCACGGGGGAGACGCTGCTGAGGACCGTCGAAGGCCTTGAGGCTGGGCGCCTGCGCGCGATGGCCAGGGCCTCGGCCGCAGCAGGCCGGCGCGACGCCGCGCAGCGCGTTCTCGCTGTGCTGCACGAGGTCTTGAACAAGTGAGAGTCCATCTGATGGGCGCAGGAGGGGCGGGAGTCTCCGCCCTGGCGCGCGTCTTCCTCGCCCGCGGCGACGAGGTGAGCGGCTGCGACCTCAAGGAGTCCGACACCACCGCCGAGCTCGAGGAGGCAGGCGTCGAGATCCTGATGGGCCACGACCCGGAGCATGTGCTCGGCAAGGACCTGCTCGTCTACAGCGGCGCGATCAAGCGGTCGCCCGAGCTGGACGCCGCGCGCGCGATGGCGGTCAAGGTGGTGAGCCGGGCGGAGATGCTGGCGCAGCTCATCAACGAGACCGACTCGATCGCGGTCGCCGGCACGGCGGGAAAGACGACCGTGACCCACATGCTCGGCCACATCCTGGTCACTGCCGGCTACGACCCGACGGTGCTGGTCGGCGACGGGGCCAGCGCCCGCGCCGGCCGCTCGGAGTGGCTCGTGGCCGAGACCGACGAGTCGGACGGCACGCTGACGCTGCATCACCCGCAGCGCGCGATCGTCACCAACATCGAGCTCGACCACCCCGACCACTTCCGCAACGTCGACGCAGTGCGCGACCTGTTCCAGTGGTTCATCGAGGGCCTTCCCGAGAGCGGACTGGCCGTGCTCTGCGCCGACGACGAGCTCGCGCGCGAGCTGCGCCCCAAGGCGCGCAAGGTCACGTACGGCTTCCGCCACGGCGCAACGTATCGCTGCGAGCCCGTGCGGCCGTTCCCCATCTACCGCGGCGCCGACCTGCTTGGACACGTGAACCTCCGCCAGCCTGGGCGCCACAACATCCAGAACGCGACCGGCGCGGCCGCGATGGCGCTGGAGATGGGCATCGGATTCGGGGACGTGGCCGCCGCGCTGCACACGTTCCCAGGCGCGCACCGGCGGATGGAGTTCCTCGGCGTCTTCCAGGGAGCGGCGGTCTACGACGACTACGCCCACCACCCGACCAAGGTCCGAGCGACGATCGAGGCCGCGCGCGAGCTGCGACATCGACGCCTGGTGGTCGTGTTCCAGCCGCACCGCTACTCGCGGCTCAGCGCGCTGATGCACGACTTCGCGCGCGCGTTCGAAGGCGCCGACCGCGTCTTCGTGCTCGACGTCTACAGCGCTGGCGAGGACAACGTCTCGGGCGTTCGCGCGGAGGACCTCGCGCACCAGGTCCCGCAGGCGATCTACGTCGGCTCCTTCGAGAGGGCGAAGGAGGCGCTGTCAGAACTCATCGGCCCCGACGACCTCGTCCTCCTGATGGGCGCCGGCGACATCAAGAAGCTGGGCGATGAGCTGGCCCACAAGGTCTAGGAGAGCGGTGGGATCAGGATCCCCCGGCTGGTTGCAATATTGAGCTGGAAAACGAAAAGCAACCTCGCCTGGCTCGGCGCGCTGCCGGGGGTCAAAGAGGACGAGCCGCTCGCCTCGCGCACGTCGTTCGGGATCGGAGGCCCGGCCGAGTTCTTCCTCGAACTCGCCCGACCTGAGGCCATCGAGAAAGCGCTCGACGGCTGCCGCCAGCGCGGCATTCCTTATCTATTGCTGGGCGCCGGGACCAACCTGCTGGTCGCCGACAAAGGCGTGGAGGGACTTGTCGTGCGCGTGGTCAACCGGGAGCACGAGATCGAAGGCACGCGCGTGCGCGCCGGGGCGGGGCTGAAGATGATGCGCCTGGCACGGATCGTCGCCGACGCCAACCTCCGCGGCTTCGAGTTCGCGATCGGCGTCCCGGGCACCGTGGGAGGGGCCGTGTACCAGGATGCCGGCTGCTGGGGCAAGGAGATGCGCGAGGTCCTGGTCGAGGCCGAGGGCTTCGTGCCCGGGAAGGGCCGGCAGAGATGGACGGCTCCCGCGCTCGAGCTCGGCTATCGCACCTCCGCGCTCCGCGACGGGGATCTGAAGGGCGCGCTCGTCGTCTCGGCCACGGTGCATCTGCAGCGCGGCGACGGGGAGGAGGCGAGGCAGCTGATGGCCAGGCTCACGCGCGAGCGCAGCGAGACGCAGCCGATCAAGACCAAGAACTGCGGCAGCGTCTTCAAGAACCCGCCGGGCGACTCCGCCGGCAGGCTCGTCCAGGCCGGCGGCTTGAAGGGCGCGCGCAAAGGCAACGCAGCCGTGTCCACTCTGCACGGCAACTTCATCGTCAACGAGGGCGGCGCGACGGCGGCCGACGTGCGCAGGCTGATCGAGCATGTCATGGCCGAGGTCAAGCGACGGTTCGGCGTCCAGCTCGAGCCTGAGGTCGAGATGGTGGGCCGCTGGAGATGAGGCTCGCAGTCCTGAGGGGAGGGAAGTCGGCCGAGCGAGAGGTGTCGATGCGCTCAGGGGAGCAGGTCGCCAAAGCGCTGCGCGGGCGCGGGCACGACGTGACCTCCGTCGACCTAGACGCGAGCACCTGGGACGTGCTGCGCGATGGCGGCTTCGATTGTGTCTTCAATGCGCTTCACGGCCGGCTCGGAGAGGACGGGACGGTGCAGGGGATGCTCGAGCTCCTTGGCCTGCCCTACACCGGCTCGGGCGTGCTCGCGTCGGCCCTCTGCATGGACAAGGCGCGCGCGGGCCGGATCCTGGCGGCGATCGGGGTGCACGTCCCCGACTTCGAGGAGCTGGAGATCAAGCAGGGCGTGGCTGCCGATGTGGTGGAGCGGCTCGTCTCCAGGTTCGGGTTGCCAGTGGTCATCAAGCCTGTGCGCGAAGGCTCGACCATCGGCCTGACGATCGCAAAGGACGAAGATGCGGTGGCGAGCGGACTGGTCCTGGCCGCCCGCTACGACCGGCGCGTGCTGGTGCAGCGGTTCGCGGCCGGGACCGAGATCACGGTGGGCGTGCTGGCAACGCCCGAGCAGCAGGTGCTGCCGACCCTGGAGATCGTGAGCGAGAACCCCGTGTACGACTACGACGCGAAGTACACGGAGGGGCGATCGCACCACATCATCCCGGCGCGCATCCCCGAGGACGCGCGAGTGGCCGCGTCCGAGGCCGCCGCCCGCGCCTTCACCGAGCTCGGATGCTCCGGCATGGCGCGCGTGGACATGATCGTCGACGCGAGTGGGACTCCATGGGTGCTCGAGGTCAACACCGTCCCGGGCCTGACCGAGCTCTCGCTGCTCCCCGACGCCGCGCGCGCGGCCGGGATCGAGTTCGACGCGCTGTGCACGCGCCTGGTGGAGCACGCCGTCGGCCGGCACCGCCACCGCGTGGGGCCCACCGCGGTATGAGGTTCCGCCGCCGAAGCTCAGTCCTGCCTCGCGCTCCCTGGCCCAAAGGTCTCGAGCGCACCGAGCCGCTGAAGGGCCAGCTGTGGACGCGCTCCGAGAAGGCGCTCAAGCCGCCGGACGTGCACTGGGCGTGGCGTGCGCTCGCCGCGGGAGTGGCTGTGCTGGAGACGGTCCTGCTGGGCTGGCTGTGGTTCGGTCCCGCGTTCGCGGTCCGCACAGTCGAGATCAGGGGCGCCCACCACCTGAGCGCGAGCCAGGTCGCCGCGGCGGCCGGAGTCTCGGGGGGGACGGTGATCTCGATCGACGGACAGACCGCGCAGGGCCATCTGCTGGACCAGGTGTGGGTTCGCACAGCGACGGTCCAGCCCGAGCTGCCCGGGACGGTGGTGATCAAGGTGAGCGAGTGGGAGCCTATCGCCGCCTACCACGCGGGCCCGTCGACGAAGCTCTTCCTGATGTCGAGCCAGGCGATCATCCTCGGCCCGACGCCGGCGGGCGGCGGCCTGGTCGACATCCAGGGTCCCGCGGGCAAAGATCCGGGGGTGGGCGAACGCCCTCTCGACCCGCAGCTGCTCACGGCGCTCGTGAACATGGCGCGCGTCTTCCCGACGCTGCTGGGCCAGGACGTGGCGGGGTTCGTCTTCGACTCCTGCGGCAACCTCACGCTCATCGCCAAGCGCGGTTGGAAGGTCTACTTTGGCCGCGTGCTGACGCCGGAGGAGTTCGCGACGCTGCGCGACAAGCTGACCGCTCTGAAGGCAATCGCCGGCCAGGTGAACTACAGCTCGCCGGACCTGCTTTACGTAAACGTCATGAATCCGGCGGAGCCTGCCGCAGGCTTCAAGTCTCGACAGCCCGCGCCCGCCTCGCCCGCGCCGAGCTCGACACCGACGCCGAACCCATGCAGGTGATCGTCGTCGCGGTCCTGTTCGTGATCCTCGGGGTGATCCTCGGCCTCCTCTCGCCGGTCACCATCCCGATCACCTACGCGCGCTATACCGCGGTCGCGCTGCTGGCTGCGCTCGATTCCATCTTCGGCGCGTTCAAGGCCTACATCGCGGGCACGTTCGAGCCGCGCGTGTTCTTCAGCGGCCTGATCACGAACATGCTCCTCGCCGGAGGCCTGACCTACTTCGGCGACAAGCTGGGCGTCGATCTCTCGATCGCGGCCATCGTCGCGTTCGGCGTGAGGATCTTCAACAACCTGGGGGCCATCCGCCGCCACTACCTGTAGGCGCCTGACCATCCGCGCCAAGGACGATCGCGGTGGGGGGCGATCTGCGGACACACTGAGAAGTTGCTCAGAGGGCTCAACCGCGTGTTCCTTCCGCCACAATCGACGCCGCGATGGCGACGCCTCCCCCGGACCGGCCCTCGTGGCTCGACGCGCCGCCGCCTGAACCCCCAGCGCCGCCGCCTGTCGCGGTTGAAGCTCCCCAGCCATGGAACACGCCTGTGCCCGCGAGCATGTCGCGGGTATGGATCTACATGACGGGGGCAGTTCTGATCACCGTTATCGCCCTGGCCGGCCTGGGCGTTTACGGTCTCATGCACTCGACCGCCAACGTCGAGCCGCACATCGCACCGCCGTCACCACTCATCTCCGACTACGAGCGCGCGGACCGCTTCCTCAACGTCGACCTCGGGCCGGCGCTGGTGGAGACCAACCAGGCGCTGCCCGGAGTGAACGCGCAGTGCACCGCGAGCCTGCCGCCTCCGTGCAAGGACGCCTTGATCACGCTCAACAAGGCGATGCTCGACCTGGACAACGCGATGACCAACAACCAGCGCGACATACCCCCGTGCATCGGGCCCCAGGTGCAGCAGTTCAAGGACGATTGGAGCGGCATGGAGCAGGGCGTGTCGATGGCGATCGGCGGCTACACGGCCAACAGCCGGGCGCTGATCATCCAGGGCTTGCAGAAGTACGCGGCCATCGCCCAGTTCATCAAGCCCGACGTCGACCGGATCAACGCGGCGCGGCAGACCTGCAAGAAGACGCTCTAGCGGCGTCCGACCACAAGCGCTAGGCCGCCCATGGGCTCGGGACACAAAATCTAGCCCCGCAGCGACCCATCAGCCGATATACTTCCGGCAACCCGCCCTCACCATCTAGTCGTTCCAGGAGGCGTTCCAGCACAGTTTTGCAGCGGCGGAAGAAAACCGTCGGTCTCGACCTGGGCACATCCCGGGTCGCGGTTGTCATCGCAGAGTCTGACGATCCCGGCACGCCGGTGACGATCCTCGGCGTCGGCGAGAGCCCGTCCGAAGGTCTGCGCAAGGGCGTCGTCGTCAACCTCGAGAAGACGATCGCGTCCATCCAGGCCGCGACGGTCGCCGCCGAGCGGATGGCCGGTCAGCGTATCGAGTCGGTTGTCGTCTCCCTGGGCGGCACTCATCTCTGGAGCCAGAACTCGACGGGCGTCGTCGCGGTCGCGCATCCCGACCACGAGATCGGCGACGACGACGTCCACCGCGTGGTCGAGGCGAGCCGCGCCATCAGCGTCGCCAGCGACCGTCAGGTCATACACGTCATCCCGCGCGCGTATACGGTGGACGGCCAGGACGGGGTGCGCGACGCCATCGGCATGACGGGCCACCGTCTCGAGGTCGAGACGAACATCATCACCGGCGCGCAGACCGCGGTCCAGAACGTCATCAAATGCGTGCACGGAGCCGGCTTCGACGTCGAGGACGTCGTCTGTGCCGGCCTCGCGGGCGGCGAGGGCGTGCTCACGGGGCAGGAGATCGAGCTGGGCGTGTGCCTGGTCGAGATCGGCGCCGGCACGACCAACGTCGTCGTCTTCACCGAAGGCTCGGCGCGCCACCTGGCCGTCCTGCCGGTCGGCGGCAACCACGTCACGAGCGACATCGCCATCGGGCTGCGTACGACGCTCGACGAGGCGGAGGGCCTGAAGCTGAACTACGGCCACGCCCTGGCCGACGTCATCGACCACGGAGAGAAGGTCGAGGTCAGGCAGGTCGGCGGCGACCGCATCCAGGCGCTGCCCCGCCGCTTCCTGGCCGAGATCATCGGCCCGCGCATGCTCGAGATCTTCCAGATGGCGCGCGAGGAGGTGCGCAAGTCGGGCTTCGAGCAGCTGCTGCCCGCGGGCGTGGTCGTCGCCGGCGGAGGCTCGCGCCTGATGGGCACGATGGACGCGGCGCAGTCGGTGTTCAACACCGCGTCGAGGCTCGGTCAGCCCCTCGGGCTTGCGGGCCTCGCCGACAAGGCGCACGGACCGTCTTTCGCCGTCGCGGCCGGGCTGGTGAAGTGGGGGGCGCGCGATCGCGGCGTCCACGCCGGGACGCGCCAGCCGGTCACCCTCGGCAACACGTATCAAAAAACAGTGAGGTGGCTGCGAGATTTTTTCTAGAGAACACACCAAGAACCAACTTGAGCTCGCCATGGCACACAGAAAAGCGAAGGAGGATCACCTGATCGTCATGAAAGAGAGCGAGTTGCACGAAGGGCGAGCGAGGATAAAGGTCGTCGGCTGCGGCGGCGGCGGCGGCAACGCGGTCAACCGCATGATCTCTAAGGCGCTCAAGGTGCAGTTCATCGCCGTCAACACCGACAAGCAGGCGCTCGAGCGCTGTCAGGCCGACATCAAGGTCCAGATCGGCAACAAGGTCACGCGTGGCCTGGGCGCCGGCGGCGACTGGACCCGGGGTCGCGACGCGGCCGACGAGAGCCGCACCGAGCTGTCCGCGGTCGTCCAGGAGTCGGACATGGTGTTCATCACCGCCGGCATGGGCGGGGGCACCGGCACCGGATCGGCCTCGATCGTGGCCGAGATGGCGAAGGAGGCGGGAGCGCTGACCATCGGCGTGGTGACGCGCCCGTTCTCATTCGAGGGAAGGATCCGCAACGACACCGCCGAGGAGGGCATCAAGGCCCTTCGCGGCCAGGTCGACGCCCTGATCGTCATCCCCAACGACCGTCTGGCGCAGGTCGCGTCGTCGAAGACCACGCTGGAGGAGGCGTTCCGGATGGCGGACGACGTCCTCCGCCAGGGCGTGCAGGGCATCTCCGACCTGGTCACGCAGCCTGGCGTCATCAACCTCGACTTCGCGGACGTCAAGGCGATCATGGAGAACGCGGGCGAGGCGCTCATGGGCATCGGCCACGGCGCCGGCGACTCTCGCGCCGAGGACGCGGCCAAGCAGGCCGTGGCCAGCCCGCTGCTCGAGACGTCGATCGACGGCGCCAAGGGCATCCTCTTCAACATCACCGCCGGCAAGGACATCACCCTGCAGGAGGTCCAGAGGGCGGCGGAGATCGTGCGCGCGGCGGCGGACCCGGGCGCCAACATCATCTTCGGCGTGGTCCGCGACGACACGATGGGCGGCGAGATCAAGATCACCGTGATCGCCACCGGCTTCGCGGGCAAGACCCAGCACGAGACGAGGCAGGAGTCGACGCGTCGTACGATCGAGCGGCCCGAGTTCGGACCCGAGGAGCTCGGGGACATCAACATCCCCGCGTTCCTGCGCAACAGGATGTAGGGATTCAAGGAGATTTGTGCGCTGCCCGTACTGCGGTCACCACGACCTGAAGGTGGTCGACTCGCGCGACTCGGAGGTCGGCGAGGCGATCCGCCGCAGGCGCGAATGCCTGCAGTGCGGGCAGCGGTTCACGACGTACGAGCGCATTGAGACGGTCCCCTTCTTCGTCACCAAGAAGGACGGGCGGCGCGAGGACTTCGACCCGCAGAAGCTGTTCAACGGCCTGAAGAAGGCGACCGAGAAGCGCGACATCTCGCCCGAGCGCCTGCGCGCGATCGTCGACGACATCGAGGCCGAGCTCCGCCGCTCGGGGCGGGTGGAGATCCCGAGCCAGGAGATCGGGGAGATGGTCATGGAGCGGCTGCGGGACCTGGACGAGGTCGCGTACATCCGCTTCGCGTCCGTCTACCGGGAGTTCATGGACCTGCAGCAGGTCAAGCGGGAGATCGAGCAGGTACTCAGCTCGCGCCGTTCGTAACCTTCTCGGCAATGGTTTCGCAGCCGTTAGTCGCGACTATCCATGGTCCCGAGGCCCGCAATTGCTTGTTAGTCGCGACTATCCATGGTTCCGAGGCCCGCAATTGCTTGTTAGTCGCGACTATCCATGGTTCCGAGGCCGGTAATTGCTTGTTAGTCGCGACTATCCATAGTTCCGAGGCCGCTAATTGCTTGTTAGTCGCGACTATCCGAGTGTCTCGGGCCGCGTGACGTGAGGACGACGCCGGCGGTCCTGATGGTGCCCGAGCTGGCCGACGAGCCCGGCTTTGTCCACGGCTTCTCCACCCTTGCCGTCGGGTCTGTGGGCCTCAAGCACGCCCCCGACCCCGGGCCGGTTCTGGGTGCGCGCAAGGCGTTTCTGCACGCCCTCGACCTCGACGGCGTCGAGCCGACGACCATCGGCTCCGTCCACGGCGCGGAGGTGGCCCGGGTCGACGAGCCCGGCGGCGCCGTCGACGACGTCGACGCTCTGCTCACCGACCGCGCGGGCGTCGCCCTCTTCGCGACTTACGCAGACTGCTTCCCCATCGTGCTGTGGGACCCGGAGAAGCGCGTCGCCGGACTGGTCCACGCGGGCTGGCGGGGGACGCAGGCCGGCGTGTCCGCGGCCGCCGCGCGCTTCATGCGTGACGAGTACGGCTGCCGCCACATCCGCGCGGGGATCGGCCCGGGG
>Ga0209376_1002861_pt1 | contig 16105 bp, 12 predicted proteins | sample GraSoiAngelo_134_FD_185891 | JGI IMG/M metagenome (GOLD analysis project Ga0209376, IMG submission 185891) | Grasslands soil microbial communities from the Angelo Coastal Reserve, California, USA - 14_0929_05_30cm (SPAdes) (version 2) | ecosystem: Environmental > Terrestrial > Soil > Grasslands ... | reverse complement strand
GATGCCCCAGAGGTCCAGCATCTCCACCGTGACGCCAGCCTGGTCGAGGACCGACGCAACCTTCAGGATTCCGAGTGTCCTGAACACGCGCTCGTCCAACAGGAAAGCGGAAGGGGGTATGACCAGGCAGATCCCAGCGATCATTGTCGCTCCCCACTAACGCGGGGGAACGAGCCCATGAGTCGTGTCTCCTTTCGTCAGACAGAGATGCCTTCACTCTTCCGACCCACCATCAAAATGTTCTTTCCTATGACGGCACCGCATTGGTCTTCGACCCATCTGGTGAAGGGAACACACCACCGGTCGTACATTCGGGCAAGCCGGCGGTTGATGGCTGTCGATTTCCCCAGCACATTCACCATATACCAGGGGAGCACGCCCCCCAGATCCATGTACTTGGCCTTGATCACTTCGAATCCTTCCGCTTGCAACAGCCACCGCAACCGATTCTTCTCGTAGCGCCTGTGATGGCCAACCGCTTTATCGAATGCACTGTAGAGCCACTGCAATGCTGGCACAAACACAATGAAGGTGCCTCCAGGCACAAGCGATCGATAGACGACGCGGATGAACTCCTGATCCTGCTGGATGTGTTCCAGCACATTGATGAGGACAATGGTGTCAAATCGTTGTGGGGAAAGCTGCAAAGACCCCTTGGTTGTCTTCAGTCGACCTGCTTGTATGAGGCCCGGAAATTGGCTGCGTAGCTTCTCCTGTAAACGCTCGTAGAGATTCCCAGCCGGTTCGAACACTTCCAACTTTGTTCCAGGATCGCCTTTCAGATGCTTGCGCACGAGCAATTCCGTGATCGTGCCGAGGCCTGCACCGATCTCTGCCACACAGGTTCCCAAGAACGGCAGAGTTTCATCAAAGATCCACTCATGGTAATTCTGCAAGTCCGCGAGTGTCTCTAGGTCCCTTGCGAGATATGCGTAGTCAGTCATCTTCGTGCATGATGGCCAAATCGGCATCTACGGATCAGACCCGGACATGCCGTCGACTCAGATGAGCATGACACGCCATTTCAGAATCGTCCATAAGATGATCAGTCCGTGGCGCCAGGTGATTTTCTTTCCAGAGGCATAGGTCCTCGGCTTATAGTGAATCGGGACCTCTTCAATGCGGACGCCTCTTCGCATCGCCTTGCAAAGCAGTTCGTTATCAAACTCAAAGCCGTTGGCCGACACGGGAGTCTCCGCAAAGACGTCTCGGGTCATGGCTTTGTAACAGCCCTCGTAATCCGTAAATCGTTTCCCGTACAGGAGGTTTGTCAGAAGAACGATGAAGAGGTTGCCGACATAGTGAGAGAGGTACGGTGACCGCCTCCGTCCAAAGAATACAGGCCGCTCCAACAAAAAGCGGGACCCGATGACGATCTCACACCGCTTCTCGAGAATCGGCTTGATCACAACAGGATAATCAGCCGGATCGTATTCCAGATCCGCGTCTTGGAGCAGAATGATGTCTCCAGTAGCCACACGGCCTCCTGTGGTAATGGCTGCTCCCTTCCCGGCGTTGCGGTCATGAATGATGTGCCGGATGCCCACGAGTCCCTTCAACACGTCCGCTGTTCCATCGTGGGAGCCATCATCCACGACCAGGATCTCCTTCTCAACGCAGCCTAAATCAACCGCCTGCACACGGCGGACTACCGCTTCGATGGTGTGCGCTTCATTGTACGCAGGGATGATAATGGAGAGCTTCAAGCTATGAACCCACCGAGCCCGATTTCGCGACACGAGTCGGCACTTCAAAAACGTAGACGCCGCGCTCCTTGTACAGTGTCCGCAACGCCCGGGGCAATTCTTTGAGGCGGCGGTCGTTCGCATCGGCCCCCTCTCCGGTAAAGACGAGGAGGCCATAGGAATCGCGGAGGCGTTTGAATTCGCGCACGTTGAGCACCACGTGGGTAATCCCCTCGGTCGCCAGCCGTGCGGCAAGGGCTTCTGGAGAGGAAGATTCCAGCACCCATCGGTGCAAAGGATGACGATCATACGCGGAGGGCGCGAGCGCCTCGCGATCAAAGTAATAGGGCCTGGTCTCTCCAATAAAGAGCAGCCGCGCGTGAGCCGGGAGCTGCTCGCGCACAAAGCGGGCGGCAGGAAAATGATCCAGCCGGCGAACCAGGTAGTCCTCGGCCGTCTCCCGTCCCAGAGCGACATTCGTCGAGGAAAAGACCGCCGCCTGCTGCTCGATAAAGCGCCCTGCGCCCCACACCCCGGCCGTGAGCAGTACAACGATTGCCAGCGCGCGGCTGACCCCTCTCAGATGCAGCAGCGCACCGGCAAGCACCGCCAAGCTGACGATCAGGGCCGGCGCGAAGAACCGTGCGGTCGTGGAAGTAAGGACCCAGCCGATGCCGGCCACCAATATGAAGCTCGCCGCCGCATCGCTCAGCCGTCGCCAGCGCGTCTCAAGATGGGTCAAGCGCGAGAGAGCCGGCAGCGCGAGCACCAAACAGACAGCCGAAATAGCCAGCACGCCTACCTCTGACGCGGAGCCAAAACGTTCCGGGTGTTGAACCAGGTCCAACGGCAAGCGCAGAATCCCCTCCAGCCCCAGGTCACTCGCGCCGGCAGGCAAACCCCCCTTGAGTCGAGCTTGACTCTCGTCACTCCAGGGGATCCCTCCCAGGAGGCCGAACGCCATCGGATAGATCGGATTCCCCGTATGGACCGTAGCTCGCACCCACCAAGGCGCCACACTGCCCAGCGCAACAAGCGCTGCTCGTGCAAGGTCCCATCGCGGCCACCCGGCGACCAGCGCAGCAGCCACACCTGCGACTACCCATATAAATCCAGCCAGCTTGACCGTCGCCGCCAGTCCCAGAGCAAGCCCAAGCGACAGCCACGGTCGCGGGGCAGTATGAGAGGCTGCGAGCAGGGCGGCAGCAGTGACTACCGCGACCGATAAGCAGGTTTCGGCAAAGGAAAGCGTGGCGAGAAACCACAGCATTGGCGATGCCGCGAGCGCGCCCGCTACAGCGGGCGCTGACCACGATGAGGGTCTGGGCCAGGCAATGGCCTCGGCTAAGCCCCAGGCCGCAAGCGAGCATGCAACCCACAAGGCAAAGTGGACGGCTCGCGCGCCAAGTTCCTTGTCCATCACCATGCCCCACGCGAGTAGCAGATCGGAGGCATGAGGCATGAGGGTGAAGAACACCCAGGGCGTCATCTGGAGCTCACCGGTCGCGAGTGAACGTTGCGGAATAACCAGGTGGTATGCCAGTTCATCGAAAAAGGTGGGCGGAATAGTCGCCCACAGCCAGGCCACGAGCCAGGCCGATCCCATGACCAGGCCGCCGGCCGCGTCGGTCAGAAGCCAGCCTAATGGTCGCAACGGGAATCGAGTGTGCCTCACTTCCCAGAGCCCGACGGCCAACAGCGGCAGAGCGGCGACTCCAGCGATCCAGAGTACGCCGCAGAGCGCACTCGCAACAGCGATCAGAGAGAGACAAGCAATGCCTGAACCGATGCGGACGGCCAATTCAAGCACCGGCGAGCGGGTGGACTGAGGGCACTGTCTGGCCACGGCTCGGCCGACGAGCGTGCCAGCTCCGAACGCAGTGATCAGAAAGGATAATGGTACCAGCAACAGCCGGATCCGAGCCGGATCTACCAACGCAGTACCAAATGTGACCACCGCCATCGCGGTACATAGCGAAAGCACTGGCTGATTCAATTCGCTGGCGGGACTTGACACGGCATCCATAAACAGTCCTGAACGAGGATCAGGAAGAACGTCGCATCACTGTGCCATTCATATCCATGATTCCTGACAGCCCTTTTCTCAGATATTCTTCATATTACGCTCAGCCCCGTAAGCCGCGATGGTGTGGCACGCGATCTTCAGTGGATCGTGCCAGTCCTCGACGAACCGATGACCGGCCGACCCGATCTCCTCCCGCTGAGCCACGTTCCGAAGCAGTCCGCGCAGATCATCCACCAAGGTTTCCTTTGTCGTCCTCACGATCGGGATCCGGTCATGAAAGGGGACAAAGCGTTTCAGGTCGTCGTCACGGAGATAACAGAGCACGGGCTTCCCCAAGGCCATGGCTTCCACTGCCGAGGCCCCATACCAGCCGATCAAGAGTTGATCCACGACGACATCAGCCTGGGCGATGAGGGTCTTCACCTGGGCATGCGGAACATGCTCCACCAGCACGAGTTCAACCGACATCCCCTCGGCCTGAAGCTGAGCGCAGGCCTGCTCGACATACTTCGTGCCCTTGATACTGCGGTTCGTGGGCATGTGAATGATGCGGATTGGCCCGACATCTGCCGACCGTTTGGAACGAGACTCCAACGCCGTCCATTCGACCGGATTCACACTCGCGTAGGGCAGAAACTCGGCCCCTGGGAGGAAGTGCAGGAGGTCTGGATTGAGGGCAAACACTTTATCAGCATAGGCAAACACCTTCCTGATCCGTTTGTGCCTGATCGCGTCCATTCGTGGCGTGCACCAGGCTACATCGCACTCCGCACAGGCCGACGTGCTGAACTGCTTCCGGCTCAGGGTTTTGATACGGGCGTCGCATCCCTGAAATGTGACCACGATCCGCTTGCCCAGACGTTTGAGCAACGGAAGATCCAGATAGTGGAGGTTCCAGACCCTGCGGTCTAACATCGACATCCCCCAGTTAAAATGGAAGACATCGTAGTTGCGGATTGCTTGAACGAAGAATCGCCCCAGCCGAAACAAGCCGGTCGCCAACGCACTCTCGCCTAACCGAAGATCCACATCGCTGGGGAATTGCAGCCAGCTCGATCGCCTGACCATCACATCGCTGTGGACGCCCAACCGGCGCTCCGCCCGCGACAATCCCCAGGCATGCCCGCCGGTATCGGTGGGACAGTGCAGGACCTTCATCTCGGTGAGCCCTTTCTCTCGCTCGTGAGATCCTGGACCAACCGATCGAGACCTTCCTTGAGCGAGACCTTCGGACTCACTCCCAGCTTGAGCTTCATCTTCTCGATGTTCGCCACCATGGCCATTGCGCCCTTTTCCGGTTCGAAGGTATAGACCGGCTTGTTGCCGGTCATGGTCCCGATCAGCTCGGCCAAATCCAGGATCGTGGTGGTTTCCGCGCCGGCGACATTGAACGTTTCCTGACGGACGACCTGGAGCGCGCGAATCGTGGCCTCTACGGCATCGGACACGTGGATCGGGTTCATCGTGACCCCGGTTTTCCCGGCGATGATCACTGGTGTCCCGTGAAGGACACGCAGCACCAGGCTCGGCATGAACATGTCCCGTTGGCTTTCTCCATACACAAAGAAGTAGCGGAGGTTGACCGTGGCAAAGTAGTCGTTGTAGGCGTTCACGAGACATTCAGCCGCGTACTTGGAGGCCAGATAAAAATTCAGCAACTCAGGAGAGTCTGTCTCCACGATGGGCCGTGGCTGATACCCGCAGACGCCTCCTGACGAGGCACAGACGAAAACTTTGATTTTCGCCTGCCTCCCATAGTCCAACAACTGAAGTGTGGACTGGGTATTCACTTGAAAAATATCCTTGGCATAGTCTGGGAATTTCCTGAAATGGCGCGATTGGGCCAGGTGGATGATCGCATCCATGGAGGCGGGGAGACGACCGGCGTCGAATGTGTCAGCCAAGTCCAGCTCAATAGCATGGACCTGTGGATGAACAGGCAGAAGGCCGGCTGTCCTGGTCAAGCAGTACAGGGCATGATCGGACATGAGCCGCTTGACCAGCCAACTCCCGATGAACCCTGTCGTTCCCGTTACCAAGATGTTCATCGCGCAGTCTCCATGACAGTTGCGCCCCGCTGGAGTTGACGATACAACCGATCCATCCGCTCCCCCACCTGTTCCAGTGAGAACACCTGCTCGACATACCGACGGCCTCGGACGCCAAGATCGTATCGAAGTTGTGGATTTTCAATGAGCATGATCAGCGAGTGCTTGAGAGAGTCCGGATTAGCACTCACGATCGGACACTCAATCCCTTTCGGCAGGTAGTCCTCCGGCTTGCGAATGTAGGCGATGACCGGCTTGCCCAACGCCATCGCCTCCACGGCAAAGTTGCCGTGCCAGCCGATCAAAAACTGGTCGGCCACAATATCGGCCTGCTTGTAATGCTCCATCGCCTCGTCGTTCCTGAGTCCCTGGACAAGAATCAACTCGACCGCATAGCCCTCCTCCTGAAGCTGTGCCACGCACTCAACCAAGTATCTGGTTCCCTTAAACTGGGCGTGATTGGGCGCATGCACAACCTTCACAGGCGAACTAGCCAGGGAGACCCCGACAAACGGCCATTTCTTGAGATCAATCGCCCAGTAAAACACATCGTTGCGGCTGCCAGGGGTATATTCGATCATGTCCCCCATCGATAAGGTGAGATCGGCATAGCGCCGCACGTGTGCCAGGTTCCGTGCAGCCTTGCGTTCGTCGCAGATACAGGCCACCAAACGCTGGGTGCAGTCCCTACAACAGTTATAAGTTCCAAGGGCGCGCGTCACCCGCTCTACGCGAACATCCGCCCCGTAGGCGGACACGATGACCTTTTTCCCCAGCAACTTAAGGAGCGGCATTTCGAGGCGTTTCCCGATGGTGCGATTCAGAAAGCCACCGTCGAAATACAACTGGAAGATGTCGTAGCGAAGGACAGCCCACAGGAAGACGGCCCAGGGGATGAGCAACGCCAGCGGCTTGACCCGCCACCATCGCTCTAGGTTGTAGGTAAACTCATCCGTAACGTAGTAGGGTCGGTAGATCAACGTATCACTTTGGTAGCCATTGAGGCGGTCTGCGGCTGCGTTGGTACTGATATTGATGATGGGCGTCGGGCCCCAGATGATCTTGGGCTTCCCCGGTTGTCCCGCGACCTTGCGTCTGATGCCAAGCCAAGGGAGACATACAGCCAGCACGAGAAGAAGGAAGAGTGGCAACACAGCACACTCGCCGGCTGTTTTGATCCCCTGTTTTATCTTGCGTCTCATCGCTGAAGCAGCTCCCGATACACCCCGATCTGCCGGTCCGCCACGAGCTCCCATCCATGGTGCTTCACGATCCACTCTCGGGAGGATTGCCCAATGGCAACCCGCAGCCCCGGGTCACTGACTAACCGCATCAACCCTTCGAAGATCTCGACCACGGTTTTAGCCGCGATGATCGGCGGCATCTCCGCGTAACACCAGTCATGCACTTCACGATCAAAATGCAGGATGACCGGCTTCCCGCAAGCCATCGCTTCCGGCGTCACCGTGCCAAACGTGCCGATCGTGAACTGGTCCAACACAACATCAGCGGCATTGTAATAGTCGATCAGCTTCATCTTGTTTAGTGGCGGAGTCCAGACTACACGGGCCCCAACGCCGAGGGTTTCGATCAGACGCTTCGACTGGTCTACCTCTTGCCCCCACTCGCTCAGAATGAGAATCGATTTTTGAGAGATGGACTCCAGAAGACGCGCAAAGGCTTTGAGCAGCAAGTCGTTCCCCTTCAGAGCCCAGTTGTGCCGCGATGGGGCAAAGAGGATCAGATCGGTTTCATACTGATTCATTAATCGGTCTCGCAAGGAGGTCCGGAACGGACGGTACTTTGTCTCATCCACCGGGTGCGGGATGAACTGGAAGTTTTTTAGTCCCAGTCGCTGTGCGGATGCGATCACATCCGGATTTGTTATCAGGACCCGTGCAGCCTTCCGGTAGGCCAACGTCAACAACCGGCCGCGCGCGCTGTCTTCAAACGGAATCTCCCGCATTGTCCCATGCTCAAACGCCACGCATGGCCGATCCGGCGCGAACATCCAAGCATGGATCGGTTCCGTGGCATAGGCTTGGATCAGGTCGTAACCCGCAAACCATTTCATGAAGCAAGTCCGTGAAGGATAGACCCGCAGCACGTCCATGAAATGTGGCCGGGGCAGGCTCCCGGTCCTCCGGCACTCCAGGTATTTGGGAAACACTTGAACCCATCGCATCGGATCTCGAAACACTCGCTCCAACCGGCGATGGCCTTTGAACCATTGCGTCCGCGGACCAGGCACACGACGGGCTAGCTCTTCCTGGAGAAACCAGTGCGGCCGTTTGAACCCGTGAAGATCATACTGATCCCATCGGGGATGAAACTCATCCGGCTGCTCCTCGAACTTGGCATCCTCCCATTCTGGCTGCGCCATGACGTGGGTGTAGTCGTAGCAAAGCACGTCGGCCTCCACGCCTTTCCGCCGCAGAAACTTGGCGTTGTTATAGGCGTTGTTGGCGATATTGCCGACGTGCAGAATCTTCATCCGCTACACTCTCTTCGTCAGGGTGAGCAATGGCCCTTGACCGGCCTGGTTTCCCATGGCCTCGAGCGTCTGACCGAACGTCTGATCAATGTCGTAAATCTTTTTGTTCGTAGGATCGAACCGATCTTCGGTCTTGCAGAAGGTGCAGAGCGGATTGCCTGCAGAGTTGGTTGTTCCGCGGAAATGCTGCGGAATCGGACCGTTCCACAGTTTTACAAACCCGGCTTCGTCCATCTGACTCACATCGTAGAACGTCCTAAGATACATCCCGGAACAACAGAACAACATCTGGCGCCTGCCTCGCTCATCTACGCTCAGATGACAAGTGCTCCAGGGGAGAAAACAGTCCCCGCTCGGACCGAACTCCGATCGGGTGCCGAACAGAACGTTGCAGTTGGTCTTCGAGAACAACGGAGGAAGGACCACATTGAGTCCCCTTGCAACGGCACGCTCCTGCGCCTTCACCAGCATCGCGTCAGCCAATTCCCGATGACGATACAGACTCGATTCCTCCCCGGCCTTGCGCGTTCCTTCGATCGTGGTCGCCAAATAATGGGAGACCACGGCCTGGTCCGCCCCCAGGTCCGCGGCCAGATCGATGAACTCCGGTAACTCCTCCACGTTCTCACGCATGACAACCATCGAAAGGTGTACGCGCGGCAGGGTGCTACTCCTGGTCTTTCGCAGATCCGTCAGATACCGAATGTTGTCGACGACGCGATCGAACCGGCCGGCCTTCACGATCTTTGCGTGGGTCTCCTTCCGCGCCGCATTCAGAGACACATTCAGAAAGCTTAATCGGCCCACCAATTGATCGGAGATCTCGGGCCTGAGCGATTTGCCAATTGTGGACAGGCTGATCTTCAGGTGGGGGAACTGGTCCAGTGCATAATTGAAGATCGCGAGAAACTCCGGGTTGATGAGGGACTCGCCTACCCCGCCCCATAGGGCGATCTCGGATGCATATTTCAACCAGTCGAGTCGCTTAAACTCCTCCAGCGTCACGCGGTCGCGGTTGTCCATTTCTTGAGGACTGAAGCTGCAAAACTTACAGTCCACGTCGCAGATTGGCATGATGTTGAAGCCGACCGATACCGGAAATGACTGAAGCGCGGTCCGGCCTGTCTCCGCTTCATATCGATTCAAGATGGCATTGATCCGATAGGGGGCCAGGGACCGCCCGCGGCGATCCGAAAGATGTCTGATGGTCCTCTCTACATCGCCATACAGGTTCACCACGTCCTGTAAGCGAAGCTCTCCCAGAGTTTCTCCAAACAGTTCCCTCAGGACAGCTAGATCCTCAGGCGCCCTGACCACGAAGGACTGCGGAATCCGGACCGTTCCATATAGGCTCGCAAATCGCAGATAAGCCGTCTTTCCCCCCTTCACGACACGCCGGACTGCTGAGATAAAATCTGGACCGTGTGCAATCGTGTTGAGATTCCTTAGAATCCTTCTCGCGACATACTTAGGCGAGATAACATGGATCGGGGTGGTCCCTTCAGGAAATCCCGCTGCGTACACGCAGTCGGCGCTCTCCGATTCAAGCAGTTCTATCATTCGGTTTGTTATTTCAGGATCCACAAACGCGGACGATTCGCTCACCCTGACGACTGCGCCCGTGCGTAAGCTGCGCCAGGCTAGGCTCAGCCAGGCCAAGATGGCTGACGGCGCCCAGTGAAGAAGTCGCACCCCCTGCCGTTTTGCCTCCTTGACCAGAGCCTTGCGACGACCAGCATCCTCCAAGAAGAGATAGATTCGATCGGCGCCGTGAATCTGCTGGAGGCGGGCTATCAGATAGGTCAGGAGCGTCTGCCCCCGTTCCTGCTCGAGCAATAGCTCCCATTGCTGGCTCGGCTCGCACTGGATAATCACGGTTGTTGCGTTCATAACCGGCTCCCTTCCCCTGTTCTCATCCCCACCGACCGCCAGCTGATCTGCGCAAGGCGCACACTACGAACCCAAAATCTCATGGTAGAGGCGAATGTGTTTCTCGACGACGAGCTTCCACCCATGGTATCGCTCAACCCACGCCCGCGCCTGCTGTCCGATCGCCACTCGTTGGTCCCGACTCCGAAGAAGTTCGACAATCCTGAAACTGATCTCTTGCGGCGTACACGCCGAGATCACTGGCGGCATCACGGGGAAACACCACTTGTGTACTTCCTCATTGAAGTAGAGTACCACCGGCTTCCCACAGGCCATGGCTTCAGGCGTGGTGGTGCCGAACACGCCCAGGGTGAACTGATCTAGAACGACATCGGCGGCATTGTAGAATTCAACGAGTCTCATCTTGTTCAGCGGCGGCAGCCAGACCACGTTCCGTCCGATCCCCAGTTCTTCAATGAGTCGTTGGGACCGCTCGACCTCCTGACCCCAGCGGCAGAGGAGAAGCACGACATCCAGTTTCTGGCGATTCACGACATCCGTGAGCGCCCTGATGACCTTGTCGTTTCCTTTCAGCGCCCAGTTCTGGCGGGACGGGCAGAAGATCACGAATTCGCGTCCATACGCATTGCGAATCTGAGCCGTTGAGGGAGTCACCTGAGGCCGGCATTTCGTCTCATCCACCGGGTGGGGGATGAATTCGATGTTCTCGAGTCCCATTCTCCGAGCGGACAGGATGGAGTCAGGATTCGTGACGATAATTTTGCTGGCCTTCTTGTACGCCAGCGAGATCCACCGCCCGTTTCTCCCCTCTTCGAAGGGAAGATCGCGCATCGTCCCATGTTCGAACGCCACGAAGGGACGATTCGGAGTGATCAACAGCGCAAACTTCGGCTCGTAGAGCCCATACGCTTGAACCAAGTCATATTCTTTTAGAAAGGGAGCGAGATATCGGATCTGAACACACTGGGAGGCCACATCATCGTATTGCAGTTGATCATGGCGATGGTGCACCAGTCGGCTGTAGGCCCACCTCCATTTCGCGAACTGAACGGCCGTTCTAACCACTTCACGGTACCGCATCCACTTCAGTTCCAATGTGAACTGCCCACGAAACAACGGCTTTCTTCCATTGAAGTGGTTGGCGTTCAGCTGATTGAAATCCAGGTAGCGAAACCAGTCTGGCCGCCGGAATCCCTTGAGGTTCACCTGGGCCCATTCCGGATAGTACTCATCCACTTCTTCCTGAAACTCTGCGTCTTCCCACTCGGGCTGAGCCATGACATGGGAATAGTCATAGCAAAGCACGTCGGCCTGTATGCCGACGCGACGCTGAAACTTCGCGTTGTTATAAGCATTATTGGCGATGTTCCCGATGTGGAGGATCTTCACACCCGCCTCCCCCTGACCTTGATCGAGCCACCGCATTCCCCTGCCAACCAGACCTTCAGCCAGTCGGTGTAACGAATCGGACTGGTCAGCATGAGCTGGTCGAACCGCTGTTCACCAAACCAGGCAAAGACCTCTTGGCTACTGTGGAGATGATTGTAGCGAGGGGAGTAGGCGTCATAGAGGCCCAGTTGAATGGTGGAAACCTCCAAGGCATCAGCTCCCGGCGAATAGTAGGCACAGATGAAGAGGTGCTTCAGCACCCAGGAAAGCCGGCGATTTTTGAAAATGAGTCGGCGACACAGGCGATAGCGTTGTTCTTCGGGAAACCGCTGGAGCAACAAGCGGATCAACCCGGTACAGAAGGCTTTGACGATGTTTTGCTTTTCGTAGACCATGACATAGAGCTGCCCGCCCGGCTTGACCAACGGAGCGATCCGGGCAAACGCCTTTTTGGTGTCCGGTGTGTGATGCAACACTCCCCAACTCACCACCAAGTCAAAACTCTCCGGATTAAACGGAAGCTGGAAGAGACTAGCTTGCAGGACTGCGACATTGTCCATGTGCGCCGTAGCCTGATGCGTGATCTCGGCGCCGGCCTCTGTCAGATCCACAGCCACCACGGTCGCTCCTAAGGACGCCATTGCGTAGGTCCAGCGGCCTGACCCGCAGCCGGCATCCAGCACCAGTTTGCCCTTGAAATATTCGGGCGGGAGTTGAATCTCATCCAGCCACTGCTGGACCAATCGAGGGGTAAAGTGCAGGTGACGGGAATCCGTGTATCTCAAGTGCTCGAGGTTGAAGCTTCGCTTGACCTGCTGCTCCTTGTCTGACAAGTCAGGCAAAAACCTCGGGATATCGTTCGTGACAGGGTACGTTTTGTGGCAGTCCAGGCACTCATACTCCTCCTGTCCCTCTTTCAGTATCCCTCGGCAGAGCGGGCAGACGAGAAGATCGCTAAGAATGGCTCGCTTATTCATACCCTGTCGATCCATGCTCACTTAATAGATGGACTTTCCTAACTTCGACCGAATCCGTTCATAAAGTTCATAGGCCCTTCCCAGCACAATCAAAGGCAAGAGACTGAAGAGAATCAGGCCAGGCATTCGTTGGTCCGGATCCTGTCGTAATGTTTCGAGGAATCGAAAATAGTTTTTCAAAAGGTTGCGATGGCCCACATCCGTCTTACTGCACACGATGTGAAAGACGGAGCCATCCTTCCGACGCAGACATCGATCCATGGCAAGGATTATTCGGGTCATTATGGGGCTGCGAAGTTTTGAAAATAGACAGGAGAACGCGAACTCGGACCGAAAATGCAGAATGGAGAACTGGTCTGTGAACAGTCTGACTATCTCTTGCCGCGTGAAAGCCCGATGATATTCATGAATCGGCGGTTCACCGACCGGCTCATAGCGTTCGATGCGATACAGGTAGTGCATGATCATCGTGCTGATGCTGTTGACCGGATAGCTTTCCGGTCTCGTCAGGAAATGGTTCTGATTTGGTTCCTGAGCGATCAAGACGCCATAGGGTGCAAGCGCCCGTTTGATCTCTTTCAGCATACGATCCGGGAATGGGAGATGATGAAGAACCGAGGAACAGATAATTGTTCGAAACGCGTCGTCCTTAAACGGCAGATGTTCTCCGTCACAGACGATGGCCCTCAGCGCCGGCATCTTCTTTCTCGCTTCTCGGAGCATGGCCAGCGAGAGGTCCACAGTGACCACACGGGTGTGCCCATCATTCAATAGTCGCTCCGTCACAGCTCCCGTGCCGCCTCCCACGTCAAGCATCCATTGATCGCGCAGGGCATGGCGGCGAATCAGGTTGAAGAACTCGCGCAGGTGCGCTTGGGAAACCGGCGAGCGGTAATAATGGAAGTCGTAGCGTGCCGCCATGGTTTCCTCGTAAACCATTTCAGCTTGTTTCCAAGGCTCCATGGTCGGCCCTCTATCTGTTTTCTGTTCTTGTGTGGTCAGCTTGCACACTGGTGGGACCACGTTACAGGATGATCAAAGACGGTCTGCAAGGGCCTATTGGGTCGTTTGACCGTGAATTCGCACACTCGCTCATGGTAATCATACGGGTCGAGACGATAAATCGATTCGGGCCCTTCCTTATGCGGGAAAATGCCCGCCGTGAGCCAATAACTCCCATCACCGATGAGCAGCGGATCAAAGACGACATCAACATAACCCGTCCCCTGAAACACTCCCAAATCAATCGGCTCCTCGCCTGAAAAACAGCTTGTCACGAGGGGCCCGTCGTGACTGAAGACCAGCAGGTAGATTGAAGGATTCCGGTAGAGGCCGGCAGTCTTATAATTGATGCGCACCACCATCCGGTCCCCGCGAAAATATGCGTACTCGGTGTGCTCATCCCGATCAAGCAAGAGGACGGACTGGATCCGAATTTCCCCTGATCCCCATCTCTCACCATCCCCCCGCCGACCTGCTTGTTCACACCGGGCACTCTCCAGTCGCCGCACATACTGGTCATACGCGCGACAGACCGCTTGCGCGGAATCGAACTGCAGGAGTTTGCCATTTTCGAGCCAAAGTATTTTTTGACATAATCGACCAAGAAGGAAGGAGTTATGCGAGACAACGAGTGCAGTCCCGCCGTCGCTGATGAACCGTTGGAGATAATTGATACACTTGTTGACAAAATAGGCGTCACCGACTGCCAACACTTCGTCAATGAGTAGAAGTTCGGGCTGCAAGGCCGTGGCGATCGAGAACGCAAGCCGTGCCTGCATCCCGGTCGAATATGTCCTCAGCGGCTGCTGGATCACCTCCCCCAACTCAGCAAATTCAACAATTGCTGGCAACTTCTGTTCAATTTCTCCCAGACTTAGTCCCAAGAGTATCCCGTTGATTCGGATGTTCTCGACGCCGGAGTAGTCCGGATGGAACCCCGTACCCAGTTCCAGAAGCGATGCGACCTTTCCGTTCACTTCGAAGGACCCACTGCTGGGCGCCGAAAGCCCCGCAAGCAGTTTCAGCAAGGTGCTCTTTCCGGCTCCGTTCCGTCCTATGATTCCGACACACTCTCCCATCCTTACCTCAAATGAGACATCGTCAAGCGCCACGCGTTTCGCGTGGTATTGCTTCCTGCTGAGGACAAGCAGTTCCTTGATCAGATCGGTCCGCCTGGCATACCACCGGTAGACCTTGCTCAGATGTTTTGCCTGAATGGCAACCATCAGATGAAATCCGCGATGAGAGCACGCATTCGGCACAAAACCCAAAATCCGGAGAGAAAAATCATGGCCGCGGTGACAGTGACCACGACCCAGATAAGAAAACTCGGCGGCTGATTGGTCAACAGAATCGTCCGATACCCCTCAAGAAAATACGCCATCGGGTTGCACGCGAAGATGACGGCAAGCGCCTTGGGCACCATCTCAGGCGTGTAGACGACTGGGCTCAGAAACATGCACACTGTGAGGACGAACGGAAGGACCTGGCTCGTATCGCGGACTGTGACATGCACGGCGGACAGGAACCACGCCAAACCGATCGTAAAGACCAATTGGGCCATGATCAGCAGTGGAAGCAGCATCAACGTCCAACCAATCTGATTAAAATAGGCCAGGACTACGACGAGCAGGGTCAGACTGATCAGTCCAGAAAGCATCGTGCCCAACACCTTGCTGACTGGGAGCACCTCGATGGGGAAGACGATCTTCGTGACGAGAGAAGTGTTGGCTGTGATCGAGCCAGCCGCAGCCGAGACCGCCTCCGAAAAGATCAGCCAGGGGAGCAACCCGGCCAGAAGCACGAGCAGATACTCCGTTCCCGTCTGTCTCGGCCCACTTCTGACTTGGAACACGATCCCAAAGAGGACACCATACAGGCTGATCAACAATACAGGCTTGATCAGGATCCAGGAGAGTCCCATCAACGATCCAGTGTACGCGCGCCTTAAGTCATCCACGGTCAAGATCCGAATGAGTTCAAAATTTCTCAAGAGGCCGCTCAAGCTTTCTGAAAATGACCTATTCATCCTCGTACCTGTGCCAATCATAAAAAACCTCAGTCAATTGCTTCCAACTAAAGCAAGAAACCCAACGCAAGGCAATCGCGAAGAGAACCTAAACTAGGTTCCGGAGTCATCGATGAGCGGCACCCGAGTATTGGCTGAACCCATCCCCATCCATGAAGAGGCGGTTCCAAAATTCGAAGCTCAGGAGGCTCCAAATCAATAATCGGTGATTCACTTTGCCGGCTAAGTGCTGATCCAGGACCTGCCGAAGATAGGCCTCCTGAAAGAACCCTCGGGACAAGGTCTTGCGGTCCAGCAAAATGGCTTTGACATAGTTCATCAGAGGACCCTGGTACCAAGACTGCTCCGGAGCGCTGAACCCTTGCTTGCGCTTGCGCAGGATCTGATCCGGCAGAACCCCCTCCATCGCGCGCCGAAAGAGATATTTCCCGGACAGGTTCTCGTCGCCTTCCGGGTTTTTGTCCCACCAATGGTTGATGAGATAAGAGGTCGGGAGCTTCGTCACAAAATCCACGAGCGTCTGGTCCAGCAAAGGAACCCGTGACTCCAAGGAATGAGCCATGCT
>Ga0209376_1002857_pt1 | contig 16121 bp, 14 predicted proteins | sample GraSoiAngelo_134_FD_185891 | JGI IMG/M metagenome (GOLD analysis project Ga0209376, IMG submission 185891) | Grasslands soil microbial communities from the Angelo Coastal Reserve, California, USA - 14_0929_05_30cm (SPAdes) (version 2) | ecosystem: Environmental > Terrestrial > Soil > Grasslands ... | reverse complement strand
GAGCAAAAGCGAGCGCCGAACAAGCGCGCCATATTCTGGAAGTGCTTTGCAAAAATCAACCTGACAACGATTTTCCTGCGATATTTCTAGCAAGGGCGTATGCCATCCTCGGCGAGAAGGATTCTGCCTATAAGGAAGCCGAACGCGTCAGGGCACTACTGCGAAACGACGCGATCAGAGGGCCTGGCGCTGAAGAAAACCTGGCCTTAATCGAGATTAACTTTGGCGATAACGCGCGCGCGATTTCAATCCTCGCGCACCTCTTGCAAATCCCGTATCAGAGTTCCATCTACGCGACGCCAGTGACGCCCGCGCTCTTAAGACTCGATCCAACGTGGGACGCCTTGCGCAGCGATCCGACGTTTCAAAAGCTTTGCCAGGACAAAACGCATTAGTCGAATGCTGAATGCCAGTCCTTTTTTCATCATCTCGAGCGAAAGCCTGCTCTGAGCGCAGTCGAATGGGTCGAAGGATCTCTAACTATTCCTCGTATTCGTATTCCTAATCGCCTCCGTGACGTCATCGATGCTCTTGATTCAAAGAAAATCGGCGAGCAGACGATTAAACGAGTGGACGAACGTGTTGAACAGTGGCTCAGTCCGTCAATACCGATGAAGCGAGAATTAAAACCAGAAGAACACGAAGAAATCGTAAAAGCCGTAGCCGCGGGCGACAGAGTGAAAGCAACGAGCCTTTACCTTTCGGCCACAGAAGGCGATCTGACGACGGCCCAGAATTTCATCAAGACCCTCATTACTGAAAAGCAAGCAGCGGAATCGCAGTCGACAGCAAAAGAGGGCGGCTGACGCAATCGAATTTTAGCATATCGCCGGCCGGCCGCTTATTACTCGGCCTGGGGAACTATTTGCAGGTATTTTTGGCGCGCCGCACCTACGCGCGTCATTCCGAACTTCGAAGGCTTTCCGTGAGACCTCACATCGCGGGTTGGCGATGCCGATTCGTGTTTGTGTGATCAACCAGCTAAAGGGAAATCCTTTGGTCCGAGCCGGACTGGCGCTTTCTCCGTGACTCAGGATGACAGAGGGGATTGTTGTAATGAACGGCGACCGAAGGAGCACTGGTCGCACTTGCTTCGGAAACGGTAGTCGCAGACAGCCGCTACAGTTCTCGGAAGGCGCGTCCAAGATTTGTTAGGACATTGCGAGGCAAAAGTGATTGTTCACTTTCGCTGTTATTAAACAAGGCAAGCTCAGCGGCGCGGCCGCAGGCCCACGCACCGACGCGGGCAGCGTCGAAAGGTGAAAGGTTTTGTGCGAGCAATGCAGCACAAACGCCGGTGAGAACATCGCCCATTCCGCCGGTGGCCATTCCCGGATTTCCGGTGGTGTTGTAACTGATGCGCTTGCCGCTTTCTGCAAGGATGGTGCGACTTCCTTTCAATAAAAGCGTCACTGGAAATTCGCTGGTGAATTTTTTCGCGAGCTCCGCGCGCGAAATTTTTTGATCACCGGCGAGCCGTTTCATTTCGCCGGGATGGGGGGTGAGTAAACGCGGCCCCCGACAATTCTTAAGGATGCTCACATTAGCCGAAATGATGTTGAGGGCATCAGCATCGACAACCATCGGACTTTCTGCGCGCTGAATTAATTCGATAATTTCATTGGCGTTGTCTTTGCCCAGTCCAGGGCCGATTCCCCAGACATCGATTTTTTCCTCGATCAAATCGCGATACGATTTCACCGGTTTGACCATCGATTCGAAAGGCGCGGCGGCGGCGGCGATCTCGTAAATATTTTCGGGGACGAAGACTTCGACCAGGCCGGCGCCACCACGCAAGGCACCCCACGTGCACATGGTGGCTGCACCGGCGAAACCGCGTGAGCCCGCGACAATTCCCACTCTGCCGAACTGATTTTTGTGAGCATCGAATGGGCGGTGCGGCAGCAAACCGTGCAGTGAAGCGGTGCAGGTAACGGTTTCGTCAGCCGCCTCGAGCGGTAGATCGGATAGTGGCACGACTTCGAGCCTGCCGACAAAATTAGTGGCATTGTCTGCAATGAGGCCGCGCTTTGTCGCCGCGATCGTGACAGTAAAGTCAGCGATCACACAATCGCGATCGGCCTCTCCAGAATCGCCGTCGAGACCGGTTGGCTGATCGACCGCGAAAATGTATGCCCTGCGTTCCTGGCGCAACCGATTGATTTCACGACACGCCGCCAGAATTGGGTCGCGTAAAGGTGGTTTCGATCCGAGCCCGAGGAGACCGTCGAGAATGATTGTAGGGGGCGAGCAGCCGCGATTTGCAGCCGACACGGCTGCCGCTACAGGGGGCGTATCGCGGAACTCTGTGATTTTTTTGCGCAAAAGGTCGCTGCATTGCGATTCCGGAAAGGAGAGATGAACATCGGTGTGCCAGCCAGCGCGTTTCAGATGCGCCGCGGCAACGAGGGCATCGCCGCCGTTATTTCCTTTGCCGGAAAAGACAAGGCAGTATCCGGGACGCGGAAAGAATTGCTGCACTGCCCGCGCGATCCCAGCCCCAGCCTGATTCATCAGAGCTTCGGCGGAGACGCCGCGAGCAAATGCGACATTTTCTGCCTCACGCATTTGCGCCGAGGTAACGACCGGCGAGTTCACTGTTCCTCGGAGCTTACTTTCTTTTTTTCAGTGCTGGAGGATTTTTTCTTGGTCGAAGTTTTGTGGCGGCGGTGATGTGTGCCCGATTCGCGCACGAAACGCTGATCGAGGAAAGGCTGCAAACCAACGTCCACGCGTGATGATCGATTAGTGTAAGTGGTGCGAGCGGCAAGGGCGGGACGGTTGAGAATGCCGCGGGCAATTTCCTGGGCCAGTTGCTGCCGGTAGACATTGGTTTGGGCGTATTGCGCCTCGGTCGGGTTAGTGAGAAACCCGCATTCGACCAGCACGGCCGGAACTGTTGTTTTCCGCAAAACAAAGTAGCCGCGACGCCGGACTCCGCGATTTTCCGAGGGCGCGCCGCCAACTACGGCGGAATGAATACTGGCAGCGAGCGGCGCACTTTCGGTACTGTAGAAGTATGTCTCGATCCCGTTAGCTCCGCTGCGAGTGGCGGAGTTGAAATGAATACAGACAAAAATCGCGTTTGGATAAGAATTGGCCATGGCGACGCGCGTGCCGAGGGGAACGAATACGTCAGTGTCTCGCGTCAGGACTACCTTGTAGCCGGCCTTTTCCAAAAGCGGTTTCAATCTTAAGGAAACATCCAGGGTCATCATTTTCTCCGGCACTTGCTGACCGGGAATGCCACCGCGGTCAAAGCCACCATGGCCGGGATCGACCACGATGGTGGTGTAGCGTGTTTGGCCTGATGCGGTGGCGGTGAGTGTGGCTACTGCGAAGCAGCAAACAACATATCGCTTGAAACACGCGCTCATTATAAGCGGAGCCTTAATCGCCGCGCGGCTTCTCATTCGGTCGCGTCGATAATTTCGGGACTGCGCTGCGCACCGTCTGGGCCGCGGCTGCTTCCGTCATCCCGCCAATAACCGCGACTTCGCCGTTAGCGGTGCGTTTGAAATGCGGGCGCGATTTTGTTTCGAGCAAGGTCGAGTGAGAAAGGAGCTGTCCGTTTAAGCCAATAATTGCATAAGACCAGGCGCGCGGGGCCGAGCAATGCAGAACGTGGAGTCGATTTTCGTGATCGATTTCCGCATGCGGTTCGTCGAACGCGATAACGTGGCCGAGCGAATAAGTGGCGTAAACCACGCTGCGATGTTCATCTTCGACCCGGACGTAGAGCGAAGTGTGATCGGCAAACCGATTCGTCAAAAGCGAGTAAGTTCGGGCGTCGCCGCCAGCCTCGCTGCCCACGGGGATTCCTACGCTTTGCTTCCAGATTGGACGCGCGTCGGTTACTTCAACAACCTTGGTTGGGGAATAGAAGTAGCGCCCGAGATCGGAGAAATAAACATGCGCCCGGACGTGGTAGGTCCCGAAGTCCTGAAGTGGATAGAGAGTAGCGAGATTAATTTTTTGGGTAACGGTCTGGCCCGCCTCGATGCGGAGCGGTTCCATTTTCTGCGACGAATCGGCTGGGATCGATTGACCATCGCTGCCGGTGATTTCGAATCCGAACCAGCGTTCACCGGCGTCGTTGTTTAAGTCAATGTCGCGTCCGGCGCGATTGGTAATCGTGACGGTAGCGAGGAGTGGTTCGTAAGCGATGTATTGCAAACGGCTAAATTTTAATTGCACCTGGATCTGAGCATTGGCCGCACCAACGACCGAGCCGAAGAGAAGAAAAAGGGCGGCGATTCTTAGTGGTTGCATTCGATTAGAAGCGATGAGCAGGATTATGAGGATAAAGCAGGAATCTCACGGGCGGGTTTCGGAAAAACGATCACGCCGTTTGCTGTCGCCACACGGGAAGGGCGCGACGCCTCCCTTCTTCCAGCGCATCGATGAGCAACGCTTTCCATGCCTTCTTGATTGTTTCAACACCGGCATGAACGCTTCGGTCGTAGGCAAATTCGATCTCCCCCCAGCTCACGATTTCAAACAATGCGGCATCTCCGCATTCAGTCGCGGTTTCCGCGTGCACAATCTGGCCGTCGCGCAAGTACGCGGTGCCGACGTTTGAACCCGAGACCATTTGCACGGCACCACTGCGTTTGGAGAGGCAGCACATTTGCAAAATGTCGAGGACATGAAAAAGATCGGGCGCATCGGAAAACATCCGCACCGAGCGCTCGATCGTCGAGATCAGTCGTTCGCCGTCGATTGGTTCCGGAAAGACTTTTGAGCCGGCAACTTCCATTCGCTGTTCGGAAGCGGCATATTCGGGCAGAAACAGCGTTTGCAAGCCGGAGAACATTTCGCCGAGCAAGGCGCCAAGGATAAAACCATCGAGCCCGGCGGCCTGAAGCTGGGTCAACAAAATTCGCGGCCGCAAATTCGGCTGCCGCCGCAGCCAAACCAGGGTCTCACTTTCGCTCTGGGTCAGGACACTTTCGTATCCAGTGTAATCTTTCACCAGTTGCACCAGGTCCCGCCCAATCTCGGGGTCGCGATGCACGATGAGCAATTGCGTCACGGCGATACGGAAGGATTGGGCGCGTCGTTGATCAATCGTGCGGGCTCGGCCCGAACGGTCTGCAATTTGTCGTCATACAAAATGCGAATGACGTAGCCAAGATATTTTCGTCGACCGGAATCGCCGGAGAGCGAATCGGTGCCAGCGGCGGGCTCGCCGTGCTTCTTCGCTCGAGGCGAGTTTTTGCCAGGGGTAACCGCGGCTGCGGCAGCGGAGAGTGCCGCTTCCGAGGTGATGGCATGAGTTTTGGAACGAAGATAGGTGACGATCAGTGTTTCGGGGTTGGATTCCAGCCAGTCATGTTTCGGATTCATCCACTCGTAGTTAACGTCCGCGTCTGTCGCCACGACCTTGTCGTTATCGACCGAATCATAGAACAAAACCATGATCCGCAATTTCGAGTGATCGATTGCCACGCCCTGTCGTTTTTTGATCCCGATTTTCAGGCGCAGATTTGTTTCTGCCTCCGGATCCGGGATCTGCTCCGTCTCAATGCTGGTCACGCCGAAGACTGAGCCTTCGGGGAGTCCCTCCGCATCCAGGGGCTTGCCCGCCGTATCCATCGGCACGCCGGCCGCCGGCGTCGCCGCTGCCCCAACGCGCAATTTCATGTCGGCCAGTTCGTAGAGTGGGCCAGCCGATGGACCGAGATCCTGAATTTTCCGCCAAGTCTCGTTAGAACGATCGAAGAGTTGGATTGATTCGTAAATCGCCGCCATTTCCGCCAGCACCTGCGGATTTCTCGGGTCACGCTGAGAAGCATCCTGCAAGCGTGCTAGTGCGTTGGCAGTATCGCCGTGCTCGCGGAGGACATTGGCTTCCTTGAGCAAATGATCGGAAGCGGAAAGAGCCACGGAGCTGGGAGCATCCGGTTGCGCGGGAAGCGGTGTCGCTTCCGGCTTCGCACTAGTCGATACAGCCGGTCTTTTCAGCGATTGCAATGTCGCTCGCTCGGCGCGGTACTCCGCGCCGAAATGGATTGCGATCGCAAGAATTTCCAACGCCGCAGCCACGAGAATAACACCGACCGCGACGGAATAAGTCCGGTCGCTGGGCGATGAAAAGCGGCGAGAACGGGCATTACACCTATTTCAGTTAACGGGACGCGAGTCAGCTGTCAATCGACTGCACGTGGACAAGGTGAGGCAAGGGATTGTTCAAAAAATGGTCCGGGCGCCTTGGTGGTGCCCAGCTAAGTCCCGATCTGAAACCGAGACTGGAATGACGAAACGCAAATGACGAAGGCGTTTTGATAAGGGCGTTTCGACGCGTCCGGGACTCGCCGCGGCGAGTCCCTCCAGTAAAGATTCACCGCGAGATGTCGCGTTGCGAGAGCAGGCGGAAGCCTTCGCCCTGCAAGACCGACGCGGCGCATTCCGAATCATCGACGTGCATGGCGAGGGCGGCGCGACCATTGGGGCGGGTCAGGAGCGGATAACTGAAATGCACATTCACTTCCGCCATCAACAGTGTGGCCAGAATTTTGATGAACTGGGTGGCGACTTCGCGCAGCTCCACCACCATCAACTCGCAAACCCCGAAAGCGACGTTATTTTCGCGGAACAACTCTTCCACCCGCTCGGGGTCGCTCACGATGATGCGTGCGATGGCAGCATCGGTCGACTCCGAGACGCTGAGGGCCACGACGTGAGTGGCGTGGGCATTGAGCAGCTTTACGACCTCGAGCATGGCACCCACCTTGTTCGGCAAGAAAACGGAGAACTGCCGGACCAGTGGCCCGCCTATTTTGGAAGTCGTTTCCGGTAAATCGACCTGCATGTTTTTCGAATTCAGGGACAAAAAATTCGGGGTCGAAATATCTCACTGTCCGCCTTCCATTTCCAACCGAATTTGTCCCGGTAAATGTCTGTCTGGTTGGAAGCCAAGCTGCCGGCGAAATGCTCGCGATTGCGATCTGGCGATGTGGAAGAGATACGCAGAATGAATGGAGGGACGCGCTTCGGCGCGTCCGGGACGTGCGGAAGCATGTCCCTCCGGTAAAGATTCCATCTTGTGAGACCAACTCCGTTTTTCTCACTTCACGACAGCGATCGGGTGCGAGACCCGCGCTCCTATCAGAGCTTCGATCTGTTCATCGCGCTGATTCTGTTTAGAATCGCTCCCGGGCATGGAACAAACCGAAAGTGAGTTGCTGGCGCTGCGACGCGAGAAGTTAGCGGCTTTGGAAAAGCTTGGGGTCGCACCTTTCGGCGCGGCGTTCGAAACCTCCGGCGATATTGCGCACGCGCGGGAGAAATTTGCCGAAGGCGCAAGTTTTCGCATCGCGGGCCGGATCAGTGCACATCGCGACATGGGCAAGAGCCACTTTGTTGATCTCAAAGATGCGAGCGGACGGATGCAGATTTATTTGCAGGCAAAGGAACTCGGCGCGGAAGCCATGGAAATTTTTAAGCTGCTCGATCTGGGCGATTTCATCGGAGTGGAAGGAACCTGTTTCACGACTAAAACGGGCGAGCCGACGCTGAAGGTGCACGAGCTGGAGTTGCTGGCGAAATCGCTGCGGCCATTGCCGGAAAAATGGCACGGCTTGCAGGACATCGAGGCGCGTTATCGCCAGCGTTACCTCGATCTGGTCACGAACGATCAATCGCGCGCGGTTTTTACTAAGCGTTTTGTGATTGTTCGCGAGATCCGCCGTTTCCTTGAGGATCGTGGTTTTGTGGAAGTAGAGACCCCGATGCTGCAATCGGTCGCAGGCGGAGCGGCAGCCGAGCCATTTGCGACCCATCACAAGGCGCTCGGGTTGGATCTTTATTTGCGGATCGCGCCGGAACTTTATCTGAAGCGTTTGTTAGTGGGTGGATTCAATAAAGTTTTCGAGCTCAATCGCAATTTCCGGAACGAAGGAATTTCACGCAAGCACAATCCCGAGTTCACCATGCTGGAGGCGTATTGGGCCTATGCCGATTTCGAGAAGATTGCGGACTTGGTAGAGGAAATGATTTGTCATGTGGCCGAGGCGATTATCGCGATGGAGGGTGGAGCTCCTGCGACGCCAGAGCGGGCTCGCCCGCCGCGGCGGGTAAACTCCAGTTCACCCCTCCAGTTTCAGCATCGGGATGCGGAGGGAAACGTGACGCGGACGATCAATCTAACGCGGCCGTGGCGGCGGGCGCGTTATCACGATTTGGTGCGGGAAGCGGCGGACGCGGATTGGTTTGAAATCTCAAGCGAGCAACGGCGGGAGCGGGCGAAAGACCTGGACGTGGAAATTCTCCCACAGCTGGCCGATTTCGAAGTAACGCAACACGTTTTCGAAAAACTGGTGGAAGAGAAAACTTTCGATCCGCTTTTCGTCACACATTGTCCCAAGGAATTGGTTCCGTTGGCGAAACAGAATCGTCAGCAACCGGAGGTGGTTGACGTTTACGAATTGATCATCAATGGCGTGGAAATTTCACCCGGTTACACGGAACTAAACGATCCGGTCACGCAGCGGCGACGGTTGCTCGAACAGGCGGGGGAGGAAACACAGAAAGTGGACGAAGATTTTTTACTCGCGCTCGAACATGGTATGCCGCCGGCCGGCGGATTCGGGCTCGGGATCGATCGGCTAACCATGTTACTTACTGGTGCCGAATCGATCCGGGATGTGATATTGTTCCCCCTGTTGAAACCGAAACGTGTCACCTGAGCCAACCTGGTCATGCAAATGCCGTCTGCCCCCCGATCTTTAGTTGAAGACAAGCGGCCGGATTCCGGTCAATACGCCCTTTTGCGCAGTGTCCCGATGTTCGCGGCTCTCAATGATGCCGCAGTAGAGGAACTTTGCGGCTACTTGCATCCGATCGAGCTCAAGCGCGGCTCGAGTTTATTCCGGGTCGGCGATTCCGGTGACGCGATGTATTTTATCGAGAGTGGGCGGGTTCGCATCACGGTCACGGACGCCGATGGGCGTGAAGTAATTCTCGCGTCGCTCGGTCACGGCGATTTCTTTGGCGAGATGGTAATGCTCGACGGCCATGGCCGTTCGGCTGATGCCACCGTGACGGAGGATTCGCGTCTGGCGGTACTGACGCGGGAGAATTTTCTCACCTTCGTCTCGAGTGACTCGCGCATCGTCCTGGAAATGCTGAGTGCGATTACGGGCCGGTTGCGCCGCACCGACGATCTGCTGCGGCATCGCGTTTCGCGCAATGCCAATGAAGAAGACGCCAAAAATCTCACCCTGGCGGATCGTGCCGCCGATAAGATCGCTAAATTCGGTGGAAGCTGGAAATTCATTTCGGCATCGATCCTTTTTACTTTGTGTTGGATTGCGCTCAATACCTGGTTGCTCCACGACAATGGCTTTGATGCGTATCCCTACGTCTTGCTTAACCTGGTGATCGGGATGATCGCGTCGTTGTCGGCCCCCGTCATCATGATGTCGCAGAATCGCGAAGCGCAGAAGGACCGGTTGCGGGCTGATCTTGATTATCAGGTCAATTTGAAAAACGAAATGCTGCTAGGGGAAATTCTGCGTCTTTTAGAAAAGCGCGAGAAAGATGCGCCGAAAAGATATGAGGATGAGGAGTGACAGTGTCGCAAGGCGACGAAATCCCAAAATCCAAATCCCAAGCTCTGGGTAAGCCAACAAATTCCCAAAATACCATCCTAACCGCGGATCACGCGGATAACACGGATGTGAGGAACAGAGGGAAATCAATGAAACGGACGCTGTAGAGGTAGTAGGAAGGGACCCTTGTTTTCTTGGTTATCTTTTGTTTGCGGTCCTTTGCGCTACCGGCGATCTACACGTCATCCGTTAAATCCGTGCAATCCGCGGTTTCGATTTCTGTCGTAGGTCAGTCGAGAGCCATTCCCTCGCAGGGCATTCGTCCTGCTCATGGGTCTGGTAATGACATTGCATTCGCGTTCCAAAGAGCAGCGGGAAGCGGTACGGCAACTGGTTTATCTCGTGCTCACGCGCGACATGGCCACCTTTAACCCCGACCGCTTTAAGTATTGGATCAAGGAAACTGACAGCAAGTTCCGCAAAGTCGGTCTGATGCTGAAGTTCGAGATCCGGGATCGGTTCGTCTATTTTCGGATTCGAGAGATTCGTAATGGGCGAATCATTTATCAGTTTGAATCATCGACGCGAGTGCCGTTTGACGAACGCGACGTGGTGCTTTCATACGAGGAACTGAGCTCGGGAGGACGCTAACCGGAATCCCCGCGCCAGATCGGTTGTTTAGCGATTGCGCGTCGAGGCCGGCGCTTCTCCACCGGTCTCTTTCCCGCCGAAGAGCAGAGAAAACACGGCAAAGACCGAGATTCGCGGCGCGTCATCGGTAGCTCCAATCAAGGGCGAAATATCGAAACGGGTGTTGGCCGTCGGTTTCCAGCCAATGGTGGGCCCGACGATGAAACGCCAGGATGGATCGCCGCGAATTCCTTTATCAGTGAAACCCGTGAGCTGCATTTCTGCCCCCACCTTGAGCCGTTCGTTGGGCAATAAAACTGGAATTACTACGCTCTGCGCAAAACCATATTCGCGGCCGCGGTCGCCAGTGACTTCCTGCTCGAAGAATGCATTGAAGGCCCATTCCAGTTTGCCGAAAAACTCCTCCGAAAGAAGGAGCCGGATTTCGTAAGCGTCAGGAAGTGGGTTGCGTTCGTGCAAGAAGTCTTCCGCTTCTCCTTTGCCGAGTGGCTCGGGTGGACCTTCATCGTGCAAAATGTGACCGATGCCGAACTTCCATTCAGCGAAGAGAGTTGGATTAAGCGGTATTTTGTCCCAATCTGCAAAGGCGTAACGTGCTTCGATACTGGCGCTGCGCTCCTGCCAGGTACCGCGAAAACCTTCGGTCTCATTTTCAAACGCGACGCCGAAGCGTGCGGGCAAACCGACTTCGATCTCTTCGGTAAACGAATGATCGGGCCGGTTAAATTTGAGCGCATCACCTTCGTAGATGACACTGGTATAGACCGCCCAGGGCGGAAGGACGTAGGCGTTGAGAAGAGGTGTAAAACGGCTGCGTGAAAACGCGGGTGGCGCACCGTACGCGCTCGGAACTTCCTCCCCAACGACCGTGATTTCTTCGGTAGCAGGGCTCTGAGCGAGGGCGTATTGGTTGATGGAAGGAAAGCAGAGACAACCAAAAGCGATCGTCCAGACGACGAGTCGGCGGGAGATTAGGTTTCGCATGGAAGTGGGTTAGTGGGCGAAAGCAGGCAAGACAAGGAAAAATTACAGAATTGTAATGTTTTCTTTGGACGGCCTCGGCTCACCGCAAGTGAACTGCCGCAAACTCTGTCTCGGTGAAATGAGTCACCTATTTCGGCTAGTGCCGATGGCGAACTTATCTCCAGGTCGGACGAATTCGTTCCCTTGGCGAAGAAGTTCATCCCTCCCGGCTACGACAGAACGGGGCAGAGGAGACGCTCGACAGCTGGCGCAAGTACGTCCATTTATAAAGCCAATGCGATTAAAGGAGAGCCACGAAAATGGCGTGGTGATTTTCGCGCTGTCCGGCGCAATCGATTTGCACTACGCCCCGACACTGCGCTCTCTTTTTCAATCGAAGTTGAACGAACGTTGCCCGGCGTTAATTGTTGACCTGAGTGCGGTCGATTTCATTGATTCAACCGGCCTGGCAACCTTGATTGAATATCATCGCGATACTGGTGCGCATGGTGGTGTTTTTAGTCTGGCCGGGATCAATCCGAATTTGAAAGCGATTTTTGACGTAGTGCAATTCCACAAGCTGTTGGCGATTTTTCCGACCGTGTCGGAGGCAAAAGCTGCGATCAAGCGGCGCCAGGTTCCGCCCTACATGGCAGATGAACCAGCGAGTAGCTGACGAGGAACGGCAATTTTGTTCTAACGCGGAATTCGGGCGACGAAGAGCGATTAAGTCAATTCGGAAAAGGTTTCGGGGGGGGTGGCCATTTGCCCCGTTCGGAGCTTGCCTGAAATGAGGGTCTTAAGAGGCGGAATGATTAGTCCCCATCGCCATTGTTCCTACAAATTTCTTTAGCTCCTGAAAATCGATCGGCTTGGTCAGATGATGATCGAAACCGGCGTCCATGCTGCGGCGCACATCCTCCTCCATGCCAAAGCCGCTGAGAGCGATGCCGACAAGTGATTGTCGCTGTTTGGCTGCGCGCATGATGTCACAGCCGTTACCGTCAGGTAGGCCGATGTCGCTGATTAGTCCGTCGAAACGCTCGGCCTCGAGAAGCTTGATCGCGGCCTGAACGCCTTCCGCGGTGAGAACCTTGTGGCCTTGTTTACGCAGCAGGGCCGCGAGCACTCGTAGCGTCTGAGGATGATCTTCGACCACCAGCAATTGCAGGCTTTTGGCAGGTCCTTCGTCAGCGATGGAGCCTGAGACGCTCGCTGTTTTTGGGCTCTCCACCGAAGCCAGAGTGAGTTTAAAGGAGGTGCCGCGGTTTGGTCCTTCACTATGAACGGTGATCGCTCCACCCTGTAATTCGAGCAGCCTTTTTGATATCGTAAGCCCAAGGCCAAGCCCGCCAAATTTCCGGCTAATTGAACGTTCACCCTGTTCGAATGCCCGGAAAATCCGATCTAGCTGTTCAGGTTCAATTCCAACTCCGGTATCGGTAATCTGGAACACAAAACGCCCTTGTTCGTTCCTAGTTCGAATCGTGATGCGACCATTCCTTTTGGTAAACTTCACCGCATTGTTGATCAGATTCCAAAAAACCTGCTGAAGTCGAACGGCGTCGGCCCAGACATGGTGGCGGTCGGCGCCGAAGTCCACGAGCAGATCCAACTGTTTCTCGAGAATGTTGTCGCGGGCGATTTCGAGGCTGTTGCGGAGAAGACCGTGGACATCGACGACCTCGAGATGTAGCTCGATTTTTCCGCGGGTAATGCGGGTGAGGTCCAACAGATCATCGATTAAACGCGCTTCCAATTGCACACTCGTGCGGATGGCGGTTACTTCTTCGCGAAGCTGGGGCGAGAGATCCTCATGTTCGGCCAGATAACTCGCCGCGGCTAGCGCTGGGGTCAGCGGCGTCCGTAGCTCGTGACTAAGGACAGCGAGGAAGTCGTCCTTGGCTTGGCTCGCCCTTTCCGCGGCGATTTTTTCGATGTTGAGCTGGCGCACCTGTTCTTCCTGCTTCTGCCTGGCTGCTTCCGCCAGCATGCGATTGGTATCGATGCGAAACAGCATTCGTGTCGTCCACCAAATAGCCGCGAAAAATAGAACCATGAAAGTGGTGGCGGAATGGGCCGCACCAAAGGTCGGATCATACAGTCCGGCTCTCTCCGCGGTTTGGCGGAGGGCACCGATCAGAATGGGAAGAAGAATCGCCAGCGGAATAAGTCGCCGCGCCAGCATACCCGCTGCGGTCTCGCTGACGATGATTGCCAATGTTCCGCGGTCTGCGCGCGCAAGAAGAATTCCGGTTGCGAGAAGGAAGAAGGAAACCGAGGTCAAAAGCGAGGCCGGCGTGTAAGCGCGGGCCGTGTAAAAGCCGATCAGGTAGTGGGAATACGCGACCAGCGAAAGAATCGCGATTACCGCAGTGACGGCACAGGCTACCTCGGCGGGACGAAATCCACGAGCTGTCTTCCAATTGAGTGAGAGCAGGGACGCGCCGATCAAAACAAAACCGAGCGAAATTCTTGCGCCGTTGACTTCGACCAGGGAACCGTCGGCTAACGGCGACATCACCAACCATCCTAGGACGGCCACATCATGACGGTAGAGGAGGAGATTTAATCCACCCATGACGATGATCGCGCCGGCAAGGAGTTGTCCAATGATGCTGCGCTTTTTCGGGGCGTCGATGGGTTGGCGCAGAAATAGGGCGGCACTCGCGGCTAGCAGACCGCCCGCGGTAAAAGGATTCATTGCAATCATGCCAGGGGCGAAATTTTTCAACAGATCGATTTGAGCAATCCATCCTGTCAGCACGGTGACGGCGATCGCGGCGGTAAGGCGACTGGTCGCTAAGGGGGCGACCTGTGTGATCGGAGCTTTCAATGAATCTGAACCGGTTCGAAGTAGCAACGGAGCGAATTCCGTGCTAAAGCATGTTTCGCATTGAGGAAGGCGCCTCTTTTAGCGAATTAGACTCTTGCTTTTCCGGCAGTAACGAGCGATTAAAAGGCCAGCGCCATACGAATAAACTTTTGCCGATAGAGAAAAACCCCGAATTACCGTGATCAGACCATCCATTAAGACGGAGATATTCGTGTGCGATGAGTGCGGGCAAAGGAAGCGGCTGAAGACCGCTTCGCGTCATTGGTGCGATTCATGCAGTCACGGTTCGCCCGTGGAAATGCGACCAGCGCGAGATAAGCGGGTCGTGCAGCCGCAAAAAGCGACCACGACGCATTAAGCGCTATTTTGGACGCAGGCTGAACGTCAACGCTGCGGGACTCCCAGGCCGGTTATCGTCTCCGATATTGCGGCCGATATACCCGATATACTTTGGGAGGTGCGGGAGCGGCGAACTTGCGCCTGCGCAGCTTGAATCGCCTCGCGCGCTGCGCGCCTGAGGCCGCCAGTCAGTCCAATTCTGGAGAGCAGCCAGATGATCCATTTCGTCGGATCCCACTGCCACGATTTTACTCCGTTGCGATAATCGTGCTGAAATTCGTGGTGATAGTTGTGATAGCCTTCCCCGAAAGTGAGCAGTGCCATGAGGAGTGAATCGCGCGCGCTACATCTGGTGGAGTAAGGCCGGCGACCAAGGGTGTGACAGGCCGAGTTAATGAAAAAAGTGCAATGCTGAATCACCACCACCTTGGCGACGCCGCTAATGAGAAAAGCTCCGAGTGCCCCGATCCAGCCATTCCAAACTGCGCCCAGCAGCACGGGCAAGGCGAAACCAATGAGAAGAGCGATGGTATGGACGTGCTGATGTTGCCACATCACCAGCCGATCTTTTTTTAGGTCGCCCACGTTATCGAACGGCGGCTGGGGCAGAAGCTTGAACAGGAGCCAGCCGATGTGAGCATGGAAAAATCCCTTGGTGATATCGTATGGGTCCTCCTCGTGATCGACGTGTTTGTGATGGCGCCGATGTTCGCTCGCCCACATCAATACCGAATTTTCGAATGCAGCCGGGCCAAACATGAGGACGAAGAGTTTCACCGGCAGTCTGGCACGAAAGGCAAGATGCGAAAATAATCGATGATAGCCAAGGGTGATGCTAAAGCCGGTGGCGCTGAGCAAGAGGAAAAACAAGATTACCTGGAACCAATCGATGCCGAAATACCAGAGGTAGATCGGGACCGTGGTGATACTGAGGACGAACGTTCCGATAAGGAACGAGCTGGTTAACCAATTAACGCGATGGAATGGAATGCGGGAAAACATGATGCGGTGCCTATTACCCGCAATCAGCGCGCCAGAACAACGTCTTTTTTCGTCCAGCTATGAACTTGCTGGCAATGAGGGCAGGTGAACTTGGGCGTTTTCACTTTGGCAGCGGCCCAGAGTTGTTCGTCGATTGTCTGACCGGTCGTCGCCAGCTTGGCCGTAGCGGGACAGCGAACAAGTAGTCGCTTAATCACGGGGCCGGTTTTTGCTTTTCGGACGGCGGGTGTTCCAAAAAATTTCATTTGGTTAGAGGCGGTAGACGATGCGCGCCTTATCAATGTCGTAAGGCGACATCTGCAGTTTAACGCGATCGCCGATGGTAAGTCGAATAAATCGTTTGCGCATTTTCCCGGAAATGTGCGCGAGGACAAGATGCTCGTTGGCGAGCGCAACCCGGAACATGGTGCCGGGCAGGACCGACATGATCGTTCCTTCCAACTCGAGGGCTTTTTCTGAATTCATGGTCGAGTGCAGGCCGGCCCCGAAAATTCTCGAAGCCGGCCGCAACAATCGATTTCGGATCTACCGACGATTGCCCGCGAACGAACCCTTGCCGCCGTATGGGCGCGGACGCTCTTCGCGAGGACGCGCTTCACTGACACTCAGCGTGCGTCCGTTCAATTCCTTGCCGTTGAGCGCGCTGATTGCAGCTTCCGCTTCGGCTTTTTCATTCATGGTGACGAACGCAAAGCCGCGCGATTTGCCGGTCATGCGGTCCATCATCAGCGCTACTTCGCCGACCTGGCCATGTTGTTCGAAAAGATCCTGAAGAT
>Ga0209376_1002854_pt1 | contig 16132 bp, 11 predicted proteins | sample GraSoiAngelo_134_FD_185891 | JGI IMG/M metagenome (GOLD analysis project Ga0209376, IMG submission 185891) | Grasslands soil microbial communities from the Angelo Coastal Reserve, California, USA - 14_0929_05_30cm (SPAdes) (version 2) | ecosystem: Environmental > Terrestrial > Soil > Grasslands ... | reverse complement strand
TCGACGATACCAAATTGAGTGTGGCCGATTTGAAAGAGATCGTCGCGCGTTTCAAAAATTTGGTCAAAGAACGCACCGGCAAACAATTTCCCAACGACCCCTGGGCGCAGCTGCAGGGATCGATCGGCGCCGTGTTCGGTTCGTGGATGAACGATCGCGCCATCGTTTACCGCCGGAAATACAACATTCCCCAGGAATGGGGCACCGCCGTGAATGTGCAGGCGATGGTTTTCGGCAATACCGGCGTCAATTCCGGCTCGGGCGTGGCTTTCACCCGCGATCCCGCCACCGGTGAGAAAGTTTTTTATGGCGAATTTCTCATCAACGCCCAAGGCGAGGATGTGGTGGGCGGAGTACGCACTCCGGAGCCAGTTGCGGACCTAAAAAAGCATTTGCCCAAAGCGCTGGTTGAGCTCGAGCGGATTCGCCACGTCCTCGAGGCGCATTTCAAAGATGTGCAGGACTTCGAATTTACCATACAGGACGGCAAGGTTTTCATGCTGCAAACGCGGAACGGAAAACGCACCGGGGTGGCGGCAGTGAAATTTGCCTGCGACATGGTGCGCGAAAAATTAATCGAATGGAAAACCGCGATCACCCGCGTGCCGGCCGATCAGCTCGATCAGGTTCTGGCGCCGGTGTTCGACCGCGCTGCGCTGAAGAGTGCGAAGGCGATTGCGAGTGGGCTTCCGGCGGGGCCGGGCGCAGCCACTGGCAGAGTTTATTTTAACGCCGATCGCGCCGCTGCGGCAGCGCACAAAGGCGAGAAAGTGTTGCTGGTACGGGTCGAGACGTCACCGGAGGATTTGCGCGGCATGATCGCGGCGGAAGGAATCCTGACCGCGCGTGGCGGTGTCAGTTCCCACGCCGCTTTGGTCGCGCGGCAAATGGGCAAGGTGTGCATTTGCGGCGCATCGGCCCTGAACATCGATTATCGCGCGAAAACAATGTCGGTGAACGGCGCGATTTTTCGCGAAGGCGCAGACTATCTTTCGATTGATGGGACGAGCGGCACTGTTTACGCGGACCAATTGCGCAACGCTCCTTCGGAAATCATTCAGGGCTTGCTTTATGGCGACAAAATCGCGCAGAGGAGCGAGACTTATCGCAACTTCAATCAGCTTATGGATTGGTGCGCGAAAGTCACGCGCATGAGTGTTCGCACCAACGCGGATACGCCGGAGCAGGTGGAAAACGCGGTCGCCTTTGGTGCCAGTGGCATCGGGCTTTGCCGCACGGAACACATGTTTTTCGAGGGCGACCGCATCGATGCCATGCGGGAAATGATTTTGGCGCGTAAAGCGGACGATCGACAAAAAGCGCTCGCCAAACTGCTACCGTATCAGAAAGGCGATTTCGTTGGAATTTTCAAAGCGCTCAAAGGAAAGCCGGCAACGATTCGTTTGCTTGATCCGCCACTGCACGAATTTCTCCCACAAGATCACGCCGCTCAAAGCGCGCTGGCGGAGAAAATCGGTGTCAGCCAGGAAGAGATCGCGCGACGTGTCCATGAATTGCACGAACAAAATCCGATGCTGGGCCATCGCGGATGCCGCCTCGGAATTTCATTCCCCGAAGTGACGGAGATGCAGGCACGTGCGATTTTCGAAGCCGCGGCGGAAGTGCACAAGAGCGGAACCAAGGTGCATCCGGAAGTAATGATCCCGCTGGTCGGTTTTAAGAGAGAGCTCGAATTGCAGGTGGAGATCGTGCATCGCGTCGCACAGGAAGTGCAGGCGGCGAAAAAAGTGAAATTCAATTATTTGGTCGGGACAATGATTGAAGTGCCGCGCGGTGCGTTGACCGCAGACGAGATCGCGGAAACGGCAGAGTTCTTCAGCTTCGGCACAAATGATCTTACCCAAACTGCGCTTGGCATGAGCCGTGATGACAGCGGATCATTCCTGCCGCATTACGCCGAGCTGGAAATTGTGAAACGCAATCCATTTGCCACCATCGATCAAGAGGGCGTCGGCCAGTTGATGCAGATCGCGATCGAGAAAGGGCGCAAGACGCGACCGAAGATCAAGCTCGGCATCTGCGGGGAACACGGCGGTGATCCCGATTCCGTGAAATTCTGTCACCGCTTGGGGCTGGACTACGTCAGTTGCAGTCCATTCCGTGTTCCAATCGCGCGACTCGCCGCTGCCCAAGCCGCGCTGGCAAAATAGGTCACATACTTCGGTCATCCCGAGCCTAATCGAGGGATCCCGTTAAAATTACCTTAAAGCTCTCGCAACGGGATCCCTCTGCTCTCGCTCGGGGAGACCGAGTTATGAGCGATGCCTAACGATTCGTGGATGGTTCTTTCTGCGAGGAACGCTATTGGAGTCAGACAATTCATTGATCAGTCGGTGAACCCCTACAAGGGGCAATTTTTTCAGCGAACGCCGAGCGAACTTAGCTGTCGAAGCTGGAATGGGCTCAGACGGCAATAACAAAACAAAGCTGGAAGAAGACATCTGCATTCACATTTTCACAGTATCATCGGCGATGGTTGGTGTTTGCCTGACAGTGATAGGATTGATTCGCGTCGTTATCACCCTAGGCAAAGCCGATACCCTGGCTGACGACCTCCTCGCCAGTGACGCGCTTCTATTCCTCACTTCCTGTCTTCTTTCCTATGCGGCGCTACGGGCCCGCAATCTTCGCCGCATGCATAACATTGAGCGCGCCGCCGACGTCGTTTTCATCGTCGCAATGGTAGTGATGACCGCCATTTGCGGTTTCATCACTTACTCGATTTCAGTTTCTTCGACCGCGGGACATTAGAAGGCGACGGAGGGCACCGAGGATAGAATCACTATGCCCGCAGCGTTACCTTAAAGTCCGCGCAACGGGATCCCTCGGCCGAGCCGGACTGGCGTTTTTCGCTCGGGCTGACAGGTTTCACCTGGCGATTGAGAATTACTTCTGCCTTGCTTCCTCGAACTTGGTCCATGCGTTCCAAGAACGTTCCCAGTTATTTTTCGCCGCCCAAGCCTGGGCCTCCAGCAAATAGAAATAAGCTGGTGGCTTTCTGGTCACGGTAAAATGTCGAATGGTGCCGAGCGCGTCGTCGATCGAGCCCCGATTCATTTGCTGGCGATAGAGGGTATAGGCCGCAGAAAAATTGTTTGTGTCGCGGTAAACTCGTTCCCGCAATTGTTCGATGGACTGGCCTCTTTCTTCCGGTGGGAAAACAACCTTGCTATCAAATTTTTGCATCAGTTCGCAGGCCCCACGGAAATCGCCGGAGCTGCCGCGATATTTCGCGACAGTCCGCCAGGTGAATTGCAACCAATCGGGATGCTTGTTGACCGCAGCGATAAGCACGTTGATGTCACCGCGGCTGTCCCAAAGTTGAAAAAGCTCGCGTTTTTCTTCCGGCTTCATCGCGACCAAGTCCGGATCGGCATCGAAAAACTTGCTGAAGGCGGGCTGAAATTCTTCGGCGTTCAGCTGCGCAAAATAGACGAGGGCCAGATCATGTTCACTGAAAGCAAGCTGCCTGATAATCTGGCGCGCCGCCGGATCGCGTAGCTTGGCGGTAAACATAATCGTGCGGAAGACGTCCTTGCGTTCTGGTCCCGCGCGACGCAAAGCCTCACGCCATGCCACCAGAGCAAGGTCCGGCCGCACTCGCAGCCAAACGAAACCTTCCTGCAACGGCACCGACTCCGAATTCGGTTCGAGAAAGCGGGCACGCCGAAAATCATCCAGCGCCTTCTGCGCCGGTTCACGTTGTCCGATCTCGGCGGTAGCGCGCAGATAATAAAGTTCCCAATCGAGCGGCGCCCAATTCAATGCGCGGTTAGTCAGGTTGATCGCCTCGCCAAAATTATGCCCGCGACTGGCGACAACGGCGAGCTGTTTGGCGTTGCCGACTCCGACCGCGCCGGGCAACATCGCCATCGAGCGCCAGGCAATTGTCCAGGAAAGACCAGTCACGAAAAATGCGACGCCGAGAATCCGAAAAATCCATGAGATTGTTTTCGACATTTGCAGTTGCGTGGGCCGATGCAGTGAAAGACCCAGCAAGAACATCGCTGAATAAGCGGTACCGACGCGATGACTCGAGACATCAACGAGCCCGTGCAAGGCAAACATGAGCGCACCAATCAAGGCGGCGAGGCGGAAACGCTGGTTGGTGCCGACTTGTAACGGAGCGACGCGCCAGACGAGCAATACCGCGCCGAGGAGAATGAGCGGCACGGCGACCCAACCGAGCTCCGACCAAACCCACAGCCAATCGCTTTCGGGATGAAGGGAGCGGGTGGTGCCACGAGAAGCATCGCGAAAGATGGCAAAAATGGATTCGAAATTACCAAGACCAACTCCCACCCAGGGCGACGAGCGGATCAATTGCCAGGTGTCGCGGAAAATTGACCAGCGAAAGTCCGATGAAATATCGGTCCCGGCGAATTTCTCGAGATGAAAGCGTGCCACCGTTTCACCGCCGGCAACCAGAAGTGCGCTAACGAGAAGAAGGAGAAAGGAAACCGCTAGCGAGATGCGGCAGGCGGCGCCAGCGCGCGTGGGGGCATCAAGCCGGAGCGCGACGGTCGCAATCCAGATTGCGCTCGCCGCCACGAGAATAACGATGCCCGCGCGGGAAAAATTGAGGCAAATGGCCGTGATGACGATGATCAGAGCGATCGCCCAGAGGATCCAGCGTTTGCGGCCGTGCCGAATGTCGTCCTGGGCCGAGGCCAGAATCAGGACGGAAGTCACTCCGAAAAGATCGGCGGTTTGATTGCGATTGAGGAAAGGGCCGAAATTGCGCGGGTTGTTCCAGGAAGGAATCGAATGATGGGTAACGTAAAGCAGAATGCTGAGTGCGGCGATCGCGACGATACCGGAAGCGAAAAGTTGCAATTGAAAACGGGCCACGCGCAATTCCAGTTCCTGAGCCGAGACGCGGTAAAGCCAGCACAGACCGGCGACAAGACTGGCGAAACAACCAGCGGTCAACCAGGGCTGGGGGGTTATAGCAGCGGGCAAGGCGATTCCGAAATCGTTCGTGAGTGCTGTCCGCCAATCTGGAGTGAAGAACCAGGTCTGCGGTAAAAAGCTGACGAGCGCGCAGAGGGCAAACGCTAAAAACGTGGCATTAATCTTCCAGCCGAGAGAGCGGCGTGGTGGCTGGAAAACCAGGAACGCGCCAAAGAAAGCGACGATGATCCCCTCGGCCCATTTGCTGGTCGCGCCGCCGAGAAAAACCGCAAGAACCGGCAGCAACGCGAGGAAAAAACTGCGCGCCCATTGCGCCGGCACGGGATGATGAATGGCGTAGCTGACAGTCGTCTCTTCCATCCTCTTCTTAGTTCTATTGCGATTGCGCGAAGTGTAGCATGAGTTGAAGCGGAACGGCCATCGCGTAGTCTCACGCCACGTAAGGCGGTTTAAGTGATGCTCACCCAGCGTTCCGAGGGTCTTCGGCGACTTTTATTAATCTGCCAGATTTGGATTACAGCCGGACTCTTCTGGCTCGGGGTCTGGGTGATGGTGAAGTTTTATTCCCCAAGTGGAGAACTGACCTGGCGTCGCTACAGCATCTATTGTGTGTTGCTCGTGCTGGGGTTGACCCTGGAATATCTGGGGCGAGACAGCGCGCGCGATTATCCGCTGCAAACCGATCTCCTGCGGGAACATCGTGTCAGTCTACGGCAAGCCATCGCCAGTATTGGGACGCTTGTCATTTACCTGATCGCGACCAAGGACGGTTTTATCTCGCGAGTTTTCCTTTTCAATTTCGTGCCTTGTTTTTACCTGGCGTTACTTTTTTCACATCACTATCTGCCGCCCTTCCTGGCCCGCCGCTTTTTTAAGGGAATTCGCGCGGAAAAAACATTGCTGGTCGGTTCGCCGGCACGAGCAGGGCAATTGCATAACTGGCTGCAACAAAAGTCCGAGATCGGCTTGCACACGGCTGGCCTTATTTGCCCATCAACCGTCGAGCAAGCGAGCGATCTTCCGATTCTTGGCCAGCCCGAAGATTTCGACCGGATCGTGCGCGATTGCGGCGCTACGCAAGCGATCCTGTTGGAATTTCCCCGAACCGAATCCGATCGCGCAATCATCGATGCATGCGACGAACTCGGAGTGCGTCTGATCATCCTCAGCGATCTGGAAGAGACACTGCGTCATCCCGTGGTCCACTTCGAGGACGGCGGATTTCGTTTCATGGCCTTGCGCGAAGAACCGTTGGAGAATCCACTCAATCGCTTCGTTAAGCGCGCCATCGATATCGTCGTTTCAGTTTTTGTGCTGATTCTGGTGTTTCCAGTCGTGGCGATTATCATCTGCATCACGCAACGCCTGCAATCGCCCGGCCCGCTCTTCCATAGGCAAGTGCGCGCTGGAATTCAAAATCGTCGATTCACCATTTACAAATTTCGCACGATGCGCCTGGACGACGATCGGATTGCGCACCAGGCGAGCGGGGGCGACGATCGCATTTATCCGCTTGGGCGATTTTTCCGGAAGTTTAGTATCGATGAAATTCCGCAGTTCTGGAATGTGCTGCGTGGCGAAATGAGTATCGTCGGTCCGCGTCCACACTTACTCGAGCACAACGCCGAATTTGCAAAGTTAATGGCGGGCTACCATGTCCGCGCTTTTGTGAAGCCAGGAATTACCGGGTTGGCTCAGGTGCGCGGTTTTCGCGGCGAAGCGCGAAATAATTCCGACATTCAGAATCGCGTCGCTTGCGATCTGGAGTACTTGGAGAACTGGAACCTTTCGCTGGAGATCGGCATTATTTTGCGCACGGTTGCGCAACTATTCCTGCCGCCGCAAACGGCGTACTGACCGTCATGCCGTCATCCCGAGCGGAGTCGAGGAATCCCGTGGCGCAAGCTTTAAGGTAATGCGTCGGGATGACGATCAGTGACGCTCTCGTGCCTTTAGCAGTTCGCGCATTTTTGCGACCGAAAGGAATTCATAGAATCCGTGCAACCGCGCAAAGTAATAGCCTTCCGCGCCATCCAAAAAACCCTTTTGCCAGACGTAAACGTAGAGAAATCGCAGCAATGGACGAAACGGCAGGCGCTGCGAAAGGGTTTTCAGTTTTCGGCGCCGATTGACCGCCTGGCTGCCAATTTTCGCTGAGCTGGAATCAAGAAGGGTCTCGGCGGCCACTCGCGCTTCCCAATTGGAATAGCGATTATGTTTTTCAACGAAAACATCGATTGAAGGGAAAGCATAATGATCGATCTCAACTTGTAATTTGGCGGTGCGTCCGTTCACAAGAACGTGCTCATGGACTTCGTTGTCGCCGCTTTTTATTGGCGCATCGGTTAGTTTTTCATAACGGCCGAGCGCGTGCCGAAAAAGGCGCAGGTTCCAATTGGGATAGTAGGCATGCCGCAGCCAGCGTCCCATGAACATGAAACGACGATTGATCCAGTAGCCACCAATATCGCCCGCGTCGGTGATAGCTTTGGCGAATTCCGCTTTCGCTTGCGCCGGCAAGACTTCGTCGGCATCGAGAATGAAAACCCATTCATTGCGAAACTCCAAGTTCTCGAGCGCCCAGTTCTTTTTCTTCGGCCAGGTGCCGTTGAATTCGAACTGCACCACTTTGGCGCCGAACTCTTGGGCGATCGCGATCGAACCATCTGTGCTTTGGGAATCGACGACAAAAATTTCGTCCGCCCATTTCACGCAGTCGAGACAGCGTGGCAGATTCACCGCTTCATTTTTAATTGGAATGATGACGGAAACCGGAACGCGCGTGTTCATCGCGGCCGCAAAACCCGACACGGATTTCCCGCGGCAAAAACATCGGACGGCACATTTTCCGTAACGACGGAGCACGCACCGATGACGCTGTGTTCTCCGATGGTTACACCAGGCAAAACAAACGCGCGTGCGCCGATAAAAGCGTCTGCGCCAACGCTAATTTTCGCCACAGTGAGAGGCATACTCGCCTGTGAAAAATCATGGCTAGCGGTGCTGAGATAAACTTCCTGGGCGACGGTGGCGCGCTCGCCGACTTCAATTTCGCCCAGCGAATAGGCATTGGAACGGTCACCGAGACAGGCACGGTCGCGCAAAGTGAGATTCCATGGGATCGCAATCCGCGCGCGCGAATGCACGAACGGTGTACCCTCGATCTTCGCCTCAAACACGCGCAACCAAAAAAGTCGCCACGGATTGAACGGCTTCGGGGTCCACTGACAAAAAACGAACCAGCAGAATCCCCAGAGCACGCGCAAAGCGCGTTGACCGTTGCTCCACGGGGATTCGAACGCGCTGGTCTGACCCGGCTTAACCACTTGTTCGTTCGGCATCTGAAATAAGTCTTTCGAAATCGATCAAAAATTTGTCAGCTACACGCGCGCGGGAAAATTCCTCAGATTTCAGCTGCCCGGCCTTGGCAATTCGTTCCAGTCGAATTGGATCGGACAAAGCGTCTCGAAACGCCACTGCTAGAGAGTCAGCGGGATCAGGCGCGCCCCGTTCGAAGACGAAGCCAGTCTCGTTCGGCAAAATGAAATCGCGAAAGCATCCGAGATTGGAAACAACCACAGCGCAAGCGTGCGTCATGGCCTCGAGCGGCGCGAGACCAAAAGTTTCGCCGCGTGCCGCCAGCGAGGGATAAGCAAAAATTCGCGCAGCCCGAAACTCTTCTTCCAGGACTGCTGCATCGAAGATTGGCCCGTGGAAAAGGATCTGCTCGCCCGCGACGGTCGCGCTTTGCTGCAGTTGGCGCAGATAAGCCTCACCTCCTCCGCCCTCTCTGGAATCCGTCGAACCCACGATTATGAGTTTCCAATCGGCAAATTCGCCGCGGCGCAACCGCGCGAATGCTTCTACGAGAAGATGCACGCCTTTTTCCCGATGCACGCGGCCAACATAGAGGACGATTTTCGCACGTGCCTCCAATGGCAGCGGCGCTTCCGCGGAAATCATTTGCGGACGCGGATATGGAATTACGATGACTTTGCGCGCTGACGACGGCGCTTCGCCTTTGATGGCCTCGGCTACTGCGCTCGATGGTGCCTGCAACCGCGCCGCTTTTCGATAAAACCGCATCTGGCCTTTGGGGTAACGGCCGACGTGAACGTAAATTTTTCCGCGCGACGAATCACGCGCGAGCAGCGGCGACCAGAAGGTATTCGTCACCAAAATGTCCGCTGCCGGCAGAATCCGCCGAACCCGCCAGGAATAAAAAAGATCAAGAATTTTCAACCAGAGCAACGAGCGCGGCGTATCGAATCCGCAGACGCGAATATGGCGGACGCCATCGACGATTTCGTGCCTGGCGAATTGTGGAAGTGCACGGGATATGATTGTGACGTCGTGGTTTCGAGAAACGAATTCCTGCGCGAGAGCGAACCAGCTTTTTTCAATCGCGCCGCCCATGACCGGTGGAACCGGCAGAAACGCGCCGAGCACGATGGTGATTTTCATTGCGCCTGCAAAATCGCAAGCAGCGAAGCGGCAGCGCGGTTGATTTCGAACCGGCGGAGAAAGCAATTCCGTGCATTCACCCGCATCAGATTTTGTTCGTCCGGCGAGGTGTACAGCCAACGCTCGATTAACCGCGTGGCGCCGGCAAGATCGTCGGGCTCAACGTAGCCGGCATGATCGGCTGCGATCTCGCGCCAGATATTCACCCGATCTGAAATCAAAACCGGTACCCCAAAGGAAAGCGCCTCGATCACCGACATTCCGAAATTCTCCTGATGCGAAGGGAGAATGAATGCGTCGGCATTTTCGAATGCTCCTCGTTTTAGCGGCCCTTCGAGCATCCCCGCAAAAGTAACGTGCGGCGAAACGTCCATACGCGCGACACGTTCGCGTAACTGCCGCGTCCAACCGACCTGGTCCGGACCAGCAATCACGAGCGAGACCGGTTTGCCGGAAGCGTGACGAGGCAGTGCATCGATCGCCAGATCGCATCCCTTTTTCGGGTGAATTCGCCCCAGAAACAGCAGCATGCGCGTTTTTTCGATCTCGGGAAATTTCGCGAGAAAAAGATGCTGTGCTTCCGGTCCGGCCGGGCGCGGTTGTTCGATCCCAAGCGGGGAAATTTTTTCCTTCGCGCGATAAAGCCAGAACGATTGGCGTGCCCTGGACCGTTCTTCTTCCGAAGTAAAAATGACTGCTGCTGCGTCGCGCAAGACCCGGTAATCGGTCCACGGCCAGTAGAGCCATTTTTTGAGATGTTTGAGAGGAAAGGTGCGCTTGAACCAGGGATCGAGCATGCCATGCGAAAAAACAAAGTAAGGCACGGCGGTTTTGTGAAAGCGTAACCAGACGGCAAAGCTGTGGTGTTGCCAGATGCCATGGACGATTACGCAATCGAATTTGTCGCGGTGTTCTTTGAGCCACTTCGGCAAGGCACGCGAGTAACGATACCTGGTCAGGCCTGGGCCGAGAGCGTGCACGGTAAGAGACTGATCACGCAGCCAGGGCGAGTCCGGTTTATCCAAGGCGACGATCTCGATCTGCACGCCGTGCTTTTGCAGTCCTTTGCTCAACGAAATGACGGCACGGGCTACGCCGCCCGTTTCGGGATTCAGCGTCTGCACTGTTTGCAGAACTCTCAAGTTAGACGACGAAACCCTGGCGGCGATTGAAATAGCCACAATCGGGCGATAGAACGCTGAGTTCGCGTGCGGGCACGCCACCGTAAAGACGATGCGTCTGGGTGTATGTCTTGTTCAGGAGCGATTTGGCGCCGAGCACGCAATAATCGGGCAAGGCCGAACCCCCCAGGAGCACGCTGTTGCTGCCGACAAAACAATAATCGCCCACGCTAATCGGATGCGAGACCTGGCGATTCTGCGCGATGTCGATGGTGTGAGAAATGAATTGGGATTGAAATCCGGCAACGGTGGTGAAGCGGCCGATGGTGATGGCATTGGTACAATCGAAGAGATGGCGATGAGTGATGGCGGAATGTTCGCCCATGACTAACTCGGGCCGGCGTTCGGTCTCGCTGGCGAAATGACGCGAATCGCCCGGCGGAAAGCCGGTAATCCAATTCCCGCGGCCGATCGTCGCGTGGGCTTTCAAATGCAGCAGGTTGAGATTCTTTGCCACCGTGAAATGACCAATGCTGGTGTTCTCTTCCATGATCAAACGCGAAGGCAAAACCCAGGCCAGACCAATGTGAGCAGTGGGATGAATCTGAAAACCAAATTGCTGCTCCAGAAACGCGCGCCGCATTTGCCACGGCAACAGCAGCGAAATGAGCTGGAAAAAATTCTTCATGTAGCCATTCCCAGGCCGCGATAAAGCGCGAGATATTGTTCCGCCATTGTTTTTGCACTGAAGCGCGTGGCATTCTGCAAACCGAGCTCACGATATTTTTCGCGCGTCGCCGGATCGCGCAACCGCAACAAATCTTCCGCGAATCCATCTTCATCGCCGGTATCACGCAGCAAGGCTGCGCCACCAGCGACGTCCGACATCGGTGCCGCATCATGACAAAGCACAGGACAGCCACAGGCTTGCGCTTCTGCGATTGGCCAGCCAAATCCTTCAAAACGCGACGGAAAGAGAAGTGCATGCGCCTGGTTATAAAGCGCTTCCAGTAATTCACTGTCCGCCGACACAATCTCGACAATCCGATCAGCTATGCCGAGGGCGCGCGCCTGTGTCCATAAATCGTTATATAACCGATCGCCGGCAAAAACCAGCTGTGCATTCCAGTGACCTTTTGTTCTGGCGAATATCCGCACCACACCCGCGCGATTTTTTCGTCGCAAGTGCGAGCCAACATGAAGGACAAACGGGCGATCGAGCTTTAATTGCGACAGTTTTCCCAACCGCGCTTTCACCTGTTCCTCCGGCAACGGCCGGTACTTGTAGTTCAAGCCGTTTTCAATCACGGTGATACGCGGCACGTTTTCCGACGTCCCGAGGAGGCGAAGTGCGTCCGCCTCGGTGGCGCGTGAGACACAGACAACCGCGCTCACGCCGCGCAGCGCGGCCAGAATCCATCGCTGCAAGATTTTGCCCGTCCAGGAAGCCGGACAATCTGTTTCTTCGCCGAGGGCTCCACGGACGGCGAGGAGATCGTGACAGGTGACGACAACAGGAACGTTTGGAAAATGTTTCGCATAGACCGCGTTGGAATGGTCACAAATGTGAATGAGCTCGACGCCATGAAGTCTTCGCAATCGCCGCGGAAAAATAATGAATTTGTCGATGTAGCCTGCCCATTTTCTGAGGAAGACGAATTGGGCCGGAACAAGACGTGCGAAATGAGCTTCGGGACGCGTCATTTCTGCCGCAATTCCAAGCTCGAGCAGTTCGCGCAACATCATTTCGCTGAAGCGCTGCATGCTTTGCTGGTGATCCGGCTGGAAATTACCGATCAGCAGAACCATTGCGGTGAGAGGCGTCGGCGCCGTGGAGACGGTCAGCGTAGGCCGATCGGCCGCGAACCAATCGCGAGAGGGGCGGCGCAATCGGAACTGGCGCAATTTTGCCGGGTCGCGTGGAAGCGAGACAGAGGCCGTTGAGAACGACGGCGAAACCGAGACTTGTCGGCTGACCGAGCTGGCCATTGAGGATGATGAGAAAGCCGGCACTGAAAAGTAAGAGCGGAAGGATTTCGGCGCGAGTAAGAGCGCGCAAACTAACGAAACCGAGATATGCGGTCAGCGCGGCCCGCCAAAGTAAGAAAGCCAGTCCAAAGATCGGACCGCTTTCAAAAATGATGCGGGTCCATTCATTTTCCGAAAGCAAAAAAGTGGATTGGCCCATCAGGAAAGCAGCGCCTCCGCTAGTACCAACCCCCAGGCCGAAACCGAAGATCGGCGCGTGGCCCAGGTGTCCAAGCCCTTCGGTAAACCCGCTGAGGGTGCGCTGGATTAAACCGCCGGTGATAGTCGTTTCCGCCGCTTCCGCTGATTCGGTAAACCGGCTTGACAAAATATTAAGACCTTCGTGCACAATGGGAAGGCGAGTGACGATCAACAGCGCAAGCACCAGTAAAACCAAACTTTTGCCGAAACGATTCACGGCATCAGGGCGAATCAGCAGCACGATCGCAAGCGAAAGCACAACGAGGAGAACCGACATCACCAGCGAACGACTCCCCGAAACGACAATTGCCAGGAGAACGCCGCAACCGGCGCCGAGAAGCAACCAGTTGCGATAAGTCGCCCGACGAAGAGCGCCGTAGAGCACGAAAGCGGCCGCACCGGTGAGACAATGGATCGGCCCGGAAATGAATGAAAAAGTCCCAGGCGGTCGGATTTTGCCGCCACCGGCAGTGATCTGTTCACCTTCGCCCAGACCGACGGTGCGATTGATGAAAGACTCGGGTGCGGAATGGAACTGCAGCGCCATTAACAGGCTCATCGGAATCATGCCGAGCAAAATCCACCAGCCGATTCTCCTGACGTCGTCGGCGTCGAACACGCTCGCGAAAATAAAAATGAGAGGAAGATGCAGAAAGTTTGAGCGAAACCCGTAAGCCGTAACGAGCAGGATGCGCGACATCGGCACATAAGGGTCGAGGACGAAGATGGAAACGATCCAGGAAAGAATGCCGATGGTGGCGAGTGAAGAGATGAAGGCGTTGCGCGGAAAAATGTGGGCGCGCCAGGCCAGCAAATAGATCACCAAAACTACGGGATCGCGCACCAGCAGCAACGGATTGGAAAATTGCGGAACGATCCATTTGCGCAAAGCGCCCTCGATAATGAGGAGGAAGAGGTAGAGGTAGATGAGCCGACGAATGTTCTGAAGCATGGCAGAGTAATCGGCGACGGGCGTCGGCTGCGAAATAGTGGCAGAGTTGGACATTGCCCGCCTACGTGTTCATCACTTCTCGCGCCATGGTAACGAGAGCGTGCCGATAATTTTCCCAGGAATGCATTTGCGCCTTTTTCCGCGCGGCAATTTTCATCGCGCGCAAACGCTCGTGATCCCGCGCCAGCACCTCCAGCTTCTCCGCAATCGCCTCCGCAGAACGAATGGGAACAATAAATCCATCTACGCCATCATCAATTATGTCCGGACCGGCGGTATGCGCGGTAGTAATAACCGGTGTCCCCTGCGACATCGCTTCGGTGATGGCAAGCCCGAATCCCTCGAAGAGCGATGGCAAAAGCAAGACATCGTGCCGACGCATTTCCAGAAGGACGCGGTCATGACTCACGCTCGGCAACCAGCGATGAGCGCGAACCGCTTGGTCCAGTGGTCGACAACCTTCGGCCGCTTTGCGGCCCAGCAGGGTCAGCTCACAATTTTTGTCGCCGAATAATTCAACCGCGTGCAAGGCGTAGGAGAGACCTTTGCGTTGACTGAGTGAGCCCGTGAACAAAATTTTCAACTTATCGCTGCTATTCGGAATCGCGTTCGCCGCCGAAGACGGCGCGCCATATGGAATCACGCTAACCGGCCGTTGGTATGGCGCGTCACTGAGCGTGGATTTGGTAAAAGTGCTCGCCACCACGACTCGGGTGGCCAGACGCAATTCTTCATCCTTGCGCGCGAGCTTGTCGTAACTGTCTCGCGTACCCGTCAACGTCGGCGCCCATTCCGGTTCGCGTTCACATTCCTCAAGAAAGATCCGCTGGCCAACCCGCCAGTAACCGATCGGCAGATCATAAATGCGAGGAATGCCGCATCGTTCGGCAGCAGTGAAAGTCGCAACCGCACAATCTTCGTAGCCATAGGCAAGTTTGCAGCCATCGCTTTTTTCGATCCCTGCTGCCACCGCGCGGTCGAGGGTGGCGGAAATCGCGTCGATGCTCAAAAAGTTAAGTTGCGAACACATGCGTAAATGTATTGCGCCCAAAATTAGTCGCGCCGCTTCACGCACCGGCATCGATCGAGTGCGGCGCCGGACTAGTTTCGGAAAGGAACGGCGCCGAAGAGTTTCGCGCAGAGCTGGCGGGACGATTCGATTAATAGCCGAATTCGAACTCCAGTTGATGGTGGTGAAAAATTGTTTGAGTAAATTAGATTCCGCGAAAGCGAGGGCGGCGTGTCGCACGTTCTCGTTCCCAGTTGGATGGGAGAGAATGATCATGCCGCTGACTTCGCGCAGGAGGGTGAGACATCGTTGCGCCACAGCCTGCGCTCGAAATCGTTCCAGATGCTCCGGCGCCGCCGCTCGAAATTTTTCGCGCAGCTCGGAGTCGGTCAGCAACGTCTGTAAGCGGTCGGCCAAGTCCTGGCTATCCCCGTTTTCAAACGTCATTCCGCATTTCCCGATCGCTTCGGTGAGGCCTCCCTGTTCTGAGCCGACGGCACTGCAACCACATGCTATCCCTTCCAGCGCGACAATCCCGAAGGGCTCAGGCCAACGAGATGGAATGACAAGGATTTGATGATGATTCATTATCTCCGCCAACTCTTCGCCAGTCTTTTCCCCCGCAAATGTTACTGCCTGATCCAAACCTAGTTTGCGGACCATCACCCGAACATTAGTTTCTTCCGGACCACGTCCAATAATCGTTAGGTACGCAGAAATGTCTTGTTGTTTTAAAATTCTGAGCGCGCGCAACAGCACGTCGACACCTTTGTCGGAAACAAGACGACCGACATAGAGTAGTTCACGCTCGCGCGGTGCGTTCGGATTATTTTTGAAGATGCGGTCGTCATAGGGATTGCCGATCACTTCCGTGGCCACTTCGATGTCGTTGGACAGCGCCTGACTAACCGCTGCATTTTTCACCCGCGGCAGGAGCGCCCGTTTGATTTGATCGTTCCAAGCATCTTTACCGGCGACATTTCTGATCCAGGTTTGATGCATAACCAAGACCGGCCGGCCCAAAAGCAGTGCCGGCATGAGATGGCGCAAGCTGATGTTGTTTTGAAAAACCACGTCACACCAACGAAGAAGTTTCCACAACCGCACGAATGTCGGATTACGCACAACTTCGAATGGATCGGAGTTCGAAGCCCGGGCGGAACTTTCTGTGACTAAAATGACTTCATGGCCTGCGGCGACGAACTCGCGCGCCAGCAGCGCCGAAGCGGTTTCGATTCCGCCGATGCGGGGTGCATAAGTATAAGACGAGAATAAAATCTTCATGATTAGCGATCTGGTTCAGGCCAGTTGCTCCGCCACCAGGCGCGACAATGTCGCGACCGAAGCGTGCCGATGATACCAACCGTAAATTCTGCGTGCGATCTCCGGGGGCTGACTCTCTGACGGTACGTTCGCGTCAGC
>Ga0209376_1002851_pt1 | contig 16143 bp, 7 predicted proteins | sample GraSoiAngelo_134_FD_185891 | JGI IMG/M metagenome (GOLD analysis project Ga0209376, IMG submission 185891) | Grasslands soil microbial communities from the Angelo Coastal Reserve, California, USA - 14_0929_05_30cm (SPAdes) (version 2) | ecosystem: Environmental > Terrestrial > Soil > Grasslands ... | reverse complement strand
AAGATCTCAAACCTGCTTTCGCGCGCCATCATGCTATTCGGAGAAAGGAAACTCCTGTTGCAGCATCAAACGGAGTGGCGACTGCTCCACGGCGAATTGATTCCACACGAGTTGCGGACGGGAGCGACGCGCCCAGAGCATAACCTTCCGCCGACGTTTGATTTGATTCACCGATATATTGAAACCGGCAAGTTCATCGCAGTTTCTGAGGCATCCGATGATGTTGATATTCTCAACGCCGCCATAATTCTAGAGCCCGGCGAGTACATCGTCATTCGCAGTTTGACTGACACGTTGACGACCTTCCTAGAAGGCGACTCCCAGACTGGGCAGGCTGCGGCCAATTTTGTCGAGCGTGATCGTAAACGCTTCCGTGAATTTCTTGCGGCGGCTGGGCCAAAGGTTGCCGTCGTGTTGATCAAGGCCAGTCACAAACCATTTCTAATTGAGTGTCACTCCGACCGAGTTGAGGAATCTGTTGCGATGTTTCTCACGGACGCGCTTTGGAGTCGCGGTCTTGCAACGGATGGTAGTGCCTTTACCGTTCGCGGTTTTCCGTTTCACATTGACCTTGCGGATCAAGTCGCACGCACGCTTTTCAAAGGTTCTGATTTCAGAAATTTTGTGGAATCGCGTCTCTTCGATTTAGGATTGGAAGCGGGAATTTTTGACATCGACCCAAGGAGAACGAGAGCATGAGCGAAGAAGAAGCCAAACCTATCGAACCAGCCGAGGAAGAAGAAAGCCCAGGACCAGTGCCCGCGGCGACGGAGACGCCGGAGGCAAAGGAACTGCGCGCGAAAGCGGAATCCGAAGCACAAAGTGCAATTCAGGGAACGCTCATGCGACTTGGTTTCGTTAATTTCGACACAACCTCTGCGGACAACACCACGTTCGGGGCGATGGTCGCTCCCGACTGGCGCAAGCACTTCAAGCGAGATGTTTACGTTGGAATCAAAGACAAGGAGCAGAGCACTGAATTTCTTGGCCGTATCGTGGAAGGGCCGTTTCACGCGCCTCACGAGGTCAGTACGGATTCAGCCATTACACGCACAACGGTTCTTCATCCGGATCGCACGCAATTCAGACCTACCTACTACGTTTACGGGACGATCGAAGTGCTCGGAGTGCTGACCGATGGTGAGCGTCTTCTGACGACCGCCACGCGTCCCCGCCCATACTCAGAGATTTATGTATTTCCAGAAAGTCGACTGCGGAAACTCCTCGATATCGAAGGCAACTTCTATCTCGGTCATTTAATGGGTTACACGGGCGTCAAGGTCCATGCCGACGCCACAAAGAAAAGCTTCCTTCCTCGTAACGTGGGTGTTTTCGGAACGGTCGGTTCAGGAAAATCCAACACGATTCAGGTCTTGATGGAAGAAGCATTGACCGCTGGGTGGGCTGTTGTCGCCGTCGACGTGGAAGGGGAGTACGTGCGGATGAACGAGAAGACGGATGACGCCAACTTGACCAAACTGTTGCAAGATGAGCACGAATTGGAAGCGGCAGGCGTCAAAGACCTGAAGGTTTATGTACCAATGACCGGACACTCGGAAGCTGCCGCTCCACTCCGGTTCAAAGTTCCAATCTCACAACTCGAGCCCGAGGTCATCAGCGACATTCTCGAATTCAGTGAACCTCAGGTTCGATTATTCGGGCGAATTATTGATGCGGCGTCGCGCCAAGCCCGAGCAAGCGGTAACAGGCAAGGCGTATTTGGCGGAGCAATCGCAGCAACGGCGCCGCAACGTTCGTATACACTTCAAACGTTGGTTGATGGCTTGACTGAAGACGCGAGCGGCACCTTCCCTTTGCTGCCAAACATTCAGACCCCGGAAAAAAGCACAGCGCACACGCTGCGCAATAAGCTCTTTCATTTAGGACGTTCGGGCATCCTCGATTGGAATGCTACCGCAAACGTTGCTGAGTTGCCTGTGGACGAATTGACTGTGGCTGGGAGGCTTTCCGTACTCGATGTGTCGGAGACGGATGATCGCAGCCGCAATATTGCCATCGCCTACACGTTATCTGCGCTCTTCGATCGCGTAATAGAAACCGCACGCGGGGAAAGGATGCCGAGCGGCAAAGAACGCCCACCTGTGCTGGTCGTGATCGAGGAAGTTCACACCTTTGTATCACGCGAAAGCGCAGCAAAGATGCGAGCCGTGTTGGACAAATTGCAAGTTATCAGCCGGCGTGGAAGAAAGCGGTGGATGGCACTCGCTCTGATTTCTCAACAGCCGGGGCACGTGCCAGATGAGTTGTTCGAGTTGGCGAACACTCGATTCATTCATCAGCTCAAATCCGTCGCGAACCTTGCACCGGTAAAGCAAACGACCGGTGGCGTGCATGAAGCTCTTTGGTCAACCGTTCCCTCGCTCGGGTCAGGACAGTGCTTGGTGACCGGTGCGGTTTTCAAGAATCCGCTTTTCGTGAACATTCGCCCGGCGCGTTCTCGCCGGCTGCTCATAGGGTGATGGTACACAAATGCTCAGTCAGAGGCGAACAGCCTCGCGAGGATCACGTCGAGCCGCATCTCGGCTGGTTTCACCGGTACCCTGCGCGTTTTCACCACGAAGTTCTATCCCAGATGTTTGATGGCGTGGAACGCCGTCTTGGTTGTAAGCCGAAAACAATTCTTGACCCGTTTGTTGGAACCGGGAGCACTCTCTCATTCGCGAAGCAGCACCGAATCTCGTCCGTCGGCGTCGAACTCACACCGCTTGCTGTCCTCATTTCCAAGGTGCGGCTCAATCCGCTTGAAGATGTGGATATCGCGGTTGAGTTAGCTGAACGGATCGCGTCGCTCGAAACACAGCGACAGACACACAGTTTCCCTGATGAGCTTGTTTTCTGGATCGGTAAAAAGAACGCGCTGGCCCTTGCCAGCTATCTGGCACGAATTGCGCGACTCCAAGACGCGAAACTCAAACGATGGTTGTTCTTAGCCGTGTCGTCAGCTTTGCGACCGAGTTCAAGGTGGCTTGTCGGGTCAATCAAACCACAGGTTGACCCTGAACGGAAACCTTCGACCATCAATCGGCATTTTCTGCGATGCGCCAGAATGCTGAAGCGAGATTGCGAAGCGGAGTGGGCCGAATACTGTGACACCGTTGAAACAAGAATCTATCGCGGTAATGCTCAGTCTTTGCCGCTCTCGAACGCTTCCGTCGAAGCAATAATCACGAGTCCGCCCTACGAGACGATGTACGACTATTTTGATGTTCACAGACTTTCGTATCTTGCCTTTGGGTGGAACTGCGAATTGCAAAAGCAAATTGGTCGGTCTAAACACATTGAGCGTGACGGCGAAGGTTTTGAAGCCCCACGTCACATGGTTAATTGGTATCGTGACGAATACCGCGCAGAGGCCACTCTCGACGGTCGCGCGCTTCGTGCGTATTTCGTCAGCATGCGGCGGCACCTAATGGAGGCTCGACGAGTTTTGAGGCAAAATGGCGTTGTTGCGTATGCAGTAGCAAATACGTTTAGAAACGGCCGGAAGTTCGCTCTTGCACTCGCCCTCTCCGACGCAATGCGACAAGCTGGTTTTCAGCAAGTCGAATTGGTCCGACGCGAAAATTCGCATCGGCGAATTCTTCCTGCGGGCAGGGACAGGCAGACAGGGCGATTCAGCAGTTCTGCTCCGGATGCTGGCGTTGAGGAATATTTGATCTTTGCACGTCGCTAGGCTGCGTTTGTGCCGCCCTTTCAGGGTCCCTGACGGAGCTTAAGTCAGGGTTGACGGCGGTTTGCTTCCTGTGCGCTGCGGCCATGGCAATTGCGCGGCGCATCCGAACAAAAGGCTTGATCGGGAAATCCGCGCTCAAAAACTTCCTTCACTCAAAGCCTTGCAATCGGTAATCTCGATCAAATAGTTATAGAAGGATTTCAACCGTGAACGACCAAGCCGAAGCAGCACCTGCTGAATCCAATTCTCCCGTCAAGCGATCGGACTTGCGCGCCTTGCGCGTCTGGCCCGGCGTGCTCCTGGTCCTGCTGATGATCGTCGCGCGATTTGCGCCTGCCTATCTCGAAGGCGGTTTGGCGAAGTATTGGATGTTCGCCATGATGGGGCCGATGCTCTGCTGCCTGCTGCTGCTGATCTGGTGGCTGGCGGCGAGTCGGGCGACCTGGAAGGAACGCGTCTTCGGTTTTCTGGGACTCGCCGCGGTGTTCGCGATAGCAATGGCGCTCGTGGAACCTCTGATGCGCGGACCGGGCACCATCTACATCACGCTCCCGATGGGGATGACCGCGTTCGTGGCAGGAACGGCCTTGTTTCGGAATCGACGTCCGCTCGCGCGAACTGCCGCGGCCCTGCTTCTGGCCGCCGCCGGATTCGGATTCTCCGTTCTGCTTCGCAACGACGGCATGAACGGCGAATACCAGCTCACCCTGCACTGGCGCTGGGCGCCGACGGCGGAAGAACGAATGCTCGCCGCGAGAACCACACGCTCTCCCGCCTCAGGGGCAAATATGCTTTCCATCGAAACGAATCTCGCGCTCACGAATCCCGAGTGGCCCGGCTTTCGCGGCGGCGATCGTTCGGGGACCTGGCACGGTCCGATGATCGCCACCAACTGGTCCGACCATCCACCCAGGCAACTTTGGAAAGTGCCCGTCGGTCCCGGTTGGTCATCCTTTGCCGTCGCCGGCAATCTGCTGTTCACCCAGGAACAACGCGGCCCGAAGGAGACGGTCGTTTGCTACGACGCAAGTTCGGGACGCGAAATCTGGAACCGGCAGTATGAAGCGCGCCTCGAAGATCCGATGGGCGGTCCCGGTCCGCGCGCCACGCCGACGCTCGCGAATGGCGGACTGTTCGTCACCGGAGCGACGGGAATGTTCCTTCGATTGAACCCGGCGACCGGCGACGTGGTGTGGCAGAAGAATTTGAAGGAAATTGCCAGCCGGGAAGCGCCGATGTGGGGCTTTGCCAGTTCCCCACTTGTGATCGGTTCCAATGTGATCGTCTGGGCCGGCGGCAAGGACGGCAAGGGCCTGCTGGCATTCGATGTCGAGACCGGCGCGCTCCGGTGGTCGGCGGCGACGGGCGATCATACTTACGCATCGCCCCAGTTGAGCACCATCGCCGGCGAAGAGCTGATGCTGATGCTCTCCAATGACGGACTGGTGCTGGTGGAGCCGGCGACGGGCAAGGTGCGGCTGAACTACGAATGGAAGTTCGCGGGCTACCGCGCGCTGCAACCGAGGGTCGTGGGTGACGATACGGTGCTTCTCGGAACCCCGATGAATCTCGGCACCCGCGCCATTCGCATCACCAGGGTCAACGGCGAACTCGCGGCGGAGGAACTCTGGACCTCGCGCAACCTGAAACCCGATTTTTCGGACATGGTGACGTATCAGGGATACATTTACGGCAACGACAGTGGCTTCCTTACGTGCCTCGACCTCAAGACCGGCGACCGGATGTGGAAAGGGGGCCGGTACGGCAAAGGCCAGGTGTTGCTGCTGGAAAACGCCGGCCTGCTGCTTGTTACCGCCGAGGATGGACAAGTCCATCTGGTGCGCGCCGATCCCAAGGCGTTCGTCGAAGTGGATTCGTTCAAGGCGCTCGAAGGCAAGACCTGGAACCATCCGGTAGTCGCCGGCGACAAGCTCTACGTCCGCAACGCGCAGGAGGCGGCGGGATTTCAATTGTCCATAGCCAGGGCCGCCGAGGCCGGCCGGAAAATGTAAGAGGAGAGAAAATACGGGATCTGACCAATAAAGTGGCTAACTTGAGGTTCTGGTTTCTTACAAACGCAGAGTCGGGAATCGAAAGAAGGCTCCCGATCAGTTTCAATCACCACCGGAGCGCGGCTGTGTCCGAAGGACCAGCCGCAGCAAGTCCGGATGCCAAAAGTCGCCGAATTTAACCCAAATCGTGTGGCCGCGCCGTGTCGCTGCGGCTGGTGCTCCGCACACAGCCGCGCTCCGTTTCCGCGAACTTTTGGTGGTGGTAGCGCCCGGTGAATTGTCCCCGAGCTTTTTGCCCTTGCTGGTTGCACGAGAGTTCTAACGCTTTCCGGAGGCATCCCGTCCGCGGAAATGGGCTCAGCCCACCGGCGCTGACACAGCGCCGCTACAGAGGCCCGATCACGCAACGTCCAGGCAATACAGAACTGAATCCGCACCGATGAAAAGTATCTCCGTTTTTCCGTCGGCATCGACATCAGCCAGAGCCAGGTTGCCCGGTTCTGAAGGCAGTTGCTTCTGCCAAAGGATGTGGCCGGAATCGGCTGCGCCGTTGACCGCATAAAGAACAGTGTTCACGGCGAACAGGAATTCATCCCGGCCGTCGCCATCAATATCAACGGTGTAAACCGGCACGCGTGGATTTTTTTCCAGGGGCAGTTCCCATTTCAGTTCGCCGGTTGCGGCATTCAGGCAACGCAACCCGTGCCCCTGCTCCCAACCGGTAAAGCCCAACTCCCATTGGCCTTCGCCGTCCACGTCGGCAAGCCCGGCCATGCTGGCGCCACCCTTGTGATACCAGATCAATTTCGCGTCGAGTGTCGTCAGCCCGTGATGGTAGGGGCCGCACCAGAGCAATTCATTTTTCCCGTCCCCGTTGAAGTCCGCGACCATCGGCTGGCAATAGGCGCCCCAGACGCCGGGAAACAATCCTGCGGCTGACTCGACCGAACAAAGGAGCTGGCCGTTTGTGCCTTTAACCGCCATGTAGTTGACGGGATACAAATGCACGATGTCTTCCAGTCCGTCGCCATCCACATCCGCCGAACCCCAGCCGCGCGCCTCGGCGGGAGTGCGGTCGGTCCGCACTTCACGGAGATGCCAGAGGGTCCGGCCATCGAGGCTGCGGAGCACCCAGGCTTCATCCGAGTGCATGGTGCTGCGGCGCGCTGAAACCCAGACGTCAGCACGGGCCGGCGAGGTGTAGCGGCCCACCCACCAGGTAGTGATTCCGCCGAAGTTCCATTCCGGATGCGGCCCGGGAAATCCGGGAAGCAAATGCCGCCACAAAACGCGTCCGCGGCGAGCGTCGGCGGCCACGATCAAGCCCTCGCCGGTCTCCGACCAATCCGCAAAGACGACTTCTGCCACGCCATCGCCGTCAAGGTCAGCCATCACCGGCGCACCCGCGCCCGGCCTGCGCCACTGCTCAATCGGGCTTTGCCCGCGACGCGTCGGCGGAGTCAACGAGATGATATCGTCGTCCGCGCCCTCGAACAGGATGACCGGGCCCGAGCGTGCTGAGGTCGAAGCCGCCACCAGGGGCCGGGTTTCACCGGCGCCGACGGTCTGCTGCGGCACCTTTGTGGTTTCGAGAGAAACCACTCGCACCGCGGCGTTCCTGGCCTGACCGGGGCGGGCGCGTTCTGCCGACGGCTGGCGGAAACTGACCAGCACTTCGTCCCTTCCGTCGCCATCCACATCCGCGCAGGAGCGAATCTGCGCTCGCGAGCGTCGCGGCAGTTCAAAGGAACACACCGTGGTTATCGCCCCGTTTCCGCTGACAGCCAGGGCGACGAGGAGTTCGGACTTTCGCGCAGCGGTTTCGAGCACGAAAAAGTTGGATTTGCCGCGACCGGTAAGATTTCCCGTAACAACGTCGTCGGTTCCACGGGCCACGATCGTCGTGTGCGTGAGCGGCAGGACCGCCGGCGCGGTAACCCAGCGCGCGCGCGGGTGCTTCCACAGTGGCAGCGCGTCGCTGCCTTTCACGCGGAGCAGGTTCAACTCCGCGGCGTCCGGCACGTGAAGCGTGGACGTTCGCGCGGTGAATAATTCCGAAACTCCGTCCCCGTTCACGTCGGCGGCGCCATTGAGATATTGCTCCGGCAGATCGAGCACGGTTTCGCCGATCAGCGCGTCGTAGGCCATAACGTGCCATTTGCCATCGCCGCTCTGGTTAAACAGGTTGAAGACAATCTCCTTCCGGCCATCTCCATTGATATCGAAAACCGGGTTCGGGCCCGGACGGACGATGATGTTCTTGCTTTGAATATCCTTTTCGATTTCGCGGCGCCAAAGCAGGCGTAAATCGGACCCTTCGTTCCGGACGACATCAACATGCATGGCGAAATCGGCGATGATCACAAAATCCAGCAACCCGTCGCCCGTCAAATCGGTGCAGCAGAGAAAGCCGTAGTTACGCGAGTCGTGAATCTTCAGTAGGTGTTTGGTGCGGCCGGTTTGTCCGTCATAGACAATGAGCCGGTAATGCGGCGCAAGAATCACCTCCAATCTGCCGTCATGGTCAATGTCGGCGATGGCGAAATTCGTGTTCTGAATCGTGTCGTAAGTTTCGGAACGCCACACCTCGCGCTTTTGCCCGCCGTCGTAAGCGAAGCAGACGGATGGAACTCGATGGTCTGCAACCCGGCAACGTCCGGAAGTAATTTGGCAGCCCGGCCGGGATCGGGAACCGGTTGCCCGGTGCCATAGAGGTCAACCCATTTCGCGCCGAGCTCCCACTTGCGCCCTTCCGGCGACTGAAAATAGTTCAGATCACTCTTTCGAACCTCGGCCCGTCGTGAACTCTTGTCGGGCGCTGGATCAAGCACCGCCCAAACCAGGCCCGCTTCGATCTTGTGTCGCCACGAGACCTCGGGAGCACGGCGCATCTCGCTTGGCAGAACCGCGTGGCCGGTCAGACAGCGGTTTCCACGATACATCGGCCAGTCACCCGCAGGTCGCGGCGAAGCGGCCGCCGCAAGCGTGGACGGGAGGTCAAAGGTCGCTCCAGTCGTCAGAAGCGCGGTTTGACCCGCCCGTTTCAGAAATTCGCGACGAGTCATTGGCTTTTTGATTTCGCGTGTGGATTTAATGCGGGTTTTATCGGGGAATCCTCGACCCGAGTAAAGACAGGAACGCCGATCGATGACCGCCGGGCAGTCGGCGCTGACACAGCGCTGCTACCAGCCGGACACAGTGGACTCCAGCTGTTGTTTGCCGCTCGGTGTTCACGGCTGCGCTGCGCAACCGGTCATGGTAACGAGATGCCGATGCGGTAGAATTTGAATGTCTGGGTCGCGTTCAGATCGGTGATGGTGACCTGATTGAGGTTGGTCGTCGGCCCGCTGAATCCGGTTAATGCCCCCCAGGCGCCGCTGACCAGGTTGGTCCTGAATTGCGGCGCATAAGTGCGACCGGCAACAATCGGACCGTAGATCAGCTTCATTTGCGTTGGGTGGCCGTTCACGTTCTGGACGGTGAACAGGAACACCGACGCAGAATTCGTTGGATTAAGACCGGCGACGTACTTGAACAGGTTGTTCTGGCCGGTGCCGTCGGCGTCACAGGCGGCGCAGGATTGACTATTGGTTGAGGTGCCGTTGCCGCCAAAGTATTGGGCGCGCCACAAATCAGGGATGCCATCACCGACACTGTCGGGCGCGATCCAGACCTTGGTGGCCGTGCCGGTGGCGCCGAGACCCGTGGCGCGGATCGTGTCGGTGCCGGGCGTGCCATTGTTGGTGTAAGTGTAGGTGGCTTGCCCGTTGGCGACGGTGTTGCTGGTTGCATTTTGTCCAAGGTCTGGTCCGGCGGTGATATTGAAGGTTACGGGAACGCCCGCCTTCGCAACGCCATTGGAGGTGACGGTGGCGACGACGGTGTGCGCCGTACCAACCATGTTCGTGGCCGAGGCCGGTGACAAAAGGCAAGTGATGTTCGCCGAGGCATTGGTTTGAATCGTCAGCCTGAACACGGTGCCGAGACCGTTACCGAGTGTCCCACCACCAACCTCGGTCGTGCCGTAGAACGCGCCGTCCGGGCCAAGGACCAGCGGAGCGACGGGCTTGCCGCCGTTGGAGCCGTTGAACGATGCGAGCCGGGTCACGGTGCCGTTCGTGGTGACCTGAAAGACGGTACCCAACGTGAGCGACCCGCCGCCGGAGGCGGTGCCGTAGAAGTTGCCGTCGCTGCCCTGCACCAGGCCGGCGTGGGGTTCTCTTCCTTCGGGGCCAGTGAACGCGTGGAGATTGGTAAAGGTGCCGTCCGGGGTGATCTGAAACACGGTGCCGCAGCCGTTGGAGCAACTTTGGCCCGTCACGCCCCCAGTCGTGCCGTAGAAGTTGCCGTCGCTGCCCTCGACCAACCCGCCCAGCGGCCAGCTCCCGTCTCTGCCATCAAACGAATGCAGCGTCGTCAGCACGCCATTCAAGGTGATCTTGAAAACGGTGCCGCATCCACCGACGCAATTCGTGCTCGTCCCGCCGAATTGGGTCGTGCCGTACAAATTGCCGTCGCTGGCCAGTATCACTCCCGCCGCCGGCTGGTCAACCCCGCCCAGTGTGGCGAACACGCCGTTGGTAGTGATTTGAAATACGGTGCCGGGCGTGCTGGGTCCGCCTTCCGAGGTGGTGCCGTACAAAATCCCGTTCGGGCCTTCGATCAACGTTCCTTCCGGGGCGATGCCGTCGTTACCGCGGAAAGTATGCAAGTTGGTCAGAACGCCGGTCGGCGTGATCCGGAACACTGTCCCCAAACCGCCGAACGGTCCGCCGAATGCGGTCGTGCCGTAGAGATTGCCGTCGCTGGCCTGCAACAGCCCGGCCCGTGGATCATCCCCATCATTGTTGGTGAACGAGTGCAGCGATAGGAACGCGCCGTCCGAACTGATCTCAAACACAGTACCACACCCGCCAAAGCAAGCCGTATTCGTGGCAGTTCCGCCGAACTCGGTCGTGCCGTACAAATTGCCGTTGGTTCCCAACACCAGCGGGGCATCGGGCGCATTTCCGTCGGTGCCAGTGAAAATGTGGAGTGTCGTCAGCGTGGCCGCGGCCATCAAGCTATCGTCGGCGAACAGACCCAGGCAAACAACAATGGCGGGAAGTGCGATGCGTCTCATTACCACTTCATTTCATGCCTTGTGGCCGCGCCAGAGCGACCTGCGATCATGGAGGGAAGCGATTGAAAGCAAAGCAAGTCATGCTCCTGAAATCAAGCAAATTCGGTAGCAAATTCGGTAGCGGGGAGCGCGGCCGCCTCGGCTGCTGTTCGATGCGCCCTCGCGTCAAATCGTTCCTGATCTGCCGGGCGAGGCGCCCGGCAGAACACGCGAGGCGCGTGTGGTCCCCGAATGCGGTGGGGAGCGCGGCCGCCTCGGCTGCTGTTCGATGCGCCCTCGCGTCGAATCGTTCCTCAGCTGTCGGGCGGGGCGCCCGGCAGAACACGCGAGGCGCGTGTGGTCCCCAAAAACAAGACCCATCTCTCGATTGACAGTTTTGAATTCCCTTTGCCGTCTGTTTCGTCCATATTCCTCACTACGATGCATGAAAGTGACTCCGCACCCGTCTATTGACGCGACCCGCCTTCGCCATGGCTATGGAGAGCAGGTGGGACGCTGGTCCCGCCGCCAGTTTCTCGCGCGCAACGCGCTGGGCCTCGGCAGCGTCGCCCTCGCGTGGCTGTTGCGGGAGGACAACCTCCTCGCCACACCGCCCGGCATGCCCCGTCAGCCACAGTCCTTTGACCTGAAGCCCAAGGTCCCGCTGCTCCCTCCGCGCGCCCGCGCCATGATCTCGCTCTTCATGCACGGCGGTCCGAGCCACATCGACTTGTTCGACCCGAAACCCGAACTGACCAGGCGCAGCGGGGACGATTACGCTGGAGAGATAACTTTCAGCTTCATCGATCGCGCGACCAAAAAGCTGTTTGGCAGTCCGTGGAGATTTCAAAGGCACGGCCAGAGCGGAATCGAAGTGTCCGAACTCCTCCCGCACTTCGCCAGCATTGTGGATGACGTGACCCTCATTCGCTCGATGCACACGGACATCAATGGGCACGAACCATCCATCTGGTTCATGAACACAGGCCTGGCGCAGCCTGGGCGGCCCGCGCTCGGCTCGTGGCTCACTTACGGCCTCGGTTCGGAAAGCCAGAGTCTGCCCGCCTACGTGGTGTTGACCGACCCCGGCGGGCACCCGGTGGACGGGGTGCGCAACTGGTCCAACGGCTGGATGCCGCCGTTGTTTCAAGGAACGATCGTGCGCTCGACCGAGCCGCGCATTTTGAACCTCGAACCACCGCCGCACTTGAAGGGCGAGTTGCAGGAGCAGAACCTCGCCTTCCTCGCCCGGCTCAATCGCGATCATCTCGCGCGTCATCCCGGCGAAGCGGACCTGGAAGCGCGCATCGCCAGTTACGAACTCGCGGCGCGCATGCAGACCGCCGCGAAAGAGGCGCTCGATCTCTCCGGCGAAAGCGAGGCGACGAAGAAGCTTTACGGCCTGGACGATCCGGTCACGCGCGAATACGGCGCGCGTTGCCTCATCGCTCGCCGTCTCGTCGAGCGCGGCGTGCGTTTCGTGCAACTCTTCGTCAACGGCCAGATCTGGGACAACCACGAGAGCATTACGAAGAACCTCGTCAACTGCTGCCGCAAAACCGACCAGCCGTCCGCCGCGCTCGTCAAGGACCTCAAGGCGCGCGGCCTGCTCGACACCACGATCGTCCATTGGGGCGGCGAGATCGGCCGGCTGCCCGTGACCGAAAATCACGGCGCGGCTGAGAAGGCCGGGCGCGATCACAACGGCCAGGGCTTCAGCAGTTGGCTTGCCGGTGGCGGGATCAAGGGCGGCATGACCTACGGCGAGACCGACGAGTTCGGGCACAAGGCGGTCGTGAATCCGGTCAGCCCGAACGATTACCACGCGACGCTGCTTCATCTTTTCGGCCTCGACCACACGAAACTCATTTACCACCACAACGGCCAGGAACAGCGCATCACCGACAACAAACCATGCCGCGTGGTGACGGAGATTTTACGAGAGGCATGAAGCCGGTCGCGCGAGCAGCTGGAGCGCGGCTGTGTCGAAGACCAGCCGCAGCGCGCCCGATTGCAAAGGCGGCTTGGCTCGACGCTCAACAGTTCTCTCGCTCCGAGGCTGCTGCGACTGGTCCTGGGCGGACACAGTCGCGCTCCTCACCGCTTCAGGTTGTAATCGTCGGTCTGCTGCTCTTTCCCGGTCATGCCTTCTCGGCTGTTCCACCCACGTTCGAGAAGGACATCCGCCCGATCCTCAAGGCGCATTGCTTCGAATGTCACGGTGAAGGCGAGAAGTTGAAAGGCGGCCTCGACCTGCGCCTGCGGCGTTTGATGCTCCAAGGAGGCGACGACGGCCCGGTGATTGTCCCAGGCAAGCCCGGCCAGAGTTTGCTTTTCAAGCTGGTTCATAGCGGCGAAATGCCGAAGCGCGACAAGAAGCTCACCCGCGAACAGGTGGCGTTGATCAAACAGTGGATCGCCGCCGGCGCGAAGACCGCCCGCCCCGAACCGGCCGAGTTGGGCAAGGGCGGCGTCATCACCGAAGAAGAGCGCGCCTTCTGGTCGTTCCAGCCGATCCACCAGCCCGCCATCCCAAAGACCAAAACCAAAGACCGCGTCCGCACGCCCATCGATGCGTTCCTGGTCAGCGCGCTCGTGAAGCAGAAACTCGGTTTCTCGCCTGACGCTGAAAAGGTCACGTTGCTGCGCCGCGCCTGCTTCGATCTCACGGGCCTGCCGCCGACGCCCGCCGAGGTTGCGGCATTCCTCGCGGACACGGCGCCCGATGCCTACGAAAAGCTCATCGACCGGTTGCTCGACTCCCCGCATTACGGCGAACGCTGGGGCCGTCACTGGCTGGACGTCGCGGGTTACGCCGACTCGGACGGCTACAGCGACGCCGACCCGCCGCGGGGCTACGCCTACAAGTATCGTGACTACGTCATCCGTTCCTTCAATTCCGATAAGCCATTTGACCGCTTTATCACCGAACAACTCGCGGGCGATGAACTCGCGCGCGCGACCCAGGGCAGTCCGCAAGCCGCACTGGCCGACCCGCAATTGCGCGAATTACTCATCGCCACCGGCTTCCTCCGTATGGGCGTCGATGGCACCGCCACGCCCGCCCTGAGTGATCCGGGCGCCGTGCGTAACCAGGTCGTGGCGGACACGATCAAGATCGTCTCCACGTCGCTGCTTGGGTTGTCGGTCGGCTGCGCCCAATGTCACGATCATCGCTACGATCCGATTCCGCAGACTGATTACTACCGGCTCCGCGCCGTGATCGAGCCTGCGTATGACTGGAAGAACTGGCGCACACCCGACCAGCGCCTGCTCTCGCTTTACACCGATGCCGACCGGAAAAAGGCCGATGAAGTCGAAGCCGAAGCGAAGAAACTTGCCGAAGAAAAGGAGACGAAGCAGAAGCAATACATCGATGAAGCACTGACGAAGCATCTCGAGAAATTTGAAACGCCCTTGCGCGATCAACTGCGGGCCGCTTACGACACGCCCGCCGACAAACGCACCGCCGAGCAAAAAAAGCTCCTTGCCGATAATCCCAGCGTGAACATCAACGCCGGCGTGCTCTACCAGTACAATCAAAAGGCTGCCGACGACTTGAAGGCGATGGACGCGAAGATCGCCGAGATTCGCGGACGCAAACCGCCGGAGGATTTCATCTGTGTCCTGACCGAACCCGCGGACAAGGTGCCGGTCACCTATCTTTTTCATCGCGGTGATCCCAAACAGCCGAAAGAACCCATCCTGCCTGGTGCTTTGAGTGTGCTCACGCCTCCCGGCCAGTCAGTGGAGCTGCCGTCGAAAAATCCTGACCTCGCCACCAGCGGCCGCCGACTTGCCTTCGCCCGATGGCTCACCAGCGGCACGAACCCGCTCGTCGCCCGCGTGCTGGTGAACCGCGTTTGGCAGCACCATTTCGGACGCGGCCTCGTCGGCACGCCGTCGGACTTCGGCGTCATGGGTGAACGGCCGTCCCATCCCGAATTGCTCGACTGGCTCGCGAACGATTTTGTTGAGCACGGCTGGCAATTGAAGCGGTTGCACAAACTCATCATGACGTCCACCGCCTACCGCCAATCCTCGCGCCACGATCCCCGGCGCGAGCAGCGCGATCCCGAAAACCGCCTCTACTGGCGCAAACCGGTCCAGCGCCTCGATGCCGAAGTCATCCGCGACGCGATCCTGGCCGCCAGCGGCTCGTTGAACGAAGCCATGTTCGGGTCGCCCGTGCCAGTGCGCCCGGATGTTCACGGCCAGATCGTCGTCGGCATCGACAAGACCGAAGGCGACAACAAAATGCCGGTCGAAGTGCCGCTCAAGGGAGAGGAATTTCGACGCGGGATTTACGTCCAAGTGCGGCGCAGCCGTCCGCTGGCGATGTTGCACGCGTTCGACGCGCCGGTGATGGAAGTGAACTGCGAGCGACGCCAATCGTCCACGGTCGCGACACAATCGCTGATGCTGATGAACAGCCAGTTCATCCTCGACCAGGCCGCGCGCTTCGCACAGCGCTTGCACGCGGAAGCTGCGGACGACCGCGTCCGCGAGGTGGCCCGCGCCTGGCAACTGGCCTTCAGCCGAAATCCGACCGTATCGGAGCTGGCTGACGCTCTTGAATTCCTGTCGCGGCAGGTGGACCACCTGCAAACGGCGGTCGAGGAGACGGACGAGAAGGCGAAGAAGAACGAAAAAAACAAGCCTGCCCCGAAACCCCCGCCCGAACTGCAAGCCCTCACCGATCTCTGCCAGGCGTTGCTCAGTGCGAACGAATTCCTCTACGTGGACTAGTCAAGATTAACAGAGGACAAACAACGAACGTGCAAACTGGTCCTATGACTGACCGTCGCACTTTCCCGCTTGGAGGGATCATCCTCGCCATTGTTCCACTGGCCGCGCTTGCGGCGGGGTTTGCCGTTCTCAGCAGCGCCAGCGTTTCTGCCGGTGATTGGGACCGATATGAACGGTATCGAGAGTTTTGGGGTGGGAACCCTGCCGAAGTCTATAGCCACTGGCTCGACATGGTTTTGATGTCAGGCAACGCCGCCGCAATAGCTTGGTTGTTGAGTGCGGAGGTGCTCTTTCGCCGGAACCGGGCGCAAAATAAATGGCTAGTCGCGCTCACGTATGCGTGCGCCATTCTCGGCCTCATCTTGAGCGGAGCCATTGCGCTCGTGCTCGACCGTTCGCATGGGGAGGGGACGGTGCTGCTCGCGTATCCGTTTCTCTTCCTTCCCGTTCTCGGTTCTTCGTACTACTTGCTGCGCCAGTCCGCCGCGCTTGTGCATTGGAAGTTCACCGCTGTGGTCGTCCTCTCCGGATGCTACGCTGCATTGCATACTGCCGCTCAATTGTATTACGAGCCTTCAGGGACTGGC
>Ga0209376_1002850_pt1 | contig 16149 bp, 9 predicted proteins | sample GraSoiAngelo_134_FD_185891 | JGI IMG/M metagenome (GOLD analysis project Ga0209376, IMG submission 185891) | Grasslands soil microbial communities from the Angelo Coastal Reserve, California, USA - 14_0929_05_30cm (SPAdes) (version 2) | ecosystem: Environmental > Terrestrial > Soil > Grasslands ... | reverse complement strand
GAACCGCACGACGAAAGGATATTCGCGCGGGCCCTCGACCTAATCGAACGTAACGCGAAAACTCAAGTAAAAATCGTTGACGATCTTCTCGATCTATCTCGTGCGCTGAGCGGAAAGCTGCGTCTGAATATGGAAAACGTCGATCTCGCCGCGGTGATCGAGGCTGCGGTCGAAACCATCCGCCCGGCCAGTGAAGCAAAAAGTATTCGTATCGATCTGCAATTGAAAACGATCGATACCCCCGTCTCAGGCGATGCGGACCGCCTTCAGCAGGTCGTCTGGAATCTGCTAGCGAATTCCGTCAAATTTACTCCCAACGGGGGCCGCATTTTGGTCAAACTTGCGAAAGCCGGCAATCATGCCGAAATCGACGTGACGGATACCGGCGTCGGAATCGAAACCGAATTTCTTCCATACGTCTTTGAACGATTTCGTCAGGCCGATACTTCACGAACGCGTTTGCGCGGCGGATTAGGCTTAGGACTTGCGATCGTCCGGCATCTTGTTGAGTCTCACGGCGGCACCGTCCACGCGTACAGCTCGGGTGAGGAGCAAGGATCCACCTTCGTTATAAAGCTGCCGCTGCGCCCGGCCGCGCAGGCCGCAAAACCATAGGAACCGCAATCACGGCAGAAATTCCAGAACGATTCGGATCTTTGCAGCGTCTCGTTGAAACTTCCATTCACGAATCGCAGCAGTGGCGAGAGTGCCGAAGATATCGGGCATCGCCGAGATGAGCCACATTCCGCCGACACCCCCTTCGTTTGTTACTTGGACATCAACAATTACTTTACCAGACAATTTCTCTTCGGCAAGCTCAGATGGATAGTATGGCGCGACGAACCTCTCGAGTTGCGGCTGAGTTTCAGATTCGGAGAAAAGACCGTACCTGAAATGGTCAGCCGTGGCTTGCGCGTAATGGCGCCGGGGAGGTTCGGGAGCGTAGTCAACGGCGGAAACACGCGGCCGGGTTACAGGCTGCGGGCTCTTTCGTGAAACCCGAACGGCCTCTTCGATTTGGCGTATATCCTCGCTGTAGATTTTGGTTAACGCCAAATATACCTCTGGATTTCGCGTACGCGCAGCTGCAGCCATTTCCAACACGTTCCGAACCGCAGGAATGTGCAACTCGCCCAGTTCCACCAGTCGAACAGCAGCGCGCGGCGCCAGAAATGGGTCCACTAGCGCATCAATAAAGAACTCCCGCGCACCGGCAGTTCCCGAAATCCCGGCCAGAACACCACGATAGTAAGAGACTCGCGTCGAATCCGGCGCAGTTGTGGCCAGTATTTCAAGATGATGGCGTGCTTGCTCGGCCTTCCCATTGGCCAGGAATATTTCGGCTATCGAGATCTGAGCCTCGGTATCGGGAATGGAACGGATATTCATGGTCCATTGTTCAGCGGAGGCTTTTACAACGGTTCGGTTGGCGCGCGGCAAAGAGACCTTCACGTAGGTGCTGAAAGCCGATTCCAGGTCGCGTTCACTGACGCCCAGGTACTCCAACAGATTGGCATCGCCTGTCGCCAACGCATCGATATAGCTCTTGAAGCGCGAGGCGTACTCGCCATGCATCAGATAATGAACAAACGCCCATGCCTGGACATAAAACACGTTAGCCTTCGCCGATTCGTTGTAATACGAAGAAGTCGTATCAATGGTGAAGAAAGTTTTAAGGGGAATGAGTGATGCCGTCCTGAGTAGCTGCATCCGATCGGCGGATAGGCCGCCCAGCCAAATCGTATCGTCCCGAACCTCGGCAGCCGCGAAATATTCCGACAGGCCTTCATTCAGCCACGCAGGCCGCACGGCCAGCGCGCGGCCGAGAAAATAATGCGTCAGTTCGTGATATACAACGTTGGTCAGCGTCTCGGGAAACACACGGCCCGAAAGCATAATGAAATCGCGGTCAGTTCCTCGCTGATAGTAACCGGCTACGGCGACTTTGCGGCCATTGTATTCGGGTTCGAGTTCCCTCATCGTTGGTTCGTCGCCGATCAAAAGTACCTCGATGGGGAGTTCCGGAAGTTCGGTATAGCGAAATACCAGCGTGCCGACGAGCTGGTGGAAATGCTCGAGTTCTCTCAGGACACGCTTGGCGCGGTCTTCGCCCGCGGACGATTTCACGATGTAGGTTTCCGAGCTGACCTGAACCCAGGAAAGGAATAGCGAAACGGCCAGCGCGCCGAGCATAGGGAAAAGTTTAGCACCCTGCCGGAATCTCAGTTTCCGATCTTCTTCCCCTGAGCGTCGTACACTTCTACCGGACCGTACTTTTCCATGATCGGCTTAATCTTGCCGGCATCGCCGACAGCGACAATCTGAAGGTTCTCGGGGTTTATATACTTGCGCGCGACGCGCTGAACATCATCTGCTGTAACCACCATAATCTGGGCAGGATATGTGTCCCAGTAATCTCGCGGAAATCCGTAAATCTTTCGAACGATCGCGTAACCCAACAACTCTGCCGGTCTCTCGAGCGACAGCGCAAAAGATGCAACAAGGGCGCGCTTGGCTTCTTCCAATTCCTCTGACGGAACTTTCTCGTCGCGAATCCGCTGGAATTCGCGGTAAAACTCGGTCATGGCTCCGGCGGTAACCTCTGTGCGAACATCGCCCCCGGCGCGCCACGCGCCGGGGTATTTTACGGCGGCAAAGCTGCTGTACACGCCGTATGTATAGCCTTTCTCTTCGCGCAGATTCAGGAACAGTCGGGCCGCGGGGCCGCCGCCCAGAATATGATTCGTGACGGTCAACGCGACGTAATCCGGATCGCGCCGATCGATAGCGATATTGCCGAGCGTAACCGTCGTTTGAACGGAATTCGGGCGGTCCACCAATACGACTCGTTTCGATACGGCCGGCTTGGGGTTGGGCGGAAGTAATTCTTTCAAGTCCGTTTTTTTCCAACCAGCCAACCACTTCTCGAGCTTCGGTACGATTTCCGAAACCTTGACGTCGCCGGTAATACCAAGGATTGCATTTTGGGGCGCATACCGCTCCTGATGCCATTTTGCCAACATCTCGGGCGTGATCGCGTCGATCGACTCGTTTGTCGCCGAAACAGTGGCAGCTGGATGGGAGCCGTATACGGTCTTGTTGAACGCTTCGCGAGACAAGAAGTTGGGATTTGCGCGCTGCTGCCTGAGTTGTGTTTTTACCCGCTGTTTCAGGCGGTTTAATTCGTCGCCGGGAAAGGTTGGATTCAGCAGAAGATCATTCGTCAAGGCGAACCACTGCTCGAAATTATCACTCAACCCCGAAGCATTGATCACAGTTGCGGGATCGCCAAAGGGCGCCGACGCCGAAATCGATGCTCCAAGCTGGTCCATCTGCTCGGCAATTTGCAGGCTGCTTCTTGTTTTCGTCCCCTCCCTCAGCATCTGTGCGGTAATGCCGGCCAAACCGGGAAGGTTCGCCGCCTCGAATATCGGCCCGGCGCCACTCAGGTTGAACTGCAGCGAGATTAGCGGCAGCCGGTGATTCTCCATGATGAGAACGGTTAAACCATTCGACAGCGTCGCTTCACTAGGTTTGGGCAGCGTAACCTTAAGGAGGTCCTTTGAAACGGGAGCGCGGCCCTTCCGCTCCACCTTGCTCGTGTCGGTTCCATGTTCCTCCTGCGCGTAGCTTGCGCCAATCCAGACCAGAGCGGTTACAAGAACAATTGCAATTCGCTTCGAGCGTTTCATTGAGCGCCTCCCACTCGTGGTTTCGGGACCGTGGTGAGAACTGTTCGATTGCTATCGATCAAATACGTCCGTGCAACCTTTTGGATCTGCTCCTTCGTCACGCTCATCAATTTGTCATTGCCGGTATTGATCACATTCGGATCGTTGTAAAAGATCGCATTCTCTCCGAGAGCCTGTGCACGGAATAACGTGCCTTCGAGTTGCTCTACTTTTCCGCGCTTTACTTCCATTCGGATTTTTTGGAGTTCTGCGTCCGTCACCGGCTGGTTCTTCACGCGCTCCAACTCCTCATAGACCAGCCGTTCAACCTCCTTCGGATCTTTGCCAGGAACGAGCAGAAGATCCACAATGAACAGCGATGGCCCTCTCCGCTCGAATGGTCCCGCTCCTTCCTGTACGGCGACTTGCTTTTCGCGAACGAGATTTTGATAGAACCTGGAAGATTGACCTGTCGACAGGATCTCGCCGAGAACGTACAACGCATACCAGTCCGGCGTGTTTCCCGGTGGAATTTTCCAGCCGATATCGAGCCGTGGAATCTGCGCCAAAGGATCTTCGATCGTCTTTCGACGCTCGGCGGTTTGCTTCGGCTCAGTCATATCCGGTGCCGGTGGTGGCGCCTGCGAGGGAATATCGCCAAAATATTTTTCGATCTTGGACAGAGCGTCGCTGGGTTTGAAGTCTCCGACCAGCGTCAGGACCGCATTATTGGGTGCGTAGTATGTCTTGAAGAAGTCGGCGACGTCCTTAACGGACGCAGCATTCAGATCTTCCATGGAGCCGATCGTGGAGTGTTTATAACCAAAGCTATCGTAAGCGGTCTCGAACAACGTATCGAATGTCAGTCCATAGGGCTGGTTGTCGTACCGCTGGCGCCGTTCTTCCTTGACGGTTTCGCGCTGATTATCGAGATTTGCCTGGTTGATCACGAGCGACCGCATGCGATCGGATTCGAGAAACAACCCAAGATCAATCTGATTTGCCGGCAGCGTTTCGTGGTATTCCGTGCGATCACTATTGGTCGATCCGTTCATGCCGCCGCCGTTGTTCTCGATGAGCACAAAGTGTTCGCCCTTGCCCACATTTTCCGAGCCCTGAAACATCATGTGCTCAAAAAGATGGGCAAAGCCCGTTCTTCCGGGACGTTCGTCTCTCGAACCGGCGTTGTAAACGACCGAAATCGAACATGTGGGGGCGGAATGGTCTTCCGACAAGATAACACGCAGTCCATTCTTAAGCTTATGCTCCGTAAACTTGACCGACTGAGCCATCCCTGCCTGAATCACCAGCAATAGTGAAAGTACGGCCATGAAGAGAATGCGTTGATTTAACTTCATAGAGTTCAGGTTCTGTTCTTCATCCATTCGATGCATTCTTTGAGCTTTTGATGCATCAGTTCTTCCGATTGGTGCCCGCGGCGGCCATGGCCGGGCAGCACCCACTGGAACCTCAGATCCAGCAGACGTTTCATCGATTTTGTTTGCTCCGGCCAAGAGTACCATGCCACATCGCGGAAAGCGATTAATCCACGGCGCGAGTCGGACCAGGCCAGGTGATCACCCGTAAACAAATATTTATCACGGTACAGCAGCACGATATGGCCACGAGTATGCCCAGGCACAGGCACGACAAGCAGATCTTTATCCAAAGCAAGGAGGTCTTGCCCATCGATCAGTTCTTCCGCGTTAATTCCTCGCGAATCCGCACGGTGGACGATGCGCCGGCACCCGAAGTGTTCGTGGAATTTCTCGTGGTCAGCAACATCGTCACGATGCGAGAAGACCATGAGGGAAACACCACCCAATTCCTCCAGCCGCCCTACGAGCGTTCGGGCGAACCGGGGCGAGTCAATCAGGACGTTTCCCTCCGGACGCAAAATGATATAAGACGCTGCGCCGTAGGAATTGGGGGATGCGAAGCCGCAAAAGTAGACGTTCTCCTCGATCAATTCCGGATATGCCGCGGCGGCCGTCTTAATGTCGATTTTGCTGCGTGTTCCAATCGATCCTGTGGGACAAGCGACCAGAGCCATAGCCGCTCGGTGCGCCTCGATGGGAGTCTCTGGTTGGCGATAAACGATGGAGTGATCGTCGTCTTCCGTAAACACCGCCGGGGCAATTTGCCGGCACAGATCGCAGTCGATGCAAGTGTCGTCGACAAAGAACGTTCCGGAGACATTCTCCGAATAGGCGCGCTTCGGATTCGCCATACTACCATTATGTCGTTCTTGCCATCCCGGTCCAGCAGAACTGACATGCCTCAGTTCACGCCGAACAGAACGCGATTCGAAGATCCTCCCGTCGGATTTGTCACGACGACAGGTACGAGACCGGGCTGAGTGACCAAATACGCAGGGACAGTGACGGTTATCGTTGTGGACGTGACCAACGCCGGAAAAAGTACCGCGCTGCCGAAACTGACGACGGCGCCAGGTTGAAAGTTCGATCCTGTTATTGTGAGAGTGAAGGCTGGAGAACGAGCGGGTGCCACCGGCGGGAACAACCCAAGGTTGGGTGCGTTGTTAAACGCCGGATCGTCGATCGTAGGAGACGACGATGGTGTGAAGGGAACAACATTGAACGCTAATGTCTTGGACACGCCTCCGCCTGGCTGCGGATTGCGGACGTCGACCATATATTGACCCGTGCAATTGATGGTAACGGTCATGACCGCTTCATGGGAGCCGACCACTGTCGCTCCGACTGCCCCGACTCCGGTAACACCTCCTGTAGTCGCAGCGGGCGTTGACGTTATCGTCACCGTGGCCACCGCAAACTTAGTGGGGTCTGAACTACTAGTCACTTTGACACTGACTGTTGCAGGATCCGGGACTGCCGGCGGGGCGGTGTAAAGACCAGTGGAGGAAATCGAGCCGACAGTGAAGTTGCCTCCCGCAACGTCGTTCACGGTCCAAGTAACGGCCTTGGTGGCTACACCATCCAGATAAGCGGTGAATTGCTGCGTACCGCCTATCAGAACTGTTGCAGATGTCGGAGCGATCGCAAGCCCCTTGCTACATAGCGGTGGGGTCAATTCGAAAACGGATACTTTGCTGAAGTTGGACCCACGCAGGACAATCGGCGCATTATACGTCTCGCCTGGCCGGGTTGGATCAAACGTCAGCAAACTATCCGTTTCGACGGCAGCCAAGATCGGAGTCAAATTTGACAACAACACCGGCAGCGCCGATGAGGGACCAACCGATGGGTCAGGGTTCACCACAGACACCGCGAACGCCCCACCAACCTCTAGCGACGACTGTGGAATCGAACCACTAAGCGAGTTCGAATTTTGAAATGTCGTTGGAATAGCCGTTCCGGCCACGAGTATTGTGGCGCCTTGCTTGAATCCAAATCCGCTTACGGTAATGGGCAGCGCCGGCGCGTTCGTTTCGAGACGCACATCGGCGCTGTTCGGTGATATCGAAAGCACGACTGGTACGGGATTCATGACGGGCAGGTCCAGCGCATTCGATGCGCCAACAGTCGGTGACGGATTCATCGCGGTGACTTTGACAAGCCCTCCGATTGCGAGGTCTTCAGGCGGAATCGTTACCTGAATGGTGGTCGGCGTCAAAAGGATCGTCGGGCGAGGCACGCCATTGATAAGAACAGATACGCCCGGGAGAAAGTCTGTTCCGGTAACCGTTGTCGTGAAGCCGGTATTGCCGGCAATCAGCGGCACGGGCAGTACGCCGAAACTCGTCAACGTTGGGGCGGCACTCCCGCTACCCGAAGGTGCGGTGGGGCCGACAGGAGTTGGTGGTGGTGGTGCGGTAGAGCTTGGCCCTGCGTAGTCGGGCTGCGAATGCATCGCGGCAAGGTTGCCCAGAACCGAATTGTCTACGGCCACATGGAGCGCTGTCGCAATGATCGGTACATCCGAACTCACGTAAACGAAACCAGCACTACGCACGCCCGAGAAAAGGTTCGCCAGTGTACGCATCCCTTGGGTCGAAGGATCAACGGTCAATGTTGTGGACGATATTATGGCGCCGGCGTCGGAAACGTACTGCAACATTAGATTAGCGATCGATGAGCTCGGGTTGAGAAAGACGAGTCCGATAAAGACCTGTGGATTAAAGTCACGAACACTGAAGACAAAGTTCGTGTCCGGCTGCGGACCCGCTGGTATGACCACGAAACCGCTCTGGTTGGCACTGGCAATGGCTTCGGCTGCTATAACCGGTGTCGTGCTTTGAAAAACAATAGAACCAAGAGTGGTTCCCACACCCAAATTAAAGACCCTTTGAACGCTGCGGCGCGCGGCACCATTGGCCGGCAGAGCCACCGTTGCCACTGGAGTGCCTGGCACGAGATTCCCATCGATATCACGCGCGGTCAGAGTCACAGTGCCGGCGTCGCTGCTGGTATTGACGAATTGAAGCTCCGTCAGATAATCGCTGCCGTGGACAAAAAACGGAATGGTACCACTCAAAACCGCAGAACCAACTGGCACTGCTGTGACCGCCGAAAAATCGCTGTGAGGCACTACAATTCCTTCGGCGGCATCAGAAAAATTGATCATCTCCGCCTGGACGAACACACGGTGGTCTGGGCCGAGGACTGATTTAGGAACGCGAATCAACAGATGCGATATATCTCGAAGCGGTCCCGTACTAGGCTGCGGAAAGAGAGTGGCGATGTCTAACTTAAGCGTGCCCAGCGCCGCTACCGTCGGAGCAGCATTACCCAGTACGGTTCCGTCTGGCGCAATCGGCAAAATGACAACACTCGTTGATCTGTCATCAGGATTGTAGATTGTCACTTTCATGCGGCCCGTCGTTCCCTGCGAGAAAGGAATAATCAGATCTGTCGAACTTGTTGCGGGAACTACGGATTCAAACCCACTGCCCGTGGATAGCGTTGCAATGACGGATAAGCGGCTTGAACTGACGACGATTACGGTCCCGTCGAAGGAACTCAGAGCAAGAGAGCCAGCGGTCAGTCGTAGTTGGGCCCCAGCAGGGATATTGATCCCGGCGTCGGCAACCTGGGCCTGTTCGGAGTTGCGAAACGTGACTTTTGCGCTGGCCAGCACGCTGCTCAAGTTACTCAAAATGAGTTCCGACCCGGAATTGCTGTTGAAATGCGGAATCACATATTGGAAACTTCCAGTGGTTTGTGTTGAAACGGGAATGGCGGTCGCCAGTATCGCAACGGTTGCCACCAAGCTGCAAAATAATCCGATGTAAATTCTCCGATCCATTAGCCGCCATCCTTCCTATCAGCCGCCTGAAATTTGACAAAAGCCTTGGCACATTAACCAAGGGACTTGGGGATGTCAATAACAGCTATCTGTAGTGGTGAGAGTCCTGAGTCCCCACCAGGGTTCGAGCATGTGGATTCTGTGAGAGTCAACTTAGGGCAATGGTTCTGGGGCAACTTGAGTTTATTGAAACAGAGATTCTCGTAAGAAGCTCAAACTCAAGTCAGCAACGTTGAGATCTGGTTTTCCGAAGCAATCGCTTCGCGGGGTATTTTACGGGAATCGATTATTGCAGGTTCCCGATTCCGTTCACGCAGCTTTGCTCATGGCCGTCATGACCGTCGCATGTCTGTGTCAAGTTTGTGCAGCCTTTGGTTCTTACCTCGCCCACGCCAGCACGTGATCGGGACGAATCTTGTAAGTCACTCGAACTTCGTTCGGCTGCTTGTAAGGGTACTTGTCCTGGTTGATGTATTTCTTTGCCAGCGCGTTGATGTGATCGTCGGTATTGTCCGTGATCTCTACAACCTGTCCACGCAGCGCGATGAAACGATAAGGATTCTCGGGATCTTGGATGCTGAGTGCGACCTGGCGGTTGCGGCGCATATTTGTATCTTTAATTCGGCCTTTTGCGCTATTAATCCGCACGTGAGTGCCATCGTAGTCGCACCATACCGGCGTGACTTGTGGGCTGCCATCCTTCATAACCGTCGCTAGATGTGCAAAAGCCTTCTTCTCGAAGAGATCACGAAATTCGTTAGGTATTTTCGTGGCCATGCATGTCTCCTGTTCAGAGTTAGACCTATAGGTTAATAACACGTTAATTAAGGGGTAATCAACCATGAGTACTGCGCGGAAGCGCTAGACTACGCAGTCGGCTACTGGACGGTCTGCAAATCGCTTGAAACGCGCTTTGATGGCGTACATACGCTTGTCGGCACAGTGCATTGCCTGTTCAATGTTTTTCCCATCAACAGGCGTAGTTGCTAATCCGCAGCTTGCGCCAAACAGCATTCTCTTGTAAGGCTCGTGGGCAGGATACCACACGACCATCCGGCGGAAGTTTCGAATCTGCGTGCGCAGGGTGCGTCTGTCGGCCTCACTAAACACGACGAACTCGTCTCCGCCTAACCGGCACGTCAATTGAGCGTCGTAAAAAGCAGCCTGCAGATGTGCCGCAATACGGACCAAAACCGCGTCACCGGCCTTGTGGCCGAAATTATCGTTGATGCTCTTTAAACAGTTCACATCGACGACAACGACGGAAACAGGCTTCCCGATAAGCTTGGCGGCCATCAGTTCCAAACCACGCCGGTTCGCCAAACCGGTCAATTTGTCGACCGCCGCTTCCCGCTGCGCGATTTCGAGAGCCAGCACTTTATTGAAGGGACCTGAGATTTTCTCGGCTACCGCTCGAATCAGCGCCACCTCATCGTCGTTGAAAGGTGCGGTGGGATGGGTAACCGAAATCGTGGCAATGGTCTGGTCTCCGAACTTGACGGGTACTCCTTCATGTGCCCCCGCCTTTAATTCGACCCCGCACTGCGGAAATCGGTTCGTGATCAGATCCGAGACGAGTTGCGATATCTGTTCTGTCGTCGTTGCCTTTGCGATAGATTTTGTGAGCTCTTCCAGAATCTTGACGTCGGAAGTAACGCGCTCAATGCCGGAATAAGCTTCGGGGGAGGTCGTCCCCCAGTTGACGACATCGCGATAGATGGACTCCCAAACACGAACAATTTCCGGATCAAACCATGTTCCGCTGCCTTGCCGTAATGTTTCCATGCCGCCGTTGATCGTCTCTGCCGAGTCCAGCCGCCCGGACGTGTACGCATCGAATACATCTGCAACCGCCAGCACGCGTGCGCCGAGCGGAATCGCTTTTCCGGCTAGGCCGTTGGGATAACCTTTGCCGTCGAAACGTTCATGATGCGCAAGGATCGAATCGGTCACGGGATATCGAAACTTGATGTTCGAGACAATTTCGGCGCCCAATTGCGGATGCAATCGCATTTTGCGCATTTCCTCGGGAGTGAGGGGACCTTCTTTGCTCAGAATGTATTCGGGAATGGCCAGCTTTCCGATATCGTGAAGGAGCGCGGCAGCCGCGATCCCTTTAACTTCCAGTTCACTTAAGCGCATTGCTTCAGCGATGGCATGCGAATACTTCTGCACGCGCTGAATATGGCCGTGAGTATTCTTGTCCTTCGCATCGATAGCCAACGCGAGCGTCGATAAGGTTGAATTGAAAAGTTCCGTCGCGTGTTGCTTTTCTTTCTCCAAGCTTTCGATGTAGACACGATACGAGTAATAACAAAGATAGAGTACGGGAGCGACGACGAGTAGCAGTGTGGTGCGCTGTGAGCCAATGAACTCCGAAACGAGGAACGACAGGAGACCGGCGACGACAAAGGATGGCGCCGTGTAGAGGAAATTGTCGTGCCAAAGGCGCAAGATCGACTTCTTACTCGACAGGCCAACAATCATCGAGACACAGACCGAGCACCCTAAGTAATAGACGATGGATGCCACCAAAGCTCCGGTCAGGCGGTCGATGCCCATCGCATGGATATTCCGGGCTACTGTGTAGTAGGCGGCACTGGACAACCATGTGGTGAGCACGATCATTCCGAGATTGAAAATCAACTGATGGAAAACGAATTTTCGTGACGGGAATATGGATTGGACAAAGACACCGCAAATTCCAACGAGGGTTCCCGCCGGCGTGCCGAGCATCATAACGGCGATTAGAACGACTGTTGCAATCAGCGATAGTGAAGAACCCGCGATCAATCGCACTTTCGCCTGCCCGGTGACAACCGCCAGGAACAGCAATAGCCAGAAATATGAATAATCTAAGGGCTCGAGCGTGAGGATCGCCCCGATCAAGCCAGAGATGCCGATCATCCCAAACACACAAACAGCCACCTGTGCTGCCCGTGGAAGTGCCCAGAGTTGTCCCTGCTTACTCAATAGAACCTCATCCTATTTATCGGCGGATGATTATGAATCGTTAGTCTTTGTGGAGGCGGCAGAAATCAGTAAAGACAAATGAAAAACCTGCCGATAAGAGAAGGAAGAATCCTCAGGAACTCGGAATGCCGAGCGGATGCAGGGTGGAAAACGGTTCCGAGTTAGCTACTCGATCCCTGTTCTGGCGGTGCAGAAGTCTTTTTCTTCGCCCGCTTGCCGGCCGGACCGGCAGATTTACGAGGCGCACCAGTCTTACGTTTGATTCCGCTCGGAGTGCGGCGTTTGCGAGCCGGTGATTCTTCGAGCGCCGCCGGAGACGTCAAGTCGAATTCTGTAGATTCGGGCTGTGTTTGGACGGGCTCTTCGGGAGGAGCTAACGTGGGTTGTGGTTCCAATTCTACGGCCGGCACTTGCTCTTCTACATCGTACGGAACCGCTGCCTGTTCGACACCGGCAGGCTCCTCGACGGGGGGCATGGGAGCAGGCTGAAGCTGAGACAGCAAGGCACCCGGAAAAACCCGCAAGATGCCTTGACGATTCCGCTCCAAACGCAACAACCCGGCGCGTTGGGCATGACGTACCGCATCAAGAAAGCTATGAAACCCGTAGCGATGTTCATCGAATGCCGGCGACGAATTCTTGATGAATTGCTTTACATTTCTCAAATACATTGGCCAGTGCGGCGTAATGGGTGATCTTTGAAACGCCTCCTGCATTGCGCGGACACCTTCTTCCGCCTGCACTGGAGTTGGTGCGGCGGGGGCGGCGTGCGAATGTTCAGCAGATTGACCGTTCCCCGGCGCTGCCGCAATTTCTCGCTCAGGTTCTTCCGATTGTCCGTGCGCTTGTTCTTTTAGTTCGACAAGCAGACTGCGGTCGACCTGTTTCAGTTTCACGTAACCCGCGGCAGCCATCTTTTCGATGAAATCGCGAAAGGTGCTGGCGCCGTAATCACGTTCCGAAAATGTCGAATCGAGTTGAAGAAGCGTGCTCTTCAGCAGTCCGAGTTGCGGAGAGACCTCGCGGTCCGTCAAAACTTTCAGGGCGCGCCGGACAAGAGGAAATGCTTTGGAAAGATCGCCCTCGCTCACGGCCCGAGTCCGCTCCGCCTGCCGGCGTGGTCCGGGTTGCGGGCCGATTAGGTTCTCGTAAGCGATGAACTCATGACAGTTCTTTTGAAGAATGATGCTGGTAAAACTGCGCCCGCCGACAACGAGGACTTTCTTGTCGTATTGTTTGAGCTTTTCGACCAGCGCGATGAAATCGCTGTCGCCGCCAACAATAACAAAGGCATTGATGTGGTTTCGCGTGAATGCCATCTCCAGCGCGTCCAGCGCTAGGTTAATGTCGGCCCCGTTCTTGTCGCCGCCGGGCGTCAAGTTTCGTTGCACCATCTGGATCGCGTGCTGGGTCATGCTGCGACTGTGTTCGCCCGCGCGCTTCCAGTCACCGTAGGCAATCTTAGTAACGACTTCGCCGCGTTCCTTAATGGCCTCGAGAACTGCGCCGATATCGAAGTGACGACTCAGCGTGCTCTTCACTCCAATCTCGATATTGTCAAAGTCGATGAATACGGCGATCTTTAAGCGGTCTTCAATCAATGGATCAAAACCCCCAACAAAAAAGGATAGCCACAAAGAGGCACAAAAATCACGAAAAGTTGATCTTTCATGTTGCTGATTCGATGGCAGCTTATAACCGCCGGTCGGCAGCGCTCACAGAACGGCGCTACAGCTTGCATTTACTTCTTAAACAGATTATCGAAAGCGCTGCGAGCGTCAGACGGCTTTACGGAAGGCGCGCCACTGGTTGCGCCGCCGGAGTCCCGCGTTTCCCGCTCGATGGAGGTACGGGCCATGAAGAAAGCACATCGATTACGCAGGTCTTTCTTGCTGATGCGTTCGGGAATATCTTGCGTGCACTCAAAACGGGCGGCAGTATCGAAATGACGGCAATTCTTGCAAGAACGAAGCTCGGCTTTGCACTTCGGGCACTGGCTTTCGAAAGCGATCTCTACCGGTGGCGGCATGATCGTTCCGCACAGCGCGCAACGCAGCACTTCTTGAAAGCCGGGCATTTTCATCGGGCGCGGTGCTTCTCTGGCCTTGGAACCGCGCGGTCCGCCTTTCGGCTTCTGGCGCGGTTTTTCAGTTTCGCTCTCACCTGCTTGGCGATACCCATCCATGTAGCCGCGCGAGCCGTATTTTCGTTCCATAGGAATGTCTAGAAGAAGGAAACCCCACCCCAGCGTTCTTATTCTGGCATGTTGAGCATACCATTTAAATTACAAATTGTCTCCGGAAAGCATTAGTACTTCTTTCCATAGCACATTGGTAATCGCCCTGTAAGGATCGCTAGCTTGTGCGAAGCTCTTCGGATCGATCGGTTTTCCGAAATGCAATTCGACTGCGTGGAACCGGAAACCACCCCCGCGCGGCCAAGCTTCGAATGTTCCCCGAATTCCCACTGGCACAATCGGAACGCCTAGCTCAAAAGCTAAGATTGCCGCGCCTTTCTTGAATTCTTGAACGTGACCATCGATGGAACGTGTGCCCTCCGGAAAAATGAGCAGCACGCGGCCGTACTTCAGGCCCATGGCGCCAAGCTGCATCGCACGGATGAGATTGACGTTCGGATCAATTGCGACGATGTTGCATACTTTGGCCAGACGCCGTGAAAACGCATTGTCCCAATAATCACTGTACCCATGGATGAACATGTTGTATATGACACGCCGAGGCAGAATCGACGCCAGCAGAGGACCGTCAAGAAACGATTCGTGATTTGGGCAAATGAGGAAGGGCATTCTCTGGGGCAAGTTTTCGAGGCCATAATATCGGAGACGGAAAAAGATTCGTGAAAGCAGTTTCACGATGCGCATGGTGACAAAAGCAAAGGGATCCAGAAGGTACCTTTTATTTAGAACGTAATGCCGATTCAATTCATCGCCGGGCGGAACGTTGAGAATCTCTTTCCAAGTCCAGCCGCCCGCGGATTCCGCCGCCGATGCGGCCTCGAAGGCCTCTATTAATTCACCGAGCGTGAATATTCGGGCAGCCTTGTGCTCGGCGATATTCACACCGAGGCGTGCTTCCGCCAAGGACAGAAGTTCGACACGGCTGAGCGAGTCGTACGCAAGGTCGAGTTCGATGTTCATTCGAGGATCAAGCGGTCCTACTTCCGGTTTCGTTTCGCGGACGAGTTTGGCAACGGTGGCGCCCACCTTTTCCTTAAACCGCGGATGGTCTTCGCCGGCCGGCTGCGCCGGGTTATCGGCGCGCATTTTTCGGCGCTCCAATTCCTCCGTCTGGATTTCGAAGCGTTTTAACTTGCGAGTGACGGTACGAGCAAAAGGCTCGTTTCGTACCGAAAGCGAGTGAATGCGGTAATACGTAGGTAGCTGCTTTGACAGGTTCTCAATGTCGAACCGGATCATCTCCATAATGGCGGTTTGCCCGCGGCGGCGAAATTCGTCCATTTCGGGGACAACCATGGCATGAAGAATTTCGTTCGCCGGAGTGTGGTCGTCCTCGGGAATCCCGACGATACAGATCTCTTTAATGAACGGCGACTGCGAGTAGTGCGTCTCGAGTTCTTCGGGGTACACGTTTTTCCCATTTGCCAACACGATCACATCTTTGCTGCGTCCGGTGATCGAGAGAGCGCCAGCGGCGTCGATAAAGCCGAGATCTCCCGTATGCAACCAGCCGTCGAGTATCGTTTCGGAGGTCTGATCAGGCGCACGGTAGTATCCCTTCATCAACACTGGACCCCGGACCCAAACTTCACCGATCCCTTCGTGATTCGGCGAATCGATTCGGACCGTTACGCCCCGAAGTGGCATCCCAACGGTTCCGATATGATTGTCGCCGACTGGCGTGATCGTTGCCGCAGCGGACGTTTCTGTTAATCCATATGCCTGCAGCACTGTGTACCCAAGGTCGTGAAGATCCTGCGCAATCCGGGCCTCGAATCGGGAGCCGCCACTGGCCAGCAACCACAGATCTGGGCCGATCGCGTTGTGAATTTTTGAGAAAAGTTTGCGACGCACAGCCGGCTTGTTGATCCGTTTGGCGATTGCTTTCATCGCCCCGAACAACACTCGCCTATAGAACGGCTGCGAGTCGACCTGGGAAAAGATCCGTTTGTGAAGAACATAGAAGAACTGCGGAACGCAAACGAACAGCGTAATGTGGTGGCGGTGAAACGCATCAATGATCCGCTGCGGCGAGATCGAATCTAAAAATACGACGGCGGCTCCCGCGCATAACGGGCC
>Ga0209376_1002849_pt1 | contig 16150 bp, 16 predicted proteins | sample GraSoiAngelo_134_FD_185891 | JGI IMG/M metagenome (GOLD analysis project Ga0209376, IMG submission 185891) | Grasslands soil microbial communities from the Angelo Coastal Reserve, California, USA - 14_0929_05_30cm (SPAdes) (version 2) | ecosystem: Environmental > Terrestrial > Soil > Grasslands ... | reverse complement strand
TTGCGGCGGACGGATTAGTCCTGGAATTTCGCCCGGAAGCTCCACTCCGGTCCGCTCGCCGAAACCAAAGCGCCGGATGTATTCGTAAAATTTCTGGTCGCCGACGCTGACAGCCAATTTTGCTGCGCCGACGTTGCTCGATTTAACGAGAATGTCTTTGACGCTCAGGTCGGTAAAAGCGGCGTGATCGTGCAGCGCGGTGCCGCCATAGTTCCAAATTCCGTTTTCGCAAAAGATGTAGGAATCAAGGCGGAACTTGTGCTCGTTGAGCGCGGCCGCAGCGGTGACAATCTTAAACGTGGAGCCAGGCTCCATCATGTCGCTGATGGCACGATTTTTCATTTGCTCCGGTTTCGCCTCGGAGCGGTGATTGAGATCGAACGCGGGCCGATTGGCCATCGCCAGAATTTCGCCAGTCTGCGGCCGCATCAAAATGATGGTCGCTTTTTTCGGCGAATACTCGCGCATGGCGGCGTCGAGTTCGTTCTCCACGATGTTCTGTAAATTTAGATCGACGGTCAGGTGGACCTGATAGCCGTTCCGCGGCGCGCGCTCCTGGCCGCGATAAAGCACGAGCTCCTGGCCGGCACGATTATGCTCAATGTAACGATAGCCGTCCTGTCCGCGCAGATATTCATCGAGCGAACCTTCCACGCCTTGGATGCCGTGATGCTCGAAGTCGGTGAATCCGATCACGTGGCAAAGCATCAAGCCGTTGGGATAAATACGGGTCGCGTCCCGTTCGAAATAAATGCCGCGTAAATTTTGAGCGCGCAGTTTTTGGCGGAGCGAATCGCTGATTGCTTTCGGCACTTCGCGTTTCAGCACGATGTAACGGCGGTCGCCGTGAAGCTTCTCCGAAACTTCTTCGCGCGGAAGCTTCAGCTCGTTGCTTACAAAATCGACAGTCGCGTCGGTGTCGGTCAGATGAGTCGCGTCAGCGACCACGGTTTCGACCGGAACATTGTGCGCCAGGACTTCGTTATTAGCGTCGAGAATCGTGCCGCGCTCGGCAAAAATGGGTTGCTTGTAAACGTGTTTCTCAGCCGCGAGCCCGGCGTACTGGTCGTGCTTGATCATCTGAAGATAGATCAAGCGAAACGAAAACGCGCTGAAGAGTAGAACGAAGCCGAGGCAAACCAGTGCGCATCTTGTCCGGCTGTTCCATTTCATCTCGCGGCCCGCTGGTTGGAAACTGGCTGGAGAGTGTCTTCCTGGTTTCGTGTCGGCATCGTCAGTCGAACAATGTTATGCTCCGCGATCGGAATCATTTTGAGATAACCTTCCTTCAGGCGGCGTTGCAATGCCGAGCGCGAGGTGAGGGCGGCGATCTGTGCGCTTGCCACTTCATTTTGCATTCGCAAATTTGCCACTTCTGTCTCGAGCGCCTTCTTGCGATCACCCAAATGGTAGAGTTGCAGGGTCAGATAAACATAACTTAACCCCGTTAGTGCCAGAAACGCAGTCAGCACAATCCAGCGCGCAAGCGAGGCGGCATTGACCGTGTTCCAATTTTTTCGGCGGGACCGATTCATCCGATCTTCTCCGCCACGCGCAACTTTGCGCTCCGGGAACGCGGATTCAGTCTCTGCTCATTCTCGCCCGGCTCGACCGGTTTCGAAGTGATCGCGCGCAAGTCGTATTCCGGATTGCGCCGCGGCTCCGGCCACTCCGGCCGGTCCAGCCATTCGCGGCTGTGATCGCGGATGAAATTTTTCACGATCCGGTCTTCGAGAGAATGAAAAGTGATGACCGCGATGCGCGCGCCAGGCTCGAGGCGCGCTGTCAAGACGCGCAGGCCTTGTTCAAGCGCGCCCAGCTCGTCGTTCACTTCCATTCGCAACGCTTGAAATGTCTGCGTCGCGGGATGTCTGCGTCCGTGGCGGCCGACAACCTTTTCGATCGCTCGCGCGAGCTGTAGCGTTTCCGTGAACGGCGAATCTTTGCGCATCTTCACAATCAAGCTGGCGATGCGGCGCGCTGCCGGTTCTTCGCCGAGGTCGCGGAACAATCGCGTCAGCGCTTCTTCGGTGCTGCGGTTCACGATGTCAGCGGCCGTGATTGTCGATCTTGGGTCCATTCGCATGTCGAGTGGACCATTGCGCATCATGCTGAACCCGCGGGTCGCATTTTCCAATTGCCGCGAGGAGACACCGAGGTCGAGAAGTGCACCCCCGATTTTCTGGACACCGAGTTCGTCGAGGATCTTGTCCGCGTTCCGAAAGTTTGCCTGGCGCAGGGTGACGCGGCCGCCGAAATGGGCGAGTTCCTCCCGCGCCTGTTCGATCGCCTCCGGATCTTGGTCGAGCGCGAGAACGTCGGCGCCCGCTTTCAAAATCATTTCGGTGTGACCGCCGCCGCCGACCGTTCCATCGACAACGACTGAACCCGGATGCGGCGTGAGCAATTCCACCACTTCGGCGGCTAGCACCGGTTGATGGTAAGTGAAATCCTCCATTTCCTGCGGCTCCTCTTCCCAAACGAGCGGCCCGGTCGCAAACCAAACTGGCCGCTCAAATAATAATGCCTTCATAATGGGGTTGATTACAAACCAATGACGTTGGCGACGTGCTGATAAGTGGGCGTCTCTTCCTCCTGAGCGCGCTTCCGCCGCTGCAAATTCCAAATTTCAAAACGGCCGCGGCCCCCCACCAGCACGACCTCGCCCTTCAATTCAACTTTTTTGCAAAGATCTTCCGGCAAAACGAGGCGGCCTTGTTTATCGGCTGCGCCATGCTGCGCGCGAGAGTGGAGTTGACGGAAAAAAATGCGCCGATCGCGCGCGGAAACATTGGGATCCGATTCGGCGGCACCACTCATACGAGAAAATTCTTCAGGCGACATGACCAAAAGAAATTGGTGAGTCGCTTCCGGAAGAATGATGAATTCCTCGGTGTCACCGCGCCGCCAGCGCGCGGGAATGGTGATTCGATTTTTCTCGTCAATGGAGTGACGAAACTCGCCGGCGTAGAAGCGTTGGTCGGACGTATGCATTGGCGGGTGGAGAAGTGTTCCATTCTAACCCACTTTTCCCCACTTTTAACCACCTTCCGTGCCAGCCGTCAATAAAAATTAATTGCCCGCTTTGCCGCCCGTTCTTGCTCATTTAAACTCCGCATCTCGAACAATGTCGCCCAACTCGCTTTTAGTATTTCTCGCGATCGGTCTGCCTTCGACTCTGCCGATCATCGCGCAAACGCCGGCGATCAGCCCAAACGACGCTGTTCGAGTGACGGTCACGCTGAATGCCGACGGCTCGCGCACGATTTATCAGTTCGACAATGCGAAGCATGAAGGAATCGCGACCACGACTGATCCCAACGGAAAACCGCGCGGCAAAATCGTTTATCAGATCGGTGACGCCGGACGATTCATCAGCGGAATTGTCTTCGGGCCGGACGGAAGGTTCCTGTTCAAAAGCACATACAAATATGATGCGGCCGGCCGGCTCGAAGAAGAGACGCACCTCGGAAAAGACGACGCAGTCATCAACAAGATTGTCTACAAGTACGATGCAAAGGGGAAACAGATCGGCTACTCAGTTTTCGATCCGACTGGCAAATTACTCTCGGGCGTAGCTTCTCCGACACCTACGGCGTCCTCCAAACCTCGTCATGCGCTCGCGAAATAGTTTCGAACGTTGTGAGTCAACCCTCAGCTGGCTCTTCGCGTACTCCTCTCCCTGAGGGAGAGGATAGAGGTGAGGCGAAAATTGCGAACAGAATTAGATCCACGGTAGCTTGCTCCTGCTCCGAAAAAGAGCTAAGAAGGTAACCCCCATGATTGACTACATCCAAAAGGGCGGACTGCTCATGTGGCCGATTCTGGCCTGCAGCATTATCGCCATCGCTGTCTTCGCCGAGCGCTTTTTCTATTTGCATCGCGCTACCATCCACGTCGGCGAATTCCTAAAAGGACTTTCGAATTTGGTCCAACGCCGGAATTTCGCCGAAGCGTTGCACGAATCGGCCGGCACGCCCGGCCCGGTCGCGCGCGTTATTCATTCGGCGCTTCTTCGACACGACATGTCCCGATCGGAGTTGCGTGAAATTGTGCAGGAAGCGGGGCAGCTGGAGGTTCCGAAGCTCGAACGCTTTCTTGGCGTTTTGGCGACGCTGGCTTTTCTCGCGCCCTTACTTGGCCTGCTCGGAACCGTTTCCGGAATGATCGATGCCTTCGGAACGATCGCTTCCCACGGCGGCTACGCGACTGTGACTGAACTTTCCGGTGGCATTTACAAAAGTCTGCTTACTACCGCGGCCGGCCTTGTCGTGGCCGCGCCGACGTTCGTCGCTTACAGTTATCTTTCGTCGCGAGTGAATACGATGTTGCACGAAATGGAGCGCGCCGGCATCGAGATCGTGCATATGTTGAAGGACAGCGAAGCACTCACTGGCATCATCAGTTTTCAGCAATCGCCCGAAACGCTGACAAGTTCGCGGGAAGCGCATCGCGATCGTTAGATCGGTCCGCCAAAGGACGGATTCGCCGTGGCGAACAATCGCAAGATCGACAATGACGGTGCACAAGTATGAAGCTCAGCCGCACCAAGGAATATAATTTCGGCTGGCTAGTCGTGTTCCCATTAATCGACGTCGTGTTTCTGCTCATCTTTTTCCTGCTGTTGAGTTCGAACTTTGTCTTCCAACCGGGGATCGCCGTTTCGGCGCCAGCCTCGCCGTTCCTGCTCGGCGCGCAGCAGAATCAACAAATCATTAGCATCACCGGCGGCGCGGTCCCGGCGATTTATTTTCGCGACCAAAGGCTCTCGCTCGAGCGGCTCGGGCCGTTGCTCGATGTGGCCAAGCGCGAAAATCGCTCCATTATTATTAAGGCGGACCGCCAGACGCCGTACGAGTTGGTCGTTGCCGTGACCAATGCGGCGCTAGAACATGGAATCTCATCGGTCTCATTGGCGGGCGCTCCGCCGAAATGAATGCTTCGATCACGGCGCCTTTGCTATTCAACTGGGACGCGCCACGCCAGCGCAATCTCGCGATAACTGGTTTTCTCATTGTCTCGTTCGCGGCGCACGCGGCAGGTTTTTATCTTTTCCAAATTGTTTATCCATCAACTGTTTCGCTGACGCCGGCGCCGAAACGAGTGAATCTGATCGGCGCGAATTCGGAACAGGCTGTTACGCTGTTACGCTGGCTTGACGCGGAAGATCCCGCTCTCGTTTCAACCACGAGAAGGCCGCCCTATATGCGCCGCCGCGAAATCGGGAAAGTCGAACACATTCCCTCTTATTCCGCCAGTGAACCGGCGCTGAAAGAAGCACCGCCGTTGACGGTCGATCTTCGGATTCCGAGCGCACAAACACCCGGCCCAGTGCCTGCATCACCTCGAGCTCCGGCGAACCCGATCGGAGTGGTCCCGACCAAAGTGACTTTTTCAAACGAACTCGATCGACTCGGCCAGCCGAAGTTTGCCCAGACAAATTTTAAAGCCTCCACTCGCGAGCCGGCACAAAATGTCCAATTTCGGATCGCCGTCGATCCGCAGGGCGCAGTTCGCTACTGTTTCGCTTTGGGTTCTTCCGGCGATGCTGCACTGGACGAACAGGCGAGAGATCATCTCGCGCTCTGCCGTTTCCCGGCTCCCCCGGGCGAGTCCGTCCCATGGCGGACAGGAGCGACATCTGCCGGCGACTCGCTTGTTTGGGGAATCGCGACAACTGAGTGGGGCAACGACGTGGCCCCGGCGAATACAAAACCGACGTCGAGCGCGCCGTGATTCGGGTTAGTCTCGCCGCGCTGGTTACAATTTATCTGCTGCTTTCCCTTGCCACGATTTTCCTTCTCTGGATAGTAGGTGAGTGGAACCGGCGCCGGCGTGAGCGACGCGCATTGCGCTACCGGTTACGGTGCGTGATTTGCGCGTTCGAGTTTGAAGATCGAACGGCGACGTTACTCCCACGCTGTCCGCGTTGCGGCAGTTTGAACGAAAGATTTAGATTGGAGCAGATTTAATTATGGGAATGTGGATTGGCCGAAATCGAAAAGCGCGCGTGACCTACGGGTTCGACGAGATCGCGCTCGTGCCGGGACGCGTCACGATTAATCCAAACGAAGTCGACATCCGTTTTCGTCTGCCCCGCAAGAATGCCGACCCCCTGGAGTTAAAAATTCCGATCCTGGCGAGCGCGATGGATGGAGTCGTCGATGTTCGTTTCGCCGTCGCCATGAGCAAACTCGGCGGTCTGGCTGTTCTGAATCTCGAAGGCGTCCAAACACGCTACAAAAGTCCGCAGGAAGTTCTCCAAAAGGTTGTCGAAACCGAGAAATCCGAAGTCACTTCGCTGCTGCAACGAATTTATCAGGAACCGGTCCACCCCGATTTGATCGCAGCGCGCGTGAAACAAATCAAAGATGAAGGCGGGATCGCTGCCGTCAGTTCGATTCCGCAGCGAGCGGCCGAGTTTGGGCCGATCGCGCAGGAAGCGGGCGCAGAGGTTTATGTTGTCCAAAGCACGGTCTCGACCGCGCGCCACATTTCCACCGAGTACAAATCGCTCGATCTCACAAAATTTTGCGCCGACATGCGCATTCCGGTGATCGTCGGAAACACTGTTGGCTACGATGTCACTCTCGAAATCATGGAATGCGGTCCAGCCGGCGTTCTGGTCGGTGTCGGTCCCGGAGCAGCTTGCACTTCGCGCGGCGTGCTTGGACTCGGTGTTCCGCAAGTGACCGCCACGGTCGATTGCGCAGCCGCCCGCGACGCTTATTTCAAAAAGACCTCGCGTTACGTTCCGATCATCACTGACGGCGGGATGAGCAAAGGCGGCGACGTTTGCAAGGCGCTCGCTTGCGGCGCCGATGCAGTCATGGTCGGCAGCGCGTTCGCTCGTGCTCAGGAAGCGCCCGGTTCCGGTTACCACTGGGGCATGGCTACGCCGCATGTAAATCTTCCGCGCGGGACCCGAATCAAGGTCGGCACAACCGGTTCACTCAAACAGATTCTTTTTGGCCCAGCCGAAGTCGATGACGGCAGCCAAAATTTAGTCGGCGCGATCACGACCTGCATGGGCAACGTTGGTGCGCGCAACATTGCCGAGTTTCAGCAGACCGAGATCATCATCGCGCCATCAATCAAAACCGAAGGGAAACTTTTCCAAGCCGTGCAAAGTGTCGGCATGGGCACGAGCTAGAAGAATTTAGCGATTGAGCGATTTAGTGATTTAATGATTTCAATCGCTCATTCACCAAATCGCTAAATCACTCAATGAACAGCGAACGCAGAGTCGTCATCACAGGCCTCGGTGTTATCACGCCCATCGGAAATGATCTCGAGACGTTTTGGAAAAATCTCGTTGAAGGCAAAAGCGGCATTGGCCGGATTCAAGCCTTCGACACGGCGAACTACGATTGCAAAATCGGCGGTGAAGTGCGCGACTTTGATCCAAAAAACTTTTTCAACAACGCCAAAGACGTCCGGCGCACCGATCGTTTTGTTCAGTTATCGATGGCTGCCGCCAAGATGTCGATCCGGGATAGCGGCCTCGACCTGGAGAAGGTCAATCGCGATCGCTTCGGCGTGATCGTTAGCAGCGGCATCGGCGGACTGAAAACGCTGGAAGACCAATTCAGCGCATTGATGAACAAAGGGCCGCAACGCGTCTCCGCCTTCACCATTCCAATGCTGATCAGCAACATGGCCAGCGGCGTTATCTCGATGGAATTTGGATTGCGCGGTCCGAACATGTGCATCGTCACCGCTTGTGCGACTTCCAATAACTCGATCGGCGAATCGTGGCGCATGATTAAATTCGGCGACGCCGATATTTTTGTCGCCGGTGGTTCCGAAGCCGCGATCGTCGAACTTGGTCTCGCTGGTTTTTCCGCGATGAAAGCGCTCAGCAAGCGCAATGACGAACCGGAGCGCGCGTCGCGCCCGTTCGATCGCGACCGTGACGGTTTCGTCATAAGCGAAGGCGCGGGGATTGCCATTGTGGAAGAGCTCGAACACGCGAAGAAGCGCGGCGCGAAAATCTATTGCGAGCTCACCGGCTACGGACTTTCGGCGGACGCCTATCACATGACTGCGCCGCCGGAGGATGGCGGAGGCGCCGCGCGGGCCATGCAACTGGCGCTCGATCACGCGAAGATTTCGCCGAACGACGTCGATTACATCAATGCCCACGCCACTTCCACCGGATTGGGCGACATCAGTGAAACGAAGGCGATTAAAAAAGTTTTTGGCGAGCAAGCCAAAGTTTCCATCAGCGCGACCAAATCGATGACCGGCCATTTGTTAGGCGGCGCCGGCGCAATGGAAATGGCGGCCTGCGCATTAGCGATCCGCGATGGCGTCATTCCGCCGACAATCAATCTGGAAAATCCCGATCCGCTCTGTGATCTCGACTACACCGCCAACAAAGCCAAAGAAAAGAAAGTGCGCGTCGTCATGAACAACTCATTCGGCTTCGGCGGCCACAACGCGACTCTCGTTGCTACTGCGTTTGAAGACTAACAAGTTTCCGTGAGTAAACTTCTTTGGCTGACCGCGATCAGTGTCCTTGTTTTAGTTCTCGCCGCTGTTCTCGCAATCGGTCTTTCAAGTAACAAAGGCGAAGTCTCAGTCGTTAATCAGGCGGCGGAACCAATTCGTGCCGGCACAATAGAGATCTGCAATCAGCGATTGACGCTTGGCGAGACTAAGCCGAACGAGAGCAAACGAATTCACTACAAAGTAAAATCCGATTCACATTATAACATTACGATTGAGTTTGCGTCTGGGAAGAAGCTCACACGACATCTTGGTTACGTGACGAGCGGAATGGATTTTCACGATACACTAATCGTAAAGGACGGCGATATCGCCTTCGAAAATCGAAGCCCCAGATAACTGAAGCGGGCGCTTTAAACGACGCGCATGTCATTCCGAGCGAAGCGAGGAATCTCACAGTCGGAGTGGCGATTACGCTAACAGAATTGTGTGACGCGCGAGTTTGTGGGAGATCCCTCGCGTCCGCTCGGGATGACGGCGATTAGCGCTCCGGATTTACTGGGAAGTGCTTGTTCTTGAGATTTTCGGGGACGCGTTTGGTTTGTTCGGCTTCGATCTTTGCGGTCGCTTCATTTAGCGCGTCGTAAGCTTCGCGGCTTTTTTTGGCGCGGCACATGTAAGCCACTGCGTGCGCGAGCGGAATCTTTGCTTCCGGTAAGCCAACGAATTCGACCGCTTGTTGGGTGGCGATTGCGAGCGGCAACGCTTCCGGATCGGCCAGGCCAACGTCTTCGCTCGCGAAAATCACGATCCGACGCGCAATGAAACGAAAGTCTTCCCCGGCGTGCAGCATTTTCGCGAGCCAGTACATCGCGCCTTTTTCATCGGACCCGCGCATGCTCTTAATAAATGCGCTGATCGTGTCGTAGTGCGCGTCGCCCGCGCGATTGTAGACGATCGCTTTCTGCTGAATGCTTTCTTCGGCGACCGCGATTGTGAAATGACTCACGCCTTTCGAATCCGGCGGCGTAGTCATCACGCCGATCTCGAGTGCGTTCAAACACTTGCGGGCGTCACCGTCGCTCAGTTTCGCCAAATGCCGGCGCGCGTTCTTGTCGATCTTAACATTGTAATTGCCAAGGCCGCGTTCTTTGTCGGCCAGCGCGCGATCGATCAGTTGTTCGAGTTCGTCGACGCTGAGCGGTTCGAGTTGAAAAACCTGCGACCGCGACACGAGCGGACTGTTGACGTAGAAAAACGGGTTGTAAGTGGTCGCGCCGATCAATCGCAGGTTTCCGCTTTCGACATCGGGCAGAAGAATGTCCTGCTGCGCTTTGTTGAAATGATGGATCTCATCAATGAACAGAATCGTTTTCTGACCTGAAGTGCGGGTGCGATTGGACGCGCCCGCGATCACGCGGCGCATTTCCGCCACATTGCTTTCCACGCCGCTCAGCCGAACGAACTTGGCGTGCGTCATATCGGCGATGATATGAGCGAGCGTGGTTTTTCCGGTGCCCGGCGGCCCGGACAAAATCACCGATGGCAAACGATCGGCTTCAATCGCACGGCGAAGCAATTTTCCCGGTCCGAGAATATGCTCCTGGCCGACGAATTCCTCGAGCGATCGCGGTCGCATCCGCGTAGCGAGCGGCGCAGCTTCGTTAACCGCTGCAACTCCGACATTCGTGGCGAGCAAAGGATCGACATCTTCCTCTTCGAACAGGTCCTGCACGGAGGGAAAATACGACGGGAGTGGGGATTATGCACCTTGGTCGGGTGATTGGGGTCAATCGTCCTACCTAAAAACCGGAACTTCATGAAGCAAACGCCGTATTACGTAACCGACGAGTTCTCTCGTCGCGATGAATATCCCGCGGCAACCATTTGTCGGTCTGGCGTTGATGGCGGCGTTGGGAATTGTTGTTGCAGATTTCTTTCCAATTGCAGCGTCTCGCTGGTGGTTCGCTGCGATTGCATTCGCGCTGCTGGCAATTCCGCTCTTTTCCTGGCCGAACTTAACATCGACATATCTGCTGGTTGGGTGCGGGTTCTTTTTGCTGCACAATTTTCGGATCGGCGATACAGCCGGCCTGCAACTGGCGGCTTATCTCAGCGATCGGCCGCGGGTGGTGAACGCGGTCGGATTCGTGACCTCGGAGCCAAAGGTGGCGCCGAACGGATTCGCGAGTTTTTTGTTTAACCTCGAATCGATACAGTTCGAAGGAAAGACTCGGCCGACTTATGCGACGTTGCTTGTTCGCTGGCGCGGTAATCCGGAATTCGGCGATGAGCTGAAACTTTTCGGGATTGCCGAGCCAATTGCGCCGCCACGCAATCCGGGTGAGTTCGATATGCGTTCGTATCTCGCCCGTCAGGATGTGAGGCGAAGTTTGTTTGTTCGTTATCCGGAAGATGGAGTTTCGATTCGCAAAGGCGGGGGCAATCCGATCCTCCAAGCAGCGCAAAAGTCACGCGCCTGGATGCAGACTGCGATTTGTCGGGGACTGGATGATTCGCCGCAGGCGCAAAATTTCCTGAGCGGCATTGCGCTCGGTTTGCGCCATCAAGCGCCGGAAGACATCGAAGAGCCGTTTCAGCAAACGGGAACGCTTCATCTTTTCGCGGTTGCCGGTCTGCACGTTGGAATTGTGGCTCGCCTTTTATGGGTCCTGGCGATGGTGGCGCGGCTTTCCCGAAAATGGGCGACCGCGCTCATTATTCCGCTGCTACTTTTTTATGCTGCCATCACCGGCCTGCATGTCTCCAGCATTCGCGCCGCGGTCATGAGCTCGATTCTGCTCGGTGGCTTTTTCTTCGAGCGAAAAGTATTCGCGCTAAACAGTCTGGCCGCGGCGGCGTTTTTTCTTCTTTGCTGGAACACAAACGAATTTTTTTCCACCGGATTTCAACTGTCGTTCGCGGTCGTAGGTGGAATTATTTTATTGGCCGATCCACTTTCTGAATGGCTTCGACCGATTGGCGCGCCTGATCCATTCCTGCCGCGGCGACTGGTGAGTGGTTTGCGGCGCATGATCGGAGTCGGCTACGAATGGATTTGCCGTGGCGGTTCGGTTTCGCTGGCGGCGTGGCTCGGCTCGCTGCCATTGATCATCTGGTATTTCCATCTGGTAACGCCGAGCTCGCTTTTCGCGAATCTTGTCGTAGTGCCGATCGCATTTTTCATCTTGGCGATCGCGCTGCTGTCGCTGGTGGTGGCGCCTATCGCTTCCGGATTGTCGCTCATTTTCAACAATGCGAACTGGACGCTCGCGACGGCGGTGATCGCATTCATTCAATGGTTCGCGCAGGTTCCTGGAAGTCATTACTACGTCGCCGAACCTGGTTGGCCAAAAAAACTACCCGCGAAGATCACGGTGCTGGATGTCGGCGCGGGTGCCGCCGTCCACGTTCGGGCTTCGCGAGCTGATTGGCTTTTGGATTGCGGCAGCGGCCGCGATTACGAACGAGTCCTTCGGTCATATTTGCACGGGGCGGGAATCAATCGAATCACCGGACTGTTGCTGACCCACGGTGATTCGCTCCACCTTGGAGGCACGGAGAATCTTTTGCGCGACTTTGTTCCGCATGTTTTGATCGACAATTCGGCGACTGATCGTTCAACCGTTCACCGGCGGATTCGCGAAATTTTTCCAACTCATCGATTGAATCTCCTGACTCTAAAAGCGGGTGAGAATTTTCCCATTTCTTCCGACGTGAGCGGACGAATTTTGTTTCCACCAGCGGACTTCACTGCAGCCACCGCCGACGATCAGGCGTTCGTAGTTCAGCTCTCTATCAAAAGGACGAAGATTTTGTTTGTGTCCGATAGCGGTTACGCGACTGAAAAATCATTGCTCGCATCGCGGTCTGATTTGCGCAGCGATGTTTTGGTCAAAGGCCAGCATCATTCGGGAAATTCCGGCTCGGACGTTTTTCTCGACGCAGTCCGGCCGCGATTGATCGTGGCGACGTCGCGGGATTTCCCCCAGCAGGAGCGAATTTCAGATGAATGGGCGGAGCAGGTTCGAGCGCGCGATATAAAATTGTTTCGGCAGGATGAAACCGGCGCGGTGGAGCTGGAGTTCGGCGAGCGCGAGTGGCAGGCACGCGCCTATCTCACGGGCGAGATTTTTCGCAGCGCCAATCGGTAAATCGGCGCGCCCAGCTCACGAAATCGCCGCTCGAATTTCGTTAACGGAAGGTCGGTCCGAGCCGGACTGGCATTTGCGTCGACAATCGCAAAGCCGGAATGATTCCGGGCAATACCGCAAATCTGTTCAAAATAATCCAATTGATCGGTAGCGATTCGGAAAAAGCCGTCATCCGCAAGCGCGCGATGAATTGCATCGAGAAAATCCGCTCTAACGATTCGCCGGCGATGGTGGCGCCGTTTGGGCCAGGGATCGGGGAACAACAAATAAAATGTTTCGACCGATGCTTCCGGCAGGAGATAGCGAACAGCATACGAGCTTTCGACGTTTACAACCCGGACATTTTCCAGTGCTGCCGCTTTGTGGCATGCCTTAGCTACGCGCCCGACCAAACGCTCCATCCCGAGAAAGTTTTGGTCGGGATAACGTTGCGCCAGCTCCCTTAAGAACGAACCGTCGCCGCAGCCCAGATCGACACGCAGCGGTGCGACGCGCCCAAAGATCGCAACCAGGTCGAGAGGCGCGACGTATGTCTCCGGGATCAGTTCGATCACAGAAGAAAAATGGAGCGGTTGCGAAGCGATTCAACCTCGCAATGGCTAAAACTGGATCGCGGACCAGTTAGGCGGCTTGTTTTGGCGTGCCGAAACCAATCGCGAGCATGACTACGGCGAGCGCGACGTGCAGCCAGGTGTCGTTCTGATTGTTCGAGATGAGATTGAAGATCATCCCGTCGCCGACGACGAAGCCCATGACGGCCACGACCGCGTAAACAAGACCGAAGATCTGGAACCACAAGCGGGCAGCTCCTGCCCCCGACATTGAAGCGATGAGGAAAATTGCGCCCGAAGCGATGTGCACAATGCTGTGAGCCTTGTTCACCATGAAAATGCCGAGAAGCATATCATTAGTCGTGATTCCGGGAACGAACCCGAGGATTCCAATCGCCAAGAAGATGATACCAAAAAGCATTCCAAATGTTTTAGCCATGTTGACCTCCTGCTGGTTTCGAGACGTTACGCTTATGGCAGCGTGACCAAACGCTGGCAAGCCAAAAGGCGGCTGGAATTTATTCGCAACGGCGACGCGCCAGAGCTGTCTAAGATCGACAATATGAGGCTCTTCCGTTTCGCTTATCTCTTACTGTTGTGTATGGCTGTTGCGGCGGAGGCGCAAAATTCACCGCCGGCAACGACTAAAACCACAGTTTTTGCCGGTGGTTGTTTCTGGTGCATCCAGCCGGCCTTCGACAAAGCGCCGGGAGTGCTTAAGACAACAGTAGGCTACTGCGGCGGAACAGAACCCAATCCGACGTATGCACTTGTCGGCTCGGAGAAGACAAACTATCGAGAGTCGATCCAGATCACCTACGATCCGGGCAAAATTTCATACGAGCAGTTGCTCGACATCTACTGGAAGCAAATCGATCCGACGCAGTCCGACGGCCAATTCACCGACGTCGGTCCGAGTTATCGCGCCGCGATTTTTTATGGCAGCGACGAGGAAAAAAAGGTCGCGGAAACGTCGAAGGAGAAACTGGCGCACTCCGGCAAGTTCAAAAAACCGATTGTGACCGAGATTTTGCCGGCGATGAAATTTTATCCGGCAGAGGAGTATCACCAAAAATACTATCAACAGAACCCGGAACAATTCGAGGCTTTCGAACACGGCTCCGGACGAGTGTCGTTCCAGAAGAAAAACTGGGGCGACAAGCCGTAGTAGTGCCCGTGCCTGTCAGTTGCTCCGCCCTAGAATTTGTAAACTTCTGTCTGCTGCGATTCAACGAACTCGGCGCGGTCGACTGAAAGCGGCTCGTTCAGGACTTTGCCCAATTCCTGCGCCAGAACAATGGCGATGGAGCGAGCGTCTCGAGTGTAAACCGGGATGGGAAACGAGCCGGCATTACGGTCGTAGCCGTAGATGGCGCCGTCGGTTTCCCACACGCAGTAGGCGTGGCCGGCGGGATGATCGGTGTAACGCACGAGAAGAATTTTTGCCCAAAAACTCTTGTCCAGAGCATGCTGGGTCTTAACAACTGCCAAATAATTGCAGGCTGAGATAACGCAGCCGTTTAAAACGACGAGGTCACTCTCGCCTGGGGAAAGAATGACAGCTTGCTGGGGGCGGCAACTGAGGGTGATACACGCGAGCAAGATGGCGGAGTGATAAAATACTTTAACGAGGGCGCGATAATTCATAAACGCGGGAGTGGCTGCAGTTATTAGGTTTATAGATTTTATAACACGTCTCACCCCCGGATGTGAAGTTTTATTTTTCACCGCTGCATGAAAATTGCACACGCGAACTGAATTTCGGAGTGTTCGGGCAGGTGGTGTGCCCGGTCCGTTGTTCTGGAGCGTGCTGTGGCCGGCAGACACATAAAGCCAGCTACATGGGAGTTTCCGAACGTTTTTCGCAACCCGCGAGGGAGTTTAACCCTCTCCTCGCCGCTATTCACCCAAACATCTTCCTGCCGCTGCCTCTCCGGCGTCATGTGCGCGAATTGCGAGTTTCGCAATGCCAATTGTCGGAAATCTCTTGCTCTTAGGAATTGTCTGACTCCAATTATCGCGGTCGTATGATGAGTTTTGTTATCTCTCCATTTGGCAGTCGACGGGTTTGTTTGGCGTTACTTCTAGTTCCCGCAGTGCTGTTCTCGGCCCCGCTCGTGCAGAAAAATCCGCCGGTCAGGCCTGCTGATGCGGACTCTCCGGTGTTGATTTGGGACGTTGATCCAAAACTGGAGAAGAGTTTGCCGCGGAACTTCCGCACAACTGACGACCGGCTTAAGGCGGACAAGGGCCAAATTCCTGCAGAGGCCGGCTTGGCCGATCTTCATGCTTCTGGAAGCGGCGAGTTTACGGCTGATGGTCTCAAGCTTTTGTTGGCGCGCATGCGCGGCCCAGTGACCGTCTTCGATTTGCGGCAGGAGACGCACATATTTGTCAACGGATTGCCTATTAGCTGGTTTGCTACACGCGACTGGGCGAATGTCGGGCGCAGTCAAGGTGCAATCGAGGCAGATGAGAGGGCACGGGTAGAATCGCTCAAGCTTGGGAGTAAAATCGTTGTTAGGCCGGGCGCTGCCGCTAAAAAACCCGGTGTTACTCCGAGTACGCCGCAGAATGTGACCGTCGGGCACGCGAGCACGGAACGTGAGTTTGTTAAGCCCAACCAGGCGGCTTATGTGCGGGTGACCGTAACGGATCATTGCCGGCCACTTGATAATGAAGTCGATGGATTTATTCTCGCGGTCCGCGCGCTTCCGGAGAATGGTTGGGCGCATTTTCACTGTGAAGCGGGCCGCGGACGGACGACCACCTTCATGGTGCTTTACGACATGCTGCGAAACGCCGCGCGCGTCCCGATGGAGGACATTGTGCGCCGTCAGCAATTGCTTGGTTACGACTACGATGTGCTTCGGCCTGCTGAGCCGAGAGACTGGAGGGCACCCTATACCAACGACCGGATCGCGTTTGTGCGCGCTTTCTATAACTACGCTCACGTTAATCCGAATGGTCGGCCGCAGCTCTGGAGCGAATGGC
>Ga0209376_1002846_pt1 | contig 16156 bp, 19 predicted proteins | sample GraSoiAngelo_134_FD_185891 | JGI IMG/M metagenome (GOLD analysis project Ga0209376, IMG submission 185891) | Grasslands soil microbial communities from the Angelo Coastal Reserve, California, USA - 14_0929_05_30cm (SPAdes) (version 2) | ecosystem: Environmental > Terrestrial > Soil > Grasslands ... | reverse complement strand
CCTTTCCGGGGTCGAAGCGTTATCCGCAATTCAATAAGGAAGCACTCGCGGAATCGCTGAACGCGCCGCGAATACGCTATCAACATCTCCCTGAGCTGGGCGGAAGACGAAAACCGAAGCCTGACTCACGCAACACCGCCTGGCGCAATGCATCATTTCGCGGCTACGCCGATTACATGGAGACAGAGGAGTTCCGCAAAGGGATCGAGCGGCTTCTCGATCTTGCGAACGAAGTTGGTGAGACCGCGATCATGTGTGCGGAAGCGGTGTGGTGGCGGTGTCATCGTTCGTTGATCTCAGATTATCTGAAGGTGCGCGGTATGGAGGTGATGCACATTCTCGATGCAAACAAGGCTGAGCCGCATCCATTCACGTCCGCGGCGCGCATCATCAACGGCACGCTAAGTTACGCGAACGAGGAAGATCGTTTGATTTAATCGGAATCGGACGCGGTTGATCCATCCCTGGCTAAACGCCGGTGCGGTTCACGCCAATCGCGGTGTGCAATGTAAGCCGGCACCGGTGGCAAAACTTTCTCCCGCTCCATCATTCGTTCAGCCAACCAGTGAAACCACTCGTTGCCTGTCTCCCGGTTCAGGGTGCGACGCCATTCCTCTGAATAAACCTTAAGTTTCTGCCACGAAAGAAGGATCGGGCCGCTAAAAAAATCATCGACCATCTCGAGTGTGACTTCGCGACGAAAAACCAACACGCCAAGGCTTTCCCAAGTGAGCGAAACCAGATAAACCGCGTCTTCGCCGTCAGGTCCAAGCACTTCGCGGATTTTCTGTGTGTCCGCCCCATCCGGCAATGACAGCACGCGCCGAAGTGCACTGGTAAAGGCCGGGCTTTGGAACGATCTCACCAGCTCGAGCATGGCTTCCCTTCGTCTCCGTTGACGGTAATAACGGATTTGCGCGGCAGCGAAAATAAGGGCACCCGTCACGGCAAACGCGTTAATTAGATTTGCCAGAGTCGAGAGGTCCATTTCAACGAGGATCGGTTACGCGCCCAAGAAAGAGGCAGACACCGCTCGGGATGTGCTGAATTGCATACAGGAATGGCCGATCGACTTTCACTTCGATCGGCGGTGGGGGAGGCGATCTTAGAGCCGTCCCTGCCAGCATTGCCACTGCGGTTGCGGCCGCAGCCTCAGTTCCCTTTTCATCTACCGCGATAAAAGTCTTGTGAAAGATCTGCGAAATGTAGAGGTAGTCCGTCGGGGTGCGTGGCGCAATCTTGTCGAAATTCGCGCTGCCCTTTGGTTGATCGAATGCAGTCTTCATTCCGAGCGCTTCGAACTTCTCGGCCAACGTAATTGTTGGCGACTGGAGTTTGAATTTTGGGAGATGCAGATCGACGTCGCGTTTTTCGAGGTTTGCGCACCCGGCCAGCATGTCGGCTGTCAGCTTTGATTCGAGCGCATGCAGGCCGTTGACGTCGTCCGGAAGAAGAACCAGGAACTGGAGGTTGTCGCCGGCGTAGGGAAGACTCACGGCGGTAAATCCTTCGCGCTTTGCGTAGCCGAAGCGCTTATCGGTCTTTCGCATCATTGGAACATCTGCAGGTGCGTTGCCGTGCACCAGGAATGTCTCTGACTGTGTTGCATTCTCAGAGAAGTCGTTAGCCCATGGTGCCTTTAAATACAGCGCGTTCGTCAGGACAAGACGCGTTGTCTTGTCGAGCGCGCCTCCGGGAATCAGATCGCGAATTCGATCATGCGTCTGGTCTGCGACCCATTTGTTGATGTGCTGCGTAGCGGCTGCAGGATTGGCAATGAAATCGAGAGGTTCAAATGCCCCGCCGAAATTTTGTTTCACCAATGAAAGGAAAGCCTCGCGAAACGCATAGCCCTTTTGCGCAAAGAGGCGATTGGCGATGTTCAATGTGATCGGTTCACTCGGACCACCAAATTTCTTAGATTGTTTTGCAAGCTCAGCTGTCTTCGTGCTCATCTGTTCCAGGGAATGCTGGAGCGCGGCGAACGAGGCGGGCACCGTGCTATCGTTTGTGAGATGCAGAACACGCGCCATCTCCGTGCGTGTCTCGCCGTCACCGCCGGCGAACGTCATGGCGAGCGCGCTTTCAATTGAGTACGGTGAGATGTGAGATGCAAAGGTTCTCATCTCCTGTTGCGAGCTGACGGTGAAGATCGACCGCGAGCTCGTTTGTCGCTTTTGCTGCCAGCTCAAAGTTTGTCGCACCATGCGCCATCGCAACGAGTAACGCGCCGAATACGTGCAAGATCAAAAACCGTTTCATTTGGATGATGAAACACCGGAATTGAAAGCCTTGCGACGGGAAAGATTTTCCTCTCCCCGGGATCGTTTGCGCAGCCGCAGATTATCCGCCTCTCCCCTTCAAAAAGGGGAGAGGATCAAGGTGAGGGGATCCGAGTTGCAGATGCCAACCCTTACCCTAACCCTCACCCTTGGGAAGGGAGAGGCGAACACAGCTGCCGATTGCGGATATTGATCAGCGCTGATTTAGTGCGTGACCTGGAAAAAGCATGGCCGCAAACCGCAAACCGAACTTAATTCTTTTTCTGCCTGACCAGCAGAGAGCGGATACGCTCGCTTGCTACGGAGGGGTCAAAGTTCACGCGCCAAACCTTAACAAGCTTGCCTCTGAATCCGTGGTATTCGAGCGAACCTACGTCACTCATCCGGTTTGCACGCCTTCGCGTTCGTCACTGATGACAGGCACCTGGCCGCACATCAACGGATGCACGCGGAACAGCGTGCCGCTCGATCGACGGTTTCGCGTTTTTCCTGAGCTAATGGAAGACAAGGACTATCACACCGCATACATGGGGAAGTGGCATCTCGGCGAGGAAGGACCGGCAGGACGTGGATTTCAACAATGCATTTCCACTGATGATCACGGCGACTACACAAATTTCCTCGCTTCAAAGGGCACCATGCCGGACAAACCAAATGGACGATTCTCAGAATTAGTTATTAGCAATCTGCCCGTCGATCTGTCACGGCCAAGGTTTCTCGAGAAACGCGCCTGCGAATTCATCGAAAAACATCATCGCGATCCTTTCATCCTCGTGGTTGGTTTTGTAGAACCGCACTCACCGTACAACGGTCCGCTCAACAATGAGCATCCGCTGGATGATGTGGACCTCGATGTGACGGCGACGCTTCCTGAAAGCGAACATATTCCGCTGCGTTATCGTTTGATGCGGGAATGGCAGCAAGCCGAAGCGATTTTGGACCGGGAGCGCTTGCCCACTCAATTATTCTTTGGGATCACGCCGGAAGAATATCGCAGCATCAAACAACGCTACCTCGGGCTCGTTACGCTGGTTGATCAAAGCATCGGCGCCATCCTCGCCTGCCTTGAGCGATTCGGTTTGGCTGAGAACACGATTATCGTGCACACGAGCGACCACGGCGACAGCCTGGGCGCGCATCATCTCTTTGGGAAAGAAACAATGTTCGAAGAGGCCGCGCGCGTTCCGTTCTTGGTCCGGCTGCCAGGTCAAACACGGAGCAAAACCATTCAGCAACCAGTCAGTCACATCGATTTCGTACCGACACTGCTCGATCTCCTCGGCCAGCCGAATCATCCACAGTGCGCCGGCAAAAGTTTGCTGCCGGTAATCAACGAAGATGCAGCGGCAGGTAACGTATTTCTGGAGTGGGCTCCAAACCGCACGAAAATAAAAAAGGGAACACGATTGGCTCGGCGACGGATGGTCAAGCGTGCGGTAGAGGAATCCACGCGGACACTCGTTTCTCCCGACGGGTGGAAGCTTTGTTTACGCGACAAGGATTCAAACGAGCTATACAACCTAAAGAACGATCCGTTTGAGACAGGCAATTTGTACTCTGATCGACAATATGCCTCAGTAATTTCTCGGCTTGCCGGTGAGGTTCACCGCTGGCAGAGATCCACAAACGACAAGCTCAGGCTGTAGCCACGGCGCTGAGTCCCGGTGTTAGTATCAAACACGATGCAGCACGCGGAAATTTCGAATTCCTACAGAAGGCGCCAAAGATTCTCAGTTAGAATTGGGCCCGCAGCCACTTTGTGTGCTTGGGGCCATCCCATTCCCCGAGGCCTGATCCTGGACAGGCACATTGCCATCCAAGCAAAGAGTCACGCGAAAATCAAGTCTGTGTCGCGCTGTGCAAATTTAAATCAAACGCACGCGACGGCTAGGGCTCAAACCGGTAGCCATGCAATTCGATTTCTTTCGCGAATGCTTCTTCTACAATTTTCCGTTGTTCCTCATTGAAAATCTCCTGGTACGGTCTTCGATCACTTCGGTACTCCGATTTCGCTGCGGTACCGAGGGTTCCGTCAAACGGAATGTTTAATTGCGAGAATACTTCCCCTAACTCGGGAAGTAAGTTTTCATAGCGGAGAATGCGATCGACGATGATTTTCGTGCCGGAGCGGTCGGTGTATCGGAAATAATTAACGGGAAGCCTGCCGCGCGCGAGATATTCATCCAATGAAAGCGAGCCGTCTTCGCGAGCGGCGTGCATGTGATAGTGAGACAGAACTTTGTCCCATGGATTTCGTTCCACGCAGAACTTGAAGTAGCCGTTCCAGACACCGGTGGGAACTTGGTTCTTAACCTCAGATGCCGGCATGTGGTTATAAAATTTCTCGCGACTTGTGATTGTATGTTGTAGCAGCGGCAAAACCTTGCCAGGGCGTTGGAGCATTTCAGGAATCGGATTAATGAATCCCTCGTAATTGCGCGGTTGATGTCCTTGGACCGGTGGCGCGATCGGCGTCACAACGTCCTTAGGGCCACAGTGCTTTGACAGAAACACCTCAATGCTGGTGCCTGCGGTCTTTGCCGTCTTGATAAAGATGAATTTGTATTTGTGGGAAAGGATCATTTTCGCCCGCGGGGAACCACTCGCACGCTCGCTAGATGCTGGCTAGTACTCGCATGACCGAACAACGCGTCGTACATTCAGACGTCGCGAATGATCTCATTACAAAAGCATTTTCTATTCGTTCACATACCAAAAACGGCTGGTAATTCGATTCAGACCGCCCTGCGCGATTATTCGGAGGATCAACTTGTTGCCTTACGTAAGGAGCAGGACGGGATCGAGCGTTTTGGACTGCGGAATCCAAAATACAACATTAAGAAGCACTCTACGCTTGCGGAATATCGCGACGCGCTAGAAAACGAGCAGTTTCGCAGTCTGTATAAATTCAGCTGCGTACGGAATCCCTGGGACCGGATGGTGTCGTATTATTTCACGCCGACGCAAAGTCCGGAAACGTGGGACCGGAAGAAATTCCGGAAAATGATTTCCAAAATTGTTTCGGTTGCAGACTACCTGCGACTAGATCAGGACGACGAGGACCCGTTCACGAACGTCGACTACATCATGCGCTTCGAGAATCTTGCCGAGGATTTTCGAACCGTCTGCGGGAAAGTTGGCATTTCAGCGGCAACGCTACCGCGATATAATCGCTCAAACCGCGAGCATTACTCGAAGTACTACGATGATGAGCTTCGCGAATTAGTGCGCACGCAGTTTGCTGCCGAGATCGAGCGCTTTGGATACACGTTCGAAGAGCGATAGGGATTAGAGTTTTCCGAGCGTCACGTATTCGCCGGTCGGCTGCTGAAACCATTCCGGCAACTCAATGCCCGCGGCCACCATACTCTCGTAACAGTTTTGCGTGATATCGCCCTTTCGAGTGCTCTCTCCAAAAACTGCGAAATTTTTCTCCGTCACAAACAGCCGGTGTTCAGGCAGCTTCGGCACGTCATCTTTCAGGTCGTCCATTGCTTTTGCGCTCGGAATGTGGTCGGGCAAGTGAATGAACAGGTGCCTGAGCACTTTGGCGCGTAGGATCTGATGAATCCATATTTGGGACCAAGTCTTTCGCTCCAGGTAAACGTCGCCAAATAGATTTTTAATTTTGTGAGGATGAAGAGTAAACCACGGGCTGCTCAGTGTCGCCCTGCATCTGCAAAACAAGAGACCATCTATCTCTGGCAAACGCATGGCATGAGAAATGAGACTGGCGACCTTGTCTGTGGGAAGCTGAATCGGGTATTTGTCGTCCACACACCAGTAGATCCATTCTTCATCATCGATGTCCGCCAACAAATGCAGTACGGTCCCCTTTATATCCGAAGGGGAAGGGAAATATCTGACCCGCTTGGTATCGGTTCCACCAAGCTCCTGATAAGGAATGTGGAAAACAAACGGATGATCCGGCCAAAGCCTGTCGTACTGATAAATGAGATGGCGGGTGATCGCTCGATATCGATCACAACTTAGGACGATGGCTTTTATTTTATTCGGAAAACTCATAACCGAAGCGCTCAATATCCACTCTGAACTTGTTTGCAATCACGTCGCGTGTTCGTGAATTGTAATACTCAGTGTAGTGGCGCTCGCGAGGGTTGGCGCGGCGATGCGGCAACTTTTCGCTCAAACCGAGCTTTTGCGCGACAAAAGCCCAGTCCTCCTCCAGCCGCTCGAATTTTCCGATGAAATCGGCGAGCACATTTCCGTTGGGATCAACAAACCAATCCAATTGGTAACGGTGCGGAGACGAGTGAACGCAGGTAGCACTGCTGTACCCGATCCAATCGACAAACTGTTCGAAGGTCATCTCGTTCCTGAGCTGCAGCGCTTCGGTGCGCTCATAGAGCGAGACAACGCGATCCCATGGGTTGCGCACAAATCCGAACTTGAAGTACGTCTCGAATTGTTTGCGCCCGATTTCTCTCCGCTGCTCTTCCGGAAGAAACAAATAGAGAGCCGCCATTATCCGGTTCTTTCTTCCGCCGTACCGCGTCCAATACATCTCCATCTGGTTTTTGATCTGCCATAAATTCAGATGTGGTTTCCATGCTTTGCCCAGAATGGCCCTCACGCTAGTTGAGCCTGTCTTGGGCACTTCAACAAAAATGCATTTATTCTTGTGAGAGATCACGTGCAGTGGCGATGGAGTATGGGAGCAACGGAGCGGCGAAGCAATGGAGCACTGGGTCGGCCGGGACTCGAACCCGGAACCAACCCCGAAAGCTTTCGGGGCTGCTCTTATTCAGCCCGCTTCTCTGTTTCATTCAACGCGAAAATCGCCAGTTGCGGATTCTTTTTAAGTTTGAGTTGGCGTTCAAGAGCACGCGCTTCGACCATCGAAGGTACTTGTTTCGCTGCTGCGAGGACCACCTCTGCGCCAAAACGGCGTGTGGTATGATTACTTCCCCGCTTATGCTCGGCTAGGCGGCGCTGAAGGTGTTCGGTCGCACCGATGTAATATCGCCGCGCGCCGCGCAAAATGTAAACCCAAGCCATAGACAAGCCTGGGTCGGCCGGGACTCGAACCCGGAACCAACGCCTTAAAAGGGCGCTGCTCTACCGATTGAGCTACCGACCCGCGTCGAAAAGTTTTCTAATCCAGATCAAACCACACTGCAACACACTGTGGTGCGCGCTTCAGGGGGCGGTCACTCAGGATGTTAGAAACGTGAGCAAATCTCGCAGCGAATTCCGTGGTCGTTCTAATCGAAAGATCGACAAACCAGCGGCACTCGCAGCTTCCCAATCACGTTTCGGGTCGTTGCCAACATGCAGAGCTTCGTTGGGCTTTAGCTTCATTAACCTGAGTGCCCGCCGATAAATTTCGGGGTCGGGCTTATCTGCTCCGAGCTCGCTCGAGACAAAAACGTTCGGGAAAAATTTCGAGATACCGAGGTGCTGGAGAATGAGCCGCAAACGTCCGTCGAAATTTGAAACTACAGCGAGTTGGAAACGCGGCTGTAATTGTTCCAAGATTCCGGGAACTTCCGGGTAAAGTTCCCAAACGCCTGCTTCGGCAAAATGTTCGTAAGCGATTTCAAAAAAATTATCGCGATCAAATTCGCTTAACGAAGGCGCGATCTGATCGAGTACAAGGTAGACGAGTCCGCGCCACCACCCTTTGTCATCGTTTTCACGCGGCCTGTCGATGGCGGCGCGTTGCGGCATTTGTTTCCAGGCGGCGTGAAATGCGCGCTCCAGATTTTGCGCATCAAGATCTAATCCGACCTCACGACCGACATAGGCGTAATGATCGCCTACAGTGTTTGTTAACCTGAAGAGCGTGCCGACTGCGTCGAAGAAAATCGCTTTGATCATGAGAAGCCAACGTTCAACTCCAAAAAAATCGCGAGCAAGCACCGAACTCGCCTACGCAACGCTACGGCGCGGCAGGCGCTCAACGTTCATACGCAACACCAAGTCATCATTTTTGCTTGGCAAAAGCGCTCAACGCGCGTTGCATGGCGCCGGGCAATGAATGTTGTTGACCAGTCGCTGGCCTTGCCGAGGCGGACGCAATCAGCTGGTGAGGAACTAGCGAATAGTATCAGCCACGGGATGGGGCTCGCGGGTGCGATGATCGGCACGCCGATTCTGCTTCTGGCAGCGTTCCACCATGGCAGCATCTCTTTTCTCATCGGTACGATCATTTTTACCGCGACGATGTTGCTCGTGTACCTGGGGTCGACGCTCTATCACGCCTGGCCCCAGACGCGCGCAAAGTCTCTTCTCCAAGTACTAGATCACTCGGCGATTTTTTTGTTGATCGCGGGAACGTATACGCCATTTGCCCTGGGTCCGTTGCGTGGCGCTGGCGGCTTAACCATGCTCGGTATCGTGTGGACCCTCGCGCTTTTCGGTGTCGTCATGAAAACAACACGCGGCCCGCTGCGTCATCGGAAAGTTGCGATGACGCTCTATCTAGGGACGGGGTGGCTTGGACTCGTCCTGATACGTCCCCTTGCGCTGGCGGTTCCGTGGTCGGCAGTGTTGTGGTTAATCGCCGGCGGCATTGCTTACACCGCAGGCACTTTATTTTTCGCGAACGAGCGACTGCGCTATGCCCATTTTGTCTGGCATTTGTTCGTGCTCGCCGGCACTAGCTGTCACTTTGCGGCCGTGTTCATTTGCGCAAACTGAAAAGCAGGGCGCGTAAGGTTGGACAAGTTTGGCCGCGCGGCGGATTAATTGGCATGCTGTCGGTTGAGCACAACGATCCCATCAACGCCAAAATTCTGGCGATTTCAGAGGACAAAATCGAAGGATTCGTGCGCGAGCCCTTTGAGGAGATTGCGCGGCGATCAGGTGTAGACCTGGATGTAGTTATGGCGCGGATCGCCGCCATGTTGCGCGCGGGAACAATCAGGCGCGTTCGTCAAACTTTGCTTGCAACGAATCTGGCTGAGGGCGCGCTGGTCGCATGGAAAGTGCCCGAGGATAAAATCGATAGCGCGTTCGATTGGATGTTTCAGCGCGATCCTTTTTCTGGCCACGTCGTGCTACGCTCAACCGACACGGTCAGCGCTGGCTCGGACTACAAACTTTGGACAACTCTAAAGGTTCCTCGGGGATTTTCGTTGGAAGCGCATTGCGAATTGCTGGCCAAGAAGATCGGCGCGGAGCGTTTTCGCCTCATGCCGGCAAAAGGAATTTTCACGCTCGGGGTGGGGCATGTTCGCCGCAAGACGATCGAGCCTGGCAGTAAGGCGGAGGAGCCGGCAAAAATGATTCCGGTGCAAATTGTGGATCTCACCTCGCAGGAATGGAATGTTCTGCTTGCGCTTAAGCGCGAATTCAGTCCGGAAGAGATCACGCCAACGCCGTGGGCTGCGCGCGCGAACGAAGCTGATGTATCATTTGAAGAATTCTGTCAGGTTGCTGAGGAGCTGAGTGCCCGAAAAATCATCGGCCGTTTCTCAACTTTTCTCGAGCATGTGAAACCATCGGCCGGCGGTGTCCGTGTCACGAGGTTCAATGCCTTGTTCCACTGGGCTGTGCCGGCCGGTCGTGAAATTGAAGCGGGTGGGCAGGTGGGCCGTCATCACATTCTAACGCATTGCTATTGGCGCGAAGCGGGACCGGAATTTAAGAACGTCAATATCATGGCTGTGGCGCATGGCACGGATAAGCAACTGCTCCTCGATCATAAGGCCGCCATGGATCGGCATCTGCAAGCGAGGGATATCCCGGTTTCGTACACAAATGTTTTCTGGGGCGGACGCAGCGAGATCAAGCCATCGGAGATTTCGCCGCATGTTTATCGCGAATGGTTGGCACAGCAGGCGAAAAGTTAAACGAGTCGTGAAGTTGTAGCCGCGGGTGCTGAACGCGCGGCAACTGCATGTGCGAGCTTGCGATTGGCCGAGGTCAGCGCCCTCGGCTACAGTCAGCGCGCACGAATTGCTCACAATAAGTCCGATCTAAATGCCGCAACACGGCGGTCGCGAACTGCTGGCGATTAATTGATCGATGCAGTGCCATCGCTAGCGAGATTGCCCGATTTTGCAGTTCTGGTGGAAAATCTTCTACCGACTGGTTCACATTAATTCCGACTCCCACAACAGCCAGGTGCGGCGCCTTCTCTTGCGCACGCATCTCCACCAGCACGCCGGCTACTTTGCGTCCGTAAAGCTGAATGTCGTTGGGCAACTTGATCGCCGGTTCGAGAGAAAACTCCATTCGAATGACGTCCGAAATAGCTTCGATAGCCCAAATGGTAAGCCGTCCAGAGTCGTTTATCTGGATTTTTGGACGCAAAAGAATTGAAAACCAAAGGCCTTTGCCTGCAGCCGCTTCCCACCGGTTGCCGCGCTGACCGCGGCCGGCAGTTTGATGCTCGGCAAAAAGAACCAGACCTGCATCCGAGTTTGCCGTCGGGACCTGTAAGATCGCGTCGTTTGTTGAGGTCGTTTGCTCGAGCACAATGATGCGCCGGCCGATCGTGGCACAGGGGAAGTGGCCTTCCAGTTCTTCCGCGACCAGCCGATCCAATATCTCAGCTGGGAACATGCGTCATTTCGAGCGCGATATCGATCGCGCGCGCGGCGTTGGTTAAGGCACCGATGGAAATGTAATCGACGCCCGTGGCTGCCACGCGCTTCACGTTTTTCAGTGTGATGCCTCCGCTCGCCTCGAACTGGATATTGTTCCTTCGCAGCGCCACGGCTTCTCGAATTTGCGCCGGTGTCATGTTGTCGAGCAGGATAACGTCGATGCCGGGCGTCTCGACAAAAGCGCGGGCTTGTTCAAGGCCATCAGCCTCTACTTCAATGCGGATGTTTGGTCGCTCATGCCGAAGCTGACGAATTTGATCGGCAAAACTGGAAAGTCCTCTGATGGTGGCGAGATGATTGTCTTTTACCAGCACCATGTCGTACAAACCAAACCGATGATTACTGCCTCCCCCGGCAACTACTGCAGCCTTTTCTAATGCACGTAACCCAGGAGTGGTTTTGCGCGTATCCAGTATTTTGGCGGGATGATCGCCGATAGCGTTAACAAATTCGCGCGTGAGGGTTGCGATGCCGGACAGACGTTGCAAAAAATTCAACGCGACGCGTTCGGCCTTTAGAATTGAACGAGCCAGGCCACGCACCTCGATGATGACGTCCCCAGCCGCAACGTCATCGCCATCACGACAATTTGTCTGGATGTCTGTCAAAGGATCGACCTGCCGAAAAGCTTCTGCGGCTGATCCGATGCCGGCAACGATCGCCTTTTCACGCACGATAATGCGTCCGGTTGCGTGCAGCGTCTCAGGCACGAAAAAGTCAGTCGTGACATCGCCGTCGCCGATGTCTTCCTTGAGAGCGGCGGCAATGGGGTCGTATTGTCTTGGCTTCATGAGCTCAGCAGCGATGCCCACGATAATTGCGAAATGCGAGCGGGTCTATTTGACACCGACGTGTCAAATACGCTGGAGTCGTAACCCCACCGCCCTGTCCCGCAAAGGACAAAAAAAGATTCGGGCAGAGCACGCTAAGGAGAAACAACGAATCTAAGAAAATCGTGCTACCACCCGAATCGCCTTAACCTGTTACTTTTGACAGCCGGTCCCGGAGTTCGTTCGAATTTTTTACGAAAAATTCGTGTCTGACCGTAATTCCTGGCCCTCAATGGATTATGCACGCACACGCGGACTAGAGATCGCCGCGCCTGGAACTACAGCAGGTTCTCCTGTCGGCCAGATCCGATTCGCGCCGCTTCGTCACGCACCTCCTGAAGCAGCGACTTAAACTCGCACTTCTCCAACGCCGCGATCAGGGCAGGATAATCGGGTTCGATTTCGAGCTTATCGATCGGCACAGGCAATTCAATACGACAATCGAGCTCGACCATTTTTCGGTTTTGCAAAACTTGCTCACGAGCGTTGGCGAGCTTCTCTCTCGTTTTCGCGCTTTTCACCTTTTCGATGTTGTTCAGCAAGGGTTCTAACCCGCCAAACTCGCGAATCAATCCGGCGGCGGTTTTGCGACCCAGGCCGATCCCGGGGATGTTATCGACCGAATCGCCGGTCAAGGCGAGGACATCGCCGATCAGCCCCGGTGGAACCTCCCATTTTGCAGTAACCTGGTCTTCACCCAGCAAGGCGAATGCATCCTTCGGCGACGCGAGGTCAGCTTTCGCGGTGGTATAAACTTTCACGCAAGGCCCGACCAATTGATAAAGGTCCTTGTCGTTGGTTGCGAGCACGACTTCCATCCCGGGCCGCTCGCACGCGGTGATGGTGTAACAGCCCATCAAGTCGTCGGCTTCAGTATCGGGGAGAGAAATGTTTCGAAAACCGAGCAAGGGTGTGAGTTGCTGAATGAAATCGAGCTGCGGGATCATGGGCTTGGGCATCTCTTTGCGCGTCTCCTTGTACGCTGGTTGGAGCTCCACTCGTTTCTGCGGCACGCCTTCGTCCCATACAACTGCGCCTAAATCGGGTTGCAAATGTTTCAGCATTAGCCGCAGCGTTTTCGTAAAGCCGAAAATGGCGTTGGTCGGTTCGCCTCGGGAATTGGAGAGATTCGGAATGGCGAAAAACGATCGGTAAACGTAGTAATGACCATCGATAAGCAACAGTTTCATTGGGAAAGGCTGATGCTGGATTCTGAATGCATGATGCTGGATGATCAAGACATGGCGGAAGAATGGATCGTGCGCGTCGAGGGAAAGGAGTATGGGCCAGCGGATATCGAGACGCTGCGTGAATGGAAGAGGGAGGGGAGGCTCCTTCCTGAAAACGAAGCGCGAAAAGCGGGTGCCGATCTTTGGAGCGCAGCGGCGGCGATTCCGGGCTTGTTTAATGTAGGGCCGATCGCGCCGGCGAGCGTCCCGCGGCCGACACAGCCGCCGCTACAAACGCGACATCGCAGCTTCGGTCAGATTTTGGTGGAGACGCTTCAGATTTACCGCAAAGGCTTCTTTCGATTTCTTGGGCTTACCTTGCTGGTATTATTGCCGTCGCTAGTCAGTCAGGCAATGACCGCAGTAGCACAGACCGGGCGCAGTTCAGATGCCGATGTGCGTGTCCTCGCCGCGGGGGCTTTTGCTCTTTTGATGTTCGTCCTGTCGACCGTAATGTGGCCGGTCTATATCGCGGGTATCCAAATTGTCACTGCTGAGATTGCCGGCGGACGCCGCTCCGGTTTGGTCGCGGCGCTAAATGAAGCTGTCAGATTTTGGCCGCGTGTCGCTGCGCTTTGCATCTTTGTCTACGGCGTGTTCTTCCTGCTGATCGTATTCGGGTTGGTTATCGCAGCCATGGCTCTTGCCGGTGGGTCTTCGTTGTTGTTGATCCTTTTCGCGCTGGGTTTGCTCTTTCTCCAGGTTTGGATGTTCGGCCGTTTCTTTGTCAACGTTCTGTTTTGGCAGCAGTTTGCCGTTCTGGAAAACGCCGCCTTCATCGATTCATTGCGCGATAGCAGAAATCTCGCTCATAGCGGACGCGATCTTCCTTGGTTTAAACGCCCCTTGTGGCGCGGAGCGTTCATTGCGTCGCTTTGGTTCGCCTTTGTGCTGGCAGTCACGCTTGTTTCCGAATGGACGACGCTTCACCACTATTTTGATCAATTGATGACCACACAGGACCCCCAGGCACTCCTGCAACGATTGACTGAAGCTCAACAAGCTCGGGGCTTTGATGTTTCCGCTTTCGTCTTGAATCTCGTGCAAAAAATTCTTCAACCGTTGCTCGGAATTGCGTTCGTTGTGCTCTATCTCGACAGCAAAATTCACCTCGAACGATAGTCGCGACGAAGAACTCGGGACCGCCGCATCCCTATCCACGTCGGCTAATTTATCTGTCGGCTTCGCAGGACAAGTGGCGCGATCGCGCTGAAGTAACGGCTGGTATAAAAAAGATAACCGATGAAAGAAAGCAGTTGGATGCTAATCAACCAAATATGACCGGCACGAGCGATGAAGAATTGAGGCCACCGCCAAATGACGAACGCAGAGAGTAGGTTGAGCGCAATTAGCAGAGGGGCAAGCAGACGAATATTTAGCAACTGATCCGACCTGGCGAACGCGTAAAGGGCGCGCTCGGAATCGGCACGTGATTCAGCGATGCGCGCACGAATCAGCCGCATGTCGTAAATAAACAGCAGCCAAACAATCCCTGCGTACGCAGTGCTTAGTTGAAACCACGCCAAAGGATTATCCAAGCGGCTGAAAAGGATCGCTTCGCCAAGCGCGCAAGCGATGTAGAAAAAGTTGTGACCGAACTCCAGTGGCCATCGAATTAACGTGAGGGTGTGAATGACGGAACGCGACCAAAAGATGAAGATCACACACAAGCCGGCCGCGACGTAGAGAGACGCGCTCATGTGGTTCGTCACCAGCAACCCACGGGCATTGTCCGTCAGGAAAAAGAGTGCAACGCCCTGGATTATGCTCACAAGAGTCAACTCGATGTTAATCACGACCGAGTCGAGTTCCCGGCGACCATCAGTTGGCGCAGTCACGAGCCGACTCGTAACCGCTCGATGATTAAACTGTCAAGATGCTACGGGAGCCGATGATCGGAAATATGATGAGCAATTAGCGCAATTTTGTCTCGCCTTCCCGCGGGAGCCGCTTGTCCGGATGTGTCACATTAAACCAACGCACTAATCCGAAAGACCAGCTGTCTGGTCCGATAAGAAACTGATTTTACGGATTTTATTCTTATCCGCTCATTGAATTTCCTTGTGGCATGATGCGAGCTACTACAAAGCGCTGAACGAAAAATTCTTCATCCAAGAAAGGAGACTTCAAAATTATGGATCTAATCCGTTATCAACCTCCGGAACTGGCACCTTGGTCCGCCTTGGATCGCTGGAGCAATCTGGGGAACGAACTGAACTCGTTGTTCGAAATGCCTTTGTGGTCGAGCTTCGGACGCGGCGGGCAACTCTTTACCGGTTGGTCGCCTGCGCTCGATCTCACCAGAGCAGCGACAACGTAATCGCTGTAGTCGAATTGCCTGGAATGCGTAAGGAAGACATCGACATTTCTTTGCATGACGGGACACTGACGATCAGCGGCGAGCGCAAGCGAGAAAGCAGGGGCGGCGAGAAAGCTGAGCGCACCGAACGCTATGTTGGCGCGTTCCGCCGCAGCATCGCGCTTCCGACCCGCGTGGACGCAAGTAAGGTGAGCGCCACGTATAAGGACGGAATCCTCAAGGTGACGTTGCCGAAGGCTGAAGAAGCAAAACCAAAACAAATCCAGGTCAGCTAAATCAACTGAAACGATTTTCACTATGAATACTCTAACCCGTGAAACCCGCGGTGGTGACCGCGCGCAAACAGAACAGTTTATTGCGCCGCCGGCCAGCGTGACGGAATCGGCTGACGGCTACATGCTCGAGATCGAAATGCCGGGCGTGAAAAAGGACGGCCTGGATATTTCAGTCGAAAACAACGAACTGAATGTTATCGGGCGGCGTTCGCTGCCCGCAGTCGAAGGAGCGTTGATTCATCACGAATCGCGTCCGGAAAATTTCCGGCGCACATTCGAGATCGATCCATCAATCGATGCCGAGAAAATCAGCGCCAAGATCGACCAAGGTCTTGTGACGTTGACTCTGCCCACGGCGGAGCACGTTAAGCCGCGGAAGATCACCGTTTCATAAGGTCAGCTTCGTCGAAAGGCATGGCCGCGACCCGACAGGGTTCGGGGCCTCTTTTCTTTCTTTTCAGGTAGGGGCGATTGGCCTCAATCGTCCCCTCGTCGGCGGCGTGGCACACGCGGCGGACGCTTCGGGTGAACCGCCCCTTACCTTTTTGTGCTTGGCGAATCTCTGCATGCATCGTACTTAGAGTGCTGCTGCTATGGCGATAAAGACCGAAGAAAAAACAGCCGTTGATAAATTGACTGCGGCG
>Ga0209376_1002839_pt1 | contig 16172 bp, 22 predicted proteins | sample GraSoiAngelo_134_FD_185891 | JGI IMG/M metagenome (GOLD analysis project Ga0209376, IMG submission 185891) | Grasslands soil microbial communities from the Angelo Coastal Reserve, California, USA - 14_0929_05_30cm (SPAdes) (version 2) | ecosystem: Environmental > Terrestrial > Soil > Grasslands ... | reverse complement strand
AACTTGATCAAGCAGAAAAAATGATCTCGCAAGGTTGGAGACTTGTTGCAACTTTGCCGGGAGAAAAAGCAGTATTTGAAAATTTCGGGTTCAGACAGGACCATGTTTGAACCATCAGTCGGAGTGGACTGGTGGGGATTTGAACCCCAGACCCCCCGCGTGCAAGGCGGGTATTCTACCGCTGAACTACCAGCCCATTGTATGGACTGGAAAGTGTGTAGATTTTAATTGTTGCCTTTATGTGGCAAAGATTTTATTGATATTGTTATTCAGAATCTACATTGGTGTTACTAAGATCAGAAGTTGTTCTGAAAACAGGAGACAGTGCTCCAGACTTTAATCTGTTGGGAATAGATGATAAGAAGCATTCTTTGTCTGAGTTCAATGAATATCCAGCGTTATTGGTGATCTTTATGTGCAATCACTGTCCTTACGTACAAGCAAAGGTTACCGCTTTGAACGAAATTTATGAAAAATTTAAGGATAATTTAGCCATGATAGGAATAAACAGTAATGATCCTACAAACTACCCAGATGATAGTTTTGAAAATATGAAGGGATTTGTTAAAGAGAAAGGAATCAAGTTTACTTATCTTGTAGACGAGACGCAAGAAGTTGCAAAGAAGTATGGTGCTGTTTGTACCCCTGACCCGTTTTTGTTTGATAGAGAGCTAAGATTAGCTTTTCATGGTAGAATAGATAATGGTATGAAACCAGAAGACAAGGCAACAGAAAAGACGATGGTTCTGAATATAGAAAGACTTCTAGCTGGAAAGAAGATAGAGAAAGACTTTGATCCATCGATAGGTTGTTCCATCAAGTGGAAAAGCCAGCAGACTTAAATGACAGTTGGATAGGAAAATTTTTGGGCCGATAGCTCAGCTTGGCTGGAGCGTTCGACTGATAATATTATTCAGATATCGAAAGGTCGTGGGTTCGAATCCCATTCGGCCCACTTTGTTTTTATCGAACAAAATAATCAAAAACAATATGGATCTCAATAAATAGACGATGATGTTATCATCACTGTTGTCAAAGTTTGATCTGATTACATACGTATGCAACAGGACTGAATAATATGGATTTTGATAAGGTATGCAAGAAAGTCATGGATTTGGATCCTAGGATAAGATTTGCTGGCATGATAAATGAAAAAGGAAGATTATTCGCAGGAGGAATGAAAGGAGGCGTTAAATCATTAGAAGATACACGAGACGACGAAATGATGTATATGCAATTAGTTCTACGAGCAAAGATGAGGCGCGAGTTTGACCAAGTCTTAGGGTCAGTCGAATTTGCCTTGTCATATAGAGAAAATATAATCATGATGAGTTTTCCCATGAAGGATTACGTGCTTTTATTATCAGCAGAAAAGGGAATTGATATTTCAGATATTCCCTTAAAAGTATTAAAGATTCTACGTCATTGATTCTGGGAACTTTCAAACACGGTCTCGCACCATTGCAACAAATTTTCAACATTATCAGAAACAAAATCCGCTGTCATCTTTGTCTTTTTTGCAATTCTAGTGCATAACGCAAGATGAAGATTCTTGCCAAACTTTGTTTTACTTGAATCTGCTGCCTGAGAAAAGAATTTGATCGTTCCTTCTGTGGATGAAAATATTGCTACAATCATTACCCCATAGCGTTTAGGCCAAACTTTGTTAAGAAATCTTTGCAGATCTATATCAAATAATACGCCTATTGCAGAGGACATATCACCTAGAAGAAACACTTTCCATTTTTCTGCCTGAAAAGCAGCAGAGACTGCCTTGGCTAGAAGTGAGTTTTGATAATCGGCAGCAAGAATAACAATGTTTTTTTTGGTATTAATCTCCTCCACAGAGAAGCTAATCAAAGAAACCGATGTTGAAATTATCCCATCAAGTAAATTCTTCTCAGATCTCCCTATTTTTCCATTGTTGTAAGCGTTCTCAACTGAGTCAATAACTGGAATGATTACTTCCCTTACTAATTTTGCAGGATTTGCTCCTGAATGTAATGCAGTTCTAATGAGGGTATTAGCTTCATGACTCGAGGCTGATAGGATATATTCTGTATACTTGTTTTTCACTTGAAAGAAATCTTCAGGAAAATTGAGGTGGTCAACTCCTTCTTCGATGAACCAGAGATTTACACTTCCTGCATTTTTCTGCTTAATCAAACCCTCTGCTGCAAAAATTTTCAGGTATTTTGACATTGTTACACGATTCACGTGAAGTTTTTCTGCAATTTCAATACCCGTTAAGCCTGTTTTTGATTGACTTAGGACATCAATCAGTTTTTCTCTTATTTCTTCTGTGTTATAACCACGGGTCACTAAGTCATGGATTAATTTTCTAGTATATAGTGTTACTAAAAATCAGTAAGGACCTGAATTGGCAGGTCCTTACTGACCCGGTACTTTGGTATGGTCTGGTAGTTCCAGTACGTTTGGTGTGGTATGCAGTAATTACGAGCGCACTATCTTGTCAGAATGTGAAAAAAGTAATTAAAAACTGCGCAGAATTGCTACTAAATACTTAAAAGATTGATCGAAATCTCGTGAGTTTATTTCTATTCCTAATTACAGCCTAGATCATCTAATCATTTATTCTCACCATTACATTAGATTTGTAAGTTTTGAATAAACAATAATTTTCTATTTTTGCTGAGCCTTGATTTTTTGAATTGCCAAGTTGTATTAAAAATCCCGCTAATTTCTGGTTACCATTAAAGTTTCTTTGCTCAAGTCGCGATTGGCATTAGCTTTACTCTGAGCTCACCTCAGATGTCAATATTTGTGCCCAGAAACGTTAAATATGTGTACTTTAAAGTACGGTATGGGTAGGTAACTTGCCAAAAGATGGTTTTAAATCAATAACAATTGCAGAAGAGGTCTACAATAGGTTCCATGATATCTACAAGAAAAATAAACACGAGCTTGCAATGAAGGGTATCAATAGTTTTGCAGGATACATAACCTTCATGATGGAAGATCTGATGCAAAAAGACGAAACCTTTGCAAGATTTGCCCCCAAGTTGGAGAAAGTTTCTGCTGATGATAACCGAGTTGTTATCAAAGATAACATCAAGAACCGAATAGCTGAGGTAGCTGTCCAAAATGGTGAACTTTATTGCTTGCTTTGTGAAGAAAAAGACTGCGTGCACGTAGGATTTGTGTTTTCACTTCCTGAGATTTACGAAGTTCTAAATGCTAGGGGAATAAAGCATCAAAGATAAGTGCAGGAGGTGGGATTTGAACCCACGAACCCCTAAGAGACGGGATCACCCATGTTTATGATCTTAAGTCCCGCGCGTCCAAAGGCCATTAACCTTCTTTGGCCAGGCTCGGCGACTCCTGCGTTTTATTAGCACAAGGTTCGAGAAATTAAACGTTTTACGAAAAAATTTTTCGAAACCAAGTAAGATTAATAAGGATTCACAAGAGCGAGCTTCTCATGCTTCGATAGCTCAGCCTGGTAGAGCGTTACCTTGGTAAGGTAAAGGTCGCGGGATCGAATCCCGTTCGAAGCTTATAGTGTTTTTATGAAAAATTCAAATCATTTTGGAATTGTAAAGTAAAATGTAGTACCTTCTCCTTCTTTGCTTTCAAACCAAATTTTACCGTCGAGGTTTTCCACAATTCCTTTACAAATAACTAATCCAAATCCTGTTCCACCATATTTTCGCTTGAACGACAGATCTACTTGATAAAATTTCTTAAAAATAGATTCTTTTCTCTTTTCAGAGATTCCTATTCCGTTATCTTGTACATAAAATTGAATAGAATTTCCTTCATTATTAGAGCCTATCTCAATTTTACCCCCCTCCTGCGGCACAAAGTCAACTGCGTTTTGTACTAGATTGTAAAATACTTGCTTTAACCTAGATTTATCACTTGTAATCGTTGATTTGTTAGAATTGGTGTTAACAAACTCAATGTTCTTTTCTGTCATCATTGGGGAACATGTGTCTATAATGCTTAGCATAAATTCATCAACTTTGAATTCGTCTTTTTTAAATTCCATCCTGTTGCTATTGAGTTTTTGTACGTCAACTATATCGTGTATTAGCTGTTCTAACCTAGCAGCATTATAATGAATCTCATCTATTGCCTCACGTTGTTTTGTGTTTAATTTTCCAGCAGCAGAATCTTTTAGAATTTCACAGTATCTTTTTATGGGCTCAATGGGGACTTGACATTCCTTTGAAACCATCATGTAAAAATCCTCCTTTACCGAATCCATTTTCTTTAGTTCTTCAAGCTGAATCTTTTGTCTTTCATGTTCGTCTAACGCTCTACGTGCCTGATATATTTCAGAAATATCTCGTATTACTGTATTACTTCCAGATAAGCGACCCCTATCATCGTATATGTTATTAGCACTAATCAAACCAGGAAAGGTGCTTCCATCTTTTTTTTTGAACCAAATTTCCATATTCTCAACTTTTCCAGTTTGTTTCCAAGTTTCAAACGTCTTATGCATACTTTCCATGCTTTGATCAGCAGTGTGATCAAAGAGTGATTTTCCAATAATGTCCTCTCTTGTATGACCGAAAGTTTTGACGTAAGCTTGGTTACATTCAATTATTATTCCATCAATAGTAACGGTTCTTTGCATAACAGGAGAACCTTCGTAAAGGGTCTTGTATTTCATGAATTCATGACTAGAGATACTTTTTGGAGATTTAGCGTCATACTTTTCATGTGTTAAAATGGTTTTCGTAGGTTTCCTGTTGCTTAACCAGACCATTACGCCGCCAGATGCAATCCCAGCAACACCTAGTGAAAAGATTTGATTTGCATAATGATTGGAAGGATCAAGTCCGATAGCCACGACTCCTAATCCAAGGACTGCAATCAACAACCCTCCAACACTACTAAAGGTATCCATTTTTTACTTATCTGCCTCCGGGCCTGTTTAGTTCCTTATTGAAAGGTTTTGCATTAAGGATACTAGGTGATAGAAAAAATGAATTCAAACCAGAAGCACCTTAACAACACTCATCATAAAAACATAGAGGAAAGCTATAAGATTAACTTTTCACTCTGACTTTAGTTTCAATCTTTAGTTGTATATTTGAGGGTTAACCAGATTCTAGTAAAGAGATCACAGTATCAAGAAATTCTTGAGTTTTGTTCTTTATTCCCTCCAAGACTCCAGTTATTTCTTTTTTTGAGATTCTTGCTTCGTGAATTCGTACACTTTTTGAAGCATAGTCCATGCCATGTTCTGAGATGAATTTATTGAATTGCTCCAAGAATTTGTTTTCTATTGTGAGTTGATCCTTGTTCTCCAATTCATTTATTGAATGATAAACAGTTGATTTGCCAAATAAATCCATTATATCTGGCGGCAAAGTTATCACGTTGCCATAAAGATCATAAAATCTCCAACTAGTCTTCCTATAATAAGGAAGGTTATCGTAAAGCTCATCTCTTGTCTTGTATTTGACGATATATCCATTCAACTCTAGATCTATCCATGGATTCTTATCCAATATCTGAAGTAGTCTAGAGATATTTTTACATGTTAACAGTGTGTCATGTAATGATTTAGTTTCTTCCAAAAGTTCAACGCTTGTAGTCTTCGCTAACTGCAAAACTGTTTCTTTGTTCCCATTATTCAAGGTCACCAAGTTTGAAGCTACCTTTGATTTTACTTTATCTCCTGATATATGAAATATAATACCTTGTGTACTACAACCTAGTATTAGAAATTCTTAATCAAAAGCTCTGTATGCCCAGTTCTCTTCTGTGATACAGAGTTGATGAACCTGTTTGCGTTTATCTCTATTATGCCTTCGGCAAATTCCTCAAAGAGGTCAAGAATCTCTTTGGATTTGGAGTTTGATAACAAGACCTTTGCACCTTTTCTATCAAGATATTTGAATTTCTCAAATAATCTTTTTTGGTCTTGATAGTCGAAATTCCCGTTTGTGTAACTTGTAAAGTTAGCTGTTGTACTTATTGGTTGATATGGAGGATCCAAGTAAACAAAATCTTCTTTACCTACATGTTTTAGAGCAACTTCGAAATCTTGACACTTGATTGAAATATCTTTTGATTGTAAGACTCGACTTATGGCAAGAAGGTTTTCTTTATTTACGATGTTTGGATTGATGTATCTTCCAAGCGGTACGTTGAACTTTCCTTTACTATTTACCCTGTATAACCCGTTGAAACATGTTTTGTTAAGAAAGATTAGCCGTGAAACTTTATCAATCTGGCCTTTTGGATTATTTTCTCGTACCTTGTAATAGTATGTGTTTGGATTCTTGAAATAATTTTCAGCGTGTGCTTCTAATGCTGAAATGATTTCCTTTACCCTATCTCGTATAGTAGCATATGATAGAATCAGATCAGAATTCAGGTCTGAGACAAACCACTTTACTTTCCTATCTTGAGAAACTAGATTAAAAAAAACTGCTCCTCCACCTAGAAATGGTTCATAGTACCGCTCAAATCTCTCAGGAATGTTACGTGTAATAATTGGTAAAAGTTGTCTTTTCCCTCCAGCCCATTTGACAAATGGTTTTGTAGTAATAGAGAGAAATTGGTACTCTTGTTTCAATATGTATTAATTTCGAAGTTTTATTTTGCTCAATAAGGCAACAAAAGATCACACGTTGTGTAGCTTTTTTTAATCTAAATTCTGTTTAGATATCTCTCGGTGTATAACTCAAAATAAAGTAAAAGGAAAAGGAGGTTTAGTCCCACTTACTCCAAGCTGCCATCCATCTGTATGTCCAAGTTGTGAGTTTGCAGCCTAATGCAGTCATTGTAACAGTTAACACCGCACCAGCACCAGCACCCAATGCAACAGGACTATCATAGAACTTACCTACTTGGGGTTCTATCGGAGTCATGTATGGAGGCAATGTAGTTCTTGGGTATTTGAAAGCAGTCTCTAGAGGATCATCTATTGTCAATAGGTTGATCATGTTGAACATCGACATTGACATGCCACAAAGCACACCGCCCATTAGGATCAAAGAGTGTTTGTTTTTCTTTGTTGCCCAATATACCAAGTCCATCAATATTGCAGATGGAATCCACATTGGTACAACGATGAAGCTGTATGGATATCCTAAGGAGAACCACGCACCTTTTGCAATCCATGTATACACTGTCATGATCAATGCATAGTAGGTTGCTGTTCCTGGAACACCAGTGAACGTGAGATAGTATGCAGCACCAACTGCGAGCATCAGTGATTGTGATAGTGTAAATATCACATACGATGTCCACATCCAGTCGGTGTAGAATATGTAGTCTCCTGCGTTGATTGTCAACAAGGTCGAGTTGACTGCTACCACTACTATGAATAAGTAGTGAGTACATCGTCTTAGCCAGACCATTAGCTACTAATGGTATTAGGCATGTATATAAAATTTTATGAGGTATGAGATCGGGTTTGAGTCGTCTCTAACCTAGAGAGGTTTAATAAAAGAAAAGATGAAAGTGGTATTTTTTCTCTATCCGAAGAAGACCGAATCTGTTACAATTGTTGCTACAGCAATCGCAGCTATCACACCTGCCACAAGACCATTGTAAGTCCTTGCCTTGCTTGTACCCTCAGTTGCTACTTTGATAGCAAATAGGTATCCAATAGACTCAATGATTGTAAGCACAGTCAACGCATAGTGTGCGCTGGGCGGTGGATATGCCCAAGGATAGAAGACTGTTGCAACGGCAACGCCTGCCCATGTTGCGAGCCAGCACCCGATGAATATGCCAGTGATAATTCCGGCATGGTCCTCCATACGTCTACCAATCATCTTGCTGACGTCAGAACTTGAACCTCCGCCACCGCTACCGAATCCTTTTGGTAAGGTCATTTGGTGTTATAACCAAAATGTATGCTTTTAAGTCTTTCTTGAGAGCAAGTACTGATTTCGCTAATTTGATCTAAAAAATAATAAAAAATGCGCTTTTTGTGCGCTTTTTTATGGGATGGATCTGCTGTACAACTTGCCCTCTAAGGCCATCTTGTACATTTCTGCAACATACGGGTTCTCACCTGGTGTTTCTGCGCCAAGTTCGACTAGTCGTGCATAGACTCTAACTACATAGGCAAGTGCGCCCATGAATGCTACGACTACACCCATGTTGAACATCCAGTGATTCGGAACTGCGAAGATCTCTTCTACATACCAGAAGTGCCACATCTCGTTGACACCGATTGTAAACATGGTAGCAAGATAACCTAGAATGGTCATCTTCAGTCCAGTGTTCATCGAGTTGTTAGGACCTCTCAGAATTGGTACCTTTCTGTCATATATGGCCACTGCGCCCCAACCTAATGGCAGAGCAATAAAGTGACTATACAGCCACCAGTGTGCTGGTGTGAAGGCACTGTCTCTGATTGATGTCTGGTGTAGAGAACCATCTACGAAATTGTCGACCTCTACTGATGCTGCTATCGATCCCAGTGCGATGACGATCATCCAAATCTTTTTCAATCTTTGGACTTCGACTTCTTTTGGAATTAATGCCGGCATTTGTGCCATGATGTCGTGGAGGTTTGCTGCACATTTAAAGTATGAGTTGTAGGAATTACGCAAGTGAATATAATGTTTTACATTTTTTATGTAATAAAATTAGAGAAAACGTGTTAATTGAGTTATAAATCTTTTATAAATTATCAATCTAAAATGAGACTTTTGATGCTTAACATCCATGTTAAACATAGTTTTTCTCTCATACCGAATATTGATCGCAAATAGACAGGGCAAAACATATATCGTTGTACTTTATCAGTTGGAATAGTTAAGCGATATGGTCGATAAGAAGTTTATTGTAGCTGCGATAGGTGTGATCGTCGCACTTGGAGCAATTGGACCATCATTAGCACAAATGTTCCAACAGGCTGAAGCCCATGGTGTACAAGCACAATTACAGAGCCGTTTTGTTAGGATAGATGACGAGACTTGGTCTAAGACATCAGTCAAGACAGGCGATACTTTGTCAGTATCCGGCAAATTTGTAAGTCTTGTCAACAGAGACTTGAGAGGCTGGTATACCGTATATGGCGACTCTCCAAACGCTGGTAACAGATGGGAGATTGTAGCAAGAGACCCACCTGGAAATGTCATTGACATTCCAGCAAACGTGGTGATTCCATACAAGTTGACCATCAGAGCATTAGAACCAGCTGTATATCACATGCACACGCAACTTAACGTAGCAAGCATTGGTCCAGGTCTTGGTCCAGGACAAACAATAGTAGTAACGGGCGACCCAATTGTAAAGCCAATCCCATATGCAAACGTAGTTTACCAATCAATAGTGATTGGGGTCGGTTATGCAATTACATTCGCAACAAGACCCTGGCAAGTGATTTAAAAAAAATCATCCCCTCTCTTTTCATTAAGTCAGATAGCGAAGCTTTTGTATTTGTATTAATTTCACAATAGACCTTTCTGCATCTTATTAAATTCTACCGTCCATTTCCTAACATAATACACAGGAACTCCAATTGTAATTGGTAACGCAATGACCATTCCAAAAGGCCATTTGATACTTAGTTGTATTATAAGATCAATACCAAAGATAATTAATTCTAAAATTATTCCATTGGCAAGTTTTCTTATTCGGTAGAAAGCAATTATCTGTGTAATGAAAGTTGGAATAATAGCAAGTATGAGTTGAGTTCTAAGAAATGTTTGCTTGCTATCTTTTGGTTTCATGTTACTTGAATCCAGATTATCATCTGATTCCCTTGGAATTTCACTATTCAAGTAAAAAGTATTTCCATTTATAGTTCTGGTAAGATGTCGGGAGTTGTAGTCTCAATTTTCTTCATGTTAAGATTCGGGGTTTGATTAATTAAGATACAGATATCTGTTTCTTTTTCAATTCTTGGTCTATACGTGCAACCAATTGGGTTAACGTGGCTGGCTTTCGAATAAAATTTCGTCCGTCTAATTCAGGAAACACTCTATGAAATTCTTCACGATATTCTGTCTCAAATGCGGTACAGAAACAGATCCTGACATTACGATCAAGCTTTTTTATCTCAACATATAGCTGAAAACCATTCATCTGTGGCATTCTAATATCAATCATACAGAGATCATATTCACCTACTTTATAATTCTCTAATGCTTTTTGAGGATTTGTGTGTGCGTCAACGGTATACCCTCTATATTCTAAACCTTTTTTGAGTGAATTAGCAATATCGGACTCGTCATCAACGATGAGAATTTTTGGCTTGTTTATTGTAGACAATGTCTGGTATTGGTGAACCCGAGCATAAAAAAAGCGTTTCCATCGATTCTTCTAGGAAAATCTCCTATAATCAATTATTTTTATAGACTAATTTAATCAGGTTTTCAATCTTGTTCTGACCTAACTCTAATTTGATTCCCAATTGTTCCGCAGATGTCTTTTTGATACTGCTAATTATTTTTGAGATTGCAGCCTCTTTACCGTTACTCTAAAGTCATTCATTGGTACAATTTTCACTGTACTTATCGAGGATATTCCAACAGCAATACAAAGTTGTTCTATGTCGTGAGCACTTTTAGCATCCAAGATTATTATCCATTCATGCTCTAGTACAGACATGTAGAAACCAACTACTTTGGTTATGTTGAATTTTCTTACATTTGCTTTCATTTTCTTTTGAATATCAAGAAAGATCTTCTTACTTTTTTGGTTATTTAGAGGGCATGATTCTGGACTGTGTACTGCAAAAATGCCAAATAGCATTAGTTTCGTACAGAGCCAAGTTTACTTAAACTTTAATCTCGCCTTCTCCAAATCTGTTTCTTGCTCTTGAACTATTGAGAACAATGCTAGATCCTACCTAAAAGTTAAATCAAATTAGCTTTATGTATTTGCGATGGTCTTGTTTAATGAAAACGAAGTAAGAAAAGCACTAGTTACAGTATCGGTGGAGCAAGTCTTGCATGACATAGGTACACCAACATATGAGAAAGTCATCCACCAATTATATCAAGAATATCACTGTTACTTACCAGATTGTTTTGAACACCCAGAATATCTCAATAAAATTCTAAAGCAGCTATTTGGAAATTCTTACCTTACCATTGTTGACTCGATCAAAAATAGATTAAAAGATTTTTCTTCTCAGAAATCAATTAATGATTTTCTTGTATCTGTTTCCAAGTAGTAGATAAAACCAAATCTATTAAATTTCTTAATATCATGTCAAGATTCTCAAGAGTTCTAGTAATTGATCTTAAAGTCATCAAAATAAGCTTGAGTGTCCTTCTTTGTCCATAGACCTATTTGGCCAGTCTGGTAATACTGATTGTTTGCTTTAATTAGCTTCTGATCATCTAGATATCCACCTACTCCCTCTCCGGAAATATTCACCTTTATGGTATGCCATTGTCCAACGCTAATTTGTGCTGGTCTCTCATAATTGCACACCACAAAATTCGGATCTACTTTACATAAGGAAAATCGGCTGCTTTTTGCGTCTGCCATCAAAACAAAGTAGTGAGACTTATCTATGAATCGTAGTACAATGCCTGCAGCCTGAGCCTTTTCTCCTGAAATGATTTTAAACTTCACACTTATTTCGGCACTAGTGACTATAGGAGAGTCAGGCATAAGTTGGATATGATAATCTAGATTATCACTACCTGGTAATTTTGCAAGTACGTTTGGCTTAGATGGTGCAGACTCTTCAGACTTTGCTATCCACAAACCTGGCTGGGTATCAGTCTGTGAATCGGAGAAATATTGCGGCACTGTATTATTCTGATAAGTATCAAAGTCCCAGTCTTTTGAGTTCGTATAGTGAGAGCTTTGTATCGAATAATAAAACGCAATTGCTATGCCTATTGATGCAACAATCGCAGCGATGGTGTATCGTCGCTTTTTGCTCCAACGTACCGAAGTTCCTTTTGACAATTAATATCTCATAATATTGCAGATCGTGATTCATATAAAGAAATGGTTACATCACACAAATTTCAAGACTTCTGATAGTTCTTACTGAACGTTTGAAAGAACTGTTACCTACGTCTTCTGGTTTTCTTTTTATTTTTCCATTTGTCGAATCCCCATCTGGTAGCGGAAAATACTCCAAGCGAAAAAAAGAAACCACCTACGTATAAGAAGATAAAACTATACTGATTATGAGATATAAGTCCCCACAAGAAACCTAGCGCAGCACTAACAAATTCAGTTACAACAAAGATTGCCCATCTGTCAACCATCGTTACAGTCTAAGTTGCCATCCATTTTACCGTTTCTCAATTTCTGGTGTCAAAATATCTTCAGAAGGATCAAAATTTTTTCCTGTTCAAAACGATACAAAAATGAAAAAGGGAGATTTGTATTTTCTACTCCGCAAACTGCGAGTATGCTCGCTCGCCAACTTGCGACAAGTCTAGACCTATCTCTTCTTCTTTAGGAGTGACTCTTACACCACCCGGCCAAATTGCATCCTGTATTCTCCATATGATGTACGTTATTCCAAAGGACCATGCTGCAGCAAATCCGGCTCCCGCCGCGTTAATTGCTTCCTGCATTGGGTTTCCAAAGAACAGTCCATCATGACCCCATGGGTTTATTCTTACTTCACTGAAAGCTCCGGTTATTAATGCTCCAGTTACACCACCCATTCCGTGTACTGCCCAAGTATCTATTGCATCATCTATTCTGGCTCTATTCTTAATGAGGAGACAATAGAAACAAACTGTTGAACAAGCAAATCCCATTATGATTGATGCCCAAACACCAATGAATCCTGATGCGGGCGTAATTGCTACAAGTCCAGCTACTGCACCATTGGCCGCACCAATTGCACTAGCCTTTCCAGTATGTGCCCAGCTTAGAAACATCCACCACATAGCCGCTACTGCTGTAGCAAGGTTTGTGTTTTGAAATGCTTCAGTCTCAAGGAATCCTGCAAATCCAGCACTTCCTGGGTTGAAACCGAACCAACCGAACCACAGTAAGGTAGCTCCCAACATGACAAGCGGGATCGAATGCGGTTCAAACGGAGCTTTTCCATAACCTATTCTTCTACCAAGGAACATTGCTGCTGCCAATCCAGCAAAACCTGACGTAATGTGGATGACTGTTCCTCCTGCAAAGTCTTCTGTTCCCAACTTGAACAACCAACCTGGTGAACTACCTTGACTTCCAAGTGACCAGTTTGCATGTCCTGCTACATCGTAAATGAATGTCGACCATAATACGACATGTATCAAGAAGGCACTCATCTTCACTCTATCTGCATATCCTGCTATAGCTAGCGCAGGAGTAATTGCAGCGAACATGAGCTGGAACATCACATAAGCCAAATGCGGTATAGTTGGAGCGTAAACATCAGCAGGTGCATTGTGCATCACATTGTTTAATCCGAACCAATCAAAGTTTCCAATGAAACCAAATGAATCAGCTGATGGACCAAACATTATCGAATAGCCCCAGAGAACCCATTGTATACTTACGATTGCATATACCATGAAGTTCTGTAAAATTACAGTCAGTGCGTGCTTTCTTCGTGTAAGACCACCATACAAGAAACCTACACCTCCAGGCGTCATTATCATGACGAAGGAAGCTGCAGCATACATGAAGGTTGTATCTCCTGTATCAATGCACGGTGCTTTACTTCCTCCAAAAGTTCCGGTTCCTGGCGGCATCATTGCTTCACCACAGTGTATTTCAGATGTTTTGGCTGGATCAGCTAGGTTAACTAGTGGACCAAACTGTGCTTGAGCGTCTTGAACAGCTACTAGTCCTGAAACTGCAACTAGTAAACCTGCCAAGACGAATACAATTGGCCACTTGTGCTTTGATAATATATTTAATGACACTCTCGAGATTGTTTCCGACATCTTTTCGTAGAGATGGTGTTGGTCTATAAAAGGTATTTTATCCTAAAAATTCTTTTTTATGATAGTATGTAAAACTCAACGGTCGAGCCTGTAGTAATTACGTCTGAACCATGATATCATAAAATTGCAAAAATTCATAAAAAAATTATTATACAAGCTGTTTGTACTTCCCACATGGCAGAAGCTGGCATAGAGATTTTTGTTGCAACTGCAGTAGCTCTTGGTATCACAATTGCCATATACTTTGGCGAAAGAGGTTACAGATACAAGAGGATAAAGGAAGGGAAACCAGTAGGAAGTTATGGTTTCAGATACGAAACTACTGCGGGCGCACCATAAATTACATTCCTTTTTAATTTGTTCGCGTAAGATAGATTGATTTAGTAAATACAGATAGGGCTACCTATAATGAGAGTTAATTTAGACGATGATGAGTCTATTATTGCTTCACTGCCCAAAATTTGGGGTATTGCTCTTGGATGGATGGGTTTTTTTCATAAAAGTAAAGAAGGTGTTCTGGCACTAACCAACAAAAACATAATTTTTGCACCAAGGTATCTATTCATCACATCGAAAGAAAGAGAGAAGTATTTTGGAGAGGACAAAGCTAGAGTAACAAAGCTTACCCGCTATTCAGAAGTGGATCTAGATGAAGACATTTCAAAGAATGAAAGGAGTTTGATAGTTCCATTAAAATCTGTGGTTGATGTACAAAGCGTAACAATCAGGAAGGTGAATTTCTTGAGAATAACGTTCAAAGATTATAATAACAAAGAAAAGAAATACGATTTTGGTATCACTAAGAGTGTAATAAATTATCCCCAGAGGCAGCCATTAGTGTATTACAATTTAGATTGGAGCTTGTGGGTTGCTTTGATAAAATCACATATGTAATTTTTATCAAAATCATTTTCTTTCATATTCTTCAATTTATTGTCCAGATGGATTACTAAGATTACGCATTGATCTTGAGACAATAAAATCTTCTGTTGCTTCTGATTCTGTCATAAACCTGATGTCTGTTATTCTTTTTTGATACTTGAATATTTCAAGTTGATATGAATCTTTTTTTGGAATATGCAGCGCAAGCTTTAGTACAGCCGCACCATCATAATTTTCCTTAAACCCTTTGTAATGTTCTGATATTTTGAGCGATTTTAAGAAAACCCAGGTAGTTAACAATACGCGCGATTGACAGTAAAGAACAAATTCGTAAACAGGATCCCTCTCGACGAATCTCATTTTAATCTCGTCATCAGGAAAATATTTTATGATTTTATTCCACGTACTGGCGAGCTTTTTTCTTCCATCAAAAATTAAGAAAATACTGGGTCTAACATCATACAAATGATATCCTATACCTAAGAAGTCATGAAACCAGTCTATCTTTGTATCAATCAAACCAATCGTTTCAAATCATGCGTCATATTTAACAATTAAATTCAAAATTGTTACTCACAATTCATCTTAGAAATTTGAAACGTGAATACAAGATGGTTATATACACGCGATAGATTTTCCATATTGTGAAAGAGAGCAGAATCAAACGCGTATCAGAAATTCTAAAGATGTCTGAAAGAGAATTAACTGAATATTTGAGAGAAACTGATAATTCCTTGCAGCCAACGGACCTTCTGAAGATAATATCATTTGAACACGGCGTCAAGGTATTTTATCAACACGAGAATCAGGAAAAACCATACAAAACTCGAGTCTTCCTCCGTGGTATCGAAAATTCCGATCTCTTGAAATAATTAATAGAAGTACATAATTTTAACATAGCGCAAATAATACCATGGTAGAGGAACTGCATTAGTAAGAGACAAAGAACCTGGGGCTCTGTTCTAGGTATTCCCTAGACTAAATTTTAATTAAAAAATTAATTATAGGAAGAAGGGTTTTGGTTTGAGTTCACGCCACTTGCCACGAGCCCAGAATCCCCATTTTTGCTTGTCTTCGGAATTATAGTAGCATTTTTCGTTGTGTGGACAGTTAAGGCATCTTTCTGATGGTTCGATGGCTGGTACTATGTTATTTCGTAGCAGAGTGTTTAAGATGCGAGCTCTTCTCTTTGTTTCGTGTAGCAATTTCTCACTTTTTGGAACTTGAATTTCGTTCTCGTTCCCTTCTTTGTCAAAGTACACTATCACGCCTTCGGGTTTGTCAAACATGTATAGGTACGAATTTAGTTGTATGAAATCCTCAGCGTATGGCATCTCTGGCAACTCGTCAGCAGCTCTGAACATCATTACCACATCATCTTCTACTCTGTCTGCTCTACCAACTAATTTTACATTAGAGCCAGCGTCTAGCTCTCCTTGTATTGGTTTTTCCATGATACTTAGTGCACTCTTTTGC
>Ga0209376_1002838_pt1 | contig 16174 bp, 20 predicted proteins | sample GraSoiAngelo_134_FD_185891 | JGI IMG/M metagenome (GOLD analysis project Ga0209376, IMG submission 185891) | Grasslands soil microbial communities from the Angelo Coastal Reserve, California, USA - 14_0929_05_30cm (SPAdes) (version 2) | ecosystem: Environmental > Terrestrial > Soil > Grasslands ... | reverse complement strand
CTCAATAGAGCGGGTACGGCCCAAGCGGCGCATCCTCATGACGCCGTCTGAAACATTGGACATTTTCAGCCGCGCGGCGGTGGGTCACGATCGCGGCCATGGGCGATCCGCGCCACGTCCTGGGGCGCGCGGCCGAAGAGGCCGCGGCGAAGCTGCTCGAGCGCGCCGGGCTGCGCATCGTCGCGCGCAATGTCAAGCTGCGGCACGGTGAGATCGATCTGGTGTGCCGCGACCGCGAGGTGTGGGTGTTCGTCGAGGTGAAGTGCCGCCAGGCGCGCTGGGACGACGGGCCTGGCGCCGCCGTGTCGTGGTGGAAGCGCCGCCGGCTCATCCGCCTGGCCCAGCACTACCTCAAGTGGATGCACCTCACCGACGCGCGGTGCCGGTTCGACGTCGTCGCCGTCACGCCGCGCCACGACGGCCGCTTCGAGATCCGCCACATCCCCGCCGCCTTCGACGCGAGCGGGCTCGTCTGACGCCGGGCCCTCGTCGAGTTCATAGGCGCGCCTCGGCCGGCGGGGCCCCAGCCCCGCGACGGCCTGCAGCGCGCATTGCCATTCGGGTACAATCACGCTCCCGTGACCATTCTCTGGGATACGCACCGCAGCGCGCTCGGGTCGATCGCCGAGGCCGTGGGACGCACGCCGCTCGTGAGGCTCAACCGCGTCACCGCCGGCGTCACGCCGCCGATCTTCGTGAAGCTCGAGTGGTACGGGGCGTCCGGAAGCCTCAAGGACCGCATCTACCTGCACATGTTCGAGAACGCCGAGGCGCGGGGCGATCTCCGCGCGGGGATGCGCGTGCTCGAGTGCTCCACCGGCAACGCGGGGATCGCCTGCGCCTTCGTCGCCGCGGTGAAGGGCTACCGCTGCACGATCGTCATGCCCGAGGGAATGAGCGAGGAGCGCAAGAAGATCACGCGCGCCTACGGCGCGGACCTCGTCTTCACGCCCGGCGGCGAGAGCGACGTCGATCTCTCGCTCCAGCGACTTCAAGAGATCCGCAACGGCGACCCGCCGGGCTACTGGGTGCCCGGCCAGTTCGACAACACCGACAACATCGAGGCGCACTACACGACCACCGGCCCCGAGATCTGGGAGCAGTGCGGAGGCGTCGTCGGCGCGTTCGTCGCTTCGCAGGGCAGCGGCGGCACGCTCACCGGCGCCGGGCGCTACCTGCGCGAGCGCGACGGGCGCGTGCGCCTCTACGCGGTCGAGCCCGACGAGTGCGCGCTGCTGGCGCGGCGCGAGTGGGGGCCGCACGGCATCGAGGGCATCGGCGACGGCTTCATCCCCGAGAACCTCGACGTCGCGATCCTCTCCGGCGTCATCACCACCACGACCGCCGAGAGCCTCGCCATGGCGCGCCGGCTCGCCACCCAGGAAGGGATCTTCTGCGGCATCTCCACGGGCTGCAACGTGGCGGCCGCGCTCAAGCTCGCGCGCCACCAGCCGGGCCTGTCGTCGATCGTGACGATGGCGAACGACACCGGGCAGCGATACTTCACGACCGCGCTCTGCGGCGAGGACAAGCACGTGGAAGTCCCGGAGCGCGAGCACCCGATGGACCCGCGGACGCGCCGCGAGCTCGACCGCTACCAGCCGAAGTGGGAGATCCTGACCTGAATCCCGCCGAGTACGACTTCATCGCGGCCCGCCGCCGCGTCGAGGCCAAGCCGAAGTCGGCGGCCGAGAAGCTGACGAGCCTCGAGGAGGCCGTCGGCCGCGTGAAGGACGGTGACCACCTGAGCGTCGGCGGCTGCCTCTTCTCGCGCACGCCGCTGGCCCTGGTGCGCGAGGTGCTCCGCCAGCGGCGGCGCGCGCTCACGCTCTCGCGCAACCTCACCTGCACCGAGGGCGAGCTGCTGATGGCGGCCGGCGCGGTGTCGCGCGTGGTGACCGCGTGGATGTCGATCGGCCTGCCGTGGGGCGTGTCGAAGATCCTCCGCCACTACGTCGAGACCGGGGCCGTCGCGCTCGAAGAGTGGAGTCATCTCGCGCTCGGGCTCCGGTTCCGGGCCGGCGCGATGGGCGTGCCGTTCTTGCCGGCGCTGACGATGCTCGGCTCGGACCTGGTCGGCGTCGGCGGCCTCAAGACCATCCAGGATCCCTACACCGGCGAGACGCTGGCGGCGGTGCCGGCCTTGTTCCCCGACGTCGCGCTGATCCACGTCCATCGCGCCGACGTGTTCGGGAACTGCCAGATCGACGGCTATCCGCATATGGACGCGGACATCGCGCGCGCGGCGACGACGGTGCTGGTGACGACCGAGGAGATCGTCCCGGAGGAGGAGACGCGCCGGTATCCCGACCGCACCGTCATTCCGGGGTTTGCCGTCGACGCGCTCGTCCACGTGCCGTTCGGCTCGTTCCCCCACGAGTGCTACGGCCTCTACGAGGCCGACTACGATCACTTCGCGGAGTACACGGCGGCCATCGACGCGCGTGGGCCCGGCGCGGTTGGCGACTACCTCGAGCGTTACGTCTACGGACCGCCGGCCTGGACAGACTACCTCGACCTCTTCGGCAGCGAGCGGCTGGCCCTCCAGGCCAAGCGCGCCAAAGAACTGACGCGATGACGAACGCCAAGCCGAGCATCTTTCTCGGGCCACCCTCGGTCCGAGCCGGCCTCGCGTGATCGATGCAATGACACGCTTCAACGCCGCCGAGCTCCTCGCGGTGATCGCCGCGCGCCAGCTCCGCGACGACACCGCGGTCTTCGCGGGCGTCGGCGTGCCACTGCTGGCCGCGGCGCTCGCCAAGCGGCGCCACGCCCCGCGCCTGACGATGGTGATCGAGGGCGGCATCATCGGGCCCCAGATCGCGCCGGGCCGGCTGCCCGTCTCGACCAACGAGATGCGCGCCGCCCATCGGGCGACGATGCTGCCCGGGATCACCGACGCCTTCCTGTTCGCCCAGCGCGGGTTCGTGGACGTCGGGTTCATGGGCGGCGCCCAGATCGACCAGTACGGCAACATCAACACGAGCGTGCTGGGCCCCGACTACTGGCATCCGAAAGTCAGGCTGCCGGGCACGGGCGGGGCGAACGACATCGCCTCGCTCTGCCGCGAGGTCATCATCGTCACCCCGCACGAGAAGCGCCGGTTCGTCGAGCGCGTGGACTTCGTCACGAGCCCGGCGTGGCTTCGCGGCGACGGCGCGCGGCGCGCCGCCGGTCTGCTCTTCGGCGGTGTCTCGCGCGTGGTCACCACGCTCGGCATCCTCGGGTTCGAGCCGGACAGCAAGCGCATGCGGATCGAGGCGACGCATCCCGGCGTCAGCGCCGACGTCATCAGGCAGAACACGGGCTTCGCTCTGCTCGAGGCGGCGCAGATCGAGACCACCGAGCCGCCGTCGGATGACGAGCTCGAAATGCTCCGCTCGCTCGACCCGGAGCGCCGGTTCCTCGGCTAGGCCATGACGACCTTCGGGCTCGCCATCAAGAACTTCGTCGGCCCGACCGAGACGCCGGACGTCGACGCGCTCTACGCGTACGCCGAGCGCGCCGAGGCGCTCGGCTTCGAGTCGCTGTGGGCGTGGGACCACGTGCTGCTCGGTGTCGAGCCGGCGTTCCCGATCCTCGACGCGGTCGGCATCCTCACCGCCATCGCGGCGCGGACCAGCCGGATCAAGCTCGGGACGGGCGTGCTCGTCCTCCCGCTGCGCAATCCCACCGTGGCCGCCAAGGCCCTCGGCACGCTCGACGTGATCTCGAAGGGCCGGCTGATCGTGGGCGCCGCCGCGGGTTGGTACGCGCGAGAGTTCGACGCCGTCGGCGTGGCGTTCAAGCAGCGCGGCCGGCTCTTCGAGCGGAACCTCGAGATCCTCACGCGTCTCTGGACCGAGGCGCGCGTCACGCTGCAGACCGACGAGTTCAACCTGCGCGAGGCGGTCATGGTGCCGCGAACCTTCCAGCGGCCGCGCCCGCCGATCCTCATCGGCGGCTACGTCGACGCCGTGCTCCGGCGCGTCGCCACGAAGGGCGACGGCTGGCTGACCTATTTCTACACGCCCGAGAGCTACCGGAAGTCGTGGGAGAAGATCGTCGGGTTCGCGCGCGCGGCCGGGCGCGACCCGGCGGCGCTCACCGGCACCAACCAGCTCGCGATCTACGTCGGGCGCTCGCGCGAGGCGACTGAGGCGCCGATGCGTCGCTGGCTCGAGACCGAGTGGGACGTGGCCGCCTGGAGCGAATCGACGATCGAGCACGCCGTGCGCGGCAGCGCCGACGAGTGCGTCGAGCAGCTGCGCGCTCACGTCCGGACGGGCGTCGACCGGATCGTCCTCATCCCCTATCGGTACGAGCCGGAGCAGGTCGAGCTGGTCGCGCGCGACATCCTGCCGCGCCTCCGCTGACCGCGATGACGGGGGGGCGGCGGCGCTGGGCGGATGCGGTGGGGGGCGACGGGACCCGTTCCCGTAACGTGGCGGCGGATCGCAATGCGCCCGGATGGAACCCGGCCGCGATGGGGCAGCGCACGCGTGCCGCGTGGTCCCGACGTCCCCCACCGCACCCGCCCAGCGCCGCCGGGAGCGCCCCGAGGCTTCGGCCTGCCCTCGTCCTCCTGCCTCGAGGGCACCCCGAGCGCCGAGACGGTGCCCGCGCTGGCGCCCGGGCCGGACGAGCCGGTTTTCCGGAAGCGCGGGTACGACGGATTCGCCGGCACGCTGCTCGACGGCGCGCTGCGCGCCCGGGGCGTGACATCGCTCGTCGTGACCGGTACGATGACCGATATTTGTGTGCTGGCGACGGTGATCGGCGCCCTCCATCGGGAGTACCGGGTCAGCGTCGTCGAGGACGGCGTGGCGACGCTCTGGCCCGAGATCCAGCGGGCCACCCTCGACATCATCGGGCGGGCCTACGGCCGGGTCGTCACGAGCAAGGAAATCGCCGCGCAGATCTCGCGGTGGTGAGGAGATTGTGATGAGTCAGCCGCTGCGGTTCTCGGGCGTCATGCCGGCCAACTTGCTTCCCTTCACCGCGGATCTCGCCATCGACGAGGTCGCCTACCGCCGGCACCTGCGCTGGCTCGTCGACACGCCGGGGGTCACCGGAATCGTCGCCAACGGCCACGCCTCCGAGGTGTCCTCGCTGAGCCGCGAGGAACGAAAGCGGGCGCTGGCGATCGCGGTGGACGAGGTGGCGGGCGCGTGCCCGGTTGTCGCCGGTGTCTATGCCGACGGCACGCGCGAAGCAGTCGAGCTGGCCCGCGACGCGCGGGCCGCCGGCGCGGCGGGTGTCCTGGTCTTCCCGCCGACACTCTTCATGTGGGGCGCGCAGCTCAAGCCCGACATGGTGCTCCGCCACTTTTCCGAGATCGCGGCGGGCGCCGACCTTCCGATCGTCGTGTTCGAGTACCCGCCCGCCTCGGGCATCGGGTACGCCCCGGAGACCCTCGCCCGGCTCACCGAGATCCCACAGATCGCCGCGGTGAAGGACTGGTCGAACGACATCGTCGCCTTCGAGGCGAACCTGCGCACGGTGCGCGCCACCGGCCGCCCGGTGGCGATGCTCTCGTCGTTCACGATGTCGCTGATGGCCAGCTTCCTGCTGGGCGCCGACGGCGCCATCTCGGGGATGGGCAGCGTCACGGCCGACCTGCAGGCCGAGCTCTTCGACGCGTGCGCCAAAGGCGACCTCGACGGCGCGCGCCGGATCAACGACCGGCTGGCGCCGCTGGTCGCCGTCTTCTACGCGCCGCCCTTCGTCGACATGCACAACCGGATGAAGGAAGCGCTCGTCCTGCTCGGCCGGATCCCGGCCGCCCACGTCCGGCCGCCGCTCACGCCCGTCGGCGCCGCCGAGCGGGAAGCGATCCGGCGGGCGCTCGCCGCGTCGAGACTCGCGGCGGAGCGACGCTAGACTCACCACCCTCTGACAGGAGCGAGACGACCATGGATCTGGGGATCAAGGGCAAGAACGCGATCGTGTGTGCCGCCAGCAAGGGGCTCGGCAAGGGCTGCGCCATGTCGCTCGCGCGCGAGGGTGTGAACATCACGATGAACGCCCGCACCAAGGACGCGCTCGAGGCCGCCGCCAAGGAGATTCGCGACGCGACCGGCGTGCGCGTGACGACCGTGGCCGGCGACATCACGACCGACGCGGTGCGGGCCGCGCTGCTCCAGGCGTGCCCGGTGCCCGACATCCTCGTGAACAACGCGGGCGGCCCGCCGCCCGGCGATTTTCGCCAGTGGGATCGCGACGCGTGGCTGCGGGCGATCGACGCCAACATGCTCACGCCCATCTTCCTGATCAAGGCCACGGTCGACGGCATGATCGCGCGGCGCTTCGGCCGCATCGTCAACATCACCTCGGTCTCGGTGAAGTCGCCGATCGAGAGCCTCGGCCTGTCCAACGGCGCCCGCGCCGGGCTCACGGGCTTCATCGCCGGCCTCTCCCGGAAGACCGTCGCGCACAACGTCACGATCAACAACATCCTGCCCGGGCCGTTCGACACCGATCGGTTGCGCTCCACCATCGCGGCCGCGGCCAAGTCCAGCGGCCGGTCGGTCGATGAGCTCACGCGAGAGCGTCAGGCGCAGAATCCGGCGGGGCGCTTCGGCACCGCGGCGGAGTTCGGGGAGGTGTGCGCGTTCGTCTGCAGCGCGCAGGCCGGCTACATCACCGGGCAGAACTTCGTCCTCGACGGCGGCGCCTATCCCGGGACCCTGTAGGACGTTCACCGCTTATAGGTGCACCCTTGCACGGCCCGAGCGGTTAGTGTAAGTAGGGACAATTCTTCACTGGTTACCACGCTGCCCACGCCGCAGGCCTGCGGCGCGCGCCGCAAGGAGGAACACCTGATGGCTGAACGCTGGCACGACGAAGCGTGGGCGAAGAACATGTGGTGGAGCGGCAAGACGACGCGCCGGAAATTCCTGGCGCTCTCGTCGGCGGCGGCCGGCGCGGTCGGCGCGACCATGCTGGTCCCGGCGCCGTGGCGCGACGCCTTCGGCCAGGCCAAGCCGTTCAAGGTCGGCGTGCTCCAGCCGCTCTCCGGCACGGGCGCGGCGGGCGGCAAGACCGCGCTGGTCGGCACCCAGATGGCGGTCGAGCGGATCAACCACACGGGTGGCGTGAACGGTCGCCCGATCGAACTGGTCGTCGCCGATTACGAGTCCAAGCCCGACGTGGGCCGCCGCAAGGCCGAGAAGCTCGTGCTCGAGGACAAGGTGGACGTCGCCGAGGGCGGCTACCTCTCGAACGTCTGTCTGGCGTGCATGCCGGTCTTCGAGGAGAACAAGACGGTCTGGATGATCGGCGTTTGCCTCGACACCACGATCACCACGAGCAAGTGCAGCCGCTACGTCTTCCGGCCGTTCGACTACGCGCCGGCGCAGGCCGTCGCGATCTCTCCGTACCTCGTCAACAAGATGGGCAAGAAGTGGCACATCGCGTTTCTCGACTACGCGTGGGGCCAGTCGACCCGCGACGCGTACATCGAACAGATCAAGAAGAACGGCGGCGAGATCGTCGGCACCACCGGCGTGCCGCTGGGCACCGCCGACATGGCGCCGTTCGTCTCGAAGATCAGCGGGAACTTCGACGGCCTCTTCGGCATCTTCTTCGGCGCCAACGCCGTCAACTTCACGAGCGCGGTTTACGACCTCGGCCTGACGAAGAAGTACAAGTACGCGGGCGACGGCGCCATCGCGGAGTCGACCCACCTGCCGGCGCTCGGGCAGAAGATCGAGGGATTCGTGGGCATCAACCGCTACATCCCGGTGATGGACCCGCCGCTGAACACGCCGCACCACAAGAAGTTCTTCGACCAGGCCGTCGCGGCCCTCAAGCAGATCGATCCGTCCGGTCCGCTGCCGGACCGCTACGTGCAGTCGAACTTCGAGGCGATGAATTTCCTGAAGCTCGGCATGCAGAAGTCCCGGTTCCGCGGCCGGGAAGACACCATGAATCTGATCGAGGCCCTGGAGGGGATGGAGGTCAAGGAAGGCGACGACTTCCCGCAGGGCGACAAGTCGATCCGGAAGGAAGACCACCAGGCGTTCCTGCGGGAGTTCATCTTCAAGATCGAGAACAACAAGCACAAGCTGCTGGAAACGATCCCGAAGGAAAAGACGATCGTCCCGCCGGCGTGCAAATTCGCGTGAGTCTGGTGACATGGGAGGCCTCGACAGGGCCCCCCATACCTCCCGACGTTCGGGGCGCCCCGGGAAACCCGGGGCGCTCCTCTATGTTACGCCGCGCGTGTCCGCGCTGAGTTCTTCGTCGACGATCCTCGAGACCAAGGCGCTGACGGTCCGCTTCGGCGGGCTCGCGGCGCTCAGCAACGTGTCGCTCTCGGTGGCGAGGGGCGAAATCCGCGGGGTCATCGGCCCCAACGGCGCGGGTAAATCCACGTTCTTCAACTGCCTGACCGGCGTGCTCCGGCCGACGAGCGGCCGCATCGTGTTCAACGGCGAGGACATCGCGGGGCTGCCGCCCCACACGATCTCGCGCAAGGCGATCGCGCGCTCCTACCAGATCACGAATCTATTACCGGGCGCCACCGTCCTGGAAAACGTGCGGATCGCCAGCCAGTCCCGTCGCCACAACTGGAGCATGCTGCGTCACCACCGGGCCTACCGCGACGTCATCGACCGCGCGCGGGCCGTCCTGGCCGACGTCGGGCTCGCCGGCAAGGAAGACGAGCTGGCGTCGAACCTCTCGCACGGCGAGCAGCGCAACCTCGAGATCGGCATCGCGCTGGCCACCGAGCCCAAGCTGCTCTGCCTCGACGAGCCGACGGCCGGCATGAGCGTGGCGGAGACGCATTCGACGGTCGACCTGATCCGCCGCATCGCCCGCGACCTGACCATCCTCATCGTGGAGCACGACATGGAGGTCGTGATGGGCCTGGCTCAGACGATCACCGTCCTGAACTACGGCGAGGTGCTGGCCGAGGGAAGGCCGGCGGAGATCCAGGCCAACCCGCGAGTCCAAGAGGTCTACCTCAAGACCTGATGCTCGTGCTCGAGAAGGTCGACGCCCATTACGGCAAGTCGCACGTCCTGCACGGCGTGTCGATCGAGGTGCGCTCGGGCGAGGTGGTCGGCCTCCTCGGCCGCAACGGCGTCGGCAAGACCACGACCCTCAAGACCATCATGGGGATGGCGCGGCGGACCGGCGGGCGCATCACGTTCGAGGGGCGCGACCTGCACGGCGTGCCGCCCCACGGGCTGGCCGGGCTCGGCATCGCGTGGGTGCCGGAGGAACGTCGGATCTTCCGCCTGCTCACCGTGCTCGAAAATCTCCGAACCGGGCTCGACCGCGCCGGCATGACGCCGGAGCGTCGCGAGGCGCTCCTCGAGAAGGTCTACACCTATTTCCCGATCTTGAAGGAGCGGCGCAACCAGGCCGGCGGCACGCTCTCGGGCGGCGAGCAGCAGATGCTCGCGATCGCGCGCGCGATGATGCTGGAGCCGAAGATCATCCTGCTCGACGAGCCGACCGAGGGGCTGATGCCGCGCATGGTCGCCCAGATCCAGGAGATCGTGCACGCGCTGCACCGCGACGGCGTCGCCATCCTGCTGGTCGAGCAGAACGTTCCGCTGACGCTCGACGCCGCCGGGCGCGTCTACATCATGGAGAAGGGCGCCGTCCGCCACCACGCCTCGTCGGCCGAGCTGCGCGCCGACCAGCGCGTCATCCACGAATACCTGGGAGTCTGAGCATGGACCAGATCCTCGTCCAGACGCTCCACGGCCTGGTCAACGGGATGGTCCTGGCCATGGTCGCCTCGGGCCTCACGCTGATCTTCGGGATCATGGACATCGTCAACTTCGCCCACGGCGACCTGCTGATGCTGGGCGCGTTCGTCGGCGCCAGCGTGCTGGGCGTGACCGGGAATTACTGGCTCGCGCTGCTCGGCGCGGCGCTCGTCATCGCCGCGCTGGGCGCCGTCCTTCAAGTAACGACGCTGCGGCCCCTGATCGGACGCGATCCGCTCACGACGATCCTCGCCACGTTCGGCATCTCGCTGGTGATCCAGAAGTACGCGCTCTGGCAGTGGGGCCCGTCCGTGCGCCGGATCAGCGAGCCGGTGCCCGGCGACTTCACGCTGTTCCACCTCCAGTACCCGTGGTACCGGATCGCCACCGCGGTGCTGGCCGGCCTGATCCTGGGCGGCCTCTGGCTCTTCCTGAAATACGGTAAGTACGGCATCTGGATCCGCGCCACGACCCAGGACCGCGTCATGGCCCAGGCCATGGGGATTCCGGTGCCCCTCGTCTACACAGCGGTGTTCGCGATCGGCTCGGCGATGGCGGCGGCGAGCGGCGTCCTCTTCGGCCCGTTCGCCGGCGTCACCCAGACGATGGGCTTCGACTTCACGCTGCGTGCGTTCATCGTGGTCGTCGTCGGCGGCATGGGGAACCTCGGCGGCTCGATCCTGGCCTCGATCTTCGTGAGCCTGCTCGAGTCCTACGCCGCGATCGTCGTGAGCCCGGCCCAGGCGGTGATCGTCTCGTTCGTGGTGCTGGTGTTGACGATGCTCTTCCGGCCGACCGGCCTCTTCGTCCCGACGCCGAAATGACCGCGATGCCGGCCGCACGGCCGAGATCACCCGCCGTCGGGTACTGGATCGGATTCGCGGTCGTGGTCGGGCTCCTGGTCGTGGCACCGCTCGTGCTGCCCCCGTTCTGGCAGCGCTTCGCCACCGAGATCCTGATCTGGGGTCTCCTGGCGATGTCCTCCGACATCCTGATCGGCTACACCGGGATGGTCTCGTTCGGACATTCGGCGTTCTTCGGCCTCGGCATGTACGGCGCGGCCGCCGCGCTTCTCACGGTGAAGCCGCCGAGCCTCGGGCTCGCCGTGCTCTATGGCCTGGTCGCGGCCGGTGGCGCCGCGGTCTTCGTCGCCTACTTCGCGACGCGGCTCCGTGACATCTACTTCGCAATTTCGACCCTCGTCTTCTCGCAGATCTTCTACGTCATCATCTTCACCTGGACCGAGGTCACCGGCGGCGAGAATGGCCTCACGTTCGGCCAGCCGCGCCTGTCGCTCCTCGGGCTCGGGAGCGACCGCTTCACGCCCACGACCTTTCACTGGTTCGTGCTGGCGGTGGTGCTGATCTCCTACCTGCTGGTCCGGCGGATCACCCAGTCGCCGTTCGGCCAAGTCTTGCAGTCGATCCGCGAGAACGAGCCGCGCACGCGCGCGATTGGCTATCACGTCGAGCGCTACAAGATCGTGGCGGTGATGCTGTCGGGGCTCTTCGCGGGCCTGGCCGGCGTGCTCTACGCCTTCCAGAACAAGTTCGCCGCGCCCGACTTCGTGTTCTTCGTGGTGTCGGGCGAGGTCGTGATCTTCAACGTGATGGGCGGGATGGGGACGCTGGTGGGGCCGTTCGCGGGCGCCGCGTTCTTCCTGCTCTTGCGCGAGGGGCTCTCGCGCTTCCTGACCGAGTACTACCTGATTCCCCTCGGCATCATCTTCGTGATCATGATCATCTTCCTGCCGCAGGGACTCCTCGGCTTCTTGCGCCGCCGTCTAAACGCGTAGCAGGCTCGCGCGGGCCGCGACGGCCGCGGCGTAGGCCACCAGCAGCGGGTGAGGGCTGGCGACGGTCGAACGCGCCTGGGGCAGGAACAGCGTGGCCACGAAGAAAGGATGGTCGGGCAGCTCGACGATCCTGATCTCCCCCTCACCGCCCACGCCGCTCACCCGCAGGCCGCCGGCCTCGAGCCGTAGACGATAGTCGGCGTTCACGCCGTAGTTGCAGTAGTAGTCCTCGATCGCCTCGGCGGATCCGTAGATCGCGGCGGCGCGAGTCCGGGGCACGATGACGACGCGCTGCTGCTGGCCGACCAGCGAGCAGGAGAGCGCGGTGATGACCAGCCGCGGGGCCGCGGGACTCGTCTCGGCGTGGTCGGCGTCTCGGAACCCGAGAACGTTGCGCGCGAACTCGATGATCGCGTGCTGGAAGCCACCTCAGGTGCCGACCAGCGGGACGCCTCGCTCGCGCGCGTGGCGGACGGCCGCGAGCGCGCCGTCCATGCTCCGGTACGGGCTCGCCGGCGCGATCCAGATGCCGTCGTACGCCGCCAGGCGCTCGTCCGGGTCGCCGACCGCGTCCGTCCCGATCCACTCGAAGCGGAGCCCGACGTGCTCGAGCGCGTCGTTCGTGTACCGATGGGTGCGGTTCTGCGGGTCGAAGTCTCCGACGATGCCGACCTGAACGCGGTCCCGGGCCATCAGCGGTTCATCTCGGCCGAGAGCGTATCACAGCCGTCGAGCCAGACCAGCACCTGGCGGCCGGACGTACGTACGATGGAAGAGGCCACCGGCGATGGTCGGATCTTCAGCCAGGGTGTTCCGGCTCGCCTTCCGCTGGCTCACGCGCCAGGAGGCCATCGTCCTGCTCGTCGCCCTCGGCGTCATCCTGGCTCTCTTGGTCTTCGCCAAGACCGCCGGCGAGATGCTAGAGGGCGATCTGCGCGAGTTCGACGAAGGATTGCTCCGCTACCTGCGCGACCCGAACGATCCGCGCAAGCCCATCGGCCCGCCGTGGCTCGTCGCGGTCGCGACCGATGCGACCGCGCTCGGCGGCACGACGGTGCTCGTGATCGTCCTGGTGATCGTCGAGCGCGGCGCCCTGCCCCGGAAAGACGCCCGAGACCGTGTACGGGTACCTGGACTTGATCTCCAGGGGAAACACCAGGTGGTCGGCGATCATCACGGAGGCGAAGCCCAGCGCCTCGCCACGCGTCACGAGGGCCTCGAGCGCCTCCGGCGTCGCCGTCTCGCCGCGCGTCGGCAGATAGAACCCGTAGCGCATGCGCCGGAGTATACTCCGCCGCTAGTAGTGCGCGCGCCGGCCGTCGCGGGGTGTCGTGCGAGCCGCAGAGCCGCCCGGGGGCTGGGGCCCCCAGGCTGCGCGAGGCGAGCGATCCAAACAAGCCCGCCGCCGGCCGAGGCGCGCCTATAAAAATGGATTTCGCACTGACCGAGACCGAGCGCCTGTTCGCGGAAGAGGTTCGCCGGTTCCTGCGAGCGCACCCGCCCGAGTCGTTCCCGATCGACGGCATGGACGCAGGCTACGGCTCGGGTCCGAACTCGCGCGCGTTCTTGAAGGCGCTCGCCGATCAGGGCTGGATCAGCATGTGCTGGCCCAAGACCTACGGCGGCCGCGAGCAGCCGATCTTCATGAAGCTCGTATTGATGGAGGAGCTGGCGCTAGCCGGCGCGCCCTTCGGGCCGCTCGCCGGCGTGTGGCAGACCGCGGACGCGATCATCGGCTTCGGCACCGAGCGGTTGCGCCGCGAGGTGCTGCCAGAGATCGCCCGTGGCGAGGCGACCTTCTGGCAGGGCTACAGCGAGCCGGACGCGGGCTCGGATCTCCTGGCGCTCAAGACCGAGGCACGGCGCGACGGCGATCACTACGTGATCCGCGGCCACAAGATCTGGTCGAGCCACGCCGGGATCTCCTCGTACGGGCTCGTGTTCGCGCGCACGAGCCGCGAGGCGCGGCGCAGCCGCGGCTTCAGCATGTTCGTCGTGCGCAACGGGACGCCGGGCATGGACATCCGCCCGATCCGGAGCCTGACCGGCGAGGTCTACCACCACGAGGTGTTCCTCGACGACGTGCGCGTGCCGGCGGATCTCATGCTCGGGCCCGAGGGCGAGGGCTTCCAGGCGCTGCTGAACGGCCTCGACGCCGACCGCTTCTGGGGCCGCTTCTACAAGGCGCCGGCGCTCCAGCGCGTGCTCCGGCAGCTGGTGGAGCACGCCAACACCACGCGCGCCGGTGACGGACCGCTGGCGCGCGACCCCGGCGTGCGGCGGCGGCTCGCCGCCATGGCGGCCGAGCTCGCCGCGTTGCGTCTCCTCTTCTATCGCGCCGGGTGCCTCATTCGCGACGGCGTCCCCCTCACCTACGAGACGGCGATGGCGAAGGTCTACGCCGACGAGACCGGCCAGAAGCTCGCGCGGCTCGGCATGGATCTGCTCGGGCTCTGGGGCCCGCTGCGCGACGGTTCACCCGGCGCGAAGCTCGGCGGGCGAATCTCGCATGCGTATCTGACGAGCCTCGGCCACACGATCGCCGGCGGCACGGCCGAAGTGCTCCGCACCACGATCGCCGTGCGAGGTCTCGGCTTGCCCGCCGAGCCTAGGGCGCGTTGAGATGGACTTCCGCCCTTCCGCCTCACAGCAGATCCTGATCTCGACGGCCCGCACCTTTCTTCGTCAGCACTGCCCGCCCGAGCTGGCGCAGCGTCTGGCGCTCGACGCGCGCGGCTTCGACGACGCGCTCTGGCAGCGCCTGGCCGAGCTCGGCTGGCCGGGGCTCCTGGTCCCGCCCGACTTCGGCGGCAGCGGCGGCTCCCTGCTCGACGTCATCGTGCTGGTCGAGGAGATGGGGCGCGCCGGCCTGCCCGGCCCCTTCGTGGCGAGCGCGGTCGTGGCCACCTCGCTGCTGATCTCGGTGGCCAGCGCGGCGCAGCAGAAGCGTCTGCTCCCGCCGCTGGCCGCCGGCGAGCGTCTCGCGACCCTGGCGCTCGTGGAGGAGACCGGTTCGTTCGATCCCGGCGCGGTCGCGCTCGATTGCCGGGTCCCCGGTCGGCTGACCGGTCGCAAGCTCTTCGTCAAGGATGCTCACGTCGCCGACGAGCTGATCGTGGCGGTGCGCGAGCGTGGAGAGCTCAGCCTGCTCATTCTTCCGACCGATCGTCCGGGGATCACGCGCGTGGCGCTCGACACGCTGAGCGGCGAGAAGCTCTTCGAGGTGGCCTTCGACGGTGTCGAGGTGAGCGCCGACGACCGGCTGGGCGCAGCCGGCCGTGCCCGGCCGGCGCTGCCTGCGGCGCTCCAGGCGGGCGCGCTCGCGCGGACAGCCGAGATGGTCGGCGCCGCTCAGCACGTGCTCGAGCTGGTCGTCGAGCATGCGAAGACGCGGGTCCAAGGTGGGCGGCCGATCGGCGGCTATCAGGCCATCCAGCACTCCTGCGCTGACCTCGTCCGCCACGTGGACGCTTCGCGCGCGCTCCTCTATGCCGCCGCCTGGAAAGCCTCCGAGGGATTGCCGGCCGAGGTCGACGTGTCGATGGCCAAAGCGTACGCGGGCGAGGCGTGCCTGGAAGTGGCCCGCCGCGGCCACCAGATCTTCGGCGCGATCAGCTATTGCGCGGAGCATCCGCTCCACCTTTTCCATAAGCGCATCCACGCCGCGAGCCTCGACTTCGGCGACGCCCAGCTTCACCTGGAAGCCGTCGCGGGCGCGATCGGGTTGGCGAGCTAGCTTCCACATCGGCTCCCGCCGGACTGTCAGCCCGGAAACACCACGGGTAAAAATTACTCCGACGAACGCGCTCACGTCGCTGCGTGCCGCGAGCGCCCGTGCGTGTCCAACCGCATCGGAATCATTGTTCTGACTCGACGTGCAGAGAACACCGCGCGCGGGCAGGCTCGGTTGGGATGGCTCTTGCACCAAGCGGCGGCCATGATGAACCCCTGGAAGCTGACCGTCATCGTGATGGCCCTCGTGGCGAGCACCGCGATCGTAACCGGGCTAGTCGTGGCTCGACGGTCGGCAAGCGACACGAGCCAGGAGGCGAAGGAAGCCACGGCCCCTCCACCCGTGCCGCCCGCCCAGGCACCTCAGCCCACGCCGAGGCCAGCACCGGCCGTGAAGCCGCAGCCGGTCCCAGTTCAGCAAGCCGCGGCGACACCTGCGGGAGTCCAGGTGACGACTCCCGCACCGCCCCCACCCCCCGCGGCAGCGCCCGCGCCCCCACCACCCGCCCCCCCGACGGTCAGTCCGCAGCCGAGCCCTGCCCCGGCCGCGACCGTCCCCACTCAGGAGGCGATTGACGCGTGCAACCGGCACGCGACCGAGCAGGCCGGTGACCGCAGCAAGACGAAGGAGACCGTGACGGACGCACTGATCGGCGCCGTGGCCGGCGCCGCCATCGGCGCCGCCGGCGGCGGGATCGCCGGTGGCGGGAAGGGGGCGGGCAAAGGCGCGGCGATCGGAGGCGTGGTCGGCGCGGCCGGCGGCACGCTGTACGGCCTCAACGAGGGCAAGAAGCACGACGAGGCGTATCGCGCCGCGTATTCGTCGTGCATGCGCGGTCGAGGCTACCCAGGATAAGGGAGGCGGAGCGATGCGACGTCGGGGGAGGTTCTTCAAGCTGCGCCCGGACGGGCCAGCCGCCTGGAACAACCCGGCCACGGC